>JAEAMG010000606.1_pt1 | contig 38313 bp, 31 predicted proteins | sample 8958741 | NCBI WGS metagenome assembly JAEAMG01 (sample SAMN16933256, study PRJNA681125) | bioreactor sludge metagenome | isolation source: anaerobic bioreactor treating anionic surfactant - SDBS | place: India: Bengaluru | collected 2019-02-28 | reverse complement strand
ACGCTCAGACGCCAAGCAGATTTTGGGTTTTTGTCTCAAGCCGGTGCGTTTGGGCGTTGGAGGGCGGAACCGGAAGAACCGAAACGGGAAGTGGCGCACGAAGGCGCCAAGACGCCAAGCGGATTTTGGGTTTTTGTCTCGGGCCGTTGCATTCGGGCGTTGAAGGGCGGAACCGGAAGAACCGAAACGATCTTGTCCGCCCGAACCGAACGGGATTCAAAATCAAAAAAAGTGTTTTCTTAGCGTCTTTGCGTCTTAGTGAGCCGTTGAATGGGACGAAGGGAATTTCAGGATCATGGTCGTGCGCCACGGTCCAACGGGATTCAAAACAAAAAAAGTGTTTTCTTAGCGTCTTAGCGCCTTTGCGAGCATATTCCAGGCGCCTTTTTTTAAAAGTTCTTTGATATTGAGTTGAATTATTTTCGGGCCGGGATGCAAAAACCGGCGGAAAACGTCGGACACCCGCCGGGCCGATCCGTTGGATAGGGTATATCCCTTCGAACGGAGGCGACCCATGACCGAAGCCCGGGTGATGACTGCGAACGACGTGGCCCGCGAGGTGGTGGACGCCGCCCTGCAGGTGCACCGCGCCCTGGGGCCGGGCCTGCTGGAACGCGTCTACGAGGAGGTGCTGGCCTACGAGCTGGGCCGCCGCGGCCTGGACGTCCGGCGCCAGATGCCCGTGCCGGTGGTGTACGACGGCCACACGTTCGACCTGGGCCACCGCCTGGACCTGGTGGTGGCCGACCGCGTGGTGGTGGAGATCAAGTCGGTGGAGACGCTCCTCCCCGTCCACTTCAAGCAGGTGCTCACCTACCTGAAGCTCACCGGCCTGCACCTGGGGCTGCTCATGAACTTCAACGAGGCGCTGCTCCGCGACGGCCTCCACCGTCTGGTCATGGGCCTGCCGGAGTAGAGGCGCCTCGCGGAGTTTCGTGCACACCAAGACGCAAAGACGCCAAGCGGATTTTTTGTTTTTTGTCTCAGTCCGTTGCGGCTTGGCGCCCGATCACGCGCCTGGGCAACCCGACGCGTAAATCGGCGCACCAAGACGCAAAGATGCCAAGCGGATTTTGTGTTTTTGTCTCAAGCCGTTGCATTCGGGCGTTGAAGGGCGGGACCGGAAGAACCGAAACGATCTTGTCCGCCTGAACCGAACGGGACTCAAAACAAAAAAAGTGTATTCTTTGCGTCTTAGCGCCTTCTTGAGCTGAAAATATAATTGTTCTTTGCGTCTCTGCGTCTTGGCGAGAAATGGAATTCTGAGTTTAGGAGATACGATATGGAAATCACTGCAGCGATGGTGAAGGAGCTTCGCGAGAAGACCGCCGCCGGCATGATGGACTGCAAGAAGGCCCTGGTGGAGTGCGGCGGCGATATGGACAAGGCCGTCGACTACCTCCGCACCAAGGGGCTGGCCGCCGCGGCCAAGAAGGCCCACCGGAGCACCAACGAGGGCGTCGTCGCCGCCTGGACCGATGCCGGCCAGACCCTGGGCGTGCTCGTGGAGATCAACTGCGAGACCGACTTCGTCGCCCGCAACGAGAAGTTCCGCGAGCTGGCCGCCAATCTGGCCTACCACGTGGGCCAGGCCGCGCCGGCCTACGTCCGCTGCGAGGACGCCCCCGCCGGCGCCCACGACGCCAAGCTCTGCCTCATGGACCAGCCGTACGTCCATGACACCAAGCTGGCGGTGAAGGACTACGTCGCCGCCTCCATCGCCGTGATCGGCGAGAACATCGTGGTGCGCCGCTTCGCCCGCCACCAGGCCCCGGCCGGCGGATTCTTCGCCTCCTACATTCACTCGAACCACAAGCTGGGCGTGCTGGTGGAGATCGCCGGCGCCGCCGGTGACGCCGCCCGCGAGGCCGGCCGCAACGTGGCCATGCAGGTCGCCGCGGCCAACCCGCGCTGGGTCCGCCGCGAGGACGTGCCCGCCGACGTGCTGGAGCACGAGCGGGTCATCTTCCGTGAGCAGATGAAGGAGAGCGGCAAGCCCGCCCAGGTCATCGAGAAGATCGTCGAGGGGAAGCTGGACAAGTTTTTCAAGGAGAACTGCCTCGTGGAGCAGCTCTACATCCGCGACGACAAGCTGACGGTGAAGGCCTACCTCGAGTCGCTGGCGCCCGCCGCCGGCGCCCTCGACGTCCGCCGCTTCGCCCGCCTCCAGGTCGGGGAAGAGTAAGACGACAAAAGGATACCGAACCCATCCGCCGGTCCGTCCCCACGGGCCGGCGGATTTTTTTTCACCACAGAGGCACAGAGGACACAGAGGAAGTCATCTGTCATTTTTCATGTAATGGTTTTGGACTCGGGACTTGGGCTCTGGAACCTGGATGCTGAGAGTTTGGACTTGGGGCCTGAGAGTTTGGAATTGGGAGTTGGTATCCGGATGCTGAGACTTGATGCCGAAACCCCAGTTCCCAGGTCCCAGTCCCCAGCACCCAGGTCCCAGCACCCAGGTCCCAGTTCCCAGTTCCCATCAGCAAAAACAGCCTCTTCTCCAAATAACCAATAAAATATAAGCAATCACCGATAACCAATAATCCGAAATGCCCAATAAATTTCTCTGTGCCCTCCGTGTTCTCTGTGGTGAAATCTCCCCATCCCAACCCCCGGATTCCTTGACTTTCCAGCCCTTTCCCCTAGAATGTACTGTTCGATTTGTGCCCCGGCGCACAGCCGCCGGGGGTACAATACGAACGGTCGTGTATGCGGATGACGGCACAACCCACCGCCCCATTTTTCTTGAGCCGCTGTGCTCTTGACGGCGGAGCTACGTACTCGATTTCGGAACCCTGCCGGTGAGGGGCCGTTGAGGGTTGAGGCGTTGGGACGGTGCTGCACTGCTTGGAGTTGAGGGTTGAGAGTTGAGGGTTGAGACTTCAGGAAGGCGAGAAGCGGGACTGATCAAATCAGCGGTCATGGCATTGCCGCAGGTAGTCGATGAATCGGCGGAGCTGGCGCCCGCATGTGTCCGACATTTTTTGAATCCTGTCGAAATCTCTCGGTTCGATGTAACCGGCATCCAGCGCCACGTAAGACTGCGCGCGGAGTTCGGCCGCCGAGCCTTTGGCCCGATGGAGGTAGCTGATGAACAAGATCCGGGTCTGGCTCTCAAATCCTTCGGCGATGTTGGACAGGATCGATACGGACGCTCGCCGGATCTGATCCCGCAGGCCGAAATCCCGGGCGAAGGCATTGCGGCCGGAGAGCGTGTACACCAACCGGGACAACTGACGGGCCGTCTGCCAGGCCTTGATCTCTTCAAACCGCTGGATCGCCGCCATCTCTCTATCTCCTTCCCCGACCCTCGGCCTAACACATCCAGTGTCTAGAAATTGGGGGCATCCCACATCCCATCCGGCATCCCACACCCTCACTCGCTGTCGCCATCTAACTCTATAAACGTATGAACTTCTCTCTGTTCGAAAAAAAATTCTAACCATATGTATCGAAACCACTTAATTCTTAACTCTCAACTCTCAACTCTCAACTCTCAACTCTCAACTCTCAACTCTCAACTCTCAACCCTCAACTCTCAACTCTCAACCCTCAACTCTCAACTCTCAACTCTCAACCCTCAACTCTCAACTCTCAACTCTCAACTCTCAACTCTCAACTCTCAACTCTTAACCCTCAACCCTCAACCCTCCGGCGAGGTAACTAAATGCCCTCAACGTTCCAAGACCTGAAAACCAAAATTGACGCCAAGACCGCAACGGTCGGCATCATCGGCCTCGGCTACGTGGGCCTCCCCCTGGCCATGGCCTTCGTGGAGCGGGGCGTCCGCGTCCTCGGCTTCGACGTCGACGCCGAAAAGCCCGCCCGCCTGGCGCGCGGCGAGAGCTACATCAAGCACCTCGGCGCCGACCGCGTCGCCGCCATGGCCCGCTCGGGGCTCTTCGCCGCCACCACCGATTTCGCCCGCCTGGGCGAGCCCGACGCCATCCTCATCTGCGTGCCCACGCCGCTCACCCCCCAGCGCGAGCCCGACATGACCTACGTCACCGCCTCCGCCCGGCAGGTGCGCGCCTCCTTGCGCCCCGGCCAGCTCGTGGTGCTGGAGAGCACCACCTACCCCGGCACCACCGACGAGCTGGTGAAGGGGATCCTGGACGAAGCGGGCCTGGCCTGCGGGCAGGACTACTTCCTGGCCTTTTCCCCCGAGCGCGAGGACCCGGGGCGCGAGGACTACACCACCACCTCCACCCCCAAGGTGGTGGGGGGCGTCGACGCGGCCTCCGGGGATCTCGCCCAGTCGCTCTACGACCTGGTGATCGCCCGCACGGTGCGGGTGTCGTCGGCGCGAGCGGCCGAGGCCTCCAAGCTCACCGAGAACATCTTCCGCGCCGTGAACATCGCCCTGGTGAACGAGCTCAAGATGGTCTACGACCGCATGGGCATCGACGTCTGGGAGGTGCTCGACGCCGCTGAGACCAAGCCGTTCGGCTTCATGCGCTTCAACCCCGGCCCGGGCTGGGGGGGGCATTGTCTGCGGGGCGGCGAATGGGTTCGGGTCCGGGGCCTGGGATTGAACGGGCCGGTGCGGTTCGAGGATCTCTTCGAGGCGTTGAAGAATGATCAGCCCGTCGCCGTCACCCCCAAGGGAATGTACCTGCATCCCCGAGGACTCGAGGCCCTGGCGCTCGATCCGCGGTCCGGCGATATCGACTACCTGCCGGTCGAGGTCCTGTACCGCGGATTTTACGAAGGATCGGGCGTCTGCCTCACCACCGAAGACAACCGCCGTCTGTTCCTGACCGACGGTCACCCCATGCTGGTCAAGAATGCAGCAGGCTTTGAGATCGTCTCAGCCCGCGATCTTCAAGCCGGTCAGCAACTGCCCGTCTTGAGCGAGAATGAAAAACCCGAATTGTCCTTGGCGTCTTTGCGCGCCATAGAAACCCTCGCCATGAACGAACCGGTCTATTCTCTGGAAGTTGAGCGGGCGCATACGTTCACCACGACTGGGGGCATCGTTGTCCATAATTGTATACCTCTTGACCCCTTCTACCTTTCCTGGAAGGCGCGGGAGCACGGCGAGTCGCCGAAGTTCATCGAGCTCGCCGGCGACGTGAACCTGCGCATGCCCCACTACGTGGTGGGGAAGCTCCAGTCTGCACTCAACGACCGCGGCCGCGCCGTGAAGGGGAGCCGGGTCCTCGTGCTCGGCATCGCCTACAAGCGCGACATCGACGACCCGCGCGAGAGCCCCGCCTTCGAGATCATCGACCTGCTGCTGCACCTCGGCGCCGAGGTCTCGTACCACGACCCCCACATCCCCGCGGCGCCGCGGATGCGCACCTGGCCGGGCCTCCCGCCCATGCAAAGCACGCCGCTGACTCCGTCGACGCTGGCTGCGTGCGACGCCGTCCTCATCGTCACCGACCACCGCGCCGTGGATTACGCCCTCGTGGCGCAGCACGCCTCTCTCGTCATCGACACCCGCGGCCTCTACCGGCAGGCTTTACCGAATGTGGTCAAAGCGTGAGACGGGAGACGGGAGAGGGGAGACGGGAGAGGGGAGAGGGGGAAGAAAAATTGAAATTGAGACACCATGAACTGGATGCGTGGAAAACCGCGGTGGAGCTGGTGCGGGAAGTTTACGATCTGACCACGGGTTTTCCGGCGCAGAAACGGTTCGGTCTCACGAGCCAGATGCGCCGGGCCGCGGTGTCGATCCCGTCGAATATCGCCGAAGGGGCGGCGCGGGGGACGACGAAGGAATACGTCCGCTTTCTATCGGTCGCCCGCGGTTCCATCGCCGAACTGGAGACGCAACTGCGCATCGCGATCCAACTGGGCTTCACCGATTCCGGCCGGGCCGCGACGTTGAACGCCTCCATCGAGCGCACCTTCGCACTCCTCTCCGGCCTCCTCCGCTCCCTGAAAAAAGGTGTCTCGTCATGAATTCTTCTGACGTCTCCCGTCTCTCTTCTCCCGTCTCTCTTCTCCCGTCTGCCGTACTCGTAATCGTCATCGTAATCGTAATCGTGATCGTAATCGAAATCGTGTGAGGAGTGAGGAGTGAGGAGTGAGGAGATCCGGAGCATCAAATTCACCGCCGCGACACAGGAATTATTCACCACAGAGGCACAGAGGACACAGAGAAGACTTTTTAATGTTTAAATAATTCAATTTGAACATCACGATATTATAAACTGTATGTTGAACACCGTCACACCCCAAGCTAATAAATAACAAATAATATATAAGCAATAATCATTAATATATAATCTGATAAATGACAAATGACAATTGATCAATGAAAAATGATCCATGAAATGATGTCTGAAAAACAAAAAATATTCTCTGTGTCCTCTGCGCCCTCTGTGGTGAACATTTCTAAATCAGCAGGGTCATCATGATCAACTTCGCTCTCATCGGTGCCGCCGGCTACATCGCCCCCCGGCACCTCAAAGCCATCGCCGACACCGGCAACCGCCTGGTGGCCGCCACCGATCCCCATGATGCTGTCGGCATCCTGGACCGGTACGCCTTCGACACCCGTTTCTTCCCCGAGATCGAGCGGTTCGACCGCCACCTGGAAAAGCTCCGCCGGGGCCCGCAGGAGAACCGCGTCCGGATGGTGAGCATTTGCTCACCCAATTACCTGCATGATTCCCATATCCGTCTCGCGCTACGGGTGCATGCCGACGCCCTGTGCGAAAAGCCGCTGGTCATTAATCCGTGGAACCTGGACGCTCTGGAGGAGTTGGAGCGAGAAACCGGCCGGCGGGTTTGGACGGTGCTGCAGCTCCGGGTGCATCCGGCACTCGTGGCGCTCCGCGACAAGCTGCGCCAGGTGCCGGCAGGTAAGCGCCACGACGTGGTGCTCACCTATGTAACCGCTCGGGGCCCTTGGTACCCCGTCTCGTGGAAGGGGAACGAAGAGCGTTCCGGCGGCATCGCCGTCAACATCGGCATCCACTTTTTCGATCTCCTGATGTGGCTGTTCGGACCGGCCGCCCGGACGGAAACGCACCTGCGGGAGCCGCAGCGGATGGCCGGCGCGCTGGAACTGACCGGCGCCGACGTACGCTGGTTCCTGTCGGTGTCGCCCGACGATCTGCCGTTTGTCCCGGAACCCGGAAAACGCAGCACCTACCGGTCCATCACCGTCGACGGTGAGGAGATCGAGTTCACCGACGGCTTTGCCGACCTGCACACCCGGGTCTACGAGGAGACGCTGGCCGGTCGGGGCTTCTCCATCACCGACGCCCGTCCGTCCATCGAGCTGGTGCATCGCCTCCGCACAGAATCGATTGTTGTAGGGCGCATGAACCATCACCCCCGGTTGAGGACCGATAACAAGGCGGCACTCCGTTGAATTCTCCTTCGATTCTCACCATCGTCGGTGCGCGGCCGCAGTTCATCAAGGCGGCGCCCATGTGCTTGGCGTTTCAGTCGCTGGGCGTGCGGGAACGCCTGGTGCACACCGGCCAGCACTACGATGCGGCGATGTCGGCAGTATTTTTTGAAACGCTGGGGTTGCCAAAGCCCGCATATCATCTTGGAATCGGTTCAGCGCCCCATGGCGCTCAGACCGGCAGAATGCTGGAAGCCATTGAACAGACGATCGATGCGGAACGGCCGGATATGGTTTTGGTCTACGGGGATACCAATTCCACTTTAGCCGGAGCTTTGGCCGCGGTCAAATGCCATGTCCCGTTGGCGCACATCGAGGCGGGCCTCCGCTCGTTCAACCGCAGGATGCCGGAAGAAATCAACCGGGTGCTCACCGATCACATGGCGGAGCTGCTTTTTGCACCCACCGAGACGGCAGTGGCCAACCTGACTGGAGAGGGCATCACCCGTGGAGTGGTTCGAACCGGGGATGTGATGTACGATGCGGTCCGGCTGTTCAGGGAGCGTTTCCATGCCTTGGGACCGGCGGTTCGAGAGCGCTTCGGACTCGATGTCGGAGGCTATGCTCTAGCCACAATCCACCGAGCGGAAAATACCGATGATCCCGTCCGCTGGCACCAAATCCAAGAAGGATTGCAACGGATCGCAACCGGCGGATTGCCCGTGATTTGGCCGGTTCACCCGCGGGTTCGCTCTCGCGTGGAGGTAAAGGATAAAAACGTCGTGCACCTGCTGGAACCACAACCGTACCTGGAGACCCAGGCACTGTTGGCAGGCTCTCGGGTGGTGTTGACCGATTCGGGCGGGCTGCAGAAGGAAGCGGCATTTCACGGCGTGCCGTGCGTCACCCTGCGGGATGAGACGGAGTGGGTGGAACTCTTGGCTGCCGGCGTCAACGTGTTGGCGGGCGCCGATCCAGCGAGGATCGCGTCCTTGGCACAAGAAGCCCGTTGGCCGGCGTCCGGTCTGCCGGCAGAACTCTATGGCGACGGACACACTTCAAAAACCATCGCTGCAGTCATTCAACAAAGTGTCTCTAAAGCTGACTGAAAGTGATTGTGCCTGAAAATACCAAAAACAAATATTCCTTTGATGTGATGCGTCTTGGCGCCTTGGCGAGCCAGCCTCACTCTGGCGCTCCAGCACGCCTACTCTGGAGATAAAATGAGCGACTACTTCAAGCATGAATCGGCTTATATCGACGAAGACTGCACCATCGGCGCCGGCACCAAAATTTGGCACTTCTGCCACATCCTGAAGAACACCCGCATTGGTGAGAACTGCATCTTCGGTCAGAACTGCATGGTGGGTCCCAACGTCACCATCGGCAACCGGGTCAAGGTCCAGAACAACGTCAGCATCTACGATGGTGTGGAGTTGGAGGATGAGGTGTTCTGCGCGCCGTCCATGGTGTTTACCAACGTGATAAACCCGCGCGGCTTCATCGAACGGAAAGCGGAATTCCGGAAGACCCTGGTGAAACGGGGCGCAACCCTGGGAGCCAACTGCACCGTCATCTGCGGCGTGACCGTCGGCCGGTACGCGCTGGTGGGCGCCGGGGCGGTGGTGGCTGTAGACGTGCCCGACTACGCCCTCATGCTGGGCGTGCCAGCGCGACGCCGGGGCTGGGTGTGCAAGTGCGGCACCACCCTCAAGGGCGCTCGCGACGGCCATGAAACAACCTGTTCCGCTTGTGGTTCTGTCTATCGCCCCGCCGGAGAATCGATCCAGGTGATCAAGGAACGGATATGATCCCCATACGTTCACTTATTCCTCTTTGCGCTCTGCGTCCTCTGCGGTGAAGCAAACAATGAAAGTGCCATTACTTGACCTGAAACGCCAATACGCCCACATGAAGGCGGACATCGACGCTGCCATCGCCCGCGTTCTAGAGCACCAGCAGTGGATCCTGGGCCCGGAGGTGGCCGAGTTCGAGGCGGCCATGGCCCGCTACCTGGGCGTAACCCACGCCGTGGGCGTTGCGTCGGGCACCGACGCACTGGTTCTGGCACTAAGGGCCCTGGCGCTGGAACGCAAAGGGAAAGAATTCTTCGACCGTGACGACGAGATCATCACCACGCCGTTCACCTTTGTGGCCACGGCCGACGCCATCCTCCACGTCGGCGCCACGCCGGTGTTTGCCGACATCGACCCGACCACCTTCAACATCGATCCCCAGCGCGTCGAAGCCGCCGCCACCCCGAAAACAGTGGGCATCATTCCGGTGCACCTCTACGGACAACCGTGCGAGATGGAGCCGATCCTGGACACAGCCCGGCGCCATGGCCTCTTCGTGCTCGAAGACGTGGCTCAGGCGATGGGTGCTGAATACAAAGGTAAAAAGACAGGTTCCCTTGGTGATATCGCAGCCTTCTCCTTCTTCCCATCGAAGAACCTGGCCGCTTTCGGCGACGCCGGGTTGGTGGCCACTGCTGACGACGGGCTTGCCGAGTGGGTGCGCCGGCTCCGCAAGCACGGCGGCAAGGACAAGTACAACGTGGACGTGCTGGGCTACAACTCCCGCCTGGACACTCTGCAGGCTGCCATCCTGCTGGCCCGTCTGTCATGTCTGGATGATTTCAACCGCCGCCGCCGCGCTCTGGCAACGCGCTACAGCGAGGCCCTGGCCGGCCACCCGTTCATCACCCCGCCGGCGGAGTCGCCCGGCAGCACTCATGTGTATCACCAGTACACGGTCCGGGTCGCCGGCGGCCGCCGCGACGCGCTCCAGAGGCACTTGAAAGAAAACGGCATCGACTCAGCGGTCTACTACCCGGTGCCGCTGCATCACATGCGGCTATTGTCCGTCCGCTTTTGCTTTGCGGTCGCTTTCACCCAAGCCGAAATCGCCTCCAAGATAGTCCTATCTATCCCAACCGAACCGTTGCTTACTGAAACTGAACTCAAGAAGGTGCAGACTGCATTCTCAGAGGCAAAATGATATTTAACTGAGCTTCGCAAAGAGGTGAGTGGAATGAGATCCATGAATCTAGACAACAAGACCGTTTTGATTACCGGCGGGACTGGTTCGTTTGGAAAGGGCTTCGTCAAAACAGTACTTTCCCAATGCCCTAATATTAGACGCTTGGTGGTGCTCTCACGAGATGAGCTCAAGCAGTATGAGATGGAGCAGGTGTTTAGCGCCGCAAAGAACCCCGGCATCCGATATTTCATCGGCGATGTCCGCAACGAGGATCGCCTCCGCCGGGCTTTGGAGGGGATAGAGATCGTCATTCACGCCGCTGCCCTCAAGCAGGTGCCCACTGCTGAATACAATCCGTTCGAATGCATCCAAACCAACGTGCTCGGCGCCCAGAACCTCATCGAAGCGTGCCTGGACACGGGGGTCAAAAGGGTCGTGGCGCTCTCCTCAGACAAGGCGGCGGCACCAATAAACCTGTATGGGGCTACCAAACTCTGCTCAGATAAGCTGTTCATCGCAGCCAACAACATCCGCGGCCACCGTGATATCCGTTTTTCGGTGGTGCGGTATGGGAATGTGATGGGAAGCCGAGGCTCGGTCATCCCATTTTTTCTGTCCCAGCGTCACACAGGCGTGCTGCCCATCACCCATCCGGAGATGACCCGATTCAATATTTGCCTGCAGGAGGGTGTCGATATGGTCCTTTGGGCCATCGAGAATGCCCGCGGTGGAGAAATTTTCGTACCCAAGATTCCAAGCTATCGGATCACGGATCTAGCAGAGGCAATCGGACCGGATTGCCGACACCCCGTGGTAGGCATCCGGCCGGGTGAGAAAATCCATGAAGAGATGATCACTACCGCCGACAGCCTCAATACGGTGGATCTTGGCATTTATTATGCAATCCTGCCAACCCCCGACGAGGCAATCAAGCAACGCTACTGTAATGAAACCGGGGCCCGCCCGGTTCCGACAGGATATTCGTTCAACAGCGGCAGCAATCCGGATTTTCTCACCGTGGAGCAATTGCGCGAGCTGATCCGCCAACACGTTGATCCCAGCTTTGAGCATTAAACCATGATCCCCTACGGCCGACAGGATATCAGTCAAGCTGACATCGATGCGGTAGTCGAAACACTGCGTTCGGACTTCCTCACCCAGGGGCCAGCCGTTCCCCGTTTTGAGGAGATGGTTGCGAAATACTGCAACGCCAGGTTCGCTGTAGCGGTGAACAGCGGAACCAGCGCGCTCCATATTGCCTGTCTCGCTCTCGGTGTCGGGCCCGGAGATCGTGTTTGGACGAGCCCAATCACTTTTGTCGCCAGTGCCAACTGCGCACTTTACTGTGGGGCCGAGGTAGATTTTGTAGATATTGATCCGCAAACTTACAACCTCAGCGTGGACCGCTTGACGGAGAAACTCAAATATGCGGCCGAGACCGATACTCTTCCCAAAGTCATCATCCCGGTTCATCTGACCGGTCAACCCTGCGAGATGGCTGCGATTCATGAATTGGCCAGACGTTATGGCTGCCAGATCATCGAAGATGCGTCTCATGCCCTGGGCGGACGTTACCTCAATGAGCCAGTCGGAAACTGCCGCTTCAGCGACATCACGGTGTTCAGCTTTCACCCCGTCAAAGTGATCACCACCGCCGAAGGCGGGATGGCGCTGACCAACGATCCGGATTTAGCCCGCTGCATGAGCCGGTTGCGCACCCACGGGATAACACGGGATCCCGCGGAAATGACCCATGACCCGGACGGACCCTGGTATTACCAACAGATCGATCTGGGTTTCAACTACCGAATGACCGACATCCAGGCCGCTCTCGGCATGGCTCAGATGCAGCGACTGGACGGTTTTGTCATCCGCAGGCACCAGATCGCTCAACGTTATGGAGAGTGCCTGAAGACTTTGCCGGTCAGGCTGCCTTGGCAACACCCCGACGGATACTCCGGCTTTCATCTCTATGTGATACGCTTAAGTCCAGGCAAGATGGATCTCACGCATCGAGAAGTGTTTGTCCGACTACGGTCTGCGGGGATCGGTGTCAACCTGCACTACATCCCCGTTTACCGGCAACCGTTCTTTGCACAAATGGGCTTTGATCCTAAGAATTTTCCAGAGTCGGAGCGATATTATGCTGAAGCGATCAGTCTGCCGATTTTCCCAGGATTGACTCAGTCGCAGCAGGACGAAGTGGTGAGTGCTCTAAAGGAGGCCCTGTGATTGAATTGTCCTCTTCCCGACTTTTTTTCGGATTCTCTGAGAACACGATGTCTCGGCAGACTACGTGAGCTGGCTCAATGATCCTGAGGTGAACCGCTTTCTTGAAACCCGGTTTCTGCATCAGACCATGGATTCGTGCCGGCGTTTTGTCGCGGACATGAATCGGGATCCCAGCAGCCATCTGTTCGGAATATTCGAAAATGCAAGCGGGAAGCATATCGGAAATATCAAATCGGATTCATCAAGCCACAACACGCCAGCGGCCAATTGAGTCTGCTCATCGGTGACAAATCCTGTTGGGGTAAGGATTATGCCAAGGAGTCGATCCGGGCGTTGACCCTGTATGGTTTCAAAAAACTCGGCCTCCAGCGTATCGATGCCGGATGCTATGATGAGAACCTGGGTGCACTCCGGGCGTTTCTCAGAGTAGGCTATACCATCGAAGGTTATTTCAGGAAGAGCGTCGAATGCGATGGCCGCCGCATCGGATGCTTCTGGATGGGGATCCTGCCGGGTGAATGTGTCGAATAACACTGCAGCCAGAATGGCAATCGGCACGGCCCAGTTCGGGCTCGACTACGGGATTGCCAATCCACAGGGGCAGTTGCCTCTATCCGAAGCCAGGAGGGTAATTGAAGCCGCTTCCCGGGCGGGGATCGACACTCTTGACACGGCCATCGCCTATGGAACCAGCGAAAAGTGTTTGGGAGGAATTGGAGTTGACGGGTGGAAGATCGTATCCAAACTACCGAGTTTTCCATCCGAAAACAGAGACACATCGCGATGGATCCACGGAGCAGTTACCGGCTCGCTGCAGCGGTTGGGGGTCAATCGACTCTACGGCCTTCTGCTCCATCGGCCCGTTCAATTGCTCGAACTCGGAGGAAATGACCTCTATAAGGAGCTGCTGCAAATCCGAGACGAGGGCTTGGTGGCCAAAATCGGCGTATCGATCTATGATCCAGCCGAACTGACAGATCTAACTCAGAAGTACGCGTTTGACATCATCCAGGCGCCGTGCAGCATCATTGACCGTCGCCTGATTGATACAGGGTGGCTGAGCCGCCTGGCTCGTCAGGGAGTCGAGGTGCATGTGCGTTCGGTCTTCCTGCAAGGGCTATTGCTGATGACGCCCCACGCCCGACCGGAACAGTTCCAACCGTGGCGATCGTTGTGGGAAACCTGGACACAGTGGTTGTCGGCGGAAGGCCTGACCGCGGTGCAAGCGTGCCTCCGCTATGTGCTGACTTTTAGCGAGATTTCCAAGGTCATTGTCGGCGTTGACAATGCAGTTCAACTGAACGAAATTCTCGACGCATGTGAAGGAAAAATCCCGAATCCACCCGATTGTCTCAACAGCCGGGATACGCGGTTATTAAATCCAACGAATTGGCCACAACTATGAAAATCATCGCTCTCGTGCAGGCACGGATGGGTTCCACCCGTCTGCCCAACAAGGTCATGAAACCCATCAACGGTGTACCGCTGATCGAACTGCTCTTGTCGCGATTGTCACTCGCCCGGGAAATCAACCAAATCATCCTGGCGACCTCGATCGATGAGAAGAATCGACCGCTTGCCGAACATGTTCAATCTCTTGGGTATCCCGTCTTCCGGGGGAGCGAGGAAGACGTGCTCGACCGCTTCATGCAAGCCGCGCGAATCCATGAGGCGGACGTCATTGTCCGGATCACCGGGGATTGCCCGCTGGTGGATCCGGGATTGGTCGATGCCGCGATCCGGAAATTCGTATCCAGCCAGTCGGATTACCTCAGCAATGTGGTCCCACCAACGTTTCCGGATGGGTTGGACATCGAAGTATTCAGCCGCAAGGCGATGGAAAGAGCCTGGAATGAAACGAACCAACGCAGGGACCGGGAACATGTCACTCCATATCTCCGGGAATCGGGGAAATTCAGGACGGAGTCGATCACGCATTCTGAAGACCTCTCCGCTCTCCGTTGGACCGTCGATGAGCCCGAGGATTTCATGGTCATCGAGCGTGTCTTCCAGCATTTCCATCCTCGAATCGATTTCACCTGGCTCGAGTTGCTGAATCTTCAGCGGGAAGAGCCAGAAATATTTGTCGCCAATTCGGTGCATGTTCGGAACGAAGGCGCAGTGATGGGGACCGGCCAGAAACTCTGGCGGAGGGCCAAACGGGTGATTCCTGGCGGCAGCATGCTGCTTTCCAAAAGGGCTGAGATGTTTCTACCGGAACAGTGGCCAGCCTATTTCTGCAAAGCGAAGGGTTGCCGGGTGTGGGATTTGGACGGCAAGGAATATATCGACATGTCCATCATGGGGATCGGCACGAACACGCTTGGGTACGGGAATCCCGAGGTGGATGAAGCTGTTCGTCAGACGGTGGCAGCGGGGAACATGTCCACATTCAACTGCCCCGAGGAAGTATATCTGGCCGAGCGGCTGGTGGAACTGCATCCGTGGGCCGACATGGTCCGTTTCGCCCGTACGGGCGGAGAGGCCAATGCGATTGCCATCCGCATCGCCCGAGCCGCATCGGGCAAATCAAAGGTCGCATTCTGCGGTTACCACGGTTGGCACGACTGGTACCTGGCGGCCAATCTCGGCGACGATCAGGTTCTGGCGGGACACCTCCTGCCGGGCCTGGAGCCCAACGGCGTTCCCGAGTCACTGCGTGGAACCATTTATCCGTTCAATTACAACCGCTTCGATCAGTTGGAGAAACTGGTCAACATCCACGACATTGGCGTGATCATGATGGAGGTATCGCGCAACCAGGGGCCGGCTGACGGTTTCCTCGAGAAAGTCCGCGAGCTGGCGACGACGCGGGGAATCGTCCTGATCTTTGATGAATGCACGTCGGGTTTCCGGCAGACATTCGGGGGCTTGCACAAGCTCTACGGTGTCGAGCCGGATATGGCCATGTTCGGCAAGGCGCTCGGAAACGGCTATGCGATCACCGCCGCGGTGGGCCGCCGCGAAGTCATGGAGGCCGCCCAGACCACGTTTATCAGCAGTACTTTCTGGACGGAGCGCATCGGTCCCGCCGCGGCGCTCAAGACCCTGGAGGTCATGGAGCGCGAACGGTCCTGGGATCGGATCACTGAGACCGGGCGGATGATCATCGCACGCTGGCAGGCTCTGGCCGACAAACATGGTTTATCGATCACGACCAGTGGTTTGCCCGCCCTGGCATCGTTCGCCTTCAACAGCCCTCGCGCTTTGGTGTATAAGACATTGATAACTCAAGAGATGATTCAGAAAGGGTATCTGGCCGGCACGAGTGTGTACGTTTGCACTAATCACACGGATGCGGTCGTGAATGGATTCTTTGAGGCTTTGGACCCGGTATTCGAGCTTGTCAGAGAATGTGAGGAGGGACGAGATGTGTCGAGCCTTCTCAAAGGTCCCGTCTGTCATGCAGGTTTCAAGCGTCTGAACTGAGAAACCTTGGAAGAGGCGACTTCGACTCGCAAAGTATTCAGATAACTAATGGCTGGTTGCTCTAATGCACATTACTCCAAAGCCTGAAAAATACCGATCAATCAAATCGAATCTGTTAATTCGTGCCGATGGTGATCAGACAATGGGTCTTGGTCATTTGATGCGTTGCTTGTCGCTAGCCCAGGCCTGGACCGACCGGGGGGGCAATGCTCAATTTGTTTGTGCGGCATGCCCGCCCATATTGGCGGAGCGCTTCAAGAGCGAAGGTTTTTCTGTGACGGCATTGGGTGGAAAGTCAGGGGGGGGCGAAGACCTTCGGGAGACTTTACATCTTGCCCAAGCGAATGATGTTGATTGGATTGTTTTGGATGGCTATCATTTCGGGCCAGACTTCTCAGATAAGTTTTCAAAATCAGGCATCAAAGTCCTTGAAATCGATGACTGTGCGCCACGGCGACCATTTCAGGCGGATATTCTACTCAATCAGAATATTTACGCCGATGCAGGATTGTATCCCGATCGCGGTTCAGCTACGCGGCTGTTGACAGGATCTCGTTACGTGCTCCTGCGACGTGAGTTCTGGCCGTTGCGTGGCCAGAACCATGAAATACGGAAAAAAGCTGATCGAATGCTGATCACTATGGGTGGAAGCGATCCGGAAAATATCACCGGCCGTATCTTGGAATCACTTCGCGGTCTGGAATCACAGCTAACGGTAATGGCTGTGGTGGGAGCAGCCAATCCTCATCTTGATAATTTGAAGACCATTTTTGATGGCTTCAACCCAGAGAGTCGTTTGATGTCAAATGTACGCGAAATGTCCGATCTCATGAAGTGGGCGGACTTCGCGATAATAGCAGCTGGTTCAACTTGTTGGGAAATGGCGTTCATGGGCCTTCCAAGTTTGATGTTCGTTTTGGCGGAAAACCAAAAATTAAACGCGGAGAGTCTGGCTGAATGCGGCCTTTCTGTGAACTTCGGATCTCCGCATCAATTTGACTGGGAGCTACTCAATTCCCATGTCCTCTCCTTGATGGATGATTTAGAGACAAGAAAGCGGATGTCACAACGGGGACAGCAGCTTGTCGACGGCTACGGCCTTGAGCGTATCCTGGCCGCGATGTTTCGAGAATCGGTATGGTTGCGCAAAGCGCAGTCATCTGATTGTGCAATTCTGTGGGAATGGGCGAACGATCCAGTCGCTCGCGGTAACTCGTTTTCCTCGGTGTCTATTCCCTGGCAAGACCACATCGAATGGTTTCAGAAGCGTATCGAAAATCCCGACTGCCTGCTGCTGATCGCAGCCAATGATGCAGATGACAAAGTGGGGTATGTACGATTTGAGTTTGATGGAACGCGAGCCACAATCTCCATCGCCTTAGCGCCTAGCTTTCGGGGACAAGGATTTGGACGGAAGATTGTTCATGCTGGAATTAGAGAATTGATGACAAAGCGTCCTGCGAGCGAAGTACACGCTTTTATCAAGCCCAATAACATCGCATCAATCAAAGTTTTTTCAGACACCGGATTCACTCAGGTAGGTTGCGAGATGTTAAAAGGTCAGGATGCTCTCCATTTCATTCTTAACCAAGAGGTTGCGCCATGATTTCACCAATATCTCTGGGGCGGTATCTGCTTGGAGCAGGCCGCACCTATATCGTCGCCGAGCTCTCCGCAAATCATAACCAATCGTTAGAAGAAGCCATCCGCCTAGTTCGTGAAGCGAAGAGAGTTGGCGCCGATGCCGTCAAACTTCAAACCTACACGCCCGACACGATGACCATTGACTGTGATGCGCCGCCGTTCCGCATCGGCAAAGGCACCATCTGGGAAGGCAAGAATCTATATCAGCTATACTCCGAAGCCTATACACCTTGGGAGTGGCATGGCAGGTTGAAAGAGGTGGCTTTGGAAGAGGGAATGGATCTCTTCTCCACACCATTCGATGATAGTGCGGTGGATTTTCTGGAAGAGATGGGTGTGCCAGCTTACAAAATTGCATCTTTTGAAATCGTCGATTTAGAATTGATCCGCAAAGTTGCAGCAACAGGTAAACCAATCATTATATCCACTGGCATGGCGACTGCCGAGGAAATTGACGAGGCGATTGCTGCGGCTCGGGAAAAAGGGTGTCAAGATCTTATCTTACTCAAGTGTACCAGCGCCTATCCATCTCCACTCGATGAGATGAACCTAAAAGCAATTCCGCATATGGTGAATCGTTTTGGCGTACTAGTAGGGCTCTCCGACCACACCCTCGGCCTTGAGGCTCCAGTCGTAGCAGTAGCTCTTGGAGCCTGTCTTGTCGAGAAGCATTTCACACTCTCCCGCACTGTGCCTGGGCCCGACAGCACCTTTTCGTTGGAACCCGGGGAGTTCAGAAAAATGGTGGACGCCGTCCGCAATGTTGAGAAAACTCTTGGTGATGTGCGGTATGAACCAACGGAGCACGAGATGTCAACCCGGATCTTCCGTCGGTCACTGTTTGTCGTGCAGGACATGAAGGAGGGTGAGTCATTCACGCGAGATAACGTCAGAGCCATAAGACCCGGAGATGGACTATTACCCAAGAATTTGATTGCAATTCTGGGTCGAAGAGCGAAGTATCCCCTTATGCGGGGAACTCCGTTGAGATGGGATTTTATCGAATAACTGAGAGCTGATTATCCAGATTATCTTTTCGGGAGGAATAGCAATGTGCGAAGGATCCGAAATAAACCTTGAATCTCACTTCATTGAGGGTGACCTGTTGCGAATGCGAGAGTTGAGACTTTCTGATGTGAATGAGGACTACTACCGTTGGATGAACGATCCAGAAGCCACCCAATATTTGGAAAGCAGGTTTTTCCCTCAGAGTATAGAAGACATTCAGTCATATGTGAGAGGTCAGCAGGCACGGAGGGACAGTGTTATATTCGCCCTCATCTTAAAGGAAGGAAACCGGCATGTCGGTAACATGAAACTGGGGAACATCAGTTGGATTCATCGTCATGCGGATGTCGGAATGCTCATCGGTGAGAAGGACTGTTGGGGAAAAGGAGTGGGTCGGGAAGCTATGCGCCTCATCACAGACTATGCCTTTGGTGTTCTCAATCTCCATCGGCTCACAGCCGGCATCTATGCAACGAATACCGGGTCCCTAACAATGACTCTGAAAGCAGGGTGGCAAGAAGAAGGGCGTCGCCGCGAAATGTATTTCTACAAGGGAGAGTATGTAGATTCAATTCTCGTTGGAATCCTCCGTTCTGAATGGATTTTAAGTCGAAAATCCTGATTCTTCTCTAACTCTAACAAGCTGTGTTTGACATGAGGCTTGGTCCTCATATCTGTGCGATTAATTAAGACCACAATGATCTACATGGGCGGTGGCATGGCCAACCAAGCCGTGGCCCTTGCTGTGCTGCCGATTCTCACCCGATACCTGACTCCCGAAGATTACGGCTCGGTGGCACTGTTTACCGCCTTTATGGGGTTCGTCGCCCCCGTGGTGGGCATGTCCATGAAGACCCATATCGCCCGGAATTATTTCAAGGTGCCGCAGAAAGAGATGGCGAACATCAGCTGGAACACCCTGATGGCTGTCTCTGCTAACTTTCTTCTGATTGCAGCGCTCCTGGTCGGTTTCAGTCTATCGTTTCCGGCTCAAAGCCAAGCAGTAGCAGGGCTATCCACGGCCTGGATTTTTGTAGCCGCGCTCACGGCTTGGGCACAATCCGTCAGCAGCCATCTCACGACGTTTCTGCGGGTTCAAGGAAGACCTTTCCCATATGCCACATTTGAATTGGGCACGGCGGGTATCAACCTCGGCTTGTCGCTGTTTCTAGTGATTATTTGCATATGGGGCTGGCAAGGCCGGGCTGCGGGGTTTGCGGCAAGCGCCTTGGGAGCGGCAATTTTCGCCTGGGGGGTGCTCCGCAAGATGGGCTATGCGACAGGCCATGTTGAAAAGGGACTCATGCGCCGCTTGTACCGTATCTGCCTGCCGCTCGTTCCCCATGCTTTTTCGGGACAGATCACCACGCTCAGTTCACGGTTTTTTTTAAATGGAATTGTGGGCAAAGAAGCCGTTGGATTGTTCGCGGTTGGATATACGTTCAGCACGTTGATCAATATGCCTTTGGATGCCTTCAACAACGCCTGGACCCCATGGGTATATAAGCGCCTGGCGGCCCGGAATCACGATTTGGATCGTGAGATCGTGCGCGTTACACTTCTGGCGGGAGCCGGACTAATGATTTTATGGATTGCGTTGGTTGTCTTGGCGCCGATACTACTCAGATTCGTGACAACACCCATCTATCAAGGCGCCGGCGCATTCATCGGCTGGGTGGGCTTGGCGTTTGCGATACAAGGCATGTATGTCCTGATCACCCCCATTTTGATCGACGAGGCCAAGACCGATGCGCTCGCCGTCATCTCCTTCATCGTCGCCGGAGCGAGCCTGGCATTTAATTATAGTTTGATTCTCAAGTTCGGCGCCATGGGGGCGGCCTACACGCTGGTGATCTGTGCCGTCATTCGATTAGCGCTTGTCTTGTGGTACGCCCAAAGAATACGTCCCATGCCATGGTTGAAACCATTTTGACCGAGATTGTTTTTTACCTTTAAATAATGTTTTCCAACGGGTGCTCCAGCAGGAAGGGTCACATGCAAATGAGGTCAGATCTTGGGTAAGCTGAGGCAAGGGTTGAATTCCACAAAATATGATGTGGCCATCTGGGGCATGAACAACACCCGTTCTCTAGTCACATTGCGGCGGGTTGCAGAAGCGTGCGTCAAAGAGGGGTTGCGGACGGTTTTGCTCTGGTGGGAATATCGGGGAAGTTCGGCGCGCACCCCCGCGGACTATCCGGTGGCCGGGCTTGAGTTTCAGAAAGTTCCGGTCCGGTATGATTATGGCATATTCAGGTATCCACATCCGTACACATTGCTTCGCATCCAGGGGAAAATTTGCCGGACATTGTCCGAGATCTCGACGCGGTGCCTGGTCACACAGCTTGACCACGCGTTTGCCGACCGGGTCTGGCAGCGGGCCGCAAAACGTTTGGGCATACCCGGCATTGTCCTGCAGGAAGGGATGACCAATGAGCCGAAAGGTTCATGGCGCGGCAGCAATAGCAAGCGGAAATGGGCATGGCGGTGGGTGCAACAACCGTGGCATCAGAAGTGGATTTGGGCCATTCCGCACCCGTTATTGAAAGCCGACGCGCCCTACATGTATGCAGACTTTGCGTTTGTCTGGGGCGAGGCGATGAAAAACCTGCTGGTGAAGTTCGGTCGCACGCCTAGCTCTATAAAAGTCACGGGAAGTCCGGCCATAGATCACATCTCCGGACAAAAAAATCTGGCCCCGGCCGATCGGAAATCTGTCCTCTATGTCCATCAGCCCATGAAGATTTCGCCCGATCTGAAGCGGCAAAATTATGAGGATGTCATCCGTGCCGTAGTTTTGAAGCATGGGTGCAGGCTCTTGTTCAAACTGCATCCGGGGTGCGCGTACGAAGCGGAGAGTATCCGCACGCTGGTCCAACTTTTAGGATGCCCAAGCGGATCGGTGGAAGTGATCGATGAGGGGAATGCGGTCGATATGTTAGATAAAGCCTCAGTTGTGGTTGTCGCAACTTCGACGACGGGTTATCACGCCGCCGTTGCCGGCGTACCACTTGTAGTTCTAGACTATTACTTTGAAGATGTTTGTTTCAATGTCGGTGATTCCGGCGGAGCGGCTGTTGTTCGTAGCGCTGACGAATTGTCTGAAATTATGGGCAAGGCGCTCTTCGATAAGGGATATCGAGATCAACTTCATCGAGGATCGGGTCGAATGTTGCGGGATCATCTTTTTGCGCTGGACGGGTGTTCAGCATTTCGTGTAGCAGCGGCTATTCGAAATGTAGCTTTATAAAAGAGATATTATTTGTATTTTGACAAATACATAATCGACTTTGATAATCATTTTTAGGCGCCTTAATGGTTCAATCACAAACACCTTTCGCTATAAACAATCAGGGGAAATTGTACAACGTACAATTCAACACTTCCCCATTGACGGATTCGTCCATCAAGCATCATTGGGTATGGCTGGCTGCAACTTGGTCAATTTACTATGTTGCAGTGCATACCATTGGTCGCTATGAAGAATATACTCAGAGAGTGATTTGGATCGGGGGATTGTTTGTGGGCTTTTTGACAGTGCTGTTGGGAAAACAGTTAGTTTTAAAAATTCCAAATGAAAGCAAAATGCTGTTCGTACTCTTAATATGGTCGATAACTGGCCTTATTTGGGTTGATGACATTGATATGTATATATATTATTTTCGGTTGTTGATTCAATTTTTTGTGATTATCTTTCTAATGACGAATGTTATCAAGTACTCTGGTGGCATGAACTGGATGTACATTGGATTTATCCTGACCGCAGCATTCAACTTATTCGCCGCGCGAGCTGAAGGTGACATCAGCTTGTTCGAGCTGGTTAAGATGCAGACACGTCAGGATGCTGTGGGAGGAGGCCCTAATACGTTGGGTTGGTATGGTTTTTTGGGGTTTTTAGGGGCAATCATATTACTTGGTGAGTCTAAGGCGAATTGGCAACGAGTTGCTTTGCTGGTGGGAGGAGCTATGAGCCTTATGACTGTTGTCGCCTCAGCTTCGCGAGGCGCGTTTGTGTCTTTAGCTATCAGTGCCTTGTTGTGGCCCTTTTTGTGTCTGCGTGTACGGTTGAAGAAGGGATTGATGTATTTAACTGTTATTTCAGCACTTATATTGTGCACATTTGTTTTCAAGGAGTATATTTATTCAGGATCGTTGCTCAGTGACCGAATGCAGAAAATCGAGAACGATGAATCAAAGAGAGGCAGTCGATTGGATTTGCTCTCTGCTACCATTCAGTTGGTCGTTGAATATCCTATAACGGGAGCGGGCCTTGGGCAATTTGGATCTGCTTCAGGTACCAGGATGTATAGCCATACGGAAGTTGCGGAGTTGGTGTCAACAACCGGAATAATAGGTTTTGGAATATATATAAGTATGTATTATTTTGCATGGAGACGAATGAAGTGGAGTATGAATTATCTTACTGACCGATTGATACGATATCGTATTAATTGTGCCCGGATGGCTCTCATCGTTGTCATCATTTCGGGAGCACTTTTCAAACCCCATTTTCTTGTGATTGCATCGACTTTCTTAATTGCCACAATCATCGGAACCTCGCATTGGGCAGAACGACAAGTACAGTTACAGAACAACCTGATTCAAAGATGAATTATGTCGGGGATAATCGTGCGGTTTCCATGATACTAATGAAGCAAATACGCAGTGCATGGCGTCGACTTCCGCGGCCGATTCAAGACTCTCTGAGCAGAGGTCATGCTGATTATGAAAGGCGGGGGCTGATCGCCGAGTGGCGCCGCCATTTGAAAACAGTTGCCATGAACATTTCAACCGGCAGTCTTGGCGGAATTGAGCACCTGGAAGAGTGGCAGTCCAAGCGTAACGTTCTCCGTCAACAACTCAGCTGGATGCTGGGTTTGGATAAGGTGCGGCAGTCATGCTCTTGTTCACCCGAAATAATCGGTTCATCTGATCGTGATAATTATTGCGTGGAAAAGGTGGTTTTTAAAAGCTGGCCTGGATTATTCATGGCGGGAACCTTCTATCTACCGAGGGATCGTACCCACCCAGTGCCATGCATTCTGTACTTGTGTGGCCATCAAATCCATCCGTATGGGGCCAAAACTCAGTACCAGGATCGGTTCCTCTGGTTCCCGGAGCACGGGTTCGCCTGCCTGGTGCTGGATCCGCTGCAATGTGGGGAAATTCCTGGTATCCATCATGGCACCCATACGCTGGGATTCTGGAATTGGTTATCGCTCGGATATACGCCGGCTGGAGTGGAAATCTGGAATGCGATGAGTGCTCTCGATTGGTTGACCTCCCGCACGGAGATTGACGGATCCCGGATTGGTGCAACGGGTGTCTCAGGCGGTGGGGTGATGACCTGGTTTCTGGCAGCCCTCGATGAACGCATCCGAGTGGCAGCCCCGTCCTCATCCACATACACGATCGGCTCTCAGGCGACACGCGACCTCGTGCCCTTTCAATGCGATTGCACGTTTTACCCGAATGTTTACCACATAGATTTCCCGGAGGTCGGTGCGCTCATCGCTCCGCGGCCGCTGCTCATCCTCGCTGGAAAACGCGACCGCATCTTTCCGCCCGCCGGATACCGGGAAGTATTTCAGAAACTCAAGCAAATCTATCAATTGTATGGTGGGGAAAACGATTCTGAGGAAGACAATATCCGCCTTGTGGAATGCAATGACGGGCACTCGGATTCTGTCGAATCTCTCCGCCAGGTGAGAGAGTGGATGACCCGCTGGCTGACGCCGGAAGTCACGGATCATCAAATTGCATTGCGCATCCCGGCGCCCCCGCCCGCCCGTCCCGAGGATTTGACCTGCTTTTCAAAGATCCCCGCCAATGCATCCAATTTCTCGATCCACAGATCTTTCATTCAAACGCATAAGCTTGAAACGCCTGAGACACTAGACGAATGGGAACGGCGGCGGGCAAACCTGTTGGATTGGTTGCAAAGAACGGTGTTCAGCTGGTTTCCGAGTGAGCCTATACCCTTCCGCACTCGCCGGCTTCCGCACAGCGGTGGTCATGCCCTGCGCTTTGCACGCTTCAGCGCATGGGCGTTTGAAACAGAGCCAAGAGCAAGTGTTCATATCCATCTCTTTGAACCAAAGGGGCAAGCAGAAGATGCACCTCTGATCATTGCGGTGAAAAGGTGCGGCGATCAAGTCGTATTTCCCGACGATGAGCTTTTACCCCTGCTCGCGAGCCACCGGGTGCTCGTGCTCATGCCCCGATTTGCCAAGTGGACCCCGGGCCCCGCCGAATACGCAGCCACCGAGAGAACCGCGGCGATCTGCGGACGAACGATTGCCGCCCTGCAGGTTTGGGATGTGATACGGGCCGCCCGCTGGACTCAGGATGAGAGGGGCTTGGCACCTGCTCAGATCCATATTTTCGGTCGGGGCACCGCCGGAATTGTGGCACTTTATGCCGCCATGTTCGAGAATGCCATCTCGCAGGTCATTCTGGACGCGCCGCCCGCTTCTCACCGGGAGGAGCCGGCGCTTCTGGCGATTCTCCGGGGAACGGACATCCCCGAGGTGGCGGCAGCCCTAGCCCCCCGGAGGCTGACCTTTCTGGCAGAAGAAATACCACCTGCCTATTCACTCGCTGGTGAAGTTTACAGGCTATTCGGCAGCCAATCACGAATGACTTGCAGGCCGAGTCTTGTAGAAGCAGTCCACGGCGGGCGATAGTGTCCTGCCATTGAAGCCCCAAGTGTTGCAAGATTGCCAGTAAAATTTCGCTTGGTGGTCGATCGTCAGACTGCCTTTTACACCTCGTTGGGATTTCCTTTGAGAGGTTGATGTGCCCGGAGCGCATGCTGTTCTCTGCGATAACGACACAGCCTGGAAGGGCTTCGACACCGCGCTTGCCGATCAGGCGTCCGACATCATCATCTCGGTTGAGGAGGTGTTCCAGTCGAACGACTGTCGCCTGGCGTTTTCGGGCCACGCCGGTTATCCGCGCAGGTGCTTCGAGACCGACCGGTTCACCATCCTGCTGGAGGGGGCGATCTATAACACGCCGCCTGATGTTGTTGACAAATCCCTGGGCACCATCGCTGACAAGCTGATCAAGAAGTTACAATACGATGTTGAAGTCAGGGATTTCATAGAGGCTGCAGACGGGGATTTCATCGCGATCATCTACAATAAAATCGGGTCCGACCTGCTGATCTTCAATGACCGCTGGGCCCGTCTTCCTGCGTATTTTTACTTCAGCCGGTCCTTGTTTGCGTTTTCCCGGACAATCAGTTTTCTGCTCCACTGGCTGCCGTCGATCCGCTTCAACACCATGGCGATGGCCGAGTTCCTGATGATGAACTATGTGTTGGGTTCGAAGACGCTCATCGAAAACGTTACCAGGCTGGATCCGGCAAGCCTCGTCCACGTTTGTATGGAAAACGGGCTTTCCTGCCGAGTGGTGACATTGATACAGACGGTTTTCGGCAGTTCGGCCGAAGTCATGGAGAGAGAGGCGATCGAGCGCTGCGCCACACTCTTCATCCAGGCGCTCGAGCACAGGGCGCGGTTCTTCGAGAAGTGGGGTCCGCGAATAACGGCGGATTTGACGGGCGGCCGCGACAGTCGAGCGATTTTCGTGGGAATGAACCGTTTGAACGCCGATGCCGAATTTTACTCCGACGACCTGAATACGAGCAACGAGTTCAGCTACGTCAAAGCCTTAGAAGAACAATACGGCAGGAAGGTGACGCGGGTGGCTCTCGTCGAACCGCCAGTTGACTTATCGGCGATGCGCCAGCTCACCTACCTCACAGACTGCACCGTGAACGGTTGGACATCTTCACTGGTGGAATACAAAACCCTCGAGCGACGAAAACTCGTTAATGGACCCGCGGTTCGTTTTATGGGATTCGGTGGTGAATTCATCCGGACGATATACCAGGTCCCTTACCTCTACTCGGATTTTTCAGAGTTAGTCCGAGATGACATCTACTTCACCGTCTTCAACAAGGTGGAGGCGGCTGGCCTTCTGGGCATGGACGTCCAGGAGTTGACCGATCAACTCGTAGCCTACTTCAATGGGTACCCTGAAAAAATTTTGGAAGACAAGCTCAAGCACCTGTACTTCGAGTATTACAACGTGGAAGTCAACGCCGGCGAAAACCGCCAGCGCAGGCATTTCTGGACGGTCGAACCGTTATGGGCTAAAGATCTTGTCTTATACGAGATGTCTGTGATCCCAACCAGAATGTGCACGAGATCATTCTTCGATCGCTTCCTCCGGCGGATCGATCCTCGCGCGACCGATACCGTTTTTTTTCGAAGGAACATTGATGAGAGAAGTTGGGTGAGCGTGGCTAAATACCATCTCGAGAATCGATTTCGGAAAATGATTCAGGGCAGATTCTTTCTGAAAAACACACGACTTTTTAGAAAGAGAATACGAGGAGAGAACAGACTGTCTCCTACAAGATCTTTAATAGATGAAGAAATCACAACCCTGCTCGCAAATAATCGAGTGCTGAGACAGGTGTTCGACTCGGATGCAGTCAGGCATGTTGTGGAGCGAAGAGTGAACTCAACTGCAAAATTCACTCTACTGACTCTCCTGCTCTACATCGACGAGATCGACCGACGGCATCTCCGCAAGATTGAAATTTGATAGAGGTGTCATCGTTAAGCTGGATTTTATGAAGTCGGTCAGCGAAGAAGAATTCGTTCAAGAACAGCTGCGAAAGGGTATCAAGGGCCACTTGAGCGAAGGTGTATGGTGGCATGAACCGTTCCATTTTTACTCGAAACCGATATTCGAGTTTCGTGCCATGCCGCCTGGTGACACCTGGCCCGCGCGATCGCGATCCTGGTTGGGTTTCTCGCACCATGTTCCCGAGGCACATTTAGGGAATCGCTTCATGGAGTACATGATTCTGGAGGGGGAAGAATTGCGCCGTTTTGATCTAGATCGGATTCCGGGGAAAAAGCGCAATCAGGTGCGAAAAGGTCTAAAAAGCTGTGAGGTGCGCCCTATTGACGATCTTGTGGAACGCCTGGAAGACATACGTTTCATCTACATCTCGCAATCGCTTCGCCACACCGAACACTATGACCTTCCGGATACGCCGCCAACGTTCTACTCCGAGCATGCCGAGCTATGGAGAAAAAGAGAATTAGACCTTTTGATGTGCAAGGGGCGGGAGGTGTGGGGCGCGTTCATATCAGGCAAACTGGCGGCTTTCCTGGTTACTTCACAGATCGAAAACATCCGCTTCATCGAAAAAGTGAAAAGTCACACAGACTTCCTGGACTATTGTCCCGCCGATGCCCTGTACTATTCGGTTCTGAAAGAGGCCTCTGATACAGGGGACTGCCAACGGGTGGTCAACCCCGGCATTAGAGGTGAAGGTCTTGAACATTATAAGAAACAATTTCTGTTCAAGCGTACTGCTGTGCCCATCTATTTGTCGAGACCGCAGCTGTATCGCGCCGGAGAACAGATGTTCAAGATTTTACAGAAGTTCCGAATGGGATTCAAGCGATCACGACTGATATGATCCGTTCAATTGCTGTTGTAACCAACAACTACCCTTCGGTCAAGCATTCGAGCCGCGGAGTCTTTGTCCAGAAATTCGCTGATGCCATGGTTGATGCTGGCGTGTGTTGCCACATCATCCATCCGCGAACTCTTGGCAAGGAGTTGGGTGGGGGAGACGAGGTCGGTGAAAACCGTTTTGGGTGTAGCAACTTGGCGGCGGACGGCATCCAAGTGCTTCGGCCACTGACACTTTCGCTCTCCAACAAGCAGCTCGGCCCGTTGAATACCTTCGCGATCACGCATCACCTTTTTCGTGAAGCGGCTCTGCGGGCTCTGAAGAAGTTACCTGTCAAACCGGATGTGATATACGGACATTTCCTGTACTCCGGTGGTGCCGCAGCCGTGTACGTCGGCGGGAAGATCAATCGCCCCGTATTTGTGGGGGTGGGGGAAGGAACATTCTGGAGTGTGCGGCCCCTCGGCGTCGAACGTGCTAAAAAGGATTTGCGTGGGGCGACAGGCTTCATCGCCGTTTCAAATGTTCTCCGGCAGAAACTGATTCAAGAGTTGCACATCCCATCGGAGAAGATCGCGGTATTTCCGAACGGTGTGGACCTCCAGCGTTTTTTCCCACGCGATCGGATGGATATGCGGAAAAAACATGGTCTTCCTCCAAACAAATTTCTGACAATCTACGTGGGCAACTTCATCGAGCCTAAGGGTGTGATGAGAACGGCACAAGCCATAGATAGCCTGCCGGGAGTCGCCGGCATCTTCGTGGGCGCAGGACCTTTGGAGCCAAGGATCAGCAACTTGGCCTTCTGCGGTAAAGTCCCTCATCATGTCATTCCTGAGTTACTCTCTGCGGCGGATTGCTTTGTGCTGCCGAGTGACGTGGAGGGTTCCTCCAACGCCACCCTTGAAGCTCTGGCATGCGGGTTACCAGTGATCGTGTCGAATGGCGAATTCAACGACGAGCTGGTGAACGGCGAGGTGGCGATCCGCGTGCCTCATTTGGATATCAGCGCCATTCGAGAGGCGGTTAATCGACTGCGAGAGCAGACCGAGCATGGTCGCAAAATGGCCGCGGCTGCCCGAGCGCGCGCAGAGCAATTTGATATTCGAGTGAGAGCGGCGAAGATCCTGGGGTGGATGGAATCCAAAGTGGGCGAGATGCTGAGTCATGACAGCAGATGCTGATCGGAAAACACCGGGTAATGAACCCGCTGACTGTTGTATGGTGACTTCGAAGCACCGTTGCGACGACAGTCGCATCTGGGGTCTTGAAGCCCACTCGCTCATCAGTCACGGCTTGTCCGTTTCATGGATAGGCCCGAACTGGGGAACCCAACCGGGGGATGAGTCCATACGGTATGTGCTCTTCCCCCAGACGGCAGGCAGCCTGAGGAGAACCACTGAACTATTTAAAGCACTCAGACGTACACCTGCTAGAGTGTATCAGTGTCATGAACCCGACGCTTTGCTGGCCACACTCCCGATCGCATTGCTTCGCGGATCAAAGGTTATTTTCGATGCACATGAGTTTTTCCGTGGATACTTGGCGGACAAAGCCCCACGCGGCTTCAAGACAATAGCCGGCCTGGCATATTTCATCTTCGAGAGTATCAGCTATCGCCTGTGCGATCATCTCATCACGGTTTCCGACGGTGTGGCCGGGGAGATGGCCAAAGCGATATCGCCATCAAAAATCACTGTAGTGGCCAACTGCAGTGGACCTTCGGTGTTTATCCTCAAACCGCCTGCACTCCCTCCGGCGGAACTCAGGATTCTGCATCTGGGAACGGCATCGTTCTACCACCAGTTACGGGAGATGCTCGAGGCGTTTTGCATCGTTCGACAGGCGGTTCCAGGCGCTGAATTTCTCCAGGTCGGCCGAGTTCCAGACCAGGAACTCGAATGGCTGCATTTCTTCGAAAGTTCAAAGGGACTGAATGGCGCAATCCGGTATCTCCCGCGTGTTCCTTTTGAAGAACTGGGAGGATACTTGAAGGCCTCAGACATCGGTTTGATTGCCCGCCGATCTGATTCCAACGCAAATGCAGGTTTTGCTACGAAACTTTTCGATTATGCCACTTTTGGATTGCCGATCGTTGCCACCAACCTAAAGATGTTGCGGGCGTTCAATGACCGTTATCGATCGATGACGCTGGTTGATACGAGGAAACCGGACCAGATCGCCGCTGCGATTCTTGAGCTACACAACAATCAGGAACTTCGTGAAATGTATCGCCGAAACGGCATCGCCGCCGTGGAGCAGGAATACTCATGGGAACACATGAGTCGACGTCTTCTCTCGATTTACGATAGGCTCCTGAGACGAACGGTTTCCGCTGACTGAATCTCATGGAACTCGGCACTCCAGCAGCTTATCCGATTGCGGTGATCACCGGCAATCACCTGAACGCCTACGCCATGTACGATGCCCTCCGTGCATGCGGATGGCCCCACGCGATTGCATTCCTCAAGGATGCCAGCGAGAAGCCCGCATATGAAAATTTCATCTCGGATGTAGTCACATGGCACATGGCCCTCAAGGAGCCGTGCGACCTGTTGAATGTTCTCGATGAGTGTTGCGCTCAATGCACGCATGTGTTTCTATTCCTCACGGACGAACGCTTTCACGAGATGCTGTCCATCCATCGCGCCGCGCCCGCTCTGAACAATGTCGTGTGTTATCTAGGGTCTGAGCGGTATATGGATACGACAATTGACCGGTCAGCCTTGTATCGCTTTTTAGAGGAACGCCGCCTCGCCAGATCACCCAAGACCATCGAGGGGCACGAGGATCCATGGTCTGTTTTCGGGGGACCGTTTCTGTTCAGGTTCAAGCGATCCTGGCGGGGTCTACGCAAACTCGATCGCGTGCGTGTCGTGAGAGACAAGCTGCAGCTCGATCGGATCCTGAGGGATTGCCGAAGCGAAGGTCTGAGCGCGGACAGCTGGTGCTTTCAGGAAATGCTCAGCACCGATCCGCGTGACAACGTTTCGGTCTCGGGCTGGCACAGCGGTGAGGTACAAAGCTATTGCGTGTCACGCACAGTCGATCGTCATCCACCGGTGAGAGGCTCTGCGCTGCTATGCGAACTGTTGGAAGGCCATGAGGTACTGAAACAGATCACGCGGTCCATCCTGACTGCGCTCGAATATCACGGGCCCTTCGAGCTGGAGTTCGTTCGCGACCTTCGAACAAGCGAATTCAAGGTGATCGAACTGAACGCACGTCTGTGGCTCCAACACTCGCTGGTGCAGCAGGCCACCGGCCATGAGCTGACCCAACAGTACCTCGGCCTGCCGGGGTGCAACGCGCAACCGGCCGATCAGCCGGAGACCAGTGTTAAAAAGTACTGGATCAATACGACGCATGTGCTGGCCGGTGTGCTGCGGGGCAAGATCGGGCTCGCCCGGCACCTGGTGAGCCATGACACGGTGAAGATGCCGTCCGTGCCGATTGCCCTGCGCTTCATGAGCCGAGAGATCATGCATCGACTGAGGAAAACTAATTTGCAGGGTTGAACTCATCACTTCTGCATGCCCACCAGCTGCAATTGACTTTAGAGATATTCCATAGATCATACTTCATTATTTTTCTCAGGAAATTGCTTGTTGAGTGATCAATTATCTTTCGCTAACAGTCAGAAAGTTATCTGCCATTCCAATCCGTGGCCCAATAGTGCTCCTTTCGCGCTGTTTTTGTCTCATGATATCGACCAGATCCATGACCGGGAAATGTGGCGAATCCTGGCGGACGTGAACCATATTCGGCGGGTAGCCTTTTCGGATGAACCGGGGAGCATATGGCCTGCGATGCGGCGGATAGGACGGGCACTCTTCTGTCCCAAGCCGGCGGCGCGGGACTTCGAGACCATCCTGGAAATTGAGGGCCGGTACAGCTTTCGCTCCACCTTCTTCATCCTGTACGACCGGTACTGGGCCCGGCACGGCGCCCGCTTCCGGCTGTCCGATCCCGAGATCCGCGCCATCGTCAACCTGATCCAGTCCGCCGGCGGAGAAATCGCCGTACACGGTGGCTATTACCACTTCAATGATCCGGCCGCGTACCGGGAGAGCCGCATGGCCATCGCGAAAGCGTTCGGCGTGGAGCCGGTGGGGATCCGGAACCACCTGCTCCGGTTCTCGGGAGATCTGACCTGGCGGGCCCAGCAGGAAGCGGGATTCGCCTATGATGCGACGTTCGGCAACCAGAGCCGGCCCGGGCCCACGAAAGGACGAGTCTTTCCGTTTTGGGCGGTAGCGCCGGGATCCGACGGGGAAAACGGTCTAGTGGAGATTTCCCTCACGGTCATGGACGGGTCATTGTTTCGCCATCGCCGCCTTTCCGGCGAGGCAGCGCTGGATGCCGCTTGGGCGTCTGTCGCTCCTGTCATCGAGATTGGTGGACTCGTTACGCTCCTCTGGCATAGCAACTATTTCAACGAACCCGAATACTGGGACTGGCAATGGGTGTACGAGCAGCTCCTGGAGCGGCTGGCAACTCTCAACCCCTGGTGCGCGACCGGGGCCGAGATTAACGCTTGGTGGCGGGCGCTTCAGGGAGTGCAGCTCCAGACGGTTGAAACCAACGGTGGGTGGGAGATCACCGTGAAGGCAGCTCATCCCATCGATGGGCTGGTTCTGGACGTTGCCGCCCCAGCGGGGGCGTCCGTCTTGACGGACCGGGCAGAAGTGAAAATTGGGTACCGCGACAGCTATTGGCAAATTGTTTTACCTTCCCTGAAGGCGCGGGACAGTTTTCGAATAATGGTTCAACCCGCCATCGGTCGGAGCCGATGAGTATGTGCGGCATTGTCGCGGTAGCCTCCGTGGATGGTTCTCCCGTGAAGGTGGATCAGGTGCGGAAAATGACCAGCACGCTGAACCACCGCGGACCGGATGGAAGGGGATTGGCAGCATGCAATCAATCGGGGACCGAAACGTCGGAACAGGAAGCCCGGGTGGTATTGGGGCATTGTCGTCTGGCGGTTCTGAATTTGCAAGAACGTGCCGCTCAACCCATGACAAGGCATCACGCCACCGTCGCGTTCAACGGGGAAATTTACAATTTCATGAAGTTGCGGGCGGAATTGCAACATGCCCATTTTGAGTTCACCACGATGAGCGACACCGAATTGTTGCTGGCGGCCTATCATCAATTGGGTACTGATTTTCTGAAGCATCTCAACGGCATCTTTGCCCTGGTGATCTGGGATCATCGGGCCCGACGTCTCCTCGCCGCCCGGAATCGGCTGGGCGTCAAACCCATTTACTGGATGATCGATGCCGGACACCTTATGTGATCCTCATAAATCCGCGCTCTGAATAGTATCGCCAGCAGAACCTTGATGAATGATTCTCTGGCTCACGATTTTTTACTCTGCGGCTGGCTGTAAAATACCAGTGATAACTTTTATAATGAATTCCATCAATTACCCATTGGCTCATGGTTGGAACTTCGGGCTGGAGTCTATTCGATTCATAGTTTTTGGCGATTGGAGCCCAACAAGAGCCGATATCACCGGTCGTTTGACGACAACCGTGATCGGGGCTTGAATATCCCAGGCGGAGAGCGGATTCATCCAGTTAGTTTCATCCGTTCTGCCCCTGCCCGCTAAGAAATGCGTGTTTTTTATATCCAACAATTCTTTCCCGGCGAGGGCTCGTCGGGATCCCTGCAGCCGTTCGCTCTCGTCCAGGCGCTCGCCGAACGGGGCCACCATGTCGAGGTTGTGGCGGCAGACTACAATATCGACTCTGGCGAGTTAGAGCCGGAGGTGCACGTCGCCGTGGGACGCGGAGCCTTGCATGTTCATCGGCTCAAGTGTCCGCGCGGGGGGCGCGGCGGCAACTGGCAACGGATCCGCGCCTATCTCCATTTCATGGGCATGGCTCTGCTGCGGGGGCGGAGGCTGGGTCGTCCCGACGTGGTGGTGGGCAGCATCCAGCCCATGTTCGTCGGACTGGTTGGATTGAAGCTTGCCCAGCGAGCTCGGGCGCCGTTCGTCTTGGAAATCCGGGATCTGTGGCCGGACGCTTTGGTGGTCAAGGGTGCGATTTCCGGTTTTCAGGCTAAACCGTTGCGTGGAATCGTGAACAAGCTGTACCGGGAAGCGGTGCGCATCGTCAGTCTGACGCCCGGCATTAAGACCGAACTAGTGAAAAAGGGAGTTGCCGAACGCAAGATCGATGTGTATCCCAATGGATGGAATCCGAAACTGTTTGCCGCGGACGGTCCGTCACGCGAAGCGGTCCGTCGCCGCTATGGCTGGGAGGATCAATTTGTAGCCATCTACACGGGCTCGTTCCAGGAGGTTACCGCTGTCGAGGTTTTCGTTCGGGCAGCCGCCCGCTTGAAAGAAGATGGTGGCGTTCGAATCGTCCTCTTCGGGGCCGGGCCCACACTCGATCGCGTGAAACAACTCGCCTCCGAATTGCGGACTTCCAACGTCGATTTTCACCCGCCCGTGCCCAAGAAAGAAGTTCCAGGCCTGTTGCGCGCGGCCGACGCCGGGCTTATGGCATTGTTTCGCACGCCCCTGGCCCACATTTACTTCGAGAATAAATTTATGGATTATCTGGGTGCCGCCCTGCCCATCGCGGCGGCCATGGAAGGCGAACAGGCCCGTTTGATCCGGGGCACCGGCTGCGGTCGGGTGGTGAACAGCCTTGACGAAGAAGGGCTCGCCCGGGTTCTGCTGGAGATGAAGGCCGCGCCCGAATTCTGCCGGAAGATGGGGCAAAACGGACGTCGATTCGTTGAGACAAACTTACAACTTCCCGATATCCTCCAACAATACGCAGAGATGCTTGAAGCGTGCGCTCAAGGAGATGGCAGTAGCCGTCCCGCGTGGGAGCCTCTCCGATGAGTGGATGCTCCTACCTGATAGCCGTCGCGCTGGTACTGGTCCTGCCTGTGTTCTTGGCACGCTGTTGGTTCCTGGCGCCCACCCGTTTCGGATGGCTGTTTTACTATCCGAATCTGGTGGGGGATTTTCTGGCTCGAAGATTGGATCTGCCCCGGGTGGCGGGTGACCTGTCGTTGGCGGGCATCGCCGTCTGTTTGATTCTCATCGATTGTGACCAAGGTTTGGCGTATGGTCTGGCCTTGGCGCTGCTTCTGACAGGATTGGAATTGTGTGGGCAAAGATTGGATCGGAAATACCTCACGGGGTCATGGGCAATTCCAGACATCCGGTGGCGACCTACCAAGCTTGGCCAGGACGAAATCCAATTGCCTGCCGGGGCGGTACCCAATCCCAATAGGCATCCCCTATTGACGGTCTCCCTTCACGGTCCGTTCACAGCCCGGTCTCCACGGTATGATTTGGGAACACTGCACTTCGGACGGAACGTGTCGATCCTCGTGACCATCGGGAATCATTCGGTGGTGCCGGCGCAGGTACCGTTGACTATCGCGATCGAATCTTCGGGACCTATCCGGATCGAAACTCCTTTATCGTGGACGGGACCGATCTTGAAGACAGGTGAAGTTGCTCGGCATGAGCTGCAGATCCATGCCGAAGGAGCAGGTTCCATGGCGATGGTACGGATCCAGGTGGCCTGCGGCTCGTTCTCGACAGCCCAATCGATTCACATGCGCTTTCATGCACAGCCGCTCAACGTTCAATCTGCTTGTATCACGAGGTATCCCGGAGCGTCAAAATCCGCCTTCGCCTGGCGGGGGGACATGGATCATTACGACACGGTCACTTTTCAGAGCATTGCGGGCCTTCGAGAAGCATTTGGTTTGGCGGCCCGCTACCGGATGCCGCAGACGATGTACCTCTCCAGCCGGCTGACCGTTGTGCCGGCGGAAACCGAAGCCTTCTATGGCCATTACGGGGTGGAGCGCGGCCAGGCGGAAGTTGGCGCGTTCATACGTTGGGTCCAGGAATTTGTGGACCTCCAGCACAGATCCAGCTACCCCTTTGAGAGTGCCAAGCCCTACCTGATAGAGCTGGGTAATCACATGCATCTACATTATGGCACGGATGCCGCGGCTGATGCCGGCAACGACTGGTGCCGGGGGGCCGGAATCGGTGCTGGTGTATACCCGTGGCAGGAGGAACGGCTTGACTCGTTCACCGAGCAACGGGACAACGCCTTGCGCGCCAGGAAGATATTCGAGCAACTGTTCCGTTTCACGCCCAAGAGCTGGGCCATGCCCGACAGTACGAGGGATGCCCAGACACCGCGGGCAGTGGAGGCCGCTGGCTGCGAAGTCCTCAGTGATTCGGACGCCCGCCATGTGGATAACGTCGTCTTTCAACCTTCTCCCCATCACCCGACAGATTCCCGGGCGGTCGAGCTGACTAAGCGCTACCCGGGAGATCCCGAGACGTATGTGCACGCGACCATGATTGTATATTGGCTGCATCGTGCCTGGAGACGGGGTATCCCTGTGGTGTTCATGTGCCATCAGCACATGCGCCAATTTGCCGGAACTGCTTGCACGCGTTTCACAGAGTATGTCCTGCGATACGTTCTGGAACGGTTCAATGGGGATCTTCATATCAACACCGTCTACGGAATCGGAGCATATTGGAACGCCGTCTTCAGTCCCGTCAACCGTTGCATCCTGGTGCAGCAATCAGGTAACGAGATCCATGTGGAAAACAACGGGAATATCGATTTTGAGAGCGTTCCGGTAGACGTCGTTTACCAAGGAGGAGGCCGAGCCACCATGCTGGTGGATCTTCCCGCCCGCACCCGGGTAATTCTCAATGCGGCGGGAGAGGAGAATTCCTCTTGCGAGTGACCTGTATCAACAGAGTGATGGTGAGGATGCGGGTGGGCGATGCGAGCGACTTGGATTCCATGTATGCGCTGGCCCATCTCTGCTATGGAGTAAGGGTTGAACCCGCCGAATGGTGGCGATGGTGGTATCTGGGGCGCGCAGACCAACAATCAGCATTTATTTTGGCGGAGGATGGGCAACGGCTGGTAGGGATGCAGCCAGTCACTTTGGACCGGTTCCTTTGTCAGGGACATGTTTTGCTTGGAGCCGTTCTGACAGGTGCCATGGTGCACCCAGATTTCCGTGGGCAGGGGATTTTTAGACAATTGGTCGAAAGGAGCTGCCAGTATGCCTGGGACGCGGGTGCATCGTTCATCACCACCATGCCAAATGAGAAGTCCTTTCGACGATTCATGGCGATGGGTTGGCGGGATCCGGGGTCCCGGTCATTTCTGATCGTCGGACCGGGTCTGGCCAAGAAAAAGATGCAGGAGGGAACATCCTGCACAATTGAAAGGGTGGGCGCCTTTGACGAAGATATTGTTGCATTTGCAGCCAGCCAGGTGCAGAAACAAGTCTTTAGTGCCCAACGGGACGAGGCCTGGCTGACATGGCGATTTTGCGGGAATCCGATGCGGGACTATGTCTTATTGGTGGCCCGGGATAGAAACTGTGGCTGTGTGGGGTATGCTGCTGCCACCGTGCGTTCGTCGATGGGAATCTCCATCGGATGGTTAGTGGACATCATGGCCGGATCCGAGAAGGTGTTGGTGGCGTTGGCGACAACCATGGTGGATCTTTTTCAGAGACAGAGGATCCGCTTCGTAGCGACCGTCATTTCGGGGCCTAATATTTTCAGCGCTTTGTCTCGTTCGGGTTTCCGGCAGGTGCCAACCTGGATTTCGCCCAGACGTTTTCGGACAGTGTATCTGACGAGGCCGGATTCAAGTCAAAAAGAGCACCCTCCGGCAGACATTGGCCTTTGGTATCAAACGTTGGCGGATTGGGATGGGATCTGATCGATTATGCGCCATGTCTGTGGATGTGGAGGACTGGTGGAACGCCACCATCCTCCAATGCACTGGCAAAATCATAGAACCCTTTCCGGTGGTTCGCGAGAATGTGCTCGCTCTGTTGGAAGCGTTTGCTGAGGCGGGCGCCTCGGCAACTTGGTTCTTTCTCGGTGAAATCGCTGTCCAATTTCCGGAACTTGTGCGGCAAGTCGTCGCGGCTGGACATGAACTGGGTGTTCACGGTTGGCTCCACCGGTCGATTCGAAATCAGTCGCCGCAAAAGTTTCGGGACGACCTTCGGTGTGCCAAGTCGGTGGTGGAGAATGCCGGGAGCGCGGAGGCGCGAGGGTTTCGCGCGGTGGATTTCAGTATCGGGCCTGATTGCTGGTGGGCGTTGGATGAAATCATTGATGCAGGTTTTACTTTTGATTCAAGCATTTTCCCCAAGTCCA
>JAEAMG010000605.1_pt1 | contig 38315 bp, 38 predicted proteins | sample 8958741 | NCBI WGS metagenome assembly JAEAMG01 (sample SAMN16933256, study PRJNA681125) | bioreactor sludge metagenome | isolation source: anaerobic bioreactor treating anionic surfactant - SDBS | place: India: Bengaluru | collected 2019-02-28 | reverse complement strand
AGCACTCTTCTTGGCTTGAAGCGAGGCAACGGTTGAAATCAGCTACTGTCGCACCAAATCGGAACGATAGGTCGCGCGACATTAAATTTGGAGATAGCGATAAATTTCGCCATTGAATACCAATTTTCCAAAAAAAAATCAGCAGAGCGATAACGAAAAATCGAATTATGCAACTTTATGCGAAAAAGCATAATTTGATGACCGGGCGGTCACATTACGACCGAAAGCTGCGGCGTGTGACAGGCTGCATGCTGATAGCAGCCTGTCGTGGGGGGCCACCATCGGCCAAAAGCGGACGATTGCTGGCAGGTATGCATCGCTATGTCCCCAGGCCTTGGGGAAATAGCTCGGGGTTTGAGAAAGCCTGCTTAAGGTGGTCGTACACCAATCGCACCCGCTTCGATACAGGACCCTGCTGCGGGCGGTATATGAACAGATCCCATGGTGCTGGAGCGTGATCAGCCAAAACGGCAACCAGCTTTCCTGACCGCAGATGAGGCTCAGCCAGATAGGCAGGAATTTGGCCAAAACACATGCCTGCCAGGGTGGCTTCCAATTCCGTATCTGGATCATCACAGATAAGCGCTGGCTGCCTGGGCGCGAACGTTTGCCCGTCGGCAAATAGCCAAGGCCAAGGGCGGCCATTTTTCCGGTCGATCAGGACTGAAAGTGGCAGCTTAGCTAAGGCATCCAAAGATTTAGGTGGTGTCTTTTGGCCTATGAGAGACGGGCACGCGACAACGTAAAACGGCACGGGAGCTAAGGCACGTGCAACGTAGCGCCGGTCGCGAATAACCCCCACCCGGATACCAATATCGATATGCGCTTCAACGGCATCAGTCATCTGATCTTCCAAGCGGAGATCGAATTGCAGGTCAGGATGTGCAGCGGCCAGGGGCTGAAGAAACGGTATTAGGAAGCGCCTGCCAATAGCATGTGGAGCCGTAATCCCCACCTTACCTGACAGCTCAGGCTCCGTCCTGTGCGACCGGAATAGCGTATCGAAATGATCCAGAGCTGACCTGGCATCTTTGGCGTAATCCTGACCGAAAGCAGTGATGCTCACCTGGCGGGTATTGCGGTGGAACAGTGATTCGCCAAGCTCAGTTTCCAGGGCTTGAATGGCTCGAGTCACCCCTTGTGGGGAGATGCCTAATCGAGTTGCCGCTTCGCGGAAGCTACCTGCCTCTGCTGCTGTGCAAAAAATCCTAACCATCTCCATGCGGTTAAGCATGTTGCCCCTCCCATTTATTCCATTTTCAGGAATAGTATAATCCAATCATTTCCATTTATTGAGATCAATCATGGGTCTAAAGTTTGCGCACTGCCAGGTTAACCAGCCATGGCGAAGTACAAACCCGCCGATGAGGTTCTCAGCATGAGCAATAACATTTCTGGAAAAGTTGTCGTTATCACCGGTGCCAGTAGCGGCCTGGGTGAGGTTACTGCGCGCCACCTTGCTGCGCTTGGCGCTCGCGTAGTGCTGGCTGCACGTCGCAAAGATAAACTCGACGCATTGGTGGCTGAGCTGACCAATGCAGGTGGTCAGGCAATCGCGTATCAGACCGATGTTACCTCTCAGGAAGAGGTCAAAACGCTCATTCAAGGTGCCGTGGACACCTACGGTCGCATTGATGTACTGGTCAACAATGCCGGACTGATGGCGATTGCACCGCTCAGCGATGCTCGCACTGACGAGTGGGATCGCATGATCGATATCAACATCAAGGGTCTGCTGTACGGAGTCGCGGCTGCATTGCCAGTCTTCCAGAAACAAAACAGTGGTCACTTCATCAACATCGCATCGGTTGCAGGCCTGAAGGTGTTTAGCCCAGGTGGCACCGTGTACAGCGGCACCAAGTTTGCTGTGCGGGCTATCTCCGAAGGACTGCGTCACGAAGTCGGTGGCAGCATCCGCACCACGACTATCGAACCGGGCGCCGTGGACTCCGAACTGAAATTCGGCAGCACCCACCAACAGAGCCGCGATTTCGTGGTGGACTTCTACAAGCATGCAATTCCCGCCGAATCGGTCGCTCGAGCTATCGCCTTCGCAATTGAGCAGCCTGCTGACGTGGATATTAACGAGATCGTTCTGCGCCCAACCGTGCAGGAATTCTAATGAGTTGAGGGCCTGTCTCTTCGGCGTCAGGCCCCGCTTATCTGGAGTGAAAAGCGGTGAGTGCCACATGGCCCGGAAGAAAAGAAGCAAGCGCTCGATGCAGGTGCTGAATGCCCTGCAATTCTTCAGCAGCTTGCAGCTGTTCGTGGGGCTGACAACGGATTGATGGCAACGGTTAGCCGCTGAGCCAGTCTAGGAGCGAACCATCGAGCAATTGGCGGTAGAGCAGCCCTGTTGCGGCGCTGTGCAACCGGTACTCGCGGTCTTCGCGGTAGCGGAAGCGGTACGACTGGTGCAGCGGGCCGTGCCAGGGATGCCACAGCGAGCCGTCTGCCAGCTCGACCAGCAGATCGACGGCCACCTTGCCGATGTCGTGCAGCAGCGCGGCGTAAGCAACGGCGGCGGTCCAGGCTTCCGACTGCGCCGCCTGGTCTTCGGGGCTGGCGCCGATGGGCAACAGATGGGACTGCCGCAGCTTGAGCGCATAGGCGACGATCTCCAACCCGTGATCCAGCATGCCGCCGGGGTAAGCGTGATGATGGCTCTCGGAAGCGGGGAATTGCTGGACCAGCTCGGCGTAGCGCTCCAGCGGCGTGCGGTACAGCGTGGCGAACTGCCGGCGCGACAGCGACGTGCGCTGCCAGATGTGTTCCAGCAGCTTCTGTCGGCGCGGTGTCGCCAGCAGCGATGCGGCCGATTCGGGCCGTAGCAGCCCTTTGGGGAGGTCGGTGGCGGGCGCTGGTGATGGGGCAGTGACCGGAGGCCGTTTTCGCTGGAACAGGGAGAGCATGTGGGTGTCCTCTGGGGGGGCCGGCCGGGATGCCTTTTCGCCTTTTCGAGGTAGGGCCTTTCCCCTTGCACTCCCATTCCCTTGCCTTTTCGGCCCTTTGGCCTTTAACCGCTTCGGTATAGCGGGAAATGGGATGCGGCTCCAGCGTCAATGGGGAACCCGCTGGAGTGGAATGGTCAGCGTCCTTCAGGTCACGCTCGATGCCGTAGAGCTTGTTGATCAGGCTCAGCGCCACGTCGGCACGCCCAGTCTTGCCCTTGGGCTGCACCTTTTGGGCTTCGACGAACTTGCGTCGCGCATGCGCCCAGCAGCCCAGGCGTTCGATGCCGTCGCGTGCAGCCACGGCGTTGTAACCGGCGTAGTCGTCGGTCATCAGGTAGCCGCGGTAGCCATCGAGCAGGCGTAGCGGCACCTCCTGCGCGCGGCTGGCTGTGTAGTCGAAAAGGATCACCGGCTTGTCCGGCGGCCCACCGCTTTGCACCCACATCCAGGATTGTGCCGAGGGGTCGCGTCCCGGTTCATGCAGCACCTGCAAGCGCGTTTCGTCGCAGTGCAACACGGGGTAGTCCAGCAGCTTGTCGCGCATCAGGTTGAGCAACGGTTGCAGTTGCTCGCCACTTTGGATCACCCAACGCGCCAGGGGCTGGCGTGGGATGTCGACGCCGTGGCGGCTGCCCCCCTAAAGAAGGTTGGCCGTAGAAGAGCACTTGAAGGGCTTCGCGTCCCTCTCTGGAGTGTGCTGTCTTTTGCGTGTACAGCCCCTGGTTTCAGCGTTGTCAAGTGGCAGTTTTGCTATAGGTGCGTTTTTTCCGCGCACCGCATCACTGGTAATGCTATTCGATCACTCGAAGCTTCGGATGATCTGATCGTTATTTGGTCAGATTGCTGTTTTTGACATCGGCAAAGACTGAAATCAGTCAGAAATACAAGGGTGTGCAGCCCTAGATTCTTTCTTGCAGCGCCTTGAAGAAGGCATCGATATTCTCATCGTGGCGTTTGTAGTAGGTCCAGGGGCCGATCCGCTGCGATGTCACCAATTGCGCGCGCTGTAGAGCTGCGAGATAAAGCGATGTCGTTGACTGCGAGAGGCCCGTGCGCTCTTGGATGATACTGACGCACACGCCTACCGTTTCTGGGTCGACTTCCTGCTCGGGAAAGACTGTCCTGGGATCCTTGAGCCAATTGAGGATGGCAAGGCGCGTCGGGTTCGCCAATGCTTTCAGGGCTTCGTTGACGTCAATAGTCATGAATTTTTTCAGACCTGTTTTTTTCGATATCTAGATATCTTCCTGATTCGCGCATCAAATTGGAAGGCTTCGCCATGATCTCTGCGCGCCTGCCCGTCGCAATGACGGGCTGGTTTGGACTGGAATCCTATTGCCCTGTCAGGTAGGACTATCGGGCACCTGTGCGCCGAATTGCGGGACGATATGTTTGCCAAGTTCCTCGATAACCTCTGCTGCGGGGCGTTTACCATACTTGAGGTTCAGGATGACGTGATCTACACCGATTTCCTGAAGTGTATCCAGCAAGGCCCGCAGGTGGTTACGTCCCAGTCGGAATCCTAGATGGATAGGCGAGGGTGGCGTGGATGGGTGTTCGTCCAGGTCGATATACAGCGATTGCAAGAACGGCTTGTAGATAGTGCCACATTGTTTAGCCGTTTCCTGTCGCCAATCTTCCACGATGAGTCGCTGCATTTTTGGCGGACGTGGATAGTTGATCCATCCATGGCTTTCACGCGCGATCCAATCGAGCGGCTGGCGGCTGTGTCCGGTTACGAATAGCGGTATTTCCCGAGTCGTAGGTTTGGGAACGAGATCGGCCCCCAGTAACTCGCCGTGACTCCAGCGAATGGGCTCGAAGTGTGTTCGATGGGCTTGGCGTATCACATTGAGGTTTTCTTGAAAGGTCTCGCCACGCTGTTCTGGATCAATGCTGAATGCGGGAAACTCCACGGGACGATCGCCAGAGGCTACTCCCAGGAGCAAGCGACCTCCGCTCAACTGATCAATGCTCGCTGCGGCCTTTGCCGTGTGCAAGGGATTACGCAAAGTAAGGGCGATGGAGGCAGTGCCTAGTGCGATTTTTGTTGTATGGGCTGCCATGTAGCCCAGATACACCCAAGGGTCGAAAACCTGGCCGACATCGCCGAAGCTTGGGTCCCTGAGTGGGACGTCGCGAAACCAGAGCGCCGAAAAACCAAGTGCCTCTGCACGTTTGGCCAGCGCGACCTGATCTAGCATGCTCGGTGTATCACCTTCGAAAGCCTCCAGGGGAAAGAACAGCCCAAGGCTTAGATGACCCTGCCTGAAGGTTCGTTTGAATCCCCTATGCTCTTGGTAGGGGATCGTGCTCGGTTGGTACATGCTTAACTTCCTCGGTCAACAATCGCTGAGCCACGCCCCTGAGTTATGGGGCGTGGCATTGAGCGTTTAGGATTTGTAAGTCGGGTAGTCGGTGTAGCCCTTATCGGTACCGCCGTACATGGTGCTTGGATCAACTGGGTTAAGCGGCCAGTTGTTGGCGATACGAGCGGGCAGGTCGGGGTTCGCAATGAAGGGGCGGCCAAAAGCGATCAGATCGCCCCAGCCAGCTTTTATCACGCGATTTCCTCGTTCAGCGGTGTACTTGCCGGCATAGATAATCTTGCCGCTGAAGGTCTTACGAACAGCTTCCCGGAACGTCTCAGGCAGCTCGGGTGCGTTTTCCCAATCGGCTTCGGCGAGCGACAGGTAGGCAATGCCCACTTCCTCGAGGATCTTCACTGCCTCGATGTAGGTTTGATGAGGATCTTCTTCGACCAGACCAAGGTAGACGCGGTCTTCGTCTGTGGTCGCGAACAGCGGGGCGAAGCGAACGCCAACGCGCTCCTTGCCGACCACACCAGCAACAGCGAGGGTGATTTCGCGCAGGAAGCGAAGACGGTTCTGCAGCGAACCGCCATATTCATCATCACGCTGGTTGGTATGGGCCGAAATGAACTGGTTTACCAGGTACCCGTTCGCGCAGTGAAGCTCCACCCCGTCAAAACCTGCGTCCAAAGCATTTCGGGCTGCTTGGGCGTAGAGCTCAACCAGTTCCTTTACCTCCTTGGTGGACAGGGCTCGTGGGGTCGAAGGGTCGGCCAGTGTGCCCGTGCCGGGGCCAGTTTCGATGAACACCTTGACGTTGTCCGCGCGGATGGCTGATGGCGCGACGGGCGCTTCACCACCGGGTTGCAGCGATGTGTGCGACACGCGGCCCACATGCCAAAGTTGAGCAAAGATCACCCCCCCTTCGGCGTGAACAGCGTCGGTGACCTTACGCCAGCCTTGTATCTGTTCCGGGCTATGAATGCCAGGTGTCCAGGCATAACCCTGTCCTCGGGGTTCGATCTGTGTGCCCTCGGTCACCATGAAGCCAGCACCGCTGCGCTGACGGTAATATGTGGCCATCAGGTCGTTCGCAATATTGCCGGGTTGGGAGCTGCGCGAACGCGTCAGTGGCGGCAGAACGATACGGTTCTTGAGGGTGTATGGGCCCAGCTGAGTGGTTTTGAAAAGTTCTGATTGTGCCATTTTGTTTACCTGCATATCTAAAATAGTCGATGTAATGGGTCAAGAAATATGGATCAACGAGGTCGGAAGAGTCCGAGCGGTCCAGGTCACGAAGGCGCGCTGTGCGCCCTGCACCGCGCGGGCGACGTCGGCAGCTGTGGCGTTGATAATGTCGAGGGCTTCACCGTATTTGTCCGAAACTCACTGGTTGTCAATAAACAGGCCGTAGCTGCTGTCGGGAAGGTGATTCGGATGGGTATCGCTGGAATCTTTCATGGGACTACCTCCTGGGGTTTCTAGCGCGGTTATGGGTAGACTATTCCCGATATTCATATATGTCAATATATTAATATTTCTTCCGGCACGTACGCATGGTTCCACGCCCTTGCAGCTCACTTCTGGATCAGCTGGGAGCGCGCCGTGCTTCGCGCCAGGGTTGCCTATGCAGCCAGCTCCCTTGATTTTTTCATCAAGGAGGCTGGTTGCATCAGGTATTGATGTTTGCGTTGATGTGCAGATGAAGTTAGAACGGCGCGTCAATATCGATGACGCTAATCAGCTTCTGATTGACGAATTCCTTGATGCCCAAAGCCTGCAAGCGATGCTGACTTTTCAAAGCTGAGAGATACAGTGCCTGCTCGAATGCGTGCGGACGCCGTGGCCCTTAATGATCAGCGAGACTTGGATCGTAGGTCTGAGGTCGCTGACGGCTGAGGTGATGTGGTCATTTCAGCGGACAATCAGAGGAATTCCTCAGGCCATAGAGCGTTTGTATCTAGCTTTGGTTTCGATAGCGGCTTCTAACTTTACGTCGTGGATGCCCGGGTGTCTGTTATGTAATATTGCGCACATGGGTTGCTCACTGGCAGCTTGCGGCCAATAGCGGCCCTTTAGGGAAACTCTGAAGAAGACTTCCAGATTTTGGCAAAATACCCGGATTCCACCCGCTGAGTTTCCCCATGAAGCAGATGACCTTCGCTGACGCCGAGTACGCCGGTAAGCGCAAACAAACCCGCAAAGAGTTGTTCCTGATCGAGATGGATCGGGTGGTGCCGTGGAAGGGTTTGATTGCCTTGATCGAGCCGCATTATCCCAGGGTGAAGGCGGTCGTCCGGCCTATCCGCTGATGGCGATGCTGCGCGTGCACCTGATGCAAAACTGGTTCGGTTACAGCGATCCAGCGATGGAAGAGGCGCTGTACGAGACCACCATCCTGCGCCAGTTCGCGGGGCTGAGCTTGGAGCGTATTCCCGATGAAACCACCATCCTCAACTTCCGTAGTAGCAAGACCGCACCACGCCGAAGGCTGAACAGACCACTTCCACCGACTCCCGCTCACTTAACTGGTCTATCAGCGCGTACGATTGAACTCGTCCGACATCAAGAGAGCGGTAGCCTTTTTAGGATCGCTTTCTCCCGTTCCAGTCGGTCGATCCTGGCTTCCAGCTCCTGGATTTTCTGCTGTTCGGGCGTCAGTGCTTTGCTCTTCGGGGTAACGCCCACGCGCTCCTCTTGAAGCTGTTTTACCCATCGGCGCAGGGCCGACTCAACCACGCCCAGTGAACGAGCTGCTTCGATATGGCTGTAGCCCTGATCGAGCACCAGGCAGGCGGCCTCTCGTTTGAACTCGGGCGTAAAGGAACGACGTTGCTTGGTCATCAGACACCTCTCTATGGCGAGCATTCTCGCCCTAAATGGGTGTCCGGAATCAGTAGACCACTACACACCGCCGGCTGCTCTGATGACAGTAGGCTGTAGCGGCGATTGCATTTCCGTTAGCCTGCTGGCCAGCCAGGGGTAGAACACGCCCCTCCAGAAGTGGAGGGGCTAATCTAGATTCGGCCGTTGGCTTGGTGCAGGCGTTTGACGAAACTCTCAGCGTCGGTTTCGCCAACAGTACGGAGATCTTGCCATTCTTCGCCATTGGGAGCGAATAACTGCAGTGCCGGTGGGCCGAACAGCTGGTAGCGGTCGAGCAGGGCGCGTTGCTCGGCATCGCTACGAGTTATGTCGAAGCGCACCAGTCGGTAACCGGTCAGTTGCTCACGCACGGCGGGTGCTGCCAGCACTTCTCGTTCAATTACTTTGCAACTGATGCACCAGTCGGCGTACCAATCCAATAGCAGTGGTTGGTCGGCATTTTTTGCTGACAGCAGAGCGGCATCCAGAGCAGCTGGTGTATCCACGGTCTGCCAGCCGGCGTTAGCGCCGCTCGGAAGTACGGCTTTGGCGTCCAGCTGACCCAGCGGTCGCAGCGGATCGGATTGACCTTGCAAAGCGCCGAGCCAGGCGCTGACACCGTAGACCAGTAGTGCCACACCGAGTAGTTGGGCGAGCCTTTGCCGGCCGGACTTGAGGGTGAACTCCAAGGCACCGAGCCAAATCGCGCTGCCAACTGCCAAAAGGCCCCACAAGGCCAAAGTCACTGGAGCGGGTAGCACGCGTTCTAGCAGCCATACAGAGACAGCCAGCAGCATCACGCCGAAAGCTTTGCGCACACCGACCATCCAGGTGCCAGACTTGGGTAGCAATGCTCCGCCGCCGATGGCGAACAATACCAACGGCGCGCCCATGCCCAACCCGAGGGCAAACAGCTTAAGGCCGCCACCCAGTGCGTCGCCGGTGGTGCTTATGTAGAGCAGTGCGCCGACCAGAGGGGCAGTCACACAGGGCGAAACCAGCAGGCTCGACAGTACGCCGAGCGTGGCGGCGCCCAACATTGAACCCCCGCGGGCCTGGCCGGCTAGGAGATCTAGTCGTTCGGTGATAAAGCGCGGCATGCGCAACTCGAATACGCCGAACATGGCCAGAGCGAAAACAGTGAAGAACATCGCAAAGGGCACCAACAGCCACGGTGACTGCAGGCGCGCTTGTAGGTTGAGGCCAGCGCCGAACATGCCCATTAGCGCACCAAGCAGGGCGAAGCTGGCAGCCATGGGGAGTACGTAGGCAAGCGATAGGCGTAATCCACGCGTTCCGCCGAGTTGTCCGCGTAATACCACGCCAGACAGAATTGGCAGCATCGGTAGCACGCAGGGTGTGAAAGTCAGGCCCAAGCCCGCCAGGAAGAACAGCGCCAGACTACGCCAGTCAATGGCGACCCCTTGTTGCAGGGCTGCAATGAGGGGGGGATCACCTACCTCGAAGCTGCGAATCTCTGGCGGATAGCACAGCCCCAGATCAGCGCAGCCCTGATAGCTCACCTGTAAGGTGAACGGTGTGTTCTGAGGGTTATTAACGGGTAGCAGCAAGTCGGTAACGCCGTAGAACACCTCGACATCGCCAAAAAATTCATCGGTTTTCGGTTCGGCCGCGGGCCATTGCGGGGTGCCGATTGACACTTGCGGGTGGTCGCTGGTGAATGCGAAGCGATGTTTATAGAGGTAATAACCCTCGGCATTTATGAAGCGCAGGCGGACGCTGTCCTTACCGGCTTCCAACAGGTCGAGGCGGAAGGCCCTGTCTACCGGAAGGAAATCCTGGCTGTTATTCAGCGGAGTGCCGAACAGAGCCGACTGAGGACGCGAAGAATCAAATATCTCGGCGTTGGCTGGCAAGGTAAGCAGTAGCAGCAGCAGACACAGCAGGAGGCGGGACATGACCATCTCGCGGGCTGATAACGAAAAGGAGGTGAATTTCAGCTTGTTAACGGAGCCGGGCTTTTTGAAGTGCGGGCTGGGGATGGTCTCCGCTGCGATTCAGTGCATCGCAGGATGCCAGCCAGTACCAGCCCGCCCGGCGAGCTGCTATTAATTCGGGGCTTGTTCCAGCGGATAATTGGCAATGACCTTTTCTCGGCCAGTGCGAGTTATCCCGATCACCTGGTAGGGATGTTTGACGTCGCCATACTCCATGCCTGGTGAGCCAGCCGGCATGCCTGGCACGGCGATGCCCAGCAGGTCAGGGCGCTTGCGAAGCTCCAAAATCTGCGCAACGGGCACGTGGCCTTCAACGAACTTTCCATCGATCACGCCTGTATGGCAGGAAGCCAGACGCGGTTTCACGCCGAGGTCTTGCTTGACCGTGTTCATGTTGCGTTCGACGTGATCGCGGACTTCGAAGCCGTTGTTCTCCAGGTAGGTAATCCAGTCCTTGCAGCACCCACAGTTGGCGTCGCGGTGCACATCAATGATCAGGGGTTGCGCGGCCTGGGCGGCGCCACTTAGCAGCAGGGCGGCGAGCGCCGCGGTAGTCAGTGTTCTGGACATAAAAAACCTGTTTCCAATGGTTTGCTCACTTGCAACAGCAGCCACCGCTGCCACCGCTGCCACCGCATCCGGTTTTCCTGGCGGGGCTCGATGAGGCCGCCGGACTGCTCAGTTGGGCGGGGTATCCAGCATCACCCAGGGCGGCGACAAGCACATCGCTGTCGCACTCAGCGCTGACCCGCACACTGGCCGCTTGCAGATCGACGTCGACCTCGGTGACGCCTTCAACTGCGTTGAGCGCCTCGGTGACATGCAGGACGCATGAGCCGCAGCTCATGCCTTTGACACTCAATTCAACGGTGCTCATGACAATCTCCTTGCGAGGTTGCTGCTGGGGTTGAGGCAATTCTCAACCTTGCCAAGTTGGCAAGGTCAAGAGTTTCAGTCGATTGATACCTTGCGCAGTCTCAAGGCGTTGAACACCACCGAAGCGGAGCTCATGCTCATCGCCAGCGCTGCGATTATTGGTGACAGCAGGAGGCCGGTTAGCGGGTAGAGCAGGCCGGCTGCCAAAGGAATGCCCAGAGCGTTGTAAAGAAAGGCGAAGGTCAGGTTCTGGTGCATGTTGCGCACGGTGGCCACCGACAGGCTGCGCGCGCGCAGGATGCCGAGCAGGTCGCCCTTGACCAGCGTGACCTGGGCGCTGTTCATCGCCACATCGGTGCCGGTGCCCATGGCAATGCCGATATCGGCGCGCGCCAGGGCCGGGGCGTCGTTGATGCCGTCGCCGGCCATGGCCACGCGGTGCCCTTGCTGTTGCAGCGAGGCGGTCAGGCGTTCCTTGTCCTGCGGCTTTACCTCGCCGTGCACCTCCTCGATACCCAGTTCGCGGGCTACGGCACGGGCAGTCGTCAGGCCATCGCCGGTGGCCATGATCACCCGTATGCCGTCTGCCTGCAGGCGCTGGATCGCCAGTTTTGAGGTCGGTTTGATCGGGTCGGAAACCGCCAGCAGACCGGCCAGTACGTTGTCCACGGCCAGGAACATGATGCTCACGCCTTCGCCGCGCAGTTGTTCGGCATGCCCCTTGAGCGGGCTGGCATCCACGCCGGCATCATTCATCAGCGCGGTGTTGCCCAACTGCAAGTCGCGGCCGTCAACCTTGCCACGCACGCCGATGCCGGAGGCCGATTCGAAGGTTTCAGGCGTGCTCAGCGCAAGGCCCTGGGCACGGGCATGATCGACGATGGCGTGTGCCAGGGGATGTTCGCTGCCCTGATCCAGGCTGGCGGCCAGTCGCAGCACCTCGTCCCGCGTGAAGCCGGGCGCCGCCTCGACGCTGTGGAAAGCAGGGCGGCCTTCGGTGAGGGTGCCGGTCTTATCGACGATCAGAGTGTCGATCTTGCGCAGGTTTTCTATCGCGGCAGCATCGCGGAACAGCACGCCGCTGCCGGCCGCTTTGCCGGTGGCGACCATCACCGACATCGGCGTGGCCAGGCCCAGGGCGCAGGGGCAGGCAATGATCAGTACCGCGACTGCGTTGATCAGACCGAACACCCAGCTCGGTTCCGGCCCCCACAGGCCCCATACGACAAAGGTCAGAGCAGCGATGGCGATGACCGCCAGCACGAAACGCCCGGCAATGACGTCGGCCAGCCGCTGCATTGGCGCCTTGGAGCGCTGCGCTTGGGCTACCATCTGCACGATCTGCGCAAGCACGGTCGAGCTGCCGACCTTTTGTGCCTGCATCACCAAGCTGCCGTGGCTGTTGAGGGTAGCGCCGATCAGGCTATCACCGGCGCGTTTCATGATCGGCACCGGCTCGCCGGTCAGCATCGACTCGTCCACCGCGCTTTCGCCTTCCACCACCATGCCATCAACCGGCACTTTTTCGCCTGGGCGCACCCGCAGCTTGTCGCCGCTGTGCACGTGGGTGAGGGGAATGTCCTCTTCGCTGCCATCGGCGTTGATGCGCCGGGCGGTCTTGGGCGCCAGACCGAGCAGCGATCTGATCGCCGCCGAGGTCTGCGAGCGCGCCTTGAGTTCCAGGATTTGGCCGAGCAGAGTCAGCGAGATGATTACCGCTGCCGCCTCGAAGTACACGCCGATGCGTTCACCCTGCATGAAGTGGTCGGGGAATACGCCGGGCGCCAGGGTGGCGATCAGGCTGTACAGGTAGGCGGCGGAGGTTCCGAGGCCGATCAGCGTCCACATGTTCGGGCTACGGTTGATGAACGATTGCACGCAGCGCACGTAGAAGGGCCAGCCAGCCCAGAGCGCCACAGGGGTGGCCAGTGCCAGTTCGACCCAGTTCTGCGTGGCGCCGTGGAACGGACTGAGGGCATGCCCGCCCATGGCCAGCACGGTGACAATCACGGTGAACGGCAACGTCCACCAGAAGCGTCGAGAAAAGTCCCTGAGCTCCGGGTTGTCCTCTTCTTCCAGTTCGGGCATGACCGGCTCCAGGGCCATGCCGCATTTGGGGCACGTGCCTGGGCCGATCTGCAGTATTTCGGGGTGCATCGGGCAGGTGTATTCGGCGCCGTGATCGACGGTCGGCGTCTCGCCATGAGCATGCCCGGCATCCAGATATCTGCTTGGCTCGGCAGTGAATTTTTCCAGACAGCGCTGGCTGCAGAAAAGCAGTTGTTGGCCGGCGTGGCTGGTCTGATGCGGGCTGTCGGCTTTGACCGTCATGCCACAAACAGGGTCACGATCCGATGGGGTCTGAAGTGTGGGGTGTGGCTGATTGGCCTGAGACATTACCGCTCCTGTTAAACCCTGCGCGCACTCGGAGATATTTTATATAGAGTACCCGCGAACGGCTGACATTGGCCTGACCCAAGCATTACATTTCTGTAAGCCTGTGGCGGGTTTTCGCTCTCGGGTATCCGTGCATGCCGCCAGCATATGGCCCTATATAAATAATTAGTTAACTTACTAAGTTGTAATAATCGAATCAGCATGCCGTAAGGGTGATGCCTTTAAGCTATAGGCGTCAACTACCCGGAGGTATTAATCATGAAAGGCCTGCAAAAAACACTCACTGTTCTCGCTCTAACCATGGTCACCTCTTTGGCGATGGCAACTGAAGCTGGTCGGGAATCCCCGATGCGGCATGATTATTCGGCGGCTGATGGCAAGCAGGTTCTAAATGAACTTCTTAAAAGTGGTGAGGTTTTAAGCGTAAATCAAAAGGGCAAGAGAGTTATGGGTCGGTCCGATGGTCGTGTACGGCCATATGAGATAAAGATTCGCACACCCGACGGTGTTATTCATTCGGTAGAGTTCCGCGGCGTGCCGGTCGGTATCAATAACGGCTGATTGTAAAAAGGCCAATCGCTGCTCTGCCAAGGCCTGATATCGCCTTGGCAAAGGCAGCGATTTCGACTACGCAGCCATGCGTTCACATTCCTCAGCACATTCCATACAAGCCTTCGCGCATTCTTGGCAGTGATCCATTTGATGCTTGGCACACTCTTCGCCGCAGGCCCGGCAAATCTTTGCACACAGTGCGCAGAACTCTTTCGATAACTCACTCTGTCGACTCATGAGTCTGGCGGCTAGAGCACAAACGTCAGCGCAATCTCTGTCGAGTTCAATGCAGCGTGCCATGGCTCGGACGTTCTCTTCGCGTAGGCAAGCAGATGCGCAGCTTTCACACACAAGGGCGCAGTTAGAGCAAGCTTGGATGCAGTTATAAAACATTTTGTTGTCCATATATCCTCCAGAACTTCATGATTAGTTTTGAGCCTTAAGCGGGCAGAGGCTTTCATCAGCCAAGCCCACTCGATAGACCGGTCTGGAGTCCGTCTGTTTCGATGAGTTACATTACAATGTTGTAAGGTTGTTCGTGCGCTGCAGCTATCTGATATTAAATATGTTTTTCTTTGCTGCTATACGGTTTAGCCGGGAATTGCATATGGAAGCCAGTCACGTCATCTTTCGAGGTACACCAGATTGTGCCTTTATGGGCCTCAACGATGGATTTTGTGATTGCCAAGCCGAGGCCGGCATTGCTTGGGCTGCCCTCGCGCCGCGCTGGATCGACCCGATAGAAGCGATGGAAAAGTTTGTCCAGGTGTTCTGGCTTAATCGTCCCACCAGGATTTTCGACGCTGAGGGTGACTGTCTCTTCCGTCCCGCTAATCGTTACCGAGATGCTTTCCCCGGTCGGGGTATAACGCAGTGCGTTGGATAGCAAGTTGGAGAGGGCTCTATTGAGCATCAACTTGTCGCCCAGTATCTCGCCTCTGCCTGAAGCTGAGAGACGTATGCCGCGCTCTTCGGCCAGCAGGTAGTAATACTCAAGAAGCTTTAAAGTCAGATTGGAAAGTTCGACTGAGCCCTGTTCGGGGACTATCAATCCGTTGTCGGATTTTGCCAGGAAGAGCATGTCGTCAATCATGCGTGACATCCGCTTCAGCTCTTCCAGATTGGAGTAGAGGTTCTCCTCGTAAGCATCAAGGTCCCGCTTTCGGGTGAGCACTACCTCGGTGTGGGTCATGAGATTGCTGACAGGGGTTCGCAGTTCATGCGCGATGTCAGCCGAGAAATTGGACAGCCGTACGAAGGCATCTTCCAGGCGGCCCAGCATCGCATTGAAGGATAGAACGAGCTGCTGCAGCTCCAGCGGAACCGGCTCCAGCGGGATTCGCTCCTGTAACGACCGGGCTGACATCGATGTCGCGAGATGGGTCACTTGCCGAAGAGGTCTTAACCCGCTTCGTACAACCACCCAGCCTAAAGCCGCACTGATCAGGGCGCTGATTACTAGCCCGGCAATGAACCATCGCTGCAGGGTCTCGAAGAAGTGCGCATGGCTCGTGACATCGAGAATCAACAGCGCCGTGAGGGGCTCGGACTTGTCGGCCACGGAAATTTGCGCAGTCATCCCTCGATACAGGTGTCCTGCATTCTGCCATTCCCACATGCTTTGCTCTTCCGCATGCCTGAAGCTTTCCGGGACATCGGCAGCCTTGGGGTCGGAAAAAAGTACCCTGCCATCACCGCTCAGGATGGTCGCCGCTAGATCATGATGGGCACCGAGCAGCGCTCGTAACTGCGGCAGTTCCTCGGTGAGGCTTGCGTCGCTGCGTGCGTTATTAAGGATGTGTCGGGTCGATTCGAGCTTCTCGACCAGGGCCTGTCGATCCAGCACTTCGAAGTGGTGCTGGCTGAGCACGTTAAAACTCAGGCCGGCCATCGTCAGAACCACCACCACTACAGACATGAACATCAGGCTCATGCGGGCTGTCAGCGAAAGGTGGCGCACGCTCATTCCGGCGCATCCATCATATAGCCCATGCCGCGCACGGTCTGAATCAGCTTGGGCTCGAAGTCGTCGTCTATTTTTGCGCGCAGACGGCGTACCGCGACCTCAATGACATTGGTGTCGCTGTCGAAGTTCATATCCCATACCTGAGAGGCAATCAGGGATTTCGGAAGCACTTCGCCGCGGCGGCGCATCAATAATTCCAGCAGCGCAAATTCCTTTGCGGTCAGCTCGATACGCTTTCCGGCACGGATGGCACGGCGCTTCAGCAGGTCCACTTCGAGATCCGAAATTTTTAGAGTGGTCTGGGTAGGGGAGCCACTGCCCCTGCGAAGCAAGGTTCTTACCCTTGCCAGAAGCTCGGAGAAGGCAAACGGCTTGATCAAGTAGTCGTCCGCGCCGAGCTCAAGACCCTTGACGCGGTCTTCCACACCATCACGTGCTGTCAGGAACAATACCGGTACGTCTTTCCCTGCTGCTCTGACCATACGCAGCACCTCCCACCCATCCAGCCCGGGCATCATCACGTCCAGGATCAGAAGGTCGTAGGTTTCACTCAGCGCGTACTGAAGCGCATCTGTACCCGTCATGACCCGGTCAACGTTGAATCCGGCTTCAGTCAGGCCTTGTTGCAGATACGCCCCGGTTTTGGGTTCGTCTTCAGCTACCAGTAATTTCATGCGTACAGACTCCGAAACTCGACAGCCTGAGTGTGCAGGCAATTAGGGCCCTCAACCAGAAGCTTACAAAAATGTAACGTCCGCTTCAGGTGGCTGACAGAACTGGGTGTCTAGAGTTTGCAGGGTATCTGTTGTGCTCACGATGCAGTGAGGCTCCGAACGGCGTTATGGCGAGTAGATTTTTCCAGGCCTCCACATTGCTCCTTGGCCTACTGGCGCCTTCGGGCGCCTTTTTTTTGCCTGCGGCTTTTGGCGATGAGGCAGGCCGAACGTTACACAAATGTAATTTTAGGGTAAGCCAGCCGGCAGGTCAGCCGTCCTACTCTTGGGTACTCCTCAATAACTTGAATGAGCTCCAACCAATGAAAATTTATTCTCTTTCCCTTTTTTCCGCACTTGGTTTGGTCTTCAGCGCTACTGCTGCAATGGCCGCCCCCGGCCATAGTCATGCGCTCGACTTTGGACAGCCGGGAGACGCGCAGGCGGTAGATCGCACCATTGAGGTACGAATGAGCGATAACGTCTTTGCGCTTGAGACGATTGAAGTCAAGGCAGGTGAGACTGTCCGTTTTGTGTTGCATAACGATGGAGCCCTGCTTCATGAATTCAACCTCGGCTACTCGGACACCCATGCCGCGCACGAGCAGGAAATGATTGCGATGTTTCGCAGCGGCATGCTTACCCCGACTGGTGCTCATGATATGAGCCATATGGAAGGTGAAATGGATGGCGGGATGACACACGATGATCCGAACAGCGTTCTGATCGAGCCCGGCGCCCGCGAAGAGTTGATCTGGACGTTCTCGAAAACCAAGAATCTGGAGTTTGCTTGCAATATTCCGGGACACTATCAAGCGGGAATGGTCGGCAAGGTAGAGATACGTTAAGCGCCTAACGTAAAAGTATTGCCCTGCTTAATGAGTGGGGCATGGTTGCTATCTTGTAAGTTCGCTTATCAGGACTGATCAGCAAGTTGTTTGAGTTACTGCGTGCTTTAAATGTTCATCAGGGCGCTACAAGCCCGAGGCTGGATTATGAACTACCAGCTCATCTAATAATTGGATGAAGAAATATGCATAGAAAACCCACAAGGCGAACTTTCATCAAAGGGTTAGCCGCAACTGGAATACTTGGTGGCCTGGGCATGTGGCGCGTGCCGGTTTGGGCGGTCACTAGCCCAGGACAAGCTAACGTGCTGACCGGTAACGACTTTGATCTGTTCATTGGTGAGATTCCAGTAAACATAACGGGCGCGGCCCGCACCGCAATGACTATCAATGGTTCACTTCCAGGGCCGGTTCTGCGCTGGCGGGAAGGAGACACAGTCACCCTTCGGGTTCGCAATCGTTTGCAGGAGGATACGTCCATTCACTGGCACGGCATTATCCTGCCGGCCAACATGGACGGTGTGCCTGGCTTGAGCTTCCATGGCATCGCTCCGGACGGCATGTACGAGTACAAATTTGATGTCAACCAGAATGGTACCTATTGGTACCACAGCCATTCGGGCCTCCAAGAACAGGCCGGAGTTTATGGTGCCTTGGTGATCGATGCGAAAGATCCCGAACCTTTCAGCTACGATCGTGACTACGTGGTGCTGTTGAGCGACTGGACCGACGAGAATCCGGATCGGGTCCTGGCAAAGTTGAAGAAGCAATCGGACTATTACAACTATCACAAACGCACCGTCGGTGACTTCATTGATGACGTGAGCGAGATGGGATGGTCCGCTGCTATTGCCGACCGCAAGATGTGGGCCGAGATGAAGATGAGCCCTACGGATCTTGCCGACGTCAGTGGCTACACATACACCTACCTCATGAACGGCCAGGCGCCGGACGGCAACTGGACGGGCATCTTCAAGCCGGGCGAAAAAATTCGACTGCGTTTCATTAATGCTGCAGCCATGACCTACTTCGATGTCCGTATTCCTGGTCTGAAGATGACGGTGGTTGCGGCTGATGGGCAGTACGTCAAACCGGTCAGTGTCGATGAGTTCCGTATCGCCGTGGCCGAAACCTACGACGTCATCGTCGAACCCGAAGACGAGCAGGCTTACACCATCTTCGCCCAATCCATGGATCGTACTGGCTATTCCAGAGGCACATTGGCGGTTCGCGAAGGGCTGAGCGCGCCTGTCCCAGAGGTCGACCCTCGTCCGCTGATCTCAATGGCCGACATGGGCATGGATCACGGCAGCATGGATGGCATGGAGCATGGCTCTATGCAGAGCGGGATGGCCTCTATGGCCGGTATGGATCACAGCAAGATGGCAGGCATGGACCACAGCCAAATGGCAGGCATGAGCCATGGCAGCATGTCCGGTATGGATCACAGCCAAATGGCGGGGATGGACCATGGCACGATGCAGTCGCACCCTGCTTCCGAAACCAATAACCCTTTAGTTGACATGCAGACCATGACGCCGGCGCCAAATCTGAGCGACCCGGGAATCGGCCTGCGTGACAACGGGCGTCAAGTCCTCACTTACTCTGATCTTCGCAGCACCTTCCTCGATCCGGACGGCCGCGATCCGAGCCGCACCATTGAACTGCACCTCACCGGGCACATGGAGAAGTTTTCTTGGTCGTTCGACGGTATCAAGTTCTCTGATGCCGAACCGCTGCGACTCAAGTATGGCGAGCGTGTTCGTATCACTTTGGTCAACGACACGATGATGACCCACCCAATTCACCTGCATGGCATGTGGAGCGATCTTGAAGACGAGAACGGCAACTTTCTGGTGCGCAAACACACCATCGACATCCCGCCGGGTTCGAAACGTAGTTATCGCGTGACGGCCGATGCATTGGGGCGTTGGGCTTACCACTGCCACCTGTTGCTTCACATGGAAATGGGCATGTTCCGTGAAGTTCGTGTGGACGAGTAGAGGAGAGATTCAATGAGCAATTTGCTGAAACGAAAAGCGCTGTTTGGTGGTATCGCCGTGCTGAGCCTGGTAGCCACCCTGTACGCCCCTGCCTCGATGGCAAATGAAGGTCACAACGAGCATGCCCAGCACTCGGCTGAAACGCCCAAGGCTGCTAGTGGTAAAGCGGCTCCTGCGTCACAAGAAAAGACCTCTCAGATGAAGCACATGGACCACGGCGCTATGGATCACGGCTCGATGAATCATGAGGGGATGGATCACGAGAAGATGATGGGTAGGCATGGCGGCGAAGCCGAGGCAGGTTCGAACCATGACCACTAGGATCACGCGTCCTTCGTTCATAGCGATGGCTGTATCGCTGAGCGCCCTCAGCGGTGGTTTCACCGCAGCTGCCGAAATGGACCATTCCGCGATGGGCCACGGCTCCATGCCCATGGACCACAGCCAGATGAATCATGGCTCTGCCCCGAGCGTAATGGGAGGCATGGATCATAGCCAGCCAACCAGGGAGCGAACGTCGCAGAACCAGACTCCTGCGGCCGATCACAGCAAGATGGATCACGGCGCCATGGATCATTCCAAAATGAACCATGGCTCTGCTGACGCCGCGAGAGCGACCAGTCGTACGCCCATTCCGGTGCTTACGGACGCTGACCGTGAGGCAGCGTTTCCGCCGCTGCCAGGCCATCAGGTGCATGACAGTGCCATCAACAGCTTCTTTCTGCTTGATCGATTCGAGTATCAGGATGCCGATGAAGGCAGCACCTTGGCTTGGGACGCCTCCGGCTGGCTGGGCGGTGATATCAATCGGGTCTGGTTTCGCTCGGAGGGGGAGCGCACCAACGGCGTTACCGAGGATGCTGAACTGCAGCTGCTTTATGGGCGCTCAATCGGACCTTGGTGGGATGTGGTTGCCGGCGTCCGCCAGGATTTTAAGCCGGAGTCACCTCAAACGTGGGCGGCGTTTGGCATTCAGGGGCTGGCGCTCTATGACTTCGAAGCAGAGGCTACCGCATTTATTGGTGAGAATGGCCAGACCGCAGCCCGCTTCGAGGGTGAGTACGATATTTTGCTTACCAACCGGCTGATTCTCCAGCCGACAGCCGAGGTGAACTTCTATGGCAAGAACGATCCAGAACGAGGCGTGGGCTCTGGGCTAGCCAATACCGAGCTTGGTTTGCGTCTGCGCTATGAGATCGTCCGGCAGTTTGCGCCCTATATCGGTGTTTCCTGGAGCCGCTCCTACGGCAACACCGCAGACCTGGTACGTGAGGATGACGGGGATGTTTCAGAGGCGCGTTTTGTCGCTGGCATCCGGGTATGGTTTTGAGGGTCCGAGAGGAAGAAGCAGTTATAACTGCTGATGGCGGCGGGCGCGATTGATAGCGCTGAAGTGTTAGCCGGAGGCGACGTTGGCGTGGCCAGCGTCGGCGTTGATGATTTCTCATCATCTCTGAACTGGATGCTTCGCTCGCGATGGCACAAGATTGTTCTACTGATGACCTTCCAAGGAACATTCACGTGCCAGAGTTGGGTGATAAAGCGTTTGAGCTTGCTACGTTGAACGCGATAGATAAAGTCGCCTGAGCGCTCGGAGATGGGAGGGTTATCTCTCTGGCAAATAGCGTGCTCATAGGCGAGCGGTGTTCCAGTCGCTCGGCAGGTGAGCGTTACTCTTGGTTACCGGCAGTTTTTTATTGCCTCTTGAGTTTGCGAGAGCTTTAAGTCTCCGCGCCAGTTCTGCAGTCTGGCACGGAGATCATTGTCTATCTGGAAGGGCGTGAATTAACACTTACAAAAAGTTAACCATTTCTAATGCCGACTGGCATTCCACGAAATTCAACGGAATGAGTGACTCCATCTGGGGTTTTAATAATGATTTCGTAAGTTCTAACGTCACCTGTGTTGAGTTTAGTCTCCGTTGCAGGGGTGACCCTCAAGACTTTCCCGGTTTTTAGTAGGTTTAGCATTACCTCATGGCCGTCACCAACTGTATGGTCGTGCTTCATGGTCTGCGCATCATCACCCGCAGCCATTATTAGGGGCGAGGTGGAGGTGAGTGCCAGTGCTAAAAAAAGCCCGCTTATGCTTTTCATCAGTATTACCTCTTGTTTGTTTGGTTTGAGGCTAGCGCTGATGTCCTTACTGGAGCCTTTCCTGAAAATTACATTTTGGTTATTTTTTACTGCTTGCTGCTCATGGGATCGGCTGCAGCATGAGCTGTATTGTTGACTGCCAGGACAGCGCGGCGATGAGCGAAGTTTTATTGACGAAGTTCGAGCGAACGCATCAGCCAGGGCGTGTGTGTCGATTTACCACATCGAGCGCCTCTATAAACCGAGAAGCGGTTAGTCGGTAGCGTAAAAACGCTATGCGGACTGTGATGTCTATGGGAACCCTAAGGCTATAGGCTGACATTAATGTAATGTTCAGGTCATTTGTCCGAAAGGTCTGATCTGCAATAAAGCCAGGCAATAAAGATCGCTTCTTAATTTGAGGCTCGGATCATTAACGAGCCCATGCTTTTTCTTGTGCCGACTCCGCGTGCTACGGAGCTAGATCTGATGAATGTCTTGGGCAAGTGTCGTGCCTGGTTGGCGTGCCCGTTTCCGCTCTCCGTGATGGGGGCGATGTGATGACCACAACCAAAACCCATGAAGACTCAAGTTTTTGTGGCAATCAAAGGGGCCGTTTTGGCGGGAAGGGGAAATCATGACACGGATCGTTCAACCGTTGCCTCGCAGCCAGCGCGTGCTGCTGGCTACTGTCGCTCTGGGCCTTGTTCTGAGCAGCGCTGTTCAGGCAGCAGAGTCCGCCGAGCTGGGGGCCACCTTGCCTCCGTTGCTCGATCTGCTTGAGCGCCAGAGTCCTGAGCTTCGGGCTGCAGGGCATGAGCGTCAGGCTGCCTGGGAGCGGCCCGATGTGGCCGGCTCGCTTCCTGATCCGATGCTCACGTTCGAGGAAATGGGTATCGCCCGTGACGACCCGAGCCTCTCGCCGAGCGGCGTCGGCAGTACGCGCTACGCGTTCCGTCAGACCTTTCCGCTGGGCGGCAAGCGAGGGCTTGCCCGCGAGATCGCCGAGGCGGGTGCAGAGCAGGCGGTGGCGCGCGAGCGCCTGAGCCGGGTCGAGCTCAGGAGTCTGGTCAAGCTGGCCTTCAACGAATACCAGTACGCCCATGCCGCCACCCAGGTGACCGAGGAGTTGCGGAGCCTGGTGGATGAGCTTGAGAGCATCGCCCAGGCGCGCTACCGGGTCGGGCTTGCACCGCAGCAAGACGTGATCAAGGCGCAGACCGAGCACAGCAGCCTGCAGAGCGAGTTGCTAACGCTGGAGCGTGACCGGCGCAGTACTGCGGCGCGGCTCAACGGTATTCTGGCCCGCCCGGCGAACGCGCCGCTGGCGACGCCTGCCGGTTGGCCCGCGCTGCCTGCCGCGGTGCCTACCCTGGCGGAGCTGCAGGCGAGAATCCTTGGCGGCAATCCTCAAGTGGCCGAGCTCAATGCACGGATTCAGGAAGCCCGGCGCGCCGAGGAGCTCGCGAATCGAAACTGGATTCCGGATATCACCGTCGGCACCGCCGTTGTGCAGATGGGCAGCCGCGCAGAAGAATTCGAATTGATGCTGGAGATGAACGTTCCACTGTGGGGCAGGCGCCGCAGCGCCGAGCAGCGCGAGGCCGTCTCAATGCGCTATGCCGCAGAGGCGCGGCGCGAAGCGGTCAACAGTCGCCTCGCCGGTAGCGTCGGTGAAGCATGGTCGGCGTTGGAGACAGCCTTTCGGCAGCACGCGCTAACCGAAAGAACGCTCTTGCCGCAGGCGGAACTCACCTATCAATCAGCGCTTGCCAGCTATCAGACCGGCAACGTCGATTTCGCCACCTTGCTCGATGCCCAGCGACAGATCCGTCAACTGCGGCTGTCGCTCCTTTCGTATGAACTGGAGCAGCGCGTACGGGTAGTGGAACTGGAGCGTCTTGTCGGAGCAGAACTATGAAACGCAGCATGATTCTGGGCGCCGGCACGTTCGCCCTCGCCACCGCAATCGCCGGGTTTGCCGGCGGTTACCTGATGGCGCAAAAGCCAACTTCCTCAGAGAACGTCGATAGCAGCGCGCCACAGGAGCGCAAGGTCCTCTACTACCGTAATCCCATGGGCCTGGCCGACACCTCGCCGGTGCCGAAGAAGGACCCGATGGGGATGGACTACATCCCGGTGTATGCCGACGAGGCGCCCACTGTCGCGCAGGGCGAGCGCAAGGTCCTCTACTACCGCAATCCCATGGGCCTGCCGGACACCTCGCCAGTGCCGAAGAAGGACTCCATGGGCATGGACTACATCGCCGTCTACGAGGGTGAGGAATCCGGAAGTACCGTAACCATCAGTCCCGAGAAGATCCAGCTACTGGGTGTGTTGACCTCGCCGGTCGAGCGCCGCGTGCTCACGCGCACGGTGCGTGCCGTCGGTACGGTGCAGGTGGACGAGCGTGGCCAGTACACCCTGGCGCCGAAGTTCGACGGATGGATTGAGAAGCTCCATGTGAACACCACCGGTGAGCCGGTCCGTAAGGGCCAGCCGTTGATAGACGTCTATAGCCCCGAGTTGGTCTCGGCGCAGCAGGAGTTCTTGATCGCCAATGCTGGACGACAGCGCCTAGCGGCTGGCAGTGCGAATGCCAGGCAGGGGGTCGCCTCACTCTCAGAATCTGCCATGCAGCGGCTACGCAACTGGGATATTGGCGAAGCACAGCTTGAGCGCTTGCGCCGTACCGGCAAAACCAGCCGTACCTTGACGATCACCGCTCCGGTGGATGGGGTCGTACTGGACAAACCGGCGTTGGAAGGCATGCGCTTCCAGGCCGGGGACGCTCTCTACCGAATTGCGGACCTCGATACCGTCTGGCTTATCGCTGAGGTATTCGAGCAGGACCTGGCGTTGGTAAAACCGGGGCAAGCGGTACAGCTCACGGTCAGCGCCTATCCAGGCCGCCATTTCACTGGCGAGGTGACCTTCATCTACCCCGATCTCTCGCCGCAGACCCGCACTGTAAAGGTTCGTATCGAGCTGTCCAATCCCGACGGCCTGCTCAAGCCGGCCATGTTTGGCACTGCCCAGCTGGCTGCTGGGGAGCGCACACCCGTGCTCGCGGTTCCCGACTCGGCGGTGATCGACAGCGGCACTCGGCAGGTCGCACTGGTCGCCCTGGGTGAGGGTCGCTTCGAGCCGCGCGAACTGCTCACCGGCAGACTGGCAGACGGCTTTCTTGAAGTGCTTGAAGGGCTGGGCGAGGGAGAGTCCGTGGTCACGCGGGCCAACTTCCTGATCGATGCCGAGAGCAACCTCAAGGCAGCGCTGAGCGGCATGAGCCCGAAGTCGGCGGCAGCCGATGCCCATGATCATGGGAGCCACGAAAGTCCTGGCCATGCCGCCACCCCGACCGATGCCGACGCACACAGCGCTCATGCCGCTCATGCCAGTCACGCCGGCCACACCGTCCCAATTGAGAGCAGCACTGACGCTCATGTCGGCAGTCACGGAAGCAGCGAGGCTGATGCGTCGCCAAGTGATGGGCATGACCATGAAAACCACGCCACGCCAGACGCGCATTCCGGCCACGTCATGCCGGATAGCCACAGCAATTCCCATGGAGGGCATTGAACATGCTCTCCAGAATCATTGAATGGTCGGTTCGCAACGTCTTCCTGGTGTTGCTCGCCACGTTGATCATTATCGGCGCCGGCGTCTACGCCGTGGTGAAAACCCCGCTGGACGCGTTGCCGGATCTGTCCGACGTGCAGGTGATTGTCTACACCGAGTTTCCAGGGCAAGCGCCGCAGGTGGTAGAGGATCAGGTTACCTACCCGCTCACCACCGCACTGCTCTCGGTACCCAATTCCAAGGTGGTACGGGGCTTCTCGTTCTTTGGCGCCTCCTTCGTTTATGTGATTTTCGAGGACGGCACCGATATCTACTGGGCGCGCTCGCGGGTGCTTGAGTACTTGAACTTCGCCTCCAAGAGCCTTCCAGCTGGAGTGACACCGGCGCTGGGGCCGGACGCCACCGGCGTTGGCTGGGTCTACCAGTACGCGCTGACCAGTGCGCGGCATACCCTTGCGGAGCTGCGCACGCTGCAGGACTGGTTCGTGCGCTATCAACTCACCAAGGCCGAGGGTGTGTCCGAAATCGCCAGCATCGGCGGCTTCGTCCAGCAGTACCAGGTCACCGTCGATCCGCAGAAGCTGCAGGCCTACGACATCCCGTTGAGCCGCATTTCCGACGTCATTCGCACCAGCAATGCCGACGTGGGCGGTCGCATCGTGGAAATGAGCGAGACCGAGTACATGGTGCGCGGTCGCGGCTATTTGCGTGGTGCAGCGGACATCGAGAAACTGGTGCTCAAGGCCGCGGGCGGGGTGCCGGTTCTGCTGCGCGATGTGGCGCGCGTCGAGCTCGGCCCTGATGAGCGTCGCGGCGTGGTCGAGCTCAACGGGGAGGGCGAGGTGGTCGGCGGCATCGCCGTCGCCCGCTACGGCGAAAATGCCATGAACGTGATCGACAACCTGAAGGCCAAGATAGAGGAGATTCGTCCCGGCCTGCCGGAAGGTGTCGAGATCGAGCCGGTATACGACCGTTCGGATCTTATCCAGCGCGCCGTGGACAATCTCAAGGTCACACTGCTGGAAGAGTCGATCATCGTCGCGCTGGTGTGCATTGTGTTTCTTCTGCATGTACGCAGTGCGCTGGTGGCCATCCTCATGCTGCCGGTGGGCATCCTGATCGCCTTCATCGTCATGCGCTGGCTGGGGCTCAATTCCAACATCATGAGCCTGGGCGGCATCGCCATCGCTATCGGCGCAATGGTGGACGCGGCCATCGTGATGATTGAGGCCGCGCACAAGCACCTGGAGCGAGCGTCGCCGGACAAGCCGAGGGCAGAGGTCATCATTGAAGCCTGCCGCGAGGTGGGGCCGGCGCTGTTCTTCTCGCTGCTGATCATTACCGTTTCCTTCCTACCGGTGTTCACGCTGGAGTCCCAGGAAGGACGGATGTTCTCGCCGCTCGCCTTCACCAAGACCTTCGCCATGGCGGGTGCGGCGGTACTCTCGGTGACGCTGGTGCCGGTGCTGATGCTGTTGTTCGTGCGCGGGCGGATCATCCCCGAGCACAAGAACCCGGTGAACCGTTTCCTGATCTGGATTTATCGCCCGATCATCCATATCGTGCTGCGATGGAAGGTGACAACCATCGTGGTGGCGCTCGTGGTTTTGGGCGTGAGCATCCTGCCGGCGCGCCAGCTTGGCAGCGAATTCATGCCGCGCCTCAACGAAGGCACGCTGCTGTACATGCCGGCCTCGCTCCCGGGCATGTCCATCACCAAGGCTGCGGAACTCATGCAGGCGCAGGACCGGATCATCAAGAGCTTTCCCGAGGTAGCCTCGGTATTCGGCAAGGCGGGCCGCGCGGCCACGGCCACCGACCCGGCCCCGATCGAAATGTTCGAGACGGTGGTCAACCTCAAGCCGGAAGAGCACTGGCGGCCGGGAATGACGATGGATAAGCTCATCGCCGAGATGGATGAAGCGCTCCGGTTTCCGGGTGTGGCCAACAGCTGGACCATGCCCATTCGGGGGCGCCTGGACATGCTATCTACCGGCATACGAACGCCCATTGGCATCAAGGTGTTTGGCATGGACCTCGCCGGGATCGAGCGGCTGGCCACCCAGATCGAGACGGTTGTGCAGGCGGTGCCCGGGACAACCAGCGCGTTTGCCGAGCGCATCACGGGTGGCTTCTATCTTGATATTGCCCCCGACTACGATGCCCTGGCCCGCTACGGCCTGACGGTGGGGGAGGTGCAGATGGTCATAGCCACTGCGTTGGGCGGCGAGCTTGTGACCACGACCGTGGAAGGGCGCGAGCGATTCGGCGTCAGCGTTCGCTACCCACGGGAGCTGCGCTCCGACCCGCAGCGTATTGCCTCCGAGGTGCTGGTGCCCACGCCGGGCGGCGCACAAATTCCGCTCGGGCAGCTCACCGATATCAGCGTTTCCAAGGGCGCGCCCAGCATTCGTACCGAAAACGCGCTGCTCTCAGCATATATCTATGTCGATATTCGCGGCCGCGACATCGGCAGCTATGTGCGAGAGGCACAGCAGGCGGTCAATGATCAGGTGACCTTTCCACCCGGTTACTACGTGACCTGGAGCGGCCAGTTCGAATACATGGAGCGGGCGGCGGAGAGGCTAAAAATCGTCGTGCCGCTGACCCTGGTGTTGATCTTCCTGCTGCTGTACCTGAATTTCCGCCGGCTTACCGAGACGCTGATCGTCATGCTCTCGGTGCCGTTCTCGCTGGTGGGTGGTATCTGGCTCATGTGGGCGCTGGGCTACAACTTCTCGGTGGCCGTGGTGGTGGGCTTCATCGCCCTGGCTGGCGTGGCTGCCGAGACCGGTGTGATCATGCTCATCTACCTTGACCATGCGCTCGCCGAGCGCCGAGCCGAACGGGAAGCAGCCGGCGAGCAGTTAACGGTGGCTGATCTCTACCAGGCAGTCATAACTGGTGCAGTCGAGCGAGTACGGCCGAAGATGATGACGGTAGTGGCCATCATGGCCGGCCTGCTGCCGATCATGTGGGGCACCGGTACCGGCTCGGAGGTGATGCGACGCATTGCCGCGCCGATGGTGGGTGGGATGATTTCTTCCACCGTACTGACGCTTGTGGTCATTCCGGCGATCTACATGCTGGTCAAGCAGCGCAGTCTGCGGTGATCGCTCGGTAGCGTGTTCATTCGCAGCTTACCCGGAGGTTTGGAGGCGCCACCCAGGCCTCCGGGAGCAAATAAGCAGACAACAAAAGCCCGAGTAGCTGCTGAGTCCAGAGATGGTTGTATGTTGCAACGAGCGAGGCTTCGGCACTTTCGTAGTCCACACTAGCGACATTCTCTTGCTCAAGTCGGGTCAGCTGCGATCAACGCCAAGTTGTAAGAACGGGTTGTTGAGCGGCACTTCCTCGAACAGATGCCTCGGATCTGCCAGCAGGTAACCATGCAGTCGTCGTGACTTGCGTGGTCCTGTCACCTCGCAGGTCCAGATGTTCAGACCATTGACCTGCTTGCGGTGCAGTTGCAACTTTTCGAAGCGCTTTTGCACCCACTGCCAATCTGCAACCTGATCCTGCTTGGCGAGCGTGGCCGTGTTCGGGTGCTCTTGTGCGTAGCGCTGAAACACACCGGGGCTAACCAGAAATGCCGTGTCGGCCACGGTGTGCACCAGGGCCCTGGCGTCATTGATGATGAGTTTGCGGCTCTGTACACGCTGCCGCAGCCAAGCCAGGAAATGTTCGCCGGAAGGTGACTCCGGTGAGTTTCCACCGTTTTCGATGGGCGGAAGTACAGCGGCAGGGGGCAGCATTGAATCGTTCGCCTGGGAAGGTGCGGCCGGGTCATTGATGCCCGTTGCTGGGGGTGGTTCAACCTCCGGCCTCTGTGGGTGCGGTTCGGTATCTGAGGTGCCGAGCAATGCCAGCAGGGCGTCGACGCTATCGGCAGCGGGTGCAGCAGAGGCCGCACGTGCGGCGGTCGCCACGGGTGAGGTTTCACCGCTATCGATGAATGATTCTGTGGTCGCATCGTTGCGCTCTACCTCAATCACGACAGTGCCAGTGAACAGCTCCGGCCGACCATCTCCCTCCCAGATCAGAGCCGGCGCCAATCGCAGCAGTGTGAACGTGTGCGACCAGCCTGCGTCGCTCGTGACCGTTGCTCGCCAGATTGCCTTGCCGTCAGTGGTGGGCTGGAGCATGCCGTGATCCTGCAGCACGTTGAACACGGCAGTGTTGTTCGCAGGGATACCTTCGATGCCCTGTGCCAGCAAGTGCGCGCGCAACTTGTCCGAAACAGTCTTGCTGACCAACCACAGAGAATCCTGCGTCAGCCAGCCGTCCGACGCCTGGGGTTGGTTGAGTTTCAGCTCCTCCTTCAGCAGGTAGCGCAGGCCATTGAGCAGCTTGCGCTGCAGCGCTTGCTTCGGGGCCGCCATAGCCCGTGCAGGATCGCCGCCCAGGGCCTGGGCAACCGAAGCACGGTCGGCCTGAATGACCAGCTCACCGAGGACGCCGGCGTGTTCGTACTGGCCGGCCAGAACGTACAGCAGTGCGGACCAGAGTGGCGGGAAGGTGCTGAGCCAGTCGAGAATCTCGCCATCGAGCACCTGGCGATACAGCAAGCCCGTGGCCGCGTTGTGTAGGCGGTATTCGCGATCCTGCCGGTAGCGGAATCGGTAGGGGTGGGTCAGCGGGCCGTGCCAGGGGTGCCAAGTGCTGCCGTCGGCATGTTCGACGTGCAGATCGACGGCGATCTTGCCGATGTCATGCAGCAACGCGGCGTAGGCGATGGCGGCGGTCCAGGCTTCTGCCTGTACTACTTGGTCCTCGGGTTTGGTGCCACTGGGTAGGAGATACGACTGCCGCAACTTGAGCGCATACGCAACGATTTCCAGGCCGTGGTCCAGCATCCCTCCTGGATACGCATGGTGATGTGCTTCCGAGCAGGAAACTGCTGGACCAGCGCGGCATAGCGTTGCAGCGGAGCCAGGTAGAGCGAGGCGAAATGTTGGCGTGAGAGCGAGGTACGTTGCCAGATGTGCTCCAGCAGTTTCTGCCGGCGCGTTGTGGACAGCAGCGACGCGACCGGCTCCGGCCGCATCAGTCCTTTTTCCTTGTCTCCGCTGGAGGGGGGCGAGTCCGTTGGTAGTTGGAGTTTTCGTTGGAATAGCGAGAGCATCGATGGCACCTGGAGTTGAGGCAGGCGAGGGCCTTTTCCCTTTCCGGTTAAGCCCGACAGGGTGATACCGGTTCTGAACGAAACCACGAGAGACTTGCTCAGGATCGCCCAGGGCACGACCGGCACCTTGCGGATTGCCATCGAATGTCACACCTGTTTTGACTGGCTGATGCCCGCGGTCGATGCCTTCCGTGCGCGCTGGTCTGAGGTGGAAGTGGATCTGGTCTCTGGCTACCAGGCCGACCCCGTTGGCCTGTTGCATCGGGGGGACGCGGACCTCGCGATGATCTCCTGCCGCGAACCTGAAGCCGGTGTGGATTTCCACCACCTGTTCCGGTCGCGGCTGGTTGCGCTGGTGGCAAACGATCATCCGCTTGCCCAGAAGAGCTACCTGGAGGCGCAAGACTTCAATGACGAAACGTTGATCACTTACCCCGTCGAAGAGGACATGCTGGATATCGTCCAGTTGCTGCTCAAGCCGGCGGGCATCACACCCGCTCGACGAACAACCGAACTTACGGTCGCCATCCTCATGCTTGTTGCCACGCGGCGAGGTATCGCCGTGCTGCCGAGATGGGCCGTGCAGCACTATCTCCAGCGGCAATACGTGACGGCAAAGCCGATCACACGCGATGGCTTGTTTGCCGACATCTGGGCGGCCACGCTCGAATCGGAAAGCTCCAAGCCTTACATCGTCGAATTCATCGAGCTGATAAAGGAGACCAGTGCGGTGACCCTCACGGATATCGAGTTAACGACAGAGGTGCAGCGGATGGCAAAGCCAACTGCCTGACCGGCTGCTTTTGGCCGGTTAGCGACCATTGTTACTGCTGATCCCCCCTTGTCCTCCCTCACGTTGAGTACAAGCCATGAACACCACTGCCACCTTCAGCCAACAGCGTTGGAACAAGGGAAAGCTAGTCGGCCAGAAAGCCCCGCTCCGGCTCAACGATATATGGGCCAGCAGAGTAAGGCTTCAGATTGCGGAGAAAACCCGGGATCTTGCTCTATTCGACTTGGCCATCAGCAAGCTGCGAGCCTGCGACTTAACCAAGCTTCGTGTGCGGGACATAGCCCATGGAGAACACGTGTCGCCGCGAGCCATCGTGATGCAACAAAAAACTCAGCGACCAGTGCAGTTTGAGATCACAGAGCAAACCCGGGCGGCTTTGGCGGTCTTGATACATCAGGCCCAGCTCAGCAGCAAGGATTGCCTGTTTCCGAGCCGGTTGCGAGGCTCAGATCATCTCTCTACTAGGCAATACGCTCGAATCGTCAAAGCCTGGGTGACATCCATTGGTCTTGATCCGGCCATGTACGGTACCCACACGCTGCGGTGTACGAAGGCATCCCTGATCTACCGCAGGACGAAGAACCTGAGGGCAGTCCAACTCCTTCTCGGCCATACGAAGCTTGAGAGCACCATCCGATACCTGGGAACTGAGGTCGATGACGCCTTGGAAATGGCAGAACAGACCTAGGTTTGACCATGCATAGCGACGGCCTCGGCCAAGCCGTCGCTAACCGGCCACTAGCGGCCTGTCGTAAGCGGCATAATCTGTAGACGAGCCACCGATACTGCGCACAAGCGAAACGCTCCAGCTGCTCGATTGAGGCCATCTGGGTAAGGCGTTTACGTCGGGACTAGTCATGCTTCCGCAGTCAGCGGCGAGGTAGTCCCTGAGCTCACTGGAGCCCAGGGTTTCGAAGCAGGCCGTCTTCAGCGTCTTCCTCGATGAATTGACTCTCAAGCCAGCCTTAGCCGCGCTGAGATAAGATCGTCTCGAGCAAACCAGGAAATCGATTGTTCAAATCATCCCTGCGCAACGAGTTCATATGGGTCGTGCCGATGGTTTGGGTTTGGACCAACCCGGCATCTCGCAGCACCCTGAAGTGATGGGACATGGTGGACTTTGGTCGGCCACCGTCCAATTCGCCACAGCTGGCTTCGCCCAGTTCGGCAAGGCGTCGGACGATCTCCAGGCGCACAGGATCGCTCAAGGCGTATAGCAGACGCTCGAGGACGAATTCAGTGACGGGAGGGTGTTTGTAGGGGCGCATGAACGAAGCATACACGGGTTTGCTCTATCTCCATAGTTCGAATACTATCGAATTAACGTAATAGACAACCCTCGGAGAAACCAATGTCTGCGCTGTTCCAACCCTTCACGCTTAAAGACGTCACGCTTCGCAACCGTATTGCGATTCCCCCTATGTGCATGTACTCGTCAAACGATGGCCTGATCAACGAGTGGCACAGTGTTCACTACGCCTCCCTTGCGCGTGGCGGGGCGGGGTTGGTGATTGTCGAAGCAACCGCTGTAGCGCCAGAAGGGCGGATCACTCCTGGCTGTGCGGGTATTTGGAACGATGAGCTGGCCCAGGCCTTCGTACCGGTGGTGCAGTCGATCAAGGCAGCCGGCTCGGTCCCCGGCCTGCAGATCGCCCACGCCGGTCGCAAGGCAAGCGCAAACCGTCCATGGGAAGGCGATGACCACATCGCTGAAGATGACGCCCGTGGCTGGCAGACCATCGCTCCATCGGCCATAGCTTTTGGCGGTCACCTGGCCAAGCAGCCGCAAGCCATGACGCTGGAAGACATTGCCCGTGTGCGTGAGGATTTCGTCGCAGCCGCTCGCCGTGCGCGTGACGCTGGCTTCGAGTGGCTGGAGCTGCATTTCGCCCATGGTTATCTGGCCCAGTCGTTCCTTTCCGAACACTCCAACCATCGCGATGACGCCTACGGCGGCAGTTTCGACAACCGTAGCCGCTTCCTGCTTGAAACGCTGGCGGCTGTTCGTGAGGTTTGGCCGGAGCACCTGCCGCTAACCGCTCGTCTAGGGGTTATCGAATACGACGGCCGGGACGAACAGACGCTGACCGAGGCTATCGAACTGACACGTCGCTTCAAAGATGGTGGCCTGGATCTGCTGAGCGTCAGCATTGGTTTCACCATCGCTGAAACCAACATTCCCTGGGCGCCTGGCTTCATGGGCGAAGTTGCCCAGCGCGTGAAGCGTGAGGCGGGGATACCAGTGGCTTCGGCATGGGGCTTCGGCACGCCAAGCGTTGCCGAAGAAGCGGTCAAGAGCGGTCAGCTGGACTTGGCGATGATTGGGCGAGCACATCTGGCCAATCCAAATTGGTCCTATCTTGCCGCCCAAGAGCTGGGCGTAGAGCGTGCGTCCTGGACCTTGCCGGCTCCCTATGCCCACTGGCTTGAACGCTACAAGTGATCCGTCGGGGCGAAGACGGCCGTCATGGCCTAATCGCCCGCTGCCTCAGCGCCGATGTGCGCTGGTGGCTACCTGGCTGGGCCGCTCATGGCTCGGCCCTTCCGATAGATAGCTGAGGATTACGCTATGTCTCGCGTCATACGCTTTCATCGCACCGGTGGACCGGAGGTTCTCCAGATCGACGAGATCGACGTGCCGGCTCCCGGCGCGAACGAGGTTCAAATCAACGTCAGGGCGCTCGGCATCAACCGGGCTGAAGTGATGTACCGCACAGGCCAGTACGTCATCGAACCGACGTTTCCCGCCATGCTGGGCTATGAAGCGGCTGGGACCGTATCTGCAGTGGGTCCCGGTGTGGTCGGCTTCGCTGTTGGCGATGCGGTCAGCGTAGTGCCCGCGTTCTCCTTTGACGAATACGGCTTGTACGGTGAATTGGTCAACGCGCCGGCTCACGCGGTGGTCAAACACCCGGAAGCGCTTTCTTTCACGGAAGCAGCGGCGACCTGGATGAAGTTTGTCACTGCCTATGGCGCACTGATCGAGCTTGGTGGGCTGCAGGCCGGCGAGACGGTGCTAATCCGTGCGGCGTCCAGCAGCGTGGGGCTTGCCGCTATCCAGATTGCGAACATGGTGGGCGCCGTTCCTGTCGCGCTGACCCGCACCAGCGACAAGCGCGAGGCCTTACTTCAGGCCGGGGCGGCGGCAGTCATTGCGACGCAGGAGCAGGACATGGTGGCCGAGGTCATGACGATGACTCATGGCAAAGGCGCTCGCATGGCCTTCGATCCCGTTGGCGGGCCCGAAGTGGCCTTGGTGCTCAAGGCACTGGCGAACCACGGCATCTTCTTCCAGTACGGCGCTTTGGACACTCGGGATATCCCTGTGTCGGTCATGGACCTGCTCGGCAAGCATCTGACGCTGCGTGGTTATCAGCTGTTCGAGATCACCCAGGATCGAGAAAAACTCGAACGGGCCAAGCACTTCATCAACGAAGGGCTCGCCTCTGGGCAGCTGCAGCCGGTAATCGACCGTACATTCAGCTTCGACGAGATGGCCGAGGCTCACCGGTACATGGAATCGAATGCCCAGGTGGGCAAGATTGTTGTAACGCTTTAAACCACGTGCAGGTCTTCGCGGCATGGCCGGTAGGGTCACTGTCGATAAGCCCATGCCAGCTCGATGCGTCTCTCACACATGCACAGACAGGAGGTTCGATGACCACCCCACTCACACTGGTTGCCACATTGGTCGCCAAGGCCGGCTCCGAAGATGAGCTCCAGCAGACGCTGCAGGATCTGCAAGGCGCAAGTCGCGCCGAAGCAGACTGCATCCAATACGACTTTCATAAAGATGCAGAACAGCCTCGCACCTTCCATATGGTTGAGCAGTGGCGAGACGAAGCGGCGCTGACTGCGCACGAGGCCACCCCGCATTTCCAGGCAGCGCTGCCCGTCATCGAACGCGCCGCCGAAAAATTCTCCGTCATGAAAATGTACCGCGTCTCCTGAGGAGCTCCGAATGAAAGCCATTGCACACTTCAAATGTCTGCCTGTTGAGAACCATGACGCCCTCGTGGAGATCGATCTACCCGAGCCAGTGCCGGGGCCGCGCGACCTGCTGGTAGAAGTCAAGGCCGTATCGGTCAACCCGGTCGATACCAAAGTCCGCCAGGGCTACGTGCCGCATACAGACGAAACACAGCCGCGCATCCTCGGCTGGGACGCTGCCGGCGTGGTCAAGTCGGTCGGTTCCGACGTAACGCTGTTCAAGCCCGGTGACAAGGTGTGGTACGCCGGGTCGCTGATCCGCCCGGGCAGCAACAGTGAGTTGCAGCTGGTAGACGAGCGCATTGTCGGATCGATGCCACAGTCGCTGGAGTTCGCCCAGGCCGCGGCGCTTCCCCTGACGTCTCTGACCGCTTGGGAATTGCTATTTGATCGCCTCGGCGTAGCGCGCGACACCACCGACCGTGGCGAAACGCTGCTGATCATTGGCGCTGCAGGCGGGGTGGGTTCAATCATGACTCAGCTGGCGCGTCAGTTGACCGGCCTGACCGTCATTGGTACGGCTTCGCGCCCTGAAACCCAGGCCTGGGTCACCGAACTCGGCGCCCATTACGTGATCGATCACACCAAGCCACTGAGCGAAGAGCTCAAGCGCATCGGCCTTCCGCAGGTCAGCTACGTCGCAAGCCTGACGCAGACCGATCGGCATTACGAGCAGATCATCGAGTCACTGAAGCCACAGGGCAGGTTGGGCCTGATCGATGACCCGGCCACGCTGGACGTCGTACCGCTCAAACGCAAGAGCCTGTCGCTGCACTGGGAGCTGATGTACACGCGCTCGCTGTACGAGACCGAGGACATGCAGGAGCAGCACAACATCCTCAATGAAGTGGCCCGCCAGATCGATGCGGGTGTGTTGCGCACCACCGTTGGCGAAAACTACGGGCGTATCAGCGCCGAAAACCTACGTCGCGCCCATGCTTTGCTGGAGAGCGGCAAGGCAAAGGGCAAGATCGTTCTGGAGGGCTTCTGACGGTATCTGGCTACCGGCTCATGCGGTAGGTAGCCAATGCTGGATTCAAGAGTAGCGCCCATGAGCGATTCAGTGAGCGCCTTGAAATGCCTCCTATTTAGATCGTCTCGCAAGACCATCACCCAGCCGTCAACGACTTCATCCTAAACGTCCAACTAATAGGAACCCCATATGAACAACGCTACCGGCAACCGTCGATATCTCGGGATCGAGGTAGATGACGCTTTGGAAACGGCAGAGCAGACGTTTGGCCATGCATAAAGCACTGAATCCCAAACCGCATTTACGACAAGCAGACAGAATGTTGACATTGTAGACAGTCGGTCTAATGTATTCCCATGACTACTTCAAAGCCCCAAGCCCGCCGTGGCCGACCACCCAAAGTCGCGAGAGGCTTTGACGACACTCGCGAGGCATTACTGTGTTGCGGCATGGAAGTGCTGACCGAACAGGGTTTTGCCGCCACCGGCATAGATGCCGTCCTGAAGCGCGTGCGCGTACCAAAGGGTTCGTTCTATCACTACTTCGACAGTAAGGAAGCCTTCGTCCAAGAGGTGCTGCAGCGCTATGCCGCTTATTTCGCGCGCAAACTGGATCGCTGGCTGCTGGACGATCAGGTACCGCCCCTGCAACGCCTGAGCAATTTCGTCGATGATGCCAAAGCCGGCATGGCCAAGCATGAGTTTCGCCGAGGTTGTCTGGTCGGCAACCTTGGTCAGGAGATCACGGCACTACCCGCCAGTTTTCGCCAAGCACTGGAGGATGTCCTCCTCGACTGGCAAGACCGGCTGGCCAATTGCCTGGTTCAGGCAGTCAACCACGGGCAGCTGGAGCCCGACAGCGATTGCGATGCGCTTGCCGCTTATTTCTGGATTGGCTGGGAAGGCGCAGTACTACGCGCCAAGCTGGCGCAGAACGCTCAACCACTAGACACCTTTGCCAAGGGCTTTCTGGCCGGTGCCGCGAGGTAGTGTTTTTTCGACCATTTAAAGACGATCAGTCTAAATAAGGAGAGACCATGTTCCACGCATTACTCATCGAGAAAAACGACGACAACTATCAGACGCGGCTGACCGAGCTTGATGACTCGCAGCTGCCTGAGGGCGACGTTACCGTGCGCGTCGAGTACAGCACGCTCAACTACAAGGATGGTCTCGCCATCAGCGGACGTAGTCCGGTGGTACGGCGGTTCCCCATGGTTCCTGGCATTGACCTGGCAGGCGTTGTCGAAGCCAGCGATCATGCTCGTTACAAGGTTGGCGACCGGGTGTTACTCAATGGTTGGGGCGTTGGTGAGACGCACTGGGGGGGCCTTGCTCAAAAAGCCAGGCTTAAAGGTGACTGGCTGATTCCCCAGCCCGCTCAACTGAGCGCACGGCAGGCCATGGCAATCGGTACTGCCGGTTATACCGCCATGCTGAGCCTGATCGCACTGGAGCGTCACGGCTTGTCACCAGAGAGTGGTGAAGTGCTGGTCACAGGTGCCAATGGTGGGGTTGGTAGCTTTGCCATCGCACTGCTAGCCAAGCGCGGTTATTCGGTAACCGCTTCAACCGGTCGTCCGGCCGAAGCTGACTATCTGAAGCACCTGGGTGCTAGCACAATCATCGATCGAGCCGAGCTGGGTAGCCCAGGGCGCCCCCTGGCAGCAGAGCGCTGGGCAGCAGTAATCGACTCGGTGGGTAGCTATACTCTGGCCAATGCCTGCGCCAGCACACGTGCAGATGGCGCCGTTGCGGCATGCGGCCTGGCCCAGGGCATGGATTTCCCAGCCACTGTCGCCCCCTTTATCCTGCGCGGGGTCAGCTTGCTGGGAATCAACAGTGTGACCCGCCCCTATGAGGAACGGGTAACGGCTTGGCAGCGCCTGTCCTCAGAATTGGGCTTGGCGCTACTGGATGAAATGACTCGGGAGATCGCGCTCAGCGAGGCCATTGACATGGCCCATGATCTGCTCAATGGCAAAGTCCGAGGGCGCGTTGTGGTTGATGTCAACCGTTACTGATACCCCTGCTTTTAACAAAGCCCTTCCTGGGTTCGGCTCCCCTGACCTGACCCAGGCCGCCTGATCTAGGTCGGTTGGCACTTGAAGCCGTTGCTAACCGGCCTGACGAGCCCTTCAGGAATGTCGATTTTATCGAGCCTTAACACTCGCCAACCAGCCCTGTACGGATGGTATTTCGCGACAAGCCTTGGCTTCACTGGCCCATCACACTGTTAAACCATTGTAAACGACCGCTATTGGCTGATAGCGGCCATCCATCGCCGGTACAACTTTTGCCTTGGTAGGGAAAAGCTCCCTTTTTCGGGCTGTC
>JAEAMG010000600.1_pt1 | contig 38367 bp, 31 predicted proteins | sample 8958741 | NCBI WGS metagenome assembly JAEAMG01 (sample SAMN16933256, study PRJNA681125) | bioreactor sludge metagenome | isolation source: anaerobic bioreactor treating anionic surfactant - SDBS | place: India: Bengaluru | collected 2019-02-28 | reverse complement strand
GCGACTTGTCGGCGGCAGTCACCGGCGGGTAGTCCAGCCCGTCCTCGGAGAACGGTCGCGGGCGGGCGAACAGGCGATTCAGCGCATCGATCAGTTGCGGCGTCGAACGGTGGTTGACCGGCAGGTCATAGGCCGGCCGGTCGATCTGCTGGCGGGCCTGCAGGTAGGTCGCCAGATCGGCGCCGCGAAAGGCGTAGATCGCCTGTTTGGGGTCGCCGACGAAGCACAGCGAGGCGCCGCTGCCGCGCGCGTAGATGCGATCGAAGATGGCGTACTGGATCGGATCGGTGTCCTGGAATTCGTCGATCAGCGCCAGCGGATACGTGCTGCGCAGCGCGGCGGCCAGGTCCTCGCCCACCGGCCCCTGCAGCGCCTGGTCGAGGCGGTTGAGCAGGTCGTCGAAGGCCAGCAGGCGCTGCGCCGCCTTGCGTTCGGGCAGCTCGCGGTTGAGCCGTGCGAGCAGCGCCACCTGCAGCGCGACCAGCCGCTGGCGGCCGGCCGGCAGCGCCTCGGCGAGGCGGTCGGCGAGTTCATCCAGCGCCTGCGCCAGCGCGCAGTCGGGGGCGTCGAAGCCCTTCTTGCAGGCCTTGGCCAGCGCCCGCGCGCCGAACTTGAGCAGGCCGTCCGGGGCGTCGTAGAGCGCCGCCGGATCAGCGAACCAGGCGTCCAGTTCGCTGCGCCAGAGCGGGAATTTCAGCGCCTTGTGGGTGCTCTGGCTCAGCCCGCGATGGGCGTCGAGTTCCTCCACCCAGGCGCTGCCGTTCTGCTGCCAGAGCGTCGCGGCGCGCTGCCAGGCGGCCTCGACGGCGCGGCTGTCAGCGGGCGCCGGCGGCTCGTGCGGCTCGACGCGCAGGTACGGCTTGCCCAGGTGCGCGCGCAGGCGCTGGCGCAGCCATTGCGGGGTGATCTTCTGCTTGGCCAGCAGGCGCGCCCAGGCCGGATCGGCGGCGGCCAGCTCGCCGCGCCAGGCATCGGCCAGCAGCGCGTCGATCAGTTCGCGGTCGTCGGCGGTCAGTTCGCTGTCGAAGTCGCCGCCGGCCTCGAACGCGGCATCCTGCAGCGCACGCTGGCAGAAGCCGTGGATGGTGAACACCGCAGCCTCGTCGAAGCCGTGCACGGCGAGCAGCAGGCGCCGGCGCGAGGCGTCGTCGGGGAAGCGCGCGTGCAGGCGGTTGAGGAAGTCGTCGTCGCTCGGCGTGCCGTCATAGACCGCCAGCAGCGTGGCCAGCCGCGCGCGGATGCGCTCGCGCAACTCGGCGGTGGCGGCGGTGGTGTAGGTGACCACCAGAATCTGCCCCACCGACAGCTGGCGCTCCAGCAGCAGGCGGGCGTAGAGCGCGGTGAGCGTCCAGGTCTTGCCGGTGCCGGCGCTGGCCTCGATCAGCGAGCGGCCGTCGAAGGGCGAATCGAGCAGGTCCAGGCTCATGCGTCTTGCTCCTCGTCCGGGGCCAGGGCATCCAGCGCCGGGCCGATCAGCTGCTCGGCCAGCGCCTCGAAGCGCGCGTCCAGCGGATCGCGGTCGCGGAAGGCCAGCGCGTTCCAGGGGTCTTCGCACTCGCCGGCGATGGGGCTGAACTCGGCGCCCAGCCACGCCTCACGGGCACGCTTGCGCGCCGTCTCGATGGGCTCGCTGCCGCGTGCCGGGTTGCGATATCCGCGGGCGAAGGCGTGGCTGCTGCGCGCCAGCAGCGGCAGCGGCTCGCGGATCGCGCTGCGATAGGCGGCGAGCCAGGGTTCGAGCAATGCGGCGGCGTTTGCCAGCGGGCCCAGCTGCCAGTCGCCGGCCGGCGAGAGCAGCAGGCTGCGGCGCTCGATACCCGGCGTGGCGGCCAGATTGAGCAACAGGTGGCGCAGCCAGAACGGCGCCAGGTCCCATTCGCCGAGGCGACCGAGCTTCCAGCCGAACAGCCCGCTCGGCGTCACGCCGTCCAGCCAACCGTGGATGCGCACGCCGGCCAGGCTGATGTCGATCGCCAGCGGCTCGGGTACGGCCTGCGGGCGCTGCTCGAACAACCGCGGGGCGAAGGCGCGGACCGGCCCGCGCAGCCGCCCCCACAGCGCCTGGCCGAGTTCGCCGGGCGGCAGCCAGCCGGCGGCGCTGGCCAGCCGACGCTCGTCGCGGTCGCTCCAGCCGTGCTCGACGGCCTGCAACGACAGCTGACGCAGGCCATTCCAGGCGGGCAGCTCCAGCTCGAACGGCTCGTCGCTGGCCAGCGCTTGCTGGGCCTCGGCCAGGCGCAGGCCGAGGCGCTGCTCGAGCAGGAAGCGCGGCGGGTGGCGAAAGCACTGCAACAGCTGCGACGGCTCGATGGTGAGCCAGGCGGCGTCCGGCTCGGCGAGCAGGCTGGCGAACGGCACCACGTCCCGTGCGGGTGCCGCCAGCGCCTGGGCGGCGCGGAACCAGGCGGCGGCAAAGCCGGCATGCGCGCCGCCGGCAAAGTTGCCCGGGGCGAAGGGCTGCAGCGGATGGGCGATGGCGATCCGCGCGCTGGGCTTGCCGCCGTCGGCCAGCACCGCAGTGAGGTCGACTGCCTCCAGCACCTCGCTGAGCAGCACCGAAGGCGGCAGCTCGGCATTGTCGCGCGGGTCGCGGCCGACGTAGGACAGGTACAGCGCCTCACGTGCCGAGAGCAGGGTTTCCAGCAGCAGGTAGCGGTCGTCCAGGCGCCGTGCACGGTCACCGCGGCGCGGATGGCGGGCAATCAGGTCGAAGCCGGCCGGCGGATTGCGCCGCGGGAAGGCGCCGTCGTCGAGGCCGAGCAGGCAGACCAGGCGGAACGGCAGGCTGCGCATCGGCACCATGGTGCAGAAGGTCACGGCGCCGGTGAGAAAGCCCGAGGCGCCGCCGCCCTGCTGCAGCGCGGCGCTGAGCTGCTGATGCACCAGCTCCACCTCGATCGGCTGGACCAGGTCCGCCGCCTGCGCCTGCTCGCGCAGCGCCGCGCAGGCCTGCGACAGCAGCAACAGGGTATCGCCGGCCTCGCGCTCATCGAACAGCTCGTCGAGCAGCAGCTGCAGATCGTCGGCCCATTGCGCCAGCGATCGCGGGCGGGCGAGCCGGTCGGCCAGCTCGCCGAGGCGCTCGACGAATGCCACCAGCCGCCCGAGCAGCTGGCCGCGCGCGCCTTCCAGGGCATCCAGCGGCCAGTGCTCGCCGAGCAGCGGCGCGGCGTCGCCGGCCAGTTGCGGCGGCGCGGCAAAACCCAGCAGCAGGCGATCCAGCCCCTGGCGCCAGGTGAACGCGGCCTCGTCCGGCAGGCCGAGCGCGGCGCGCTGGCCGGCATCGCGGCCCCAGCGCACGCCGGCGTCACGCAACCAGTCGCGCAGCAGCGGCAGGTCTTCGTTGTCGATACCGGCGCGGCGGGCGATGGCCGGCTGCTCCAGCCAGGCAAGGACTTCCTCGGCGGTAAAGCGGCTCTGCGCCAGCAGCAGCAACTGCAGGAACGCCTCGATCAGCGGCACCTCGGCGCGCAGGCTGCGGTCGGCCAGGCTGTAGGGAATGCGCGGCACGCCCTCGCGGGCGGCGAACACCGCCTCGATGAACGGCGCGTAACGCTCGATATCCGGCGTCAGCACCACCACCTGATCGGGGCTCAGCGCCGGGTCGGCGGCAAAGCGCGCCAGCAGCTGGTCATGGAGGATTTCCACCTCGCGCAGCGGTGAATGCGCAACGTGCACTTCCAGCGAACGGTCGTCGGCGGCCAGCGCCATGCGCTCCTCCGGCCGGCGCGTGCGCAGGCGCAGGATGTCGTGCTGCAGCGCGTGCAGCAGGCTGTCGTCACGCAGGTCCGCGTCCTCGGAGTACAGGCCGAACTCCGCGCCGTCGAGGGCGAACAGCGCATCGAAGAAGTCGCGGCCCTGCTTGCCGAGGCTGGCCAGCAGCGGGTGGCCGACGTCGAGGTACCAGTCGTCCGCAGCGCTTTCGGGCCGACGCGCCAGCTCGCGGATATCGCGGATTTCGCCCCAGGCCTCGCGGCTCGGGTTGAGCGCGCAGACCACCACGTCGATGTGCCGCGCCAGGCCGTCGAGCACGCGCAGGTGATGCGGCGGCAGGCTGCTGATACCGAACACCAGCAGCCGTTCGGGCAGTCCCGCCAGCGGCTCGTCGCGGTACAGCCGCTGCAGCAGGTCGCCGAGCAGACGGGCGCGGTGCGGGTGGCCGTTCTTGGTCAGTTCGCGCCAGAGCAGCGCCTGCCAGCTTTCATCGGCCCCGAGGTCGAGGGTTTCGCCGCGCTCCCAGGCGGCCAGCCAGTCGTCGCGGTAGAGCAGGTACTGGTCGAAGGTGTCGGCGATCTTCGCCGCCAGGCTCAGCCGCCGACGCTCGTCGCCGCCGTCCAGGTACTGCGCCAGGCGCGGCGCCAGCTGCAGATTGGCCGGTTCGCTCAGCCAGCCGTACAGCCGCCAGGTGAGCGTCGACGGGGCGAACGCCGACTGCTCCGGCAGGCTGCCGAGCACCGTGCGGCTGAGGTCCCAGACGAAGGCGGCCGGCAGCTGCAGGTCGAGCTGCATGGCGATGCCCTGCTTGCGCGCCAGCTCCAGAGTCAGCCAGCGGCCCATGCCCTGGCTGGGCACCACGATCCGCGCCGGGGCGAACGGGTCGGCCAGCGGCTGGGCGAGCAGCGTGGTGGCCAGTTCGCCAAGGGTTTCCAGATCGGGGGCGTGGTAGAGGTTGAGCATGCGCGCACCACAGCAAGGTCGAGCGGGCAAGGTTACAGGCCACCCGCGCGAGTGGCGAGCCGGCCGGGCGCCGCGGCATGGCGTCGCAAGGCATCGGCGACGGGGGTTTTCTACTCCTTTCGCCTGCCACTTCCTGTTCCGACGACCAATATCATTTCCGCCGACGAACCCTAGGATGGGGTGCGATGGGGCGATCGAATACCGCCCATTACCCGCCAGGAGTCACCCATGAATCGCACGCACACTCTGCTCATGCTGTCTCTCACTGCCGCCCTGGGTGTCATGCCGCTGGCGCATGCCGCCACGCCCGCTGCACCGGCGACGGCCGTCGGCTCGATGGAGCGCGCACAGGCCAAGCAGGCCAAGGCGCTGCTCGACAACGCCGCGCTCTACCTGCAGGCCAACGGCCCGGAACAGGCGCTGGCCGCGTTCAACGACCGCGATGGCGCCTTCGCCAAGGGCCAGTACTACATCTTCGTGCTCGGTACCGACGGCACCATGCGCGCCAGCGCCGGCACCTCGGCCAGCCTGGTCGGACTGAACGTGCGCGACCTGAAGGACGCCAGCGGCAAGCCCTTCATCAACGACATCCTCGAAGCGGCCAAGCGTGACGACAGCGGCGCGGTTGCCTACCACTGGCTGAACCCGGCCGACAACAAGGTGGAGAACAAGCTCAGCCAGTTCCGCAAGGTCGGCGAGAACATCCTCTGCGTCGGCTACTACATCCCGCGCGCGACGGCGGAACAGGCCCAGGCGCTGCTGGACAAGGCGGTGGCACGACTGCGCGAAGTCGGCGGCGAGACGGCCTATCGCCAGTTCAACGAGCGCAACGGCGAATTCTTCGTCAACGACGAGTATGTGTTCGTGATTGGCCTGGAAGACGGCAAGTACCGCGCCAGCGGCGGTTCGCCGAACCTGGTCGGCGTCGACGTGCGCGCGGTGAACGACGCCGCCGGCAAGCCGCTGTTCCGCGAGATGATCGAGCTGGCCCGCAAGGACGGCACCGGCACGGTGGAATACGTCTGGCGCAACCCGGTGACCAACGCCGTGGAGCACAAGCGCACGCTGATCCAGCGGGTCGACGACGTGCTGCTCGGCGTGGGCTACTACACGCCGCGCTGACCGCACGGCTCTGCCTATCGGCCGGGCTGGCTGATCTGCGGTCTGTCAGCCCGCCCCCTCCAGAAAGATCACTTCCCAACAAAAAACCCCAGCCATGCTCACGCATGGCTGGGGTCAGGCGATGCCGGCAAGCGCTTCGCTCAGCGCGTCTGACGGCGGCGCTGCAGCCAGACCACCAGGCCGAACAGCAGCAAGCCCGGCAGCCACATCAGCTCCTTCGGCCAGCGCTCGGTCGGTGCGCGCACCGTGAGGATCTCCTGGTCGAATTCCAGACCCGCCTCGGCGGCCAGACTGCCGAAGGTCACGCTGTCGACCAGCACCTTGCCGTCTTCCTCGTAGGTCATCAGGCCGATCTTCTCCAGCTTCTGCGCACCGGATGCAGCTTCCGGCACCGGCAGCAGCACGGCGAACTCGCGCGCATCACCCACTGCGTCCTCGCCGCGGATGCGCAGGCGCAGCTGGCTGTCCGGCTGCACCGCGTCGAGCGCCTCGACCAGCTGAGCCGGCGGAATGTCGCGGTACGGGTCGTGCACCATGTCCATCCAGAATCCCGGGCGGAACAGGGTGAACGCCACCAGCAGCAGCAACACGTTCTCGTACCAGCGGCTGCGCACCAGGAAGAAGCCCTGGGTGCCGGCGGCGAACAGCAGCATGGCCACCGTCGCCACCATGAAGATCAGCACGCCGTGCCAGAAGCTCACGTCGATCAGCAGCAGGTCGGTGTTGAAGATGAACAGGAACGGCAGCGCCGCGGTACGCAGGCTGTAGTAGAACGCCGCGATACCGGTCTTGATCGGGTCGCCCTTGGACACCGCCGCGGCGGCGAACGAGGCCAGCCCCACCGGCGGGGTGACGTCGGCCATGATGCCGAAGTAGAAGACGAACAGGTGCACCGCGATCAGCGGCACGATCAGGCCGTTCTGCTGCCCCAGCGAGACGATCACCGGCGCCAGCAGGCTGGACACCACGATGTAGTTGGCGGTGGTCGGCAGACCCATGCCGAGGATCAGGCTGAACACCGCAGTCAGCATCAGCATCAGCAGCAGGTTGCCCATCGACAGCACTTCCACCACGTCGGCCAGTACCAGGCCGACGCCGGTCTGCGATACCGCGCCGACGATGATGCCCGCCGCGGCGGTGGCAATGCCGATACCGATCATATTGCGCGCACCGGCGATCATGCCCTCGCGCAGGTCGATCAGCCCGTCCTTGGCCGTGCCGTGGGTCGCGCCGCCGTCGCCGCGCATCCACGAGAGCAGCGGACGCTGGGTCAGCAGGATGATCACCAGCATCACCGCCCCCCAGAACGCCGAGAGGCCGGGTGACAGCCGCTCGACCATCAGGCACCAGACCAGCACCACCACCGGCAGCAGGAAGTGCAAACCGGAGAGCAGCACGGCGCGGGTGTTGGGCAGTTCATCGAGGGGCTTGTCCGGGTCTTCGGCCGGCAGCGGCGGATTACTCGCGGCGACCTTCAGCAGTGCCAGGTAGGCCAGCGCCAGCAGCACCGAGATGCCCGGCAGCGCGTAGTCGCCCAGCACCGGCTTGAGCCAGCCGAGGCCGTAGTACACCGCCAATGACAGCCCCGACACCAGCGCCGCACCGAAGGCGAAGCCGGTCAGGCGGCGCAGCCAGGGCTTGGGCTGGCGATTGCCGATCGGTTGCATGCCCTGCTTGAGCGCTTCCAGATGCACGATGTAGAGCAGCGCGATGTAGGAGATCGCCGCCGGCAGAAAGGCGTGCTTGATGATCTCGACGTACGGCATGCCGACGTACTCGACCATCAGGAACGCCGCGGCGCCCATCACCGGCGGCATGATCTGGCCGTTGACCGACGAGGCCACTTCCACCGCGCCGGCCTTTTCCTTGGAGAAGCCGACCTTCTTCATCATCGGGATGGTGAAGGTGCCGGTGGTCACCACGTTGGCGATCGACGAGCCGGAGATCAGTCCGGTCATGCCGGACGCAACTACTGCGGCCTTGGCCGGGCCGCCACGCATGTGGCCGAGCAGGCTGAACGCCAGCTGAATGAAGTAATGCCCGGCGCCGGCACGTTCGAGCAGTGCACCGAACAGCACGAAGAGGAAGACGAAGCTGGTGGAAACCCCGACGGCGATGCCGAACACCCCTTCGGTGGTAATCCACTGGTGGTTGGCCATCGCGGTGAAGCTGACCCCGCGGTGCGCCAGCAGCCCTGGCATCCATGGGCCGGCCAGGCTGTAGAGGATGAACACCAGGGCGATGATCGCCAGCGGCGGGCCAAGCGCGCGGCGGGTGGCTTCCAGCAGCAGCGGAATGCCGACGCAGGCGGTGATCAGGTCCAGCGTGGTGAGGTTGCCCGGCCGCTGCGCCAGCTGTTCGTAGAAGATGAACAGGTATGCGGCGCTGGCCGCGGCCACCAGCCCGAAGGCGATGTCCAGCAGCGGTACGCGGTCGCGCGGCGAGCGCTTGAACGCCGGATAGGCGAGGAAGGCCAGCAGCAGCGCGAAGGCCAGGTGGATCGAGCGGGTCTCGGTGTCGTTGAGCACGCCGATGCGGAAGATGAACGGCAGCGGCGAGGCGATCCACAGCTGGAACAGCGACCAGGCCAGCGCCAGCCCGGCGATGATCTGCGCCATCGCACCTTCGGGCAGGCGCGCGCCGACGTCCTGGGCGATCAGCTCCTCGGTGGACAGTTGTTTGTCTTGCATGAAATGAGGCCTGTTTTTTCAGGTGACGGAAACCACGAAAACCCGTGACCGAACGGTGCACGGGTTTTCCGGCTGAGCGAAGCAAGAGCAGGCGGCCGCCGGAGCGGCCGCGCGACCCTTACATCCAGCCGCGTTCCTTGTAGTAGCGCTCGGCACCTTCATGCAGCGGCGCGCTCAGGCCGACCTTGATCATCTCCTCCGGCTTGAGGTCCTTGAACGCCGGGTGCAGGCGCTGGAAACGCTCGATGTTGTCAAACACCGACTTGACCAGCTGGTAGACCACCTCGGCATCGACCTTGGCCGTGGTCGAGAGCACGGCCTTGCCGCCGATGGACGGGGTCGGCGCATCGCTGCCCTTGTAGATCCCGCCGGGGATCTCGGCCTTCGTGTAGTAGCTCTTGGCGGCCAGCAGCTTGTCGATTTCCGGCCCGGTGATCGGTACCAGCACGGCGTCGACGGTGGTGGTGGCTTCCTGGATGGCGCCGTTGGGATGGCCGACGAAGTAGGTCATCGCGTCGATGTTGTTGTCGCCCAGCGCGCTGGCCTGCTCGGCCGGCTTCAGCTCGGCGGCCAGGGCGAATACCGACTTGTCCCAGCCCTTGACCTGCATGATCTCCTCGAGGGTGTCACGCTGGCCGGAACCGGGGTTGCCGATGTTGACGCGCTTGCCCTTGAGGTCGTCCAGGCCCTTGATGTCGGCATCGCGGCGCGCCAGCACGGTGAAGACCTCGCTCTGCAGCGAGAACACGGCGCGGATGTCATCCATCTTGCCTTCCTTCTCGAAGGGCGCGACGCCTTCCATCGCCTTGTACTGGTGGTCGGACTGCATGATGCCGAAGTTGAACTCGCCGCTGCGCAGGCCGTTGACGTTGGCCACGCCGCCGCCGCTGGCCGGCGCGTTGCACTTGATGTTCTCGGCGTTGCGGTTGACGAAGCGGCAGATCGACTGCCCCGCCACGTAGTAGACGCCGGTCTGACCGCCGGTGCCGATGGTGACGAATTTCTCCTGGGCCTGTGCTGTGCCACCCAGGCCGCTACCCGCCAATGCGACGGTAAAGATCCATGCCAAGGATTTGCCTTTCATGGATGAACTCCTTTTGGTTGTTTTTGATGACCCGGCAGCCCTCTTGAGCCTGCACGGAAGCCGGGAGTCTAGCAGGACCAGTTCGACTGCGCGGCCGGTACGCCGGAACACGGGCGCGAGTCCGCCTTTCATGGACTGCGCCGCCGCGAAAGCGTTTCCGCGGCGGCATCAACAAGCCGCTAGCAGCAACGACGCAATGCTGGCACACTGCCATACAAGTGTCATGAAACTGGCATAGAGTCCGCCGCAGCCGTCACTGGCGGTCCATCACGAGATGCTGCCGATCCTCCGATCAGAGCCGCACCACCACCCGCCTCGCGAAATCGTCCCTCTGTTCCCACGGAAGAGATTCGCCCACATGCGAACCAACCTGCCTGTCACCGGCCGTGAAGTCAGCGTCCGCGAAAACGCCAACATCCTCTCCACCACCAACCTCAAAGGCCAGATCACCTACGCCAACACGGATTTCATCGAAATCTGCGGCTACAGCGAGGCCGAACTGCTCGGCCAGCCACACAACCTGATCCGCCACCCGGACATGCCGCCCGCCGCCTACGCCGACATGTGGAGCACGCTGCAGGCCGGCCGGCCGTGGATGGGGCTGGTCAAGAACCGCTGCAAGAACGGCGATCACTACTGGATCGATGCCTACGCCATGCCGATCAGCCGTGACGGCAAGGTAGTCGAGTACCAGTCCGTGCGCACCAAGGCGCAACCCGAACAGATTCGCGCCGCAGAGGCCCTTTACGCCCGCGCCGGCACGCCCGGCGGCGTGGCGCAAGGCCGTTGGCGGCCCGGCTTCCAGGCCCGCGTCGCGCTGTGCGCCGGCCTCGGCAGCCTGTTCGCCGCCGGGGCGACGGCGCTGCTCGCCGGCCTGACATGGCCGCTGGCCCTGCTCGCCGGCGCTGCCGGTGGGTTCGCCGCCGCGCTGCTCAGCCTGCTGGCGCTAGCGCCCCTGCGCACGCTGCGCAGCCAGGCGCGGCGCATCGGTCACAACCCGCTGAGCCAGCTGATCTACACCGGACGCAGCGATGAACTGGGCGAGATCGCCTTCGCCCTGCGCATGCTCGAAGCCGAGGCCGGCGCCGTGGTCGGCCGCATCGCCGACTCCAGCCGGCAGATCAGCGAGCACGCCCATGAACTCGCCGACGCCCTGCAGGAAAGCACCGCCAGCGCGGCCTCCCAGCAACAGCAGACCGACCTCGTGGCGACCGCCATCGACCAGATGGTCGCCAGCGTGCGCGAGGTTGCCGCGAGCACCCAGCGCACGGCGCAGGCGGCGGCGCTCGCCGACGACGATGCCGCCAGCGGGCGTGGCATGGTCGGCGAGACCGGGACCAGCATCGCTCGCCTGGCCGGCGAGATTCAGCGCGCCGCCGAGGTGATCCAGCTGCTCGAAGGCCACAGCCAGGACATCAGCCGGATGCTCGAAGTGATCCGCAGCATCGCCGAGCAGACCAACCTGCTGGCGCTCAACGCCGCCATCGAGGCGGCGCGCGCCGGCGAGCAGGGACGCGGCTTCGCGGTGGTGGCCGACGAAGTGCGCGGCCTGGCCTCGCGCACCGCCGAGGCCACCGCGGAGATTCAGGGCATCATCGGTACGCTGCAGGCCGGCTCGCGCGAGGCGGTAGCGGTCATGCAGCGCAGCCGCGAGCAGGCGCAGATCAGCGTCGACCGCGCCGAGCACGCCGAACGTTCGCTGCGCGACATCAACGATCAGGTCACCGACATCAGTGGCATGAGCACGCAGATCGCCACCGCGGTCGACCAGCAGAGCGCCGCCGCCGCGCAGATCAACCAGAGCATCGTCAGCATCCGCGCCGGTGCCGAGCGACACGCGGTGGCCGGGCTGCAGAGCCAGCAGAGCGCCGCCGGCGTCGCCGGCCTGGTGGTCGGCATGCAGCAGCTGGCGCAGCAGTTCTGGAGCCGCCGCCGCGCCTGAACGATGTGCCTTGGCTACGCCGCGCCGGGGAAGCGTACCCGCACCAGCAGACCGCCGAGCCGGCCCTGATCCAGGCTGATCTCGGCGCGATGGGCACGCACGATCTCGCCGACGATGGCCAGGCCGAGGCCGGCGCCGTGCCCACCGGTATCGCGACGGTAGAATCGCGCGAACACCCGCTCGCGCTCGTCGGCGGGAATGCCCGGACCGTCGTCCTCCACCTCCAGCACGGCGCCGTCGAGCACCCGCAGCACCACATTGCCGCCATCGACGGTGTGCGCCAGCGCGTTATCCAGCAGGTTGCTCAGCAGCTCGCTAATCAGCGTCGGCTCGCCGTCGATCCATACCGGCGCCTCGGCCTCCAGCGCCAGGGCGACGCCGCGCTTGTGCGCCAGCGCCGCCAGCGCCAGCCCCAGCTCACGAGCCAGCTGCGACAGGTCCAGGCGCTGCGCGCCACCCTCGGCGATGGACTGCGCACCGCTCTCGATGCGCGCCAGCGAGAGCAGCTGGTTGGCCAGGTGGATGAGCTTGTCGGTGCTCTGCGCTGCGTCTTCCAGGGTGTTGCGCCAGACGCTCGGCTGCGCCTCGCGCAGGCCCAGTTCGATGCGCGCCTTGAGCGCCGCCAGCGGCGTGCGCAGCTCGTGGGAGGCATCGGCGATGAAGCGCGCCTGGCGCTCGAACTGCCCGCGCAAACGCTCGGTGAACTGGTTGAGCGCAGCCACCAGCGGCTTCAGCTCGCGTTGCACGTCGACCAGCGGCAGCGGCCGCAGATCATCCGGCGCGCGATCCTGCACCGCCTCGCTGAGCCGGGCCAGCGGGCGCAGCGCGGCGCTGACCGCCAGCCACGCCAGCAAAAGCGCGGCGAGCGCCAGCAGACCCAGGCGCCACAGCGTGTCGTTCAACAGGCTGCGCGCCATGCGCTCGCGCGCGCCGAGCGTCTCGGCCACGCGAATCTCGGCGATGCCGTTCAGCTCAGGCTCGCTGACCGGCTGCAGCAGGCTCACCAGACGCACGCCCTGGCCCTGGAACTCGCCGTCGTAGAAGCGCGCCAGCGCCGGGTAGTCGTCGGTGCGGCGGACCTCGGCGCCCGGCGCGGGCAACTGTTCGTAGCCACTGACCAGACGCCCTTCGGTGTCCAGCACCTGGTAATAGATGCGCCCCGCGCTGTCGTAGGCGAAGGTGTCCAGCGCCACGTAGGGCACGTTGGCGCGCAGCCTGCCGTCGCTGGTCACCAGCCCATCGGCAATGGCCCGCGCGGACGCCAGCAGGGTGCGATCGTAGGCGGTGTCGGCGGCGGCGCGGCCGTTCCAGTAGGCACTCCAGGCCCCGTACAGCAGCAGCGGCGTGAGCAGGATGGTCAGCCGCAGCAGCAGCCGCGCGCGCAAACTGCCGGCCGCGGTGCGCTCAGCCATCGAGCGCCTCGAGCATGTAGCCCAGGCCGCGGAAGGTGACGATGCGGACCGGCCGTCCTTCGAGCTTCTTGCGCAGGCGATGGACGTAGATCTCGATGGCCTCGGCGCTGGCATCCTCGTCGAGGCCGAACACCTGCGCGGCCAGCTGGTCCTTGCTCATCACCCGACCGGGGCGGGCGATCAGCGCCTCCAGCACCGCCTGCTCGCGGGAGGTCAGGCTCAGCGGCTCACCGGCCAGGCTGAAGCGCCGCGCATCCAGATCGTGGACCAGCACGCCGCAGCGCTGCTGGCGCTCACCGCCGGCGACGCTGCGGCGCAGCAGCGCCTTGACTCGCGCCTCCAGCTCGGACAGCTCGAACGGCTTGGCCAGGTAGTCGTCGGCGCCGAGGTTGAGGCCGTGCACGCGGTCGCTGACCTCGCCGCGCGCGGTGAGCATCAGCACCGGCAGGGTCTTGCCGCGCTGACGCAGGCGCGCCAGCACCTGAAAGCCGTCGAGCCGCGGCAGGCCGACGTCGAGGATCGCCAGGGCGTAATCCTCGCTGGCCAGCGCCAGGTCGGCGGCGATGCCGTCGGCGAGCAGGTCCACCGTCCAGCCGGCGGCGCGCAGGGCCTGCGTCACGCTCTCGGCCAGCGGCGGGTGGTCCTCGACCAGGAGAATGCGCATTGCCTGTCCCTTCGATCTGCCAACGGAGCGCCAGTGTAGCGGCAGAAATCAGCCCACGGCGCGCTGAAAGGCTGGCGAAAGCTTGACTGCCTAGGATCGCTCGCAGGTGGCTCGATCCACCTCCGCACGGCGCATGTGCCGTGACAACAAAAACAACAACTGGAGATACCCAATGCTGACTGTCGTCAGACCCACACCTGCCCGTCTCGCCCTTGCTGTCGCCGCCGCTTCGCTGACGCCCTTCGCCCAGGCCGCCTTCATCGAGGACAGCAGCGCGACCCTGCAGACGCATAACATCTACCTGAACCGCGATTTCCGCGAAGGCGATGGCCAGTCCAAGCGCGAGGAATGGACCCAGGGCTTCATCCTCGACGTGCGCTCCGGCTTCACCGAAGGCACCGTCGGCGTTGGTCTCGACGCGCTGGGCATGCTCGGCGTCAAGCTCGACTCCGGCGGCGGTCGCGCCGGCACCGATCTGCTGCCGGTGCAGGACGATGGCGGCACGCCGGACGCGTTCAGCCGCCTGGGCCTGACCGCCAAGGCGAAGATCGCCGCGACCGAGCTGCGCTACGGATCGCACATCCCCGAGCTGCCGGTGGTCAAGGCCAGCGACAGCCGCACCCTGCCGCAGGTCTTCGAAGGCGCCACCGTCACCTCGACCGACATCGACGGCCTGACCCTCACCGGCGGGCGCCTGGACAAGGTCATCGACCGCGCCTCGACCAACTCCCAGGACCTGCAGCTGAACAACAAGAACAGCCGCTTCGCCAGTGCCGCCGAGGCCGACCACCTGAGCTACGCCGGCGCCGAGTACGCCTTCAACCAGAACCTCACCGGGCGCTACTACTACGGCGAGCTGGACGACGTCTACCGCCAGCACTTCTTCGGCCTGCTGGGCGTCAAGCCGCTGAGCGACAACTCCGCGCTGAGCGCCGACCTGCGCGTGATGCTCAGCGACGACAGCGGCGCGGCGAATGCCGGCAAGATCGATAACCAGGCCTGGAACGGCATGCTCGGCTACAGCCTGGGCGGCCACAAGTTCAGCCTTGGCTACCAGCAGATGCGCGGCGACACCGGCTATGCCTACATCGACGGCGGCGATCCGTTCCTGGTCAACTTCGTGCAGATCAACGACTTCGCCAACGCCGACGAGCGCTCCTGGCAGGCGCGTTACGACTACAACTTCGCCGCCATCGGCATCCCCGGCCTGACCTTCCTGACCCGCTACATCTCCGGCGATAACGCCGAGTACTCCGGCGGCAGCAACGGCAGCGAGTGGGAACGCGACTTCGAATTCAAGTACGTGGTGCAGAGCGGCCCGCTGAAGAACGTCGCGCTGCGCTGGCGCAACGCGATGTTCCGCTCCGATTTTGCCCGCGACGCCGACGAAAACCGCCTGATCGTCAGCTATAGCCTGCCGATCTGGTAAACAGAACAAGAAGAGGACCTTTCGATGAAAACCCGACTCAGCCGTTTCGCCCTGCTGTCGTCCTGCCTGCTGCTGTCGAGCCAGCTGCTGGCCGAACCCAAACGCCCCGAGTGCATCGCTCCGGCCAAACCCGGCGGCGGTTTCGACCTGACCTGCAAGCTGGCCCAGAGTGGCCTGAAGGACGCCGGCCTGCTCGAGGCGCCGATGCGCGTCACCTACATGCCAGGCGGCGTCGGCGCGGTGGCCTACAACGCGGTGGTTGCCCAGCGCGCTGCCGATCCCGGCACCATCACCGCCTTCTCCAGCGGCTCGCTGCTCAACCTCGCGCAGGGCAAGTTCGGCCGCTACGACGAGAACGCCGTGCGCTGGCTGGCCGCGGTCGGCACCGACTACGGCGCCATTTCGGTGCGCGCCGACGCGCCCTACCAGAACCTCGACGAGCTGATTGCCGCGGTGAAGAAGGACCCGGGCAGCGTGGTGTTCGGCGCCGGCGCCACCATCGGCGGCCAGGACTGGATGCAGACCGCGCTGATCGCCCGCGCTGCCGGTGTCGATCCGAAGAAGCTGCGCTACGTCGCCTTCGAGGGCGGCGGCGAAACGCTGACCGCCATGCTCGGCGGCCACGTACAGGTCACCTCCAGCGGCCTCGGCGAAGTCACCCCGCAGCTCGACGCCGGCAAGATCCGCATCCTCGCCGTGCTCGCCGACGAGCGCCTGCCGGGCAAGCTGGCCGACATCCCCACCGCCAAGGAGCAGGGCTACGACATCAGCTGGCCGGTGATCCGCGGCTTCTACATGGGCCCGGAAGTGCCTGACGAGGACTTCAACTGGTGGAAGACCCAGTTCGACAGCCTGCTGGCCGACGAGGACTTCGCCAAGTTGCGCGAGCAGCGTGACCTGTTCCCGTTGTCGATGACCGGCGATGAGCTGGAAGCCTTCGTCAAGCAGCAGGTGCAGGACTACAAGGCCCTGGCCGGCGAGTTCGGCCTGCTCAAGTAACGCCAGAACCGGCCCGCGCCCGCGGGCCGCACGGCTCGCCCGCAACGCTCGGGCGGCCGCATCCTTGAGGTATCCCGTCATGTACGTACGTGTCTTCGCCGCGCTGTGGCTGCTCGCCTGCGCCGGCCTCGCCCTGCTCGCCTGGGGCTTCGAGGCGCCCTTCGCCTACGACCCGGTCGGCCCACGCGCCTACCCGCTGCTGCTGCTGTTGCTGATGGGCTGCGGCGCCCTATGGCTGCTGCTCAAGCCGCAGGGTGAACCGACGCCGGCATTCGACTCTCCGGGCGCCGTGCGCGCGGTGCTCTGCGTGCTGGCGCTGCTGGCCTACGCGCTGCTGTTCGAAACCCTGGGTTTCGTCATCAGCACCGCGCTGACCGGTTTCGCCCTCGGCCTGCTGTTCAACGGTCGTCTGTGGTCCAGCCTGATCAGCGGCGCGCTGCTCGGCGTGCTGCTCTACGGGCTGTTCGATTACCTGCTGGACGTGCCGCTGCCGCTCGGCCTGCTGCGGCTGCTGGAGAGCTGATATGGAAACTTTGAATTTCTTGCTGCAGGGCTTCGATGTCGCCACCCGGCCGACCAACCTGCTGGTGGCGCTGTTCGGCGCCTTCGTCGGCACCGTGGTCGGCCTGCTGCCGGGCCTCGGCCCGATCAACGGCGTGGCGCTGCTGCTGCCGCTGGCGTTCGCCCTCGGCCTGCCGCCGGAGACCGCGCTGATCCTGCTCGCCGCGGTGTACCTGGGCTGCGAATACGGCGGCCGCATCTCGGCGATCCTGCTCAACGTGCCGGGCGACGCCGCGGCGGTGATGACCACCCTCGACGGCTATCCGCTGGCGCGTCAGGGCAAGGCCGGCATTGCGTTGTCGCTGTCGGCGGTGAGTTCGTTCGTCGGCAGTTTCATCGCCACCTGCGGCGTGGTGCTGTTCGCTCCGCTGCTGGCGAAATGGGCGGTGGCGTTCGGCCCGGCGGAGTATTTCGTGCTGATGATCTTCGCCATCGCCTGCCTCGGCGGCATGGTCGGCGACAAGCCGGTGAAGACGCTGATGGCCGCGCTGATGGGCCTGGCGCTGGCCACGGTGGGCGTGGATTCGACCACCGGTGTCTACCGTTTCACCTTCGACAGCGTGAGCCTGTCCGACGGCATCCAGTTCGTCATCGTGGTGATCGGCTTCTTCAGCGTCAGCGAGATCCTGCTGATGCTGGAGAAGACCCACAGCGGCCAGCAGGTGGTCAAGGCCAGCGGGCGGCTGCTGTTCAACTTCAAGGAATTCTGCCTGACCTTCTGGACCATGCTGCGCAGCGCCGTGGCCGGCTTCATCATCGGTACGCTGCCGGGCGCCGGGGCGACCATCGCCAGCGCCATGACCTACATGAGCGAGAAGCGCATGGCCGGTGCCAAGGGCCGCTTCGGTGATGGCGACCTGCGCGGCCTGGCGGCGCCGGAAGCGGCCAACAACGCCTCGGCCTGCGGCTCGCTGATCCCCATGCTGACCCTCGGCGTGCCGGGTTCGGGCACCACCGCGGTGATGATCGGCGCGCTGACGCTGTACAACATCACCCCCGGCCCGCTGCTGTTCGAGCAGCAGCCGGACGTGGTCTGGGGCCTGATCGCTTCGCTGTTCATCGGCAACGTGATCCTGCTGGTGATGAACATCCCGCTGGTCGGCCTGTTCTCGCGCATGCTCGCCGTGCCGAACTGGGTGCTGGTGCCGGCGATCACCGTGATCAGCATGGTCGGCGTCTACTCTGTGCACAGCACCACCTTCGACCTGGTGCTGATGGTCGGCCTCGGCGTGTTCGGCTACCTGCTGCGCAAGCTGGATTTCCCGCTGTCGGCGCTGATCCTCGGTTTCGTTCTCGGCGAGATGATGGAAGACAACCTGCGCCGTGCGCTGTCGATCTCCAACGGTGAACTGGGCATCCTCTGGAGCAGCCCGATCACCCTGGCGCTGTGGGCGCTGACCGCGGCCATGCTGGGCATGCCGGCGCTGCGCTGGTGGCTCAAGCGCCGCCGTCGCGGCAGCGTGATCGAGGCGCAGGCCTGACATGCGCGAACTGCCGAGCTGGTGGGTGACGCCACTGATCGGCGCCCTCGGCGGCTGGCTGGCGAGCCTGGCCGGCTGGCCGCTACCGTGGATGGTTGGCTCGCTGCTGGCGGTGATCGCCGCCCGCTGCAGCGGCTGGCTGGTGCGCGAGATGCCGCGCGGCCGCCAGGCCGGGCAATGGATCGTCGCCAGCGGTATCGGCCTGCACTTTACCGGCGAGGTGATGGGCGAGGTGCTGGCGCACTTCGGCGCGATTCTCGCCGGCGCGCTCGGCACCCTGGCGCTGAGCCTGATCGGCATGTTCATTCTCTCGCGCGGCGGCTGCGACCGTGCCACCGCCTACTTCGCCAGCATGCCGGGCGGTGCCAGCGAGATGGTCAACCTGGCCAGCCGGAACGCCGCCAACCCCGGCCGCGTCGCGGCCGCGCACAGCCTGCGCATGCTGCTGGTGGTGCTGGTGATTCCGGCGTTCTTCACCTGGAGCCTGCCGCCGGTCCAGGCGCCCGCGCCGCTGCCGGTCGACTGGTTCTGGCTGGCCGTGCTGCTGCCGGCCGGCGGTCTGCTGGCGCTGCTCTGGCGGCGGTTCGGCCAGCCCAATCCGTGGATGCTCGGTCCGCTGTCCGCCTGTGCGCTGGCCAGCGCCGGATTCGACCTGCACGTCGGCCTGCCGGACGGCTTGGGGCAGGTCGGCCAATGGCTGATCGGCTCGTCGCTGGCCTGCCACTTCGATCGCGCGTTCTTCCGCACTGCGCCGCTGTTTCTGCTGCGCGTGCTGCTGTTCACGCTGACGGCCATGCTGGTCGCCGTGGCGCTGGCCGCCGGGCTCGGCTGGGCGACGGCGCTGGATGAGACTTCGCTGATGCTGGGGATGATGCCCGGCGGCATCACCGAGCTGTGCCTGACCGCCGAGGCGCTGCAGCTGTCGGTGGCGCTGGTCACCGCGGTGCAGGTGCTCAGGCTGTTTCTGGTGATGTTTCTCGCCGAGCCGTTGTTTCGGCTCTGGCAACGAGCCACGCTTTAGCCCGCCGCCAGGCGGGCTCTTTTTTGGCACCAAGCGCAGTCATTGCGTTTGCCACCGATGCGGTTTCAGCCGAAGAACCAGTAGCACACCAGAATCGCCGCGATCACACCGGCCAGATCCGCCAGCAGCGCACAGCCCACCGCATGCCGCGCGCGCTGGATGCCGACGGCGCCGAAGTACACCGCCAGCACATAGAAGGTCGTCTCGGTGCTGCCCTGCACCGTCGCCGCGACCAGCGCCGGGAAGCTGTCGACGCCGTGGTTCTGCATGGTTTCGATCAGCATGGCGCGCGCCGCAGAGCCGGAGAACGGCTTGACCAGCGCGGTCGGCAGCGCATCGACGAAACGGGTGTCCCAGCCCAGCGTCTCGACCAGCCAGCGAATGCCGTCCAGGCCGAAATCCAGGGCGCCGGATGCGCGCAGCGCACCGACCGCCACCAGCATGGCGACCAGGTACGGCAGCAGGCTCTTGGCCACGTCGAAGCCTTCCTTGGCGCCTTCGACGAAGCTCTCGTAGACCGGCACCTTGCGCAGCGCGCCGACCACCACGAAGACCACGATCAGGCCGAACAGCGTGAGGTTGCCCAGCAGCGAGGACAGCGACGCCAGCGCGGTCGCCGACAGGCTCGCCAGCAGCGCCATGAACGCGCCGAGCAGCAGCGCACCGGGAATCAGGTAGGCCAGCACCACCGGGTCCCACAGGCGCAGGCGCTGCATCAGCGCCACCGACAGCAGCCCGACCAGAGTCGAGGCGCTGGTGGCGAGCAGGATCGGCAGGAACACCAGGGTCGGGTCCTCGGCGCCCTGCTGCACGCGGTACATGAAGATCGACACCGGCAGCAGCGTCAGCGACGAGGCGTTGAGCACCAGAAAGAGAATCTGCGCGTTGCTCGCCGTGGTGCTCGACGGGTTGAGCTCCTGCAGCGAGCGCATCGCCTTGAGGCCGATGGGCGTGGCGGCGTTGTCCAGCCCCAGGCCGTTGGCGGCGAAGTTGAGGGTGATCAGCCCCAGCGCCGGATGCCCGGCCGGCACCTCGGGCATCAGTCGACGGAACAGCGGGCCGAGCAGCCGCGCCAGCAGTTCCACCAGTCCGGCCTGCTCGGCGATGCGCAGAAAGCCCAGCCACAGCGTCAGCGTGCCGAACAGCAGAATCATCACTTCCACGGCCAGCCTGGCCATTGCGAACAGGCTTTCCACCAGCGCGGCGAACACCGCCGGATCGCCGCCAAGCAGCCAGCGCGCCAGCGCGGCGACGGCGGCAACCAGGAAAAAGCCCAGCCAGAGGCCATTGAGCATGTGTATCCCCCTCTTTCGACAGGCAGCGATGATAGCCGCGTCGTGCCGGGAGGATAGAGCGACAGCGAGGGAAAAATCCGCGAAGTGGACAAAGCGACGATAGGGCCGCGCGCCGGAGCGATGACCATGCTCCGGCGCGCAGCACCAGCCGAACCCGGACCGTTGCCGAAGGTACTCCCTGTACCCCTGGGTCACGCCGCCATGCAGAGCAACCCGTCCCCCTGGTTCACCCCTTGTCGGGGCTGCTTCCCTCGGCGCCGAGCGTTGCGTCGGCGCCGCTGTTGAGGCGCGCTACGCGCACCTCGAAAGAACTCTGGCGTCCTGTGCCGTTTCCGCTCCTCGGTGTGGAGCCGCCCGCTACGGGCGGCTTCATCCCGTCAGACGCGCGGACCGCGTCCTCGTCCGAAGATCAGCGATGCCACGAACAGCACCAGGAAGACCACAAACAGGATCTTGGCGATACCTGTAGCGGTGCCTGCGATGCCACCGAAGCCCAGTACCGCGGCGATGATGGCGATGATCAGGAAAGTGATAGCCCAACTCAGCATGGTGCGACTCCTCTCGGTTCAGGATCGGTTCTCGACGGACCGGCCAGGGCACGATCAACTACGAGTTTTTCTACGCATCCCTGCCGGTTCGCCTGCAAACTCCCTGCTTCAGAAGACCCAGCGCTGTTCCGAGCGCGGCTGGTGCAAGTCGAGTGATTGCGGTGCCCGGCCGGTCAGCGTGATCTCACTAGGTTGAGCGTCATACAGCTGGATTCGTTCCGCGGCGTCCGGCTGCTGCTGGCTGAGCGGTTCGTCCATCGGCTGTTTGGCTCCCATGATCAAGGTCACCACTGCGGCGCCAAGCAATCCTTTGCTGGCCAGGGACAAGCGGGCTTCGCGGTTCATCCTCAACTCCTTCTAAGCATGTCGTAGGCGATTTGCCCTAGACATTGCAGCCCGCGTGCCAGCCTCACATCAAAAAATAATCCTTTATATTCAATAGCTTATAAACAGCAAACGAGAATCCTTCCCTTGATTTTGCACGAGCCGCCTCGCCGGCCCGTGCGTTTTGCATGATCGGCTCCGCTCAGGAGCGCGCCTCCTGCAACTGGCGCATGCGCGCATGGCAGGCACGCAGCTTCGGCAGTTCCACCGCCAGCAGCGCGCGCACGTCCGGCTGGGCATCCGGCAGCGCATCCTCGAACGCGCGCAGGATGCGCTCCTCGGTCTGCAGCAGCTGCTCGACATAGGCGCCATCGGGCGCGCAGGATGCGCTCCTCGGTCTGCAGCAGCTGCTCGACATAGGCGCCATCGGCATTGCCCAGGTGTGCGCGGGCATCGGTGTACAGCTCGTTCAGGCGCCCGGTGAGCGTGCCGCCCTGCGCCGGCTGCTCGTGGCAGGCCGCCACCTTGACCGCCAGCGCCTGGATTACCTGGGTCTTGGCCTGTGCCATATCGCGGAACAGATGCTGCAGATCGACATCCTTTACTTCGTCGATCGCATGCTGGTAGAAACGCTGCCCGTCGCGGGTTATCTCGATCAGTTCATTGAGTTGTTGCGTGGCTGGATTCATGGCGGATTGCTCCTGTGACCGGCGCCGGGCGCCGGTGAAAGATGATCGATCGCAGGCCACGTGCCGGCGCTGCCGCGCCGCCTGCGTCCTCTAAATCAGAGGCTGGCGCCCGCCGCCCGTTCCGCGCCACAGCGGTTGCCGGAACGACGACGGCGCACCGTGCAACTTGCAAGACTTTTCATAGACTAAAGAACTCGCCTTCGGCACCGCACGGGCGCGTCCCGCCAGTGCCGCTTGCCGCATCAATATCGCGACCCGGAAGGAGCATTCATGGAGCAAACGACGGACACGGGTGGGCGAATCCTGCTGGTGGATGACGAAGCAGCGATTTTGCGGACCTTCCGCTACTGCCTGGAGGATCGCGGTTATACCGTGATGACCGCCGCCAGCGCCGCGCAGGCGGAGGCGATCCTGCAACGCCAGGTGTTCGACCTGTGCTTCCTCGACCTGCGCCTGGGCGAGGACAACGGCCTCGACGTGCTGCAGCAGATGCGCACGCTGGCGCCGTGGATGCGCGTGGTGATCGTCACCGCGCATTCGGCCGTGGACACCGCGGTCGATGCGATGCAGGCCGGCGCCGCCGACTACCTGCTCAAGCCCTGCAGCCCGGAGCAGCTGCGTCTGTCGGCGGCCAAGCAGCTGGAAGTCCGGCAGATGGCCGCGCGCCTGGAAGCGCTGGAAGGCGAGATGCAGAAGCGCAGCGATGCGCTCGGCTCGCATAGCCCGGCGATGATGGCGGTGCTGGAGACGGCGCGGCAGGTCGCCGACACCGACGCCAACATCCTCATCCTCGGCGAATCCGGCACTGGCAAGGGCGAGCTGGCACGTGCCATCCATACCTGGAGCCGGCGTGCGAAGAAGGCGTTCGTCACCATCAACTGCCCGTCGCTGTCGGCCGAGCTGATGGAGAGCGAGCTGTTCGGCCACAACCGCGGCGCCTTCACCGGCGCCACCGAGAGCACCCTCGGGCGGGTCAACCAGGCCGACGGCGGCACGCTGTTTCTCGACGAGATCGGCGATTTCCCGCTGGCGCTGCAGCCCAAGCTGCTGCGTTTCATCCAGGACAAGGAATACGAACGCGTCGGCGACCCGGTGACCCGCCGCGCCGACGTGCGCATCCTCGCGGCGACCAACCTCAACCTCGAGGAGATGGTGCGCGAGGGCAAGTTCCGCGAGGACCTGCTCTACCGCCTCAACGTCATCACGCTCAACCTGCCGCCCATGCGTGAGCGCCCGGAAGACATCCTCGCCCTGGCCGAGCGTTTCCTCGCCTCCTTCGTCAAGAGCTACGGGCGCCCGGCACGCGGCTTCAGCGACGCCGCACTCGCCGCGCTCAAGGCCTACCGCTGGCCGGGCAACGTGCGCGAGCTGCGCAACGTGATCGAGCGCGCCAGCATCATCTGCCCGCAGGCGATGATCGAGGTCAGCCACCTCGGCCTCGGCGAACAGGCCACCGGCAACACGCCGCGCATCGGCGAACCGCTGAGCCTGGAGGCCCTGGAGAAGGCGCACATCGCCGGCGTGCTGAGCACCAGCGATACCCTCGAGCAGGCCGCGCGGATCCTCGGCATCGACGCTTCGACGCTCTACCGCAAGCGCAAGCAGTACGGTCTATGAAGCTGCAGATGAAGCTGAGAACCCGCCTGTTCCTGGGGTTCTCGGCGCTGATGACGGTAGCGCTGCTCGGCCTGCTGCTGGCGCTGGTCAGCGTCATGCAGATGGCCAAGAGCCAGGAGCACCTGATCCGCGACAACTTCGGCATCATCGAGATCAACCAGCAGCTGCGCCAGGCGCTCGGCAACCACCTGATCATCCTGCTGCGCGACCACCGCGATCACGAGTCGCTGGGCGCGGCGCGTGCGGCTTTCCAGTCGTCGCTGGAGCGCGGCATGCAGAGTGCGCGCAACGACGACGACCGTCAGGCCTTCCAGAGCATCGCCAGCGCCTACGCGAGCTTCCTGCTGGTGCTGGATGCGCCGCGCAGCGAGGGCTGGACGCTGCTGGAGGAAAACGAGCTGAGCCAGGCCTTCAATCAGGTCCGCACCCTGATGGTGGACATGCAGCAGAGCGCCTACGCGACGATCCGCGACACCGAGGTACGCAGCCGCGAACGCGCCATGCTGCTGGCCGGCCTGCTCGGCCTGACCGGCATCGCCGTGCTGCTGATCGGTTTCATCACCGCGCACAGCTTCGCCCGGCGCCTCGGCGCGCCGATCGAGCAGCTGTCGGCGGCCGCCGACCAGATCGGACGCGGCGACTTCGGCATCGAACTGCCGACCTCGCCCATCGCCGAGCTGTCGTCGTTGAGCCGGCGCTTCGGCCTGATGGCGCAGGCGTTGTTCCAGTTCAAGCAGACCAACGTGCAGGCCTTGATGAACGGCCAGCAGCGCCTGCAGGCACTGCTCGACAGCATCGACGATGGCCTGCTGATCATCGACCGCCACGGCTGCCTGGAGCACGCCAACCCGGTAGCTCAGCGCCAGCTGGCCTGGGAAGGCGAGCATCTGGGCCGCAGCCTGGGCGAGGCGCTCGGCTACCCGGAACTGGACGAGGCCGCGCGCCTGGTGCTCAGCGACAAGCCGCTCGCCGGGCCGCCGCAGGATCTGGTGATCGAGGCCGATGGCGAACGCCGGCTGCTGGCCTGGCGCATGAGCCCGGTCAACCACCACGACGGCAGCATCAGCGGCGCGGTGATGGTGCTGCACGACGTCACCGACCAGCGCACCTTCGAGCGCGTGCGCAACGAATTCGTGCTGCGCGCCTCCCACGAGCTGCGCACGCCGGTGACCGGCATGCAGATGGCCTTCAGCCTGCTGCGCGAACGTCTGCACTACCCGCCCAACAGTCGTGAATCCGACCTGCTGAGCACCGTGCACGAGGAAATGCAGCGGCTGGTGCGGCTGATCAACGACCTGCTGAATTTCTCGCGCTACCAGAGCGGCCAGCAGAAACTGGAGCTGCAGTCGTGCGACGTTCCGCAGCTGCTCGAAGACGCGCGCCAGCGCTTCGTGGTCGCCGCCGCCGAGCACCATGTCGAGCTGAAGCTGGAGCTGCAGCAGCCGCTGCCCAGCCTGCTGCTCGATCGCCAGCAGATCGAGCGGCTGCTCGACAACCTGCTGAGCAACGCCCTGCGCCATACGCCGGAGGGTGGCGAGGTGCGCCTGCTGGCACGCCATCACGGCGAGCGGATGATCATCAGCGTGGAGGACAACGGCGAGGGCATTCCCTACAGCCAGCAGGCGCGGATCTTCGAGCCGTTCGTGCAGATCGGCCGGCGCCGCGGCGGTGCCGGGCTCGGCCTGGCGCTGTGCAAGGAAATCGCCCAGCTGCATGGCGGGCGCATCGGTGTGCACTCGCGCATCGGCCACGGCACGATCTTCTACATCGCCCTGCCGATCTGACGGTCGGCCTCAGCGCGTGCCGTTGAGCACCTGCAGCAGCGCGGCGGTTTCGGCGTCCGGCTCGCCGTCGTAGCGCGCCGGACGGTACTTCATCTGGAACGCCGCGAGCACGTTGCGCGTCGCCTCATCCAGCTCACCGTGGCGCGGCACCTTGTAGCCCTGCAGCTCCAGCGCCAGCTGGAACCAGGCGATATCCGGCGGCGCCGCGGCAAACGCCGCACGCTGCGCCGCCACCGCCGCGGCATCCGGCCAGGGCACCAGGCCGGCATCGGCCAGGCGCTTCCAGGGGAACAGCGGGCCAGGATCGACCTTGCGCTGCGGGGCGATGTCGCTATGGCCGACGATGGCGCCGGGCTTGAGCCCGTGGCGCTGCATGATGTCCTTGAGCAACAGCACCAGCGCGTCGATCTGTTCCTCCGTGTACGGATACCAGAGACGCCGGCCGTCTTCGCCCTCGACGTAGCCGCGATTGACCAGCTCGATGCCGATGGAGCTGGAGTTCAGCCAGGTGCGCCCGTTCCACTCGCTCTGCCCGGCATGCCAGGCCCGGCGATCCTCGTCGACCAGGCGATAGATGGTCGCCGGCGCGGCGCCGATCAGGTAGTGGCTGCTCACCTCGCCCTCGGTCAGCAGCGCCAGCGAATGCTCCAGACCGCTGGAGGTGTAGTGCAGCACGATGACCTGCACCCGGCTGTCCTGGCCGACCGCGCGGTAGCGGTCGTCGATCTGCGGCCCGCTGGCGCAACCGGCCAGCAGCAGGAAGAGCGCGACAAGGCTGATGATTCTCATGGGGGACCTCGGGTCGACGGCTGGGTGATCCGCGGCGGCGCGCGAGGGCGCGATTATACGCAGCGGCCGCGAGCGCTCACAGACCGCCCGGTCAGCCACGCTCGACGCGGTTGCGCCCGGCGTCCTTCGCGCGGTAGAGCGCCAGGTCGGCGCGCTCGAAGACCTGCTCGGGCGTGTCGCCAACCGCGAACGCGCTCATGCCCGCCGAGACGGTGATCTGTACCCGCTCGCCCTTGAAATGGAACGGACAGACGTCGATGCCGCTGCGCAGCGCTTCGAGCACCTGCAGTCCGGCCTCGGGTGCGGTGGACGGCAGCAGCAGCACGAACTCTTCACCGCCGAAACGAGCGATGAAGTCGGTGGCGCGCAGGCGCTTGCGCAATTCCCCGCCGATGATCTTCAGCACCCGATCACCGGCCAGGTGGCCATAGCTGTCGTTGATCCGCTTGAAGTGGTCGACGTCCACCACGGCGAGCAGCAGCTCACCGCCATAGCGCTCCCAGCGCGCCGCCTCCAGCGCCAGCCGTTCGTTCCAGGCCGTGCGATTCGGCAGGCCGGTGAGGCCGTCGAGCAGGGCCTTCTGCCGCTGCTCCTCGAGATGACCACGCAGGCCCTGCGCCGCCTGTTCCAGGCTGCCGACACGACCGACCAGCTCCTGCAGACGCGCGCCCAGCTCCTGCTCGTGCTGGCTGCGCTGCTGCTGATATTCGCCGACGGTATGCAGCAGGCCATCCAGCCGCGCCTCGACCACGCGCTTGAGGCTGGCCAGATCGGTGGCCTCGCGCATGCTGCTCTGCAGCACGTCGACCTGTTCGCGCAGCTCGTGGTCCAGGGCCTCGGCAGTCCGGCGCGCCTCGGCATGGCCGTCATGCGCAGCGCTGAGGTTCTGCTGCATGGTCACCAGCCGCTCGTTGAGCGTCTTCAGGTAGCTTTCGAACTCGCGCTGGTCCTGATCGCTGGCCGCCAGCAACAGGCTCGCCAGATCGTCCAGCACCGGAACCAGCTCGTACCAGTTCAGACCGTGACGGATGCGCTCATGCAACGCCTCGGCCCGCGCCTGTTGCGCTTCGCCCAGGCGCAGGCTGCCAACCAGCCCGCGCAGCGCCGCCTCGATACGCTCGGCCACCTGGCTGTACGGTGGCTCCGGCGAATCGGCCAAGGCTGGCTCGCAGTCGCCTGCCGGAGCATCGCTGGACGGAACGTCGCCCTCCAGCTCATACGCCGAAAGCGGCGGCGGCTGATCCGCTTGCGCCTGATCCGCCTGCGGCGGCACCTCGGCAGCGACCGGCGGCGCGGACACGGACGAGCTTTCCTCGGCGTCCAGCGCCACGCTCTCGCGGCCAGCGAACAGGCGGCGCAGAAAACCACCGCCGGGATTGTCGGCGACAAGCGGCGCGCCGAGGGCCTGACGCTGCAGCTCGCCCAGTTCGCCGAGCAGCGCCGGCAGTTCGCGCGCGCGGCCGATGCGCTGTTCGAGCTTGCGGGCGAAGCGCTTCAGGCGCCGGCGCACGTCCGCCGGTGGCGACATCGCCAGCAACGGGTTCACCAGTCCGTGCAGCGCCTCGATCAGACGCCGAGTGCGTTCCTGGCGCTGGCGATCCGAATCCAGCACGGCCTTCTCCAGGCGCGGCACCAGCGTGCTGAGGCCGTCGTCGAAATCGCCGTCGCGCAACACCTCGCGCATCTGCCGCAGGCAGTTTTCCACCGCCGGATCGGCACCTTCGACCGCCATGCTGCTGCGTACCAGGCTGCGCCGCAGCAGATCGACGCGCTGCTCCCAGCGCTGCTCGATCTGCTCCTGCTGTTCGAGCAGGCGCAGGTATTTTTCCTTCCAGCGTTCGGTCTCGACACTCACGACGACGGCTCCAGCGTGGCCGGCAGCGCGTTGCCGTTGAGCGCCTCGGGCAGACGGATTTCCATCGCCACCGGCAGGTGATCGGAAATCGGCAACGGCAACACCTCGACACGCTCGAGGGCCAGGCTCGGGCTGAGCAGGATGTGGTCCAGACAGCGCTGCGGCCGCCAGCTGGGAAAGGTCGCCTCGACCTGCGGTGCGAGCAGGCCGAGATCGCGCAGCGGGGAATTTTCCAGCAGATCGTTGGCATGGGTGTTCATGTCACCCATCAGCACCTGATGCCGATACCCGCCGATCAGCTCGCGGATGTAGGCCAGCTGGCGCACGCGCGTGCGCCCGCCCAGCGCCAGATGCATCATCACCACCACCAGCGCGTCCTCGCCCTCGCCGAAACGCAGCAGGATCGCACCGCGGCCGGACGGACCGGGCAGCGGATGGTCCTCCAGCTGCTGCGGGGCAAGACGGCTGAGCACGCCATTGCTGTGCTGGGCGAAGCGCCCGAGATTGCGGTTGAGCTGCTGATACCAGTAGGGAAAGGCGCCGAGCTGCGCCAGGTGCTCGACCTGATTGATGTAGCCGGAGCGCAGGCTGCCACCGTCGACCTCCTGCAGCGCGACCAGATCGTAGCGACCGATCAGCTCGCCGATGCGCTGCAGGTTCAGCGCCCGCCCCGGATGCGGCAGCAGATGCTGCCAGCTGCGGGTCAGGTAGTGATGGTAACGCTCGGTGCGGATCCCGACCTGGATATTGAAGCTCAGCAGGCGTAGTCGTCCGTCCAGCGGCAGACCGCTCTGCGGCGCGCAGTGCACGTTGGTCTGCGGCTGCCCTGCAGCAGCCGGACGCGACGGATACAAGCGCCGCAGCATCGTCGGTTACCGCGCGGCGCGTTCTTTTTCGATGAGGAAATCAGCCACATCCAGCGCGCCCTGCGGCCCACCAGCCGAGCCGAGATCGAAACGGTACTTGCCGTTGACGATCAGCACCGGCACGCCACTGATCTGGTAGGCCATGCCCAGCTTCTTGGCCTGTTCCACGCGGCTCTTCACGCCGAAGGAGTTGTACGCCTTGAGAAAGGCATCCTTGTCGACTCCCTGGCCAGCGAGGAACTCAGCCATTTCTTCGGGCGTCGCGAGCTTCTTGCGCTCCTGGTGATAGGCGGCGAACACCGCGTCATGCACCTGTTTTTCCACGCCCATCGATTCGAGCGCAAGGAACAGTTGTCCATGGGTGTTCCAGATGCCGCCGAACATGGCGGGGATGCGCCGGAAGGCGACATCGGCCGGAAGCTTCTCGACCCACGGGTTGATCACCGGCTCGAACTGGTAGCAGTGCGGGCAGCCATACCAGAACAGCTCGACCACCTCGATCTTGCCCGGCTCGGCGACCGGCACCGGGCTGCTCAGCACCTCGTACTCCTTGCCCGCCTGGTAGTCGGCGGCCACGGCAGGCAGGCCGAACAGGCTGGCGGCAGCAAGGACGGCGGAAATGACGAGTTTGCGCATGGAGGACTCCTGTGAACGTCTGGCAAGGCATGACAGGCTGCCGCAAAACGACAGGTCTCACCAGCGTTTTGCGCCTTCACCTGCAGCAGTGAATGGCTATTCTAGCGGCGCCGTAACGAAAAAAAGGCGACCGACCTTACGGCCGGGCGCCTTTTCAGCAGATCACCTGTCAGCAGGCGATCAGTGCAGGCCCTGGATGTAGCTCGACAGCGCCTGAATGTCCTTGTTGCTCAGCTTGGCCGCGATACCACGCATGATCATGGTGTCGCCGTCGTTGGTGCGGTTGCCTTCGCGGAAGTCGGTCAGCTGCTTGGCGGTATAGGCGGCATGCTGGCCACCCAGCTGCGGGAAGCCGGCCAGATCGTTACCCACACCGTTCGGTGCGTGGCAACCGGTGCACGCCGGCATGCCCAGGTCCAGCTTGCCGCCGCGGAACAGTTTTTCGCCCTGCGCTACCAGCGCCGGATCGGCCATGCCGACGGTCGGTTTCTGGCTGGAGAAGTAGGCGGCGATGTCGGCCAGGTCCTGATCGCTCAGCGGATCGAGCATGGCGGTCATTTCCAGTACCTTGCGGCCAACGCCCTCAGCCGCACCCGGAGTGCTGCCAGCCTTGATGTCCTGCATCTGCTTGAGCAGGTAGCGCTCACCCTGGCCGGCGAGTTTCGGGAAGTTCGGGGCCGGGCTGTTGCCGTCCACTCCGTGGCAGGCGCCACAAACGGCAGCTTTGCTCTGACCCGCTTTGGCGTCTCCAGCCGCGTGGGCCATACCGGTGATGCCAAGGGTCAACAGCAGACTCACGAGTACTTTGTTCATCAGCTCATCCAACTACGGCTAGGGGTTATAAGGAAATCGATCGGTCGGGCCGCTCGCGTCCGTGGACTACGGCGACGCTCGTTATGCATGGCGCGCCAGATTCCCGATGGGATAAGACCAAAGCGCACATAAAATCTGCGGCATTATATACTCCCGTTCCTGAAACGGAAACGAACCATTGCCGCACCCCCCGCGCACGCACCGGACCGCCCATGCTCCCCAAGAACCCGATTCTCGGCCTCTGCCAGCAAGCCACCTTCATGATCAGCGCCGCCAAGGTCGATCAGTGCCCGGCCGACGAGGGGCTGGAAGTCGCCTTCGCCGGTCGCTCGAACGCCGGCAAGTCCAGCGCGCTGAACACCCTGACCCATGCCAATCTGGCGCGCACCTCAAAGACGCCGGGACGCACGCAGCTGCTCAACTTCTTCCGCCTCGACGACGAGCGTCGTCTGGTCGACCTGCCCGGCTACGGCTATGCCAAGGTACCGATTCCGCTCAAGCAGCACTGGCAACGCCATCTGGAAGCCTACCTGGGCAGCCGCGAGAGCCTGGCCGGGGTATTCCTGATGATGGATATCCGCCATCCGCTGACCGAGTTCGACCGCATGATGCTGGACTGGTCGAGCGCCAGTCAGATGCCGCTGCACATCCTGCTGACCAAGTCCGACAAGCTCGCCTTCGGCGCCGCCAAGACCGCCCTGCTGACGATCCAGCATGACGTGCGCAAGCAGTGGGGCGACGCGGTGAGCGTGCAGCTGTTCTCCGCACCCAAGCGCCAGGGCGTGGAACAGGCGCAGCAGGTGCTGGCCGACTGGCTGGGACTGCTCGAGGAACAGCCCGAAGCCTGAAACCGCTGCCGGCCGCATGCGCACAAAAAAGCCCCGACAAGGCGGGGCTTGTGCGACCGGCGAAGCGGTTCAGGCGTCGCAGGACGCCTGATAGGCCGCCGCGTCGAGCAGCTTGTCCAGTTCCGCCTTGTCGCTGGGCCGCAGACGGAAGAACCAGCTGCCGTACGGATCGCTGTTGACCTGCTCGGGCGAATCGGCCAGCGCCTCGTTGATCGCGATCACCTCGCCGGAAACCGGCGCATAGATGTCCGACGCCGCCTTCACCGATTCCACCACGCCGGCTTCCTGGCCCGCCGCAAGCTGGCCGCCGACTTCCGGCAGCTCGACGTAGACCACGTCGCCCAACGCCTGCTGGGCATGATCGGAGATACCGACGGTGACGCTGCCATCCGCTTCGAGGCGGGCCCACTCATGGCTGGCGGCGTAACGCAGGTCGCTTGGGATTTCGCTCATTCGTATTGTCCTCGAGGCTGTCCAGTGCAGACACGCTAAGCCATCGCGCGAAGCGGTCGCCAGAATTTACACCAGTACCTTGCCGTTGCGCACGAAGGTCGGCTGCACGACGCGCACCGGATACCATTTGCCGCGGATTTCCACTTCCGCACGCTCTCCGGTGGCCGCGGGAACGCGTGCGAGCGCGATCGACTTGCCAAGCGTAGGCGAAAAACTGCCGCTGGTGATCTCGCCGTCACCCACCCCGGTCACCCGCACCACCTGATGGGCGCGCAGCACACCACGCTCCTCCATGACCAGGCCGACCAGCCGCGGCAGGTCATCGCTGGACTTCTGCCGTTCGAGCGCAGCGCGCCCGACGAAATCGCGCGCCGCCGGCTCCCAGGCGATGGTCCAGCCGAGGTTCGACGACAGCGGCGAAACCTCCTCGCTCATGTCCTGACCGTACAGATTCAGGCCCGCTTCCAGGCGCAGGGTGTCCCGCGCGCCCAGGCCGATCGGTGGAATGCCGGCGCCGACCAGCTCGGTGAAGAAGCCGGTGATCTGCTCGGCCGGCAGGATGATCTCCAGGCCGTCCTCGCCGGTGTAGCCGGTGCGCGCGATGAACCAGTCGCCCTGGGCCAGGCCGTGAAATGGTTTGAGATCCTGAATCAGCGCGGCACGCGGCTGGTCGACCAGCTCGGCGGTACGCGCGCGCGCATGCGGCCCCTGGATCGCCAGCATCGCCAGCTGCTCGGCACGCTCGCGAATTTCCACCTGGAATCCATCGGCCTGCGCCTGCAGCCAGGCCAGGTCCTTGTCGTGCGTGCTGGCATTGACTACCAGGCGGTAACCCCAGTCGGTGAGGTAGACGATCAGGTCGTCGACCACACCGCCACGCTCATTGAGCATGGTGCTGTACAGCGCCCGACCGACGTGCCGCAGGCGCGCCACGTCGTTGGCCAGCAGTCGCTGCAGATAGGGCATGGCCTGCGGCCCGGCGACATCGATGACGGTCATGTGCGAGACATCGAACACTCCGCACTCACGCCGCACCTGCTGATGTTCCTCGACCTGTGAGCCGTAATGCAGCGGCATGTCCCAGCCGCCGAAATCGACCATCTTGGCGCCGAGCGCAAGGTGCTGAGCGTAGAGGGGAGTACGCTGACCCATAGGTTTCTCCTTCCGGGCAGGTCGCCGAAACGGCCTTGTAAAGCCTGACTGAGCCGGTTGCGCAGCGAGCTGCCGGCGTTCGAATGGCGCGCATTGTAGCCCCAAGGTTGTGACAGGTCACGGCAGCCCGACGCCGTGTCGGGCGTGCGCGCGAACGCCCGGCAGGACGGCGTTCTAGCCCCTGGCCGAGCGGCGGATCAGCAGGATCACCGGCAGCAGGCCGACCAGCACCAGCGTCAACGCCGGCAGCGCGGCGCGCGCCCACTCGCCCTCGCTGGTCATCTCGAAGACGCGCACTGCCAGGGTGTCCCAGCCGAACGGACGCATCAGCAGCGTTGCCGGCATTTCCTTGAGTACATCGACGAACACCAGCAGCGCGGCACTCAGCGTGCCGGGCAGCAGCAGTGGCAAATAGACTCGCAGGAACAGCGCCGGACCACCTACGCCGAGGCTGCGCGACGCCTGCGGCAGCGACGGACGAATGCGCGCCAGACTGCTTTCCAGCGGGCCGAAGGCCACCGCCATGAAGCGCACCAGATAGGCCAGCAGCAACGCGCCGAGGCTGCCGAGCAGCACCGGCTTGCCGGCACCGCCCAGCCAGTCGGACAGCGGAATCACCAGATGCCGATCCAGATAGCTGAACGCCAGCATGATCGCCACCGCCAGTACCGAGCCCGGCAGCGCGTAACCCAGATTGGCCAGCCCGACAGCCGTGCGAACCGCGCGTACCGGCGCCTGGCGGCGGGCGAACGCCAGCAGCAGCGCGGTGCTGACGATGATCAGCGCGGCCAGGCCGCCGAGGTAGAGTGTGTGCAGAATCAGCCCGGTGTAACGCTCGTCGAGATCGAAGCGGCCGCGCTGCCAGAACCACGCCAGCAACTGCAGCACCGGGACGACGAACGCACAGAGGAACACCAGCCCGCACCAGGCGCTGGCGGCGAATGCCTTGAAACCGCGCAGCGGATACAGCGCCACCGTGCTGGCGCGCTCACTCGCCGGGCGCGCCGCACCGCGGGCGCGGCGTTCGCCATAGAGCACCAGCATCACCGCCAGCAGCAGCAGACTGGCCAGCTGGGTGGCGCTGGTCAGGCTGAAGAAGCCGTACCAGGTCTTGTAGATTGCGGTGGTGAAGGTATCGAAGTTGAACACCGAGACCGCACCGAAATCGGCCAGCGTTTCCATCACCGCCAGCGCCAGCCCGGCCCCGATCGCCGGGCGCGCCATCGGCAACGCCACAGTCCAGAAGGCTCGCCAGGGCGACTGGCCAAGCACCCGCGCCGCCTCCATCAGGCCGCGTCCCTGGGCGAGAAACGCCGAGCGCGCCAGCAGGTAGACATAGGGATAGAACACCAGCACCAGCACCACGATCACCCCGCCGGTGGAGCGCACCCGCGGAAATCGAATGCCGCTGCCGAACCATTCGCGCGCCAGCGTCTGCACCGGTCCGGCGAAGTCGAGCAGGCCGATGAAGACGAACGCCAGCACATAGGCGGGAATCGCGAAGGGCAGCATCAGCGCCCAGTCCAGCCAGCGCCGCCCGGGGAATTCGCAAAGCGAGGTCAACCAGGCCAGGCTGACGCCCAGCACCGTGACACCGGCGCCGACGCCGAGCAGCAGCGTCAGCGTATTGCCCAGCAGCCGCGGCATCTGGGTATCCCACAGGTGCGACCAGATCTCCCGGTCGATGTCATGCCAGCTGAACAGCAGAACGCTCAGCGGCAGCAGCACCAGCGCCGCGACGGCGAAGGTGATCGGATACCAGCGGTGCTCGACGGAGTGGGACACGCAAGCCTCGGATGGGGAAAAGACAACGCCCCGGATCAACCGGGGCGTCGAGTATAACCGTAGCGGCGAGGCGGACGGCGCGTGCGGCCTGATCTCAGCCGCGCACCGCCCGCGCCGTACCGCGCGGCAACATTACCGCCAGCCGGCGCGGTCCATCAGCTTGATCGCCTCGGCCTGACGCTTGCCGGCCACTTCGACCGGAATGCTGTCGGCCTTGAACTCGCCCCAGGCGGCCACCTCGGCGGACGGCTTCACCTGCGGGTTGGCCGGGTATTCCATGTTGATGTCGGCGAAGATGCTCTGTGCTTCGGCGCCGGTCATCCACTCCACCAGCTTGCGCGCCGCGTCCGGGTTCGGCGCGTGCTTGGTCAGGCCGATGCCGGACAGGTTCACGTGCACGCCGCGATCCTGCTGGTTCGGCCAGAACAGCTTCGCCTTGAGTGCCGGGTTCTCCTTGTGCAGGCGGCCGTAGTAATAGGTGTTGACGATGCCGACATCGCACTGACCGGCGTCGATGGCCTGGATCAGCGCGGTGTCGTCGGCGAAGACGTCGGTCGCCAGGTTGTCGACCCAGCCCTTGATGATCTGCTCGGTCTTCTCGGCGCCATGCGTCTCGATCAGCGTGGCGGTCAGCGACTGGTTGTAGACCTTCTTGCTGGTGCGCAGGCACAGACGGCCGTCCCACTTGTCGTCAGCCAGGGCTTCATAGGTGGTCAGCTCGCCGTCCTTGACCCGCTCCGGCGAGTAGACGATGGTGCGCGCGCGCAGCGACAGGCCGGTCCAGGCATCGTTGGACGAGCGGTACTGCGACGGGATGTTCTGCTTGACCACCGCGGAATTCAGCGGCTGCAGCAGACCCATTTCCTCGGCCTGCCAGAGGTTGCCACCATCGACGGTGAGCAGCAGGTCCGCCGGCGTGTTCTCGCCTTCGGCCTTGATCCGGGCCATCAGCGGCGCTTCCTTGTCGGTGATGAACTTCACCGCGACGCCACTCTGCTTGGTGTAGGCGTCGAACACGGGCTTGATCAGCTCGTCGATGCGCGACGAGTAGACCACCACTTCATCGGCAGCCTGGACAGCGCTCGACAGCGCAGTGAGTGCCAGCGCGGCGAGTAAACCTTTGCTTACCTGCATGAATCAGCCTCTTGATTGGTCCGGATAGAGGCCGAATAGTAGTGACTCCCATTTAGTTTCTCAATGCGACAATGCGCGCAGGTAATTTTTCGTTACCCCTTGCGCGCTCAGCGGCGTGCCAGCTGCGGAAGATCGCCGCTCAGGCCCAGCGCCTGACGCACGAACAGCGCCTTCACCTCCGGCAGTGCTTCGGCGCTCTTCAGCCCGGCATTGCGCAGCCAGCGCAGCGGCAGCTGATCGGTCTGGAACAGGCGCTCGAATCCTTCCATCGCCGCCATCATCGCCAGGTTGTGCGGCATGCGCCGGCGCTCGAAACGGCTGAGCACGCGCAGGTCGGCCGGTCGCTCGCCGCGCGCCAGCGCCGCCTGCAGCACCTCGGCCAGCACGGCGGCATCCAGCAGGCCGAGGTTCACACCCTGACCGGCCAGCGGATGGATGGTGTGCGCGGCATCGCCGATCAGCGCCAGCCCGGCGCGCACGTAACGCTTGGCATGCCGCTGACGCAGCGGAATGCACAGCCGCGGGTCGACTTCCAGCACCTCGCCCAGACGCTGTTCGAAAGCCCGTCCCAGCGCCGCACGGAAGGTCTCGTCATCGAGCGCCATCAGGCGCCTGGCCTCGTCCTCGGTGGCCGACCAGACGATCGAGCACCAGTGCTCGTCGCCGTCCCGCTGCAACGGCAGGAACGCCAGCGGCCCGTTGTCGGTGAAGCGCTGCCAGGCGGTACGCTGGTGTGCCTCGGCGCAGCGCACGCTGGTGACGATGGCATGGTGAAAGTAATCCCACTCGCGCGTCTCGCAGCCGGCCAAACGGCGCACCGCCGAGTTCGCACCGTCGGCAGCGACCACCAGCGGCGCGCGCAGCTGCCGGCCATCGCTGAAGGTGAGCTGCCAGCCGTCCTCGACCTCGTGCAGTTGCTCCAGTCGCGCGTCGGCGATCAGCTCGGCTGTGCCGCGTGCCTGCAGCGCTTCGAGCAGGGCATCCTGCACCACGCGGTTCTCGACGATATGGCCAAGCACCTCGGCATGCACGGTCGCCGCGCTGAAATGAATTTGCCCGGTGCCCGAGCCATCCCACACGCGCATGTCGCCGTAGGGACTGGCGCGCCGTGCGGCAATGCCGGGCCAGGCGCCGACGCGTTCGAGGATGCGCTGACTGGCGGCGGAGAGCGCACTGACCCGCGGTTCGAACGCGCCCAGCGCATCGAACGGCGCCAGCGTCAGCGGGCCGGCATCGGCAATCGCGACCTTCAGCCCGCTGCCTTGCAGCGCCAGGGCCAGCGTGCTGCCGACCATTCCCGCGCCGACGATGATCAGATCCGCTTGCATCGCTACTCTCCCGGGCTGCCGCAGCTGCGGCGTGAATCTAGGTGGAATGACAGGACCGCCGCGAGCGACCTAGCCGACGCGCGTGCCCAGCCCCATCGCCTGACGGGCGAACCAGTGCTTGGCTGGGGGCAGCAGGTCGAGCCCGAGCAGGCCGAGGCCCCGCCCGGTGGACATCAGCGCAGCCGAGTCGCCGAACAGCCGGGTGACCTGATCGGAGAAACCGACGGTCAGCAGCTGGTCGCGCTGCTGGCGCTCGGCATAGCCGCGCAGCACCGCGAGATCACCGAGCCCGGCCGGGCTGGCGAGCAACGCGGCGCTCAGTGCATCCACATCGCGCAGTGACAGGTTGTAGCCCTGTCCGGCAATCGGGTGCAGGCTGTGCGCGGCATTGCCCAGCACCACCAGTCCGGCACGCACCTGCTCCTCGGCCTCGACCAGCGCCAGCGGATACAGATGCCGCGTACCGACCTGGCGGAACGCGCCGAGGCGATAGCCGAACGCCTGCTGCAGCTCGGCGAGGAACTGCACTTCGGGCAGCGCCGCCAACCGCGCCGCCTCTGCCGGCGGACGCGTCCAGACCAGCGCACAGCGGTTGTCGCGCACCGGCAGCAGCGCCATCGGGCCGTCCGCGGTGAAACGTTCGAAGGCCAGCCCGTCATGCGCACGCGCCGGACTGACATTGGCGATCAGCGCGCTCTGGCCGTAGGAGCGACGCTCGACATGGATACCCAGCTGCTCGCGCAGACCGGAGCGGCCGCCATCGGCCAATACCGCCAGCGCGCAATCCAGCTCTCGTCCGTCGGCCAGCGTCAGGCGATAGCCGCCCTCGGTCGGCTGCAGCTTCTGCACCTCGGCCGGGCAGTCGCGCAGCACCACCCGCTCGTCCAGTGCGTGCCACAGGCAATGGCCGATCCAGGCGTTCTCGACCACATAGCCCAGCGCCTCCACGCCCTCGTCGACGGCATCCAGTCGCGCGGCAGCGAAGCGCCCGCGCTCGGATACGTGGATCCGGCGGATCGGCTCGGCACGCTCGGCGATCCGCGGCCACACGCCAAGCCGCTGATAGATCAGTCGAGTGCCCCAGGACAGCGCCGTGGAACGCGCGTCATAGCTCGGCTGGTATTCGTGCCCCGGCTGAAACGGCTCGATCAGGTGAATCCGCCAGCCCCGCTCGCGCGCACCATCCTGCAACGCCAGCGCCAGGCTGGCGCCGACCAGGCCGCCACCGATGATCGCCAGGGTCTGCATGTCAGGCGACCTGCTCGCGCGCGGCGGCCATCAGCGCCTCGATCTCGGCGACGCTCTTCGGCACGCCGGTGGTGAGAATCTCGCAGCCGGTCTGGGTGACCACCACGTCATCCTCGATGCG
>JAEAMG010000604.1_pt1 | contig 38379 bp, 41 predicted proteins | sample 8958741 | NCBI WGS metagenome assembly JAEAMG01 (sample SAMN16933256, study PRJNA681125) | bioreactor sludge metagenome | isolation source: anaerobic bioreactor treating anionic surfactant - SDBS | place: India: Bengaluru | collected 2019-02-28 | reverse complement strand
GATGGCCTTTATCGCTACTATTCGCGTTCTGCATCTGGTTTGACATATATTTATTTCTAGTTATAAATTAGTTTTAGATTTGGGTCTAAAATTTAAATACGCTTTAGCTTTTTCGTGCTACAATAGAATGAATGAGTGATAAAAAATCTTCAAGCAGAACAAGCTTACTATTGGGCGGGTTGATTATTGCGGTAATTAGTTTTGCTGCTGGTATGCGTTCGGATGTGATTTTTGCGGCGATAGCGCCGGTCATTGGCATACGGGTCGAGACAGGGACGATAGATCTGTCGAGCGTACAGGAGACGTATCGGGCACTGAAAGCGAATTTTGACGGAGAGCTTGATACCCAGAAGTTGATTGACGGGGCGAATCGCGGGCTTGTTGAGGCTGCGGGCGATCCATATACGACCTATCTAAACCCCGATGCTGTCAAAGAACTCGAAAATGAGTTGAGCGGAAGTATTGGCGGGGGTATTGGCGCGGAAATTGGTCTCAGAAATGGACAATTGACCATCATTCGACCGCTCAAAGATAGTCCAGCCCTAGAGGCGGGTGTTCAGGCGGGTGATGTCATTGTGGCGGTCAATGACGAGGATGCTTCGGGCTGGACGGTGGACCAAGTAGTGCAGAAAATTCGAGGCGAAATTGGCTCAAAGGTGACTGTTAAGGTGTTGCGAGATAGGGAAACTAAAGATATTACCGTAGTTCGCCAAGAGGTGAAATCGCCAACGGTTGAGGCGGAAATTGTCGGTGACGTAGGCATATTGACCGTCCATCGTTTTAACGGCGAAACCGGACCACTTGCGCGAACAGAGGCGGAAAAGTTTGTCAGCAGTGGGGTAAAGCGCGTCGTACTCGACCTTCGAGGCAATCCTGGCGGCGAGGTGACGGCGGCTCAGGCGCTGGCGGGCCTATGGCTTGACAATCAGGTAATTCTGACCCAAAGGCGGGGCGACGAGATTATTCAGACAAACAAATCGACAGGAAGGCCTATCTTGGGCGATATTAAAACGGTAATTCTCATTAACGGGGGCAGTGCCAGCGCGAGCGAGATTGTTGCCGGAGCACTCAGGGATTATGACAAGGCGACTCTCGTAGGTGAAACGACCTACGGCAAGGGAAGCGTGCAGGCGGTGATTCGCCTGAGTGGCGGGTCGCAGCTTAAGGTGACAGAATCTCGCTGGTTTACGCCAAAAGGTAAGAATATCGATAAAACTGGTATCGAGCCGGACGTAAAGGTAGAATTGACTGCCGACGACGTCAACAACAATCGCGATCCGCAGCTGGAGAAAGCAAAATCACTATAGGCACGAGGCAAACCGCTTGTGCTGCGTCAAATAATTGTGCTATGATGGGGGTAGTATGGACGTAAAAAAGAAAATTCTGTTAGTTGAGGATGACACGGCGCTTGCATCGGTCTATCGGGCACGTCTGGAGCTTGAGGGTTTTGACGTCAGGGAAGTGAACAATGGCGAGGAAGCGCTCTCAGCGACGCTTGAATATCATCCGGATCTCATCTTGCTTGATGCGATGATGCCAAAAATCAGCGGTTTTGACGTATTGGATATTTTGCGCAATACGCCTGAAACGGCCAATGTTCGTATCGTCATGCTAACCGCGTTGTCTCAGCCAAAAGACAAGGAGCGCGCTGAAGGATTGGGCGTCGACGATTACATGGTCAAGTCGCAAGTAGTTATTGGCGATGTTGTGTCGCGAATTAAACATCACCTAGGCATGACCCCTGCTGACGCGCAGTAAGATATAGGTTTTATAGCAAAAATGCTCCCGCTAGAGGAGTATTTTTAGTTAGGGCTTGACAAAACGCTTATGGTTTGCTATAATAGTAGTATGACAATAGAAAAACCACAAACATTCAACCAAATTAATCAACAGATTAGCGTCAACTACAGAAACGGTTCCAAGAAGGGCCCTACGGTCCTTGTCCCGCGCAGTAATAGCCAAATAACGGTCGCTGAGTATGATCCTGACAGCCGGGAAGTGATGTTTACCGGCGAAGACGGGCTCAGGTATACAAAACCAGTGCTCTCTTTAGAGGCTGTCTCCGACCAACACCAAGAAATGCTAGCCGCGGAGTTAGGTGCGAGTAGGGGTGATCATACAGAAGTTCTCCCTAGCCAGCGTAGGGAAAGCGTACCTGCAGATTTAGCCAAACATGCGCTAGCGGCACCCGATCGAGCACCGTCGGCAATAGAATCGGTTGAAGCAGAGGACAATTGGTCCGAGACAGACAGAGAAGCGCTGGATGCATTTGCGCGCCATGCCAAAGGTAAAAGAAATGCACAGCTTGATGGTGATGGGTATCTGTCAAGATATCATTCTGAGAGAGTGGGTGATCAACTCAAAAATATGAGCGCGCGCGCTCAACAGAAAGCCTATAGTTACGCACAGGCTAAATTTGGCGCTGACAACGTCGCCTTTTAGGCCTTAAACAATACTAACTTGCGTTCGCCGTTCGGTTTTGCCGGTAAATTTACGTTTTTTGACGCTATTAAAGGCAACGACGCCTTCTTTTTGGGCGTGAATGGTGAAGTTACGGCTCATGTAGGTTCCGTCACCGGCAATCTTGGTCGCGCCGGTTTGGCGAACGAGAACTTGACCGGCAGAAACTTTTTGGCCACCAAAACGTTTAACGCCTAGGCGAGCGCCAGCGTTGTTGTGGACGTTCTTGCTTGAGCCACCTGCTTTGACTTTTGACATTTTCTACTCCTTAAATCTAATAAAAACAATCTGTACCAGTATATATCAGGTTGATAATAATGTCAAGCTGAATTTACCTGAATCTCAAAACCCTCCATTCCGCGGGTGACGCGAGGCGGGGCAGCGCCCGAAAATTTTTCACTTTCAGTAGAAAAATTTTTAGGGGCGGACCGAGCGGCAGGACCCGAGGGGAGGGTTTTTGGGATTCAGGTGAATTTAGGCTATTTTCTCTTTAATATAAGAATCTCGCGCGCGACGACCTGCTCGGGTCGGTGGTAGAGGAGGGGCGTAGAGGTGCTTCTAGTGTAACCAAGCCTCTCTAGCTCGCGAATGAGCGGCAGGTGAGTGAAATGGCCGCCAGTATCAAGCCACGCTGGGACGGCAATGCAGAGCGGGGTGTCGGGGCGGAGTTGAGGGTGGATATTTTTCAGAAACGATGAGATGATATGGTTGCAATTGCCGACGACTTCTTTTAGTTTAGCCGGCGATGGAGGCGCGGAGAAGGGTTGGCCGAGGTATGTTTCGCAGACGACGGCGTCTATGCGGGCCGATTCCGGCCAGGTGTAGTTCGTGGCGTCGGCCTCGCGGATGGTCAAGATGGTACCTGTCGAGAGATTACTTTTTTGTAGCCAATCCAGGTTGGTAATCGTGTAGTTGACCATTTTGGGGTTGAGGTCAGATCCGCAAACGGTAAAACCGCGAATAAGCGCTTCCTGGAGGACAGTGCCAGTGCCGCAGAAGGGGTCGAGGATACAAAGAGGGTGGCTGGTTGTGTCCTTTCCACCGAGATCTCCCGAAGAAGACGCAATTGCCAGATTGAGCATGATTTGGGCGAGTTTTGGCGGGAGCATACCGACAAATGCGTCGCGTTTGGGCTTGCCGCGGTCGCGGCGAGTGTAGGCGGTGATGTTTTGAACGCCGCGGCTCTCGGCGATGATGATGCGCCTGTCGTTAGTCTTGAGGATGATTAGCTCGACCTTTCGCTCGCTTGAACCAAGGTGATTGTTATGAGACGTGGCCGTAGAGAGTGCGGGCGCATCGTTTGGGATGAGGCGCAGGCTTACTCCGGATTTTTTCAGCGTGCCTTTTAGTAAAATGCCCGTTTTTTGTACGGTGCGGGGCGATACGCGGAGGTGGTAGGCGCTCAGACCAAGGGTGGTCTTGCCTTCGACGGATTGCCAGGCGCGCTCATAGTGTTCGGTAATGTATTTTGAGGCCGTAAGGAAGCTGCTAGCGTCGTCTTTGTTTACGGGAAATTCATGAATAATCTGGGCGCATTTGATCGTGCCGCCTAATATATCAATGGAAAATGACTCTGTATCAACGGCGGCAAAGTCTGCTGCGATGAGGTGAACTGCATCCGTACCAAATACAGCGGCGAGCTCCGCGAGCGATAATTCAGGCTGACGACCGAGTTGAGCGATAAACATATGCTAAGTGTATCACAAAAATAAGGTTGACAGGGACCTCGGGGGGTACTATTAGAAGTATGAAAAACACTTACGCTAAAACATCAGGTTTCACCATAGTAGAATTACTCATAGTCATTGTTGTTATAGCAATCCTCGCTGCTGTATCAATAGCAGCCTACACTAACATCCAACAAAGAGCAAAAAATGCTGTTATCATTAATGCCGCCAGTCAATCACTCAAGATGATAAAGGCGTATATAGCAGAGAACGGGGATTATCCGATGAAGGTGTCGGGCGACGGGTATGCTTGTATTACGACAGAGACGGGTTGTCGAATAGGCGGCGGAACTACGGCTCCTCATGCCACATTTGATAGTAACGTTAAAAAAATCGGATTATTACCGAGGAATGTGCCAGCTGTCCATACTGATGCACGTGGACTAAGATATGAGTACGGATCCTATATTACATATAACGGGGAATCTCAGCCCGCTAGCTTATTCTTTTATCTGGCAGGTAAAAGTAAATGCGAATTGCCTGGCGTTATGATGCAAATCACCAGTAGCACCTTTGAGAGTTCAACTATAGGATACTCGATGTACGAGATTACCAATGACAGAACTTCTTGTAAGATTAACATACCTGGTCCCGCATCTTCCTAGCACCTTTCGAGAGGCCGATGTTAGCACAACCGAGTTCATACACACGGCCACCCAACCTGCTAGTAATAGCTCATGCTATAATAAGTGATGATGATAAAAAACGTTTTTCGAGCGGCCAAGTCACCGCGGATGATACTGAGCATTGGCACGCTAGCTATATTGACGTTAATTGTATATCTGTCGCGACATGAGTTGGTAAAAGCGTGGAATTTGCTCGAACAGGCAAATATTTGGTTACTTCTTTTGCTTATTCCGTTTCAGATTATTGTGTATTTTGCAGGCGGGGAGATGATTTTTTCCTATCTTAGGCAAAAGAAACTGATTCATCATATTTCGCGGGCAGAGCAGACAAGTATAGCCCTGGAGCTTAACCTGGTAAATCATATTTTTCCATCGGGCGGTATTAGCGGAATATCGTATACGACGTGGCGGATGCATAAGCTTGGCGTGAGCTCATCAAGAGCGACGTTCGCGCAGCTTATTCGCTATGTGACGGGGTTTATTTCGCTGATGATTTTGCTCATTTTGGCCGTGGTGTTTTTGGCGCTAGATGGCCAGGTGAATCGGTATATTGTAGCGGCGAGTTTCGTGTTAGTGTTTGCTATTATGCTGCTGACGTGTGCTTTTGTTATTATTCTATCGTCTGATGATCGTATGAGCAAGGCGGCCCGCGGGCTCGTCAAGCTGGCGAATAAGATGGTGCAATTGCTGTCGTTTGGGCGGGTGCGTCAGATATTGAAGCGCGAGCAGGTACTCAAGTTTTTCTCGGATATGCATGTGGATTTTCAGGAGCTTGCGGCGGATAAGCGGCTACTGATAAGTCCTCTGATATGGGGTGCGGTCTATGCTATTTTTGACGTCGCGATGTTCATGGTGGCGTTTTGGGCGCTTGGGTCGTCGGTCAATCCGGCTATTTTGCTCGTTGGCTACGGTGTGGCGGGTCTGGCCGGATTTCTCTCTTTAACGCCGGGCGGAGCAGGCGTATATGAGCTTATTATGATTTTCTTCTTGACAATGGCCGGTGTAAGCGCAGATGTCGCGATTGCGGGAATTGTATTGACGCGCGCGATTCTTCTGACGGGAACGATTGTGTTTGGGTATGTGTTTTACCAACATGCGTTATGGAAATACGGAAAAGGGGTAGATGATGGCGATAATCCCGACATTTCGCGTTAGCGATTTCTTGGCGGTCGTGAACCAATCGCTCGACGTGGCGTTTGGGGTGGTTGAGGTCGAGGGGGAAGTGTCGTCGTTTAACGTTAATCATCAAAAATATGTCTTTTTCGACCTGAAGGATGCAACGGGGTCGGTGAGCTGCTTTATGACCGTGTGGCAGCTACGCACGCCAATTGAAGATGGCATGAAAGTCGTGGTGCGGGCCGTGCCGAAAGTGACAAATCGGGGGAAGTTTAGCCTGACCGTTTCAGACATTCGTCTTATCGGCGAAGGCAGCTTAAAAAAGAGTTTTGAACTGCTCCGAGCAAAGCTGGAAAAAGAGGGGCTGTTTGATGATGCGCGCAAACGGCCGCTACCAACGCTGCCGTCGCGCGTCGCGGTTATTTCGAGCACGGATGCGGCGGGTTACGCGGATTTTATGAAGATCGCCGAAGAGCGGTTCGGCGGCGTGGAATTTATCGTGGCGAACGTGCGAGTACAAGGGACGGATGCGCCGAAGCAAATTGTGCGGGCTATCGAATATGTTAACCAAATGGCCGAGTTACCAGAAGTGATTGTTATTATAAGGGGCGGCGGCAGCGCAGATGATCTGGCAGCCTTTAATGACGAACCGCTTGTGCGCGCAATCGTAGCAAGCCGCGTGCCAATCCTGACGGGTATCGGCCATGAAACGGACGAGAGTTTGAGCGATTGGGCGGCGGACGTGGCGGCGGTAACGCCAACGAATGCCGCGCAGCTGCTCGTGCCGGATCGGACCGTGTTGATTGACGATGTGGCGAGGCAATTGCAGCGGGCATTGGATCTGGTGACGACGGCGATAGAGCGGGACGAAGAGATGACTCGCAAGGAACTCCAAAGAGGCATTGAGAGTGTTCAGAGGCGTGCGGAAGAGATGGAACGAACGCTCCTCCATAAGGAGCAACTCCTCCGGGTATTTAATCCAGCGACCGTTTTAGACAGAGGTTACGCATTGATTCGCGGCGAAACCCGCGTAGGAGGTTTGTTAGATATTGAGACGAAACAAGCGTATATAAAAGCGGAGGTAAAGGAGTATCATGAAAAATAATACGACAATCAAAGAACAACTGCAGCAGCTAGACGAACTTATTTCGTGGTTTGAAAGCGACGATTTTACGCTCGAGGAGGCCGTGGAAAAGTTTAAGGCGGCAGAACAACTGGCGGAAGACATTCGACGAAAGTTATCTTCACTCAAGAGTGATATTACGGTCCTTGGGCAGAAATTCGACACCGAAGCATGAACATCGTATATGGCGTTATCGGGGGAATTGTGGCCTTATTCTTCCTGGTGGTGCTGCGCGGCGCGCCATATTTGCCGAGCCGGCGAAAAGACGTCGCATTGGCGTTTGATGAACTATATCCTCTTGGTTCGACGGATACGCTTATTGATATCGGTTCGGGGGACGGCGTGGTATTGAGGCAGGCTGCCGCGCGTGGCGCGCGGGCGATTGGCTTTGAAATCAATCCGATTTTGGTAATACTTTCGCGGCTATTGAGTCTTCGTCGGCCTGGCGTACAAACAAAGTGGCGGGATTTTTGGCTAACCCCGCTACCGCCGGAGACGACAGTGGTATATGTGTTTGGTGAATCTCGCGACATTGTTAAGATGGCGGCTCGAGTACAATCGGAGGCGAACCGTTTACATAAAACTATCTGTTTAATAAGCTACGCATTCGACATTCCGGGTTTGCAGCCAACCCGTTCTTTTCACGCACATTTTTTATATGAAATGAGCCCTTTACAATCTGCGAAGCCATAAGTATAATGAAGGATATTATGAAAAAGAATTTTTACCAAGGAAGTGTTGATGGCTGGATGATAGCCACAATCGGGTTTATCGTATTATTTTTGGTCGCAGGAGCACTTGGGGCGTGGGCGTATATTTCGTACGACGACTTGCGCACGGACGTCGATGCGAAAATTCAACAAGCAGTAACTGAGGGCAAGCGTGAGCAGAGCGATGCGGATTATAAAAAGTACCAAGAGGAAAGTAAGAACCCGCGTATTGAGTTTGTTGGACCAGCCGAATACGGCCGGGTAAGTTTCATGTATCCTCGCACATGGAGTGTATATGTTGAGCAGGATGCTACCGATCGCAAGGACTACGTAGCGTATTTGCATCCGGTGGCTGTTCCCTCTATTGACAACAAAGATAGCCGGTTCGCCTTACGACTAGAGATTTTAAATAAAGACTATGATGAGGTGGTGAAAGAATACGCGGATCGACTGAAGAAGGGGGAATTGACTTCGAGTACCCCAGAATATAACGGTATTGCAACAACCCGTTTTGACGGCGCATTTTCAAAAGAAGTTCGCGGCGCTGCCGTGCTCATGCGAGTCCGCGACAAAACGGTTCGTTTCTCGACGGACGCCGATACATTCAAGCCGGATTTTCAAACAATTCTCGAGACAGTTAAACTGGCTGAGTAGCGAAGTCCGCGCATATCTGCTACACTGGAAATATGTCCAGGGGAGTGTCTGATGTGGAGCATCTTGCGGTACTACCGAGTTTATCGGTAGCAGCGCATGAACTAAAAGCGCCGCTGGCGTTAATTCGTCAGTTGAGTTTGATGGCGAACGACCATGACTTTTCCGAAGAAAACCGGCGCAGTTCGCTTGAACAGCTGACTCTGGTAGCGGAGCGATCCTTGCGGCTCGTTACCGACTTAACTCAAGTTTCTCATTTGCAAGCCTTATTGTTTCCTCTGGAGCCGGTAAATCCGGCCGCAACTTGTCGGGAGGTAGCGGGCGGCTTGACGCCGATTGCGAGGCTATATGGGCACCGCGTGTCATGGCCTTCGTCGCGCACAAAAGTGTTGGTCGTGGCAAACCAAAGATTGCTTGAACGAATAATTTCGAACTTTCTTGACAATGCACTGAAATACACTGAGCCTCAGACGCCGATTCGTGTTGCGATTTCACGTGTCGGTCAAAAAGCGCGGGTAAGCGTGCGAGATTATGGACCGCGGCTCGGGTTGAGGGAATATCGGCAATTACTTGATGAGCTAGGAACAATGAAAACGGTGCATACCAGGCCGGATAGTAGCGGGCTTGGGATATTTATAGCATCGGAGTTTGCTAAGATGATGCATGGCGACATTGGGTTGATCCGCCATCGCGATGGTGTGACGTTTTTCGTAGAGCTACCTCTGTCGGGGCAGATGAGCTTATTATGACGCGGGTGCTTATTGTCGAGGATGATCCAATGTGGGCGGGGCTCTTGGGGCAATATTGTCAAAAAGCGGGATTTTCCGTTGTTGAAGCACGATCGCCCCAACAAGCGATGGATAGAATTGATGAGGGGGTAGTAGATGTTATTCTGCTTGATATGCTGCTCGTGGCGGAAACAGGCATGGCGCTCCTCAACGAAATGCGCGGGTATACGGACCTAGCTCGTCTACCAGTGGTGGTGTGTACGAATAACCCCGTTATAACACAGGAAGTATTGAAGCCATTCGGCGTAAGAGCACTTCTGGATAAGTCGACGATGGAGCCGGCAGATGTGGTAGTAGCCTTACGGGGAGCGCTAGCATGAAAGAGGGCGAGCGAGTTAGGGCCATCGTGCTGAGGCGGACGGATTATGGCGAGGCGGACCGGGTGGTGCAATTATTGACGACAAAAGGGCGTCGGAGCGTGATTGCCAAAGGGGTGCGGCGCGAGAAAAGCAAGCTTGCCGGGGGGGTTGAGCTGTTTGCTATCTCCGATGTGGTGATTCGCCAGGGAAAAGGAGATCTTGGTTTGTTAACTTCGGCGCGGATGGTGGCATTTTATCGGCATATTTTGGAAGATTATGAACGCATGCAATTTGCATACACTGTACTTAAGCTGGTAGCTCAAGCGAGTGAGACGGTCGATGAACCGACATGGTTTACGCTGACCGCGGAAGTATTAGAGCATCTTGATAATTTGGCTGTCGATCGGCAGCTCATTGAAGCGTGGTTTTACGTTAACTATGCGGGGCTCTTGGGCGATGAATTAAACCTACGTCTGGATGTTTCGGGACACGAGCTCGATCCGGACAAAATGTACATGTATGATGAGGCGGAGAAAGCGCTTAGACTAAGCGAACAGGGGAGTATTGGGGCGGGTCATATTAAGCTGCTGAGGCTTATCAGCGCAAAAACATTGGCGCAAGTCGCGCAAATTGGCGGAATTGAACAAGTTATTGCGGATTGTTGGCTCGTAGCCCGTCAGCATGCGGCCGTCTAGCTCGCTTAATCTGTCGTTTCGTAGTACAATAAATCGTATGAATAATGCAAATGATACGATGGAAAAAATAGTAAGTCTCGCGAAGCGGCGCGGGTTTATTTATCAGGGGTCTGATGTGTATGGCGGCTTGGCTGGAACGTGGGACTATGGTCCGCTGGGCGTGGCTCTGAAGCGTAATATTATGAATTTGTGGTGGCAGCACTTCGTGGATAGCCGCGATGACATGTACGGCGTCGATGCGGCCATTCTGATGAATCAAAAAGTATGGCAGGCGAGCGGACATGTCGATACGTTCGTTGACCCGCTCTGTGAGGACACGGTGAATCATCGCCGATTTCGGACCGATCATATCCTGAAAGACAACGGCGTGAATCCAGACGGGATGACGATGGAACAGATGGATGCGGCAGTGGTTGAAAATGACATCAAGAGTCCGGACGGAAATCCACTTAGTAAATCGCGGACGTTTAATATGATGTTTCGCACATTTGTCGGACCAAGCGGGCAAGACGAACTGTTGATTGGCGAGCGTATGGTAGGGCCGGCAGATGATAGAAACCTGGAGGGCATGAAAGCGATCGCGTACGATCAAAACAGTGTCAGCTATCTCCGCCCAGAGACCGCTCAGGGAATCTTCACGAATTTCAAGAATGTTGTCGATAGTTTTTATCCTGATTTGCCGTTTGGTATTGCTCAGCAGGGCAAAGCATTTCGCAATGAGATTGCTCCTCGTGATTTTATATTCCGCTCGCGTGAATTCGAACAGATGGAAATTGAGTATTTTGTACATCCCGAGGCTTGGGAGCAGGCATTTGACGAACTGCTAAAGAGCACGCATGAGTTTTTGGAAAGTTTAGGGCTGAGCCCGGATCATATTCACGAGCTTGACGTGCCAGCGGAAGATAGGGCGCACTATAGCAAGAAGACGATTGATATTGAATGTGACTACCCAATTGGCCGAGAAGAACTCATGGGTATCGCGTACCGAACCGACTTTGACCTTGGGAATATCCAGCGCGTGAGCAAAAAGAGTATGGAATATCAGGTGAAGGGGTCTAATGAACGCTTTGTGCCGCATGTGATTGAGCCGTCGTTTGGCGTCGAGCGGGCATTAATGGCGGTGCTATCAGAATCGTACCGAGAAGATGAACAGAATGGCGAAACACGGGTGTATCTGGCTCTACCTAAGCATCTTGCGCCAATTAAATTTGCAGTGTCACCATTATTGAAAAACAAGCCTGAATTGGTTGAGAAGGCTCGCCAGGTATATAGCGCATTAAAGAAGAAATACGGCGCCGTGATGTGGGACGACAACGGTAATATTGGTAAGCGCTATCGTCGTCAGGACGAGATTGGGACGCCAAAGTGTATCGTTATTGATTTCCAGACACTCGAAGATGGCACGGTAACAGTCCGTGATCGCGACACGACTGAGCAGCAGCGGGTTAATATCGACGAAATTTCTTTGTAGTCGTATGAATGAGTTCTATAATGACGGCAACTCAGAAGATCTGGAATTTCTAGCCCCTCCGTATACGGTTTTAGGTCGCGAAGTCTTGCCAAGCGGCGTCCGAGTAACGACGGTGGTGATGGACGGAAAAATAGAGGCGTTTGAGATACCAGTTGACATAGCCGACCAAGCATCGGCCGGGGCTAGCATAGAGAGCCGGGTTGCCAGAGAAATATTAAACCGTATATATGATTACGATATCAACGAATAGACAAAACCATAAGGAGAATATATGAAGTACGAAGGAACGAAATTGGCAAAGTTTGAACCTCGAACAGAGCCGGTGAGGGAACTCGAGATTATCGATATGGAAGTTGGTAGCGGCGAGGAAGTACCAGCCGGCTCTAAAATCACAGCTCATTATACCGGCGCATTGGTGAAAAATGGCGTGATATTTCAGAGCAGCCTGGATTTTGGAGACCCAGTCACATTTGGTCTAAATCAGGTGATTCAGGGTTGGACGGTTGGCGTTCCAGGCATGAAGGTTGGTGGGACCAGGCGGCTGATTATTCCGGCGGAGATGGCTTATGGCGCCTCCAGTCCCGCAAAGAATATTCCGGCGCATAGTGACCTCGTGTTTGATATCGATTTGATAGCGATAAAATAAGCCGCTACCCTGGTGGGCGGCATGCACTTTTTATTTATCGTAGCGCTCATGGTATAATAGGCATATGGAACCAATTGGTATAAGAATTGTTGTTATCGGTGGGGGAACGGGAAGCTTTACGCTTCTGAGCGAATTAAAAAAGTATACACATAATATCACCGCGCTTGTCAATATGGTGGACGATGGAGGCTCAACGGGAGTCCTCCGTGACGAGCTTGGCGTGCTTCCGGCGGGCGACGTGCGCCAGTGCCTCGTGGCTCTTAGCACATCTCCGCGAGTACGAGACTTGTTCAACTATCGATTCGATGAAGGTAGCATGAAAGGTCATGCGTTTGGTAATTTGTTCATGGCGGCTCTCGAGAAGATGACTGGCAGCTTTGCGGATGCGGTAGAAACAGCCAGCAATGTCCTGAGCGTAAAAGGACATGTCTATCCCATTACGCTTGACGACACAAAACTTATTATGCATCGAGAAAATGGCTCCGAAACGAGGGGTCAGTTCGAGTCTGCCTACGTGCAACTCGACGAAGGCGAGCGGCCGTTTTTGACGCTTGACCCGGTGGCACAGCTCAATCCGCGCGCCCGAGAGGCCATCCTAAAGGCAGATCTCATTGTCATTGCTCCCGGTCATCTGTACGGTAGCCTGGCTCCGGCTCTAATCGTGAGCGGCCTGACTCATGCGCTAAAAAAGTCAAAGGCAAAGAAAGTCTACGTTTGCAATCTCGTTACGAAACCGGAGCAGACCGAGGGTTTCACCGTGGCAGATTTCGCGACGGAAATTGAGCGGTTTTCAGGGGTTGATTTGGACTATGTGCTATACAATAATCATCACCCACCTAAGGAACTTATTGATAAGTATGCGCATGAAGGAGAATTCTTAGTTGAGTGGAATGAAAAAGAATTTGCTGGCAAACATTACCGTGCGATAGGGAAGAGATTTATTGCCGATACAGCTTGGACGAATACCAATGAATCAAGCGACCCAATTGCCGCCAAACGTAGCTTAATTCGTCACGACGCAGACCGAGTCGCTCGTGAATTAATGCGGATTTTCTTTGCCTAATGGACATCTATCTCGACGTTGACCGCACACTGTTCAATACCGACCTATTTGATGAGTTGCGATGGTCGATGCTTAGGCGTGAATATTCCGTCGACACGCAAGAAAGAGCCCGGCAGAAGCGGTTTTTTGTTCACAACGACGGAATGTATTACTATGATTTTTCCGCGCACATGAAAGATATCGGCCTTGATCCTCGCGAAGTTTATTCTGCGCTCAGCCAGTCGGAGCTGGGTGATGGGCGCCTGGAATACAAGGGCGTATCTGAGTTGATTTCGTGGATTCGAGAGCGGGGAACAGTCCGATTGCTTACGTATGGCGCGGACGATTACCAGCGACTGAAAGTGGCTCTTTGCCCATCGTTAGAAAATCTTGAAATAATCGCGACAAGGCGCGGAAAGGGTCACTTTTTTAGGAAACAGCCTATGCAAGAGGGCGTGTGGATGGTTGATGACAAGCCAATTGGTGACGAATTGCCAGATTCCGTCAATTTTATCCAAGCGGTCGAATATAACGACATCGTACCTCCGCACAGTATCTCATGGCACGTGGCACGCTCGCCAGAAGAAGTCCAGATATTACTTGCAAAAATGTAATTAGTGTGTTATAGTCTTTATAAGAGGATAACATACCTCGTGTTTAGGTGTGTGTCTATAATTATTTTTTAGGAAGAGGACTACACGAAGCTATGGGCGAAATGAGTAAAATGGGATTCTTCCCAGAGAACGACGGGTTAACCTCGGTTGAGTATGATGTGATTGATGGGATGTTGGAGCAATCCGACATACCCCCTGAGCATAGAGAAATGGTCTCCCTGTCAATACTGGGAACAATGTCAAATCTAGCCTCAGAGAATAAAGCGGCGGAGTATGCACTGTCGGTCTGTCCGTATGACGGCCCAGGATCGGATGCGCTCGACAGAATCCGCCATGGCCAAGCTTCGGTCGCCGACAAACTACGGCTTTTACAGCCAAGTATAGTGGCCGCGTCTGGGGTGGGCTCTCTGGAATTAGGAAGATGTCATCATTTCTTACAGTATAATCAGGAGGCTGAACAACAGATAGCCGCTCTTGTAGACGAAGGTATTGCTGAAATGGGCCTTACTAAGGGGTTAGCTCCAACTCTTCATAAGATGCGCGTGCACGGAGTGTGCTACTCTGATGAGGAAAGGACTACGATATCCGGTATCGTTATTTCAATGAAAGAAGATATCGCTAAAGGGGTTAGGCACAGGAGTAAAGCATATCTATCACTGCTAGAGCCGGAAGGCGAGATTGCGCACTATATTGATGATATTAGTGTGTCCTGGGAGAGCCTACAGAAGCAACTAAAGGATAGTCAGCTTAATGGCGGGTGTATTAACCCAAATGAGCCAGTGGCGGGATTCATCAGACGCACCATACAGGCTCACCCTGAAAATATGCTAACATCTATCTACTATGGTTTCTGTGAGAATGAGGTGACTAGCCCTAAGCCTCTACTTGCCAATGCTGCGCTGCGCCGTTTGGTATAATGGAGTAATGACAACATACTACACAGACGGCTCTGCGAGCCCTAACCCTGGTCCGGGCGGGTTTGCAGTGATTAAGGATTTGCAGCCGCATATTTTGGGCTCAGAGGATGGCGAGACGACGAATATTCGGATGGAAGGCAAGGCGCTAATTGCGGCACTGCGCGATGCTGACGGCATGGCGTGCGTTATTTATAGCGATAGTGAATTTTGGATTAACGTGGTGACGAAGTGGGCGCCGGGCTGGCAGGCGCGAGGATGGACGAAAAAGGGCGGAGAGATTAAGAATCTGGACATTGTTCAGGAGCTGTATGAGCTCTTTGTAGCCTCGCAGGCTAATCTCTGTTGGGTGCGTGGTCATGAGGGCGACGAGGGCAACGAACTAGCGGATGAGTGGGCGAATAGGGCACGTATGGGCGAACGAGTGTAGCGAATAAAAATCTGCTACAATAGTCTTTATGGAAGAAAATACCGATACGCAACAAGCTGAGCAAATAGATAAACAACAGTCCGCAGTAGAAACGACCGATATTTTTTTGTGGGCGAATCAGACGGATGCACGCAAAAACGATCTTGCCATTGAACTTTTTTTGTTCAATAAAAATTACACGCCATATAGTATGCCGCTAAGTGGTAATATCGAGCAGCAGTTGCGGCCGTTATTTTTGTTTGATTATATCAATCAGGTGAATCTTGGCGCTGGTACGGGCTTGAGCGTCCGTGATTATGAGCTGAGCGACTCGGAAGAAAATGTGTTGCTCCGGACTGACCTGGAGAAAGTGGGGCGGGCGGAAACGCTCATTCATCTGATTGAGCACGAACGCGATGATATCGTGGAATTTTCCGAGAGCGAGCATGAATTCAAGCGCATGAAAGGTATTGTTGCTCGGTTCACGGACAAGAACAATCCGGATAAAACGTTTTATACCGTTAAATTGATAGCGCAAGGCCAGGTGCTAAAAAGCGCGCTTGCGTGGGAGTTTAGCGATGGGAAATTTGGCGCATTTCGTGGAGAAGTTGGCTTTAAGGTGCCAGATGATAATCAGGTGCTAATCGTTGGGAAGGATATTTTCGCGTTTAGTCCTGGGAAATTTGAACGGATGTTTGGCTATGAGTATAAAAAGCAGGTGATTGCCGACCAAAAGGTCGCGGAGATTACGAAAGAGTACAAATTGAGCTTTCCTGAGGGGTTAGATCTGAACGCGCTCGTCAAAGAGCGCAAGAAGACGGTAAACAAGTTGCAAAAGCTTGAGGTTGGCGCGGTCAAGCAGGAGCAGGTGATCGACTATGCCGACGAAATGCAGTTAGAGCTGATGAGTGATGATGCTGGCGCGATTATCATCATGGACGGGACCGACTTGGATACGTTTGTGAACCTCATCAACGAGGACTATATCGAGAGTAAAGTCACCGGCAAGCGCTACGAGATAAAGAGCAAAAAGCTACTTGGTGAGCCAGAGGGCGAACCACCGAGAGGCTAGTCAGTGTAGTAGGATGGACTATCTGTGAATTCTTCATATTCGTTGCTATAGCTGCCATAATAATAAATCGTTTTCTGTATCCATGAATTCTGGGCGTTACTCCAGTACCACCATCTAATTCTCTCTCCGTCAGCAGTTAAATAAATTTGTTTCTTATTGCACCCTGTGTAACATTCGTCATATATAATTCTTTCAGACAGAGGGGTCATATCGTATGCCGTGAGAAGCGTTGCTTTTGTGGCACTCTCTGCGGTTGTTGGCGTCGGAACGCCAGTCGCGGCTTCTCTGAGGCGAATCTTCTTCTTAATTTGTTCAGATTCTGATATCCGCGCAGCATCATCAGCTCATTTGCTTATTCCAGTATAGGCTACAGCCGAAATCGCTGCCAAGATACCAATCACCACAATCACTATCAATAGCTCGACAATTGTGAATCCCTGTTTTTTCATATCACTCCTTTGCTTAGCATGTTCTAAATATAACCAACTTTAACCACGAGCGCAAGCTTTATGCGTCACGGCGATACTGGCCGAGGACGACGGATTCGGTGATGAAGGGCTGGATGTCGGCGAGGGCGGTTTCGAGTGGTGCGCCTGCGGTGTCGAGCACGAGATAAAAGCGGTAGTGCCATGGCTTGCCGATGATGGGGCGGGACTGGAGTTTCGACAGATTGATGCCTAGCTCGGCAAACACTGTGAGGACTTTGGCGAGTGCTCCTGGCGTGTGATTGGTCGTGATAACGAGGGTGGTGCGATTGGCGTCCGGTGGCGGTGTGCCGTTTGGTTTGACAACGAGAAAGCGGGTGAAATTAGCCGGATTATCCTCGATGTTTTCGGCAATAATCGGCAGGTTATGGAGCAGGGCTGCCTCGCGGCTGGCGATTGCTGTTACGTGAGGGTCGCCGAGCTGCTTCACATATTCGACGGCGGCCGCTGTGTCATGAAATTCGATACGAGCGGCGTTGGGATAGTTGGCGCCGAGATAATCGCTGCACTGGGCGAGCGCGACGGGGTGGGAATACACCTGTTTGACGTCGGCGCCAGGAGTGCCGATGAGCTGCTGATGGACGGGGATGTGCACCTCGCCAATGATGGGATAGCGGTGTGATTCCAGCAGGTCGTACACATGGCTGATACCGCCATAGAGCGAGTTTTCGATCGCGACGACCGCGACCTCGGCCTCGAAGCGATTGAGCAGACCAAACACTTCGTCAAATGATTCTGCTGGGACGATGGCCGCGTCTTCGCCAAACCACTGGCGTGTGGCAACATGGTGAAATGAACCGAGTTCTCCTTGAATAGCGATGCGCATAGTGGACTTATTGTATCATAAGTTCTCATGAGCGACGAGTAATGGTATGGGGAATTGCCGCCTATCTTGCTATCACGATATTGCACAGAGTTATAAGTATCAAACTATCGGGGGGGGTCAATAGAAGAATGATACAATAGGTATATGGATCAAGAGTTGGCTCTCGCAATTATGCGAGCGGGGTATAGTGTGTTGCTGACGGGGGCAGCGGGGACGGGCAAGACGCATTTGCTCAATTCTTTCATTGCCGGGGCGCGGGCCGACGGTCGAAAGGTGTCGGTGACGGCAACAACAGGCTTGGCGGCGACGCATTTGGGCGGTAATACCATTCACTCTTGGAGCGGGATTGGCGTGCAAGATACGTTGCCTGAGTATTTTTTTGATCGACTATCGAAAACGCGCCGTGACGTTATTGCGAAAACCGATGTACTTATCATCGATGAGATTTCGATGTTGCACGATTTTCGCCTGGATATGATTGATACTGTTTTACGGCGTGTTAGGGAGTCGGACGAACCTTTTGGCGGCATACAGGTGGTGATGAGTGGTGATTTTTTTCAGCTGCCGCCAATCAACCGTGGGCAATCGCGAGGCGGGGGTTTCGTTGTTTATTCTGACGTTTGGCAGGAATTACAGCCGAAGGTGTTGTATTTAAAACAACAATATCGTCAAACAGAGGGTGAATTGCTTGAAATTCTGACTGCGCTTCGCGAAGGAAATATTCGCAGAAGGCATGCCGAGGCATTGCTTGCGCGCGTCACAGCCGTGCCAGACGACTCGGATTTGACGGAGCTTCATACGGTGAATATTGACGTCGATGTTATTAATGAAGCACATCTTCGTGAGCTCGACGGGGAAGCGCGTCAGTACGAACAGATGACGACAGGTTCGCACGTTTACGTTGAGTCATTGCAGCGCTCGGTTCTTGCGCCTCAGGTGCTGACGCTCAAAAAGGGCGCGTTGGTGATGGCGGTCAAAAATGCTCAGGATCGACGCTATGCTAATGGTAGTATTGGCACAGTGGTCGACTTTGAGCCGTTGACCGAATATCCGATTGTCGAATTTCGAAATGGTCGTGAAGTAACGATGGTTCCTGACACCTGGGAGTTGCGTGATGGGGAGCGAAAACGAGCGAGTATTTCCCAGGTTCCGCTGAGACTCGCATGGGCAATTACCGTGCATAAAAGCCAAGGGATGACGCTTGACGCGGCGAAAATCGACCTGAGGAAGGCATTCGTTGAAGGCATGGGTTATGTTGCACTGAGCCGAGTTCGCGATCTGAATAATTTATATCTCTATGGCATTAATCGTAAAGCACTTGAGGTCTCGCCGGATGCACTGGCGATTGATGAAGTACTGAGGAAGCAAAGCGAGGAAACGGCCGCCACCTATGAATATTTGCGTAAAGAGATGAAGAAGGCGGTAAAGGCGCCCCGCAAGAAAAAGGCGTCGAGTGATTGGCATGCGAAAATTGAGAAAATGCGCGAAACATATCCCAACGCTTTTCGTCCCTGGACAAAAGAGGATGACGAAAAATTGCAACAGGATTTTTTACTCAATCCTGACCTCGAGGTGTTAAGTCGAACATTTGGCCGTCACCCCGGCTCAATCATCGCACGACTCAAGAAACATTTTGGCGACGATATTGTAGCCTAGGAGTAATATATTTTCCTGCTTGACACCAACCTCGGGGGGGGTACTATGAATACATGAATAAAAAAGCTCAAGGTTTCACCATAGTAGAATTACTCATAGTCATTGTCGTTATAGCAATCCTCGCTGCAATATCTATTGCAGCTTATACAAACATCCAACAACGAGCTAAGAACACCGCTATCATTAATGCCGCGAGTCAATCAGTGAAGATGATACAGGCATATATAGCAGAGTATGGGACGTATCCGCTAGTATGGTCGGGAGAGTTCGCTCATTGTATAACGGATCAATGCGCAGGTTCCTATGGAGATCTGACATCCAATACCTCTCTCAATAACAATCTGGCAAAAGTAGGTACTCCGCCACGGACTGTTCCTGGTAAAGGTAACCGAACGGGCATTGTTTATCACTATAACCCTGATGTCATTATTAATGGTGTGTCTCAGCCTTTGGTAGTTGGGTATTGGCTAGAAGGGCAGAACAAAACCTGCGGGATATCTGGTGTGGTAGATGGCTTATCCTCCTCACTCTCCACAACTGGCTACACAGACGGTAATCATGGCGATAGCGGTAAAACTCTTTGTCGCATCTCCGTCCCTGGTCCGGCGCACTCCTAGCAACAAGCTATGGTACGCTATATATAGCGTTATGCACGACGACACACACTAGACTTTTCCACAAAACTGTGGAAAAGTCTTTTTTTGGGGAAAAATGTAAAAAAGTGGGTACAAAAGGCTTGCAAGTGGGTAGCGGGGGGTAGTATAGTAGGGGTAGTGGAAATAACAGAAGAATACAACTTCTGTAAAATAAAAACCACGAACCAAACAATACAATTTAACGATAAGATCCAAAGGGAGCATCGCCAACAAAGCCATGGACTACTTTGAACGAAAGCTGGATGATAAGCGTCGATTGACGATTCCAACAGAACTACGGGCAGAGTTTGCGAGTGGCGTCGTATTATCGCGAGGATTCGGGGAATACCTCCATATGTATCCTCAGCAGGTATGGGACAGGGAAGTAGAGCCAGCACTTGCGGGCGACTACATCTTTGACGAAGAGCTGGCGGATCTGAACGTGCGATTTAGGCGCGGCAAGGTAACGCAAAAGCTTGACCAAAAACAAGGTCGGGTGGTTATCGAGCAGCACTTGCTAGATTATGCAGGTGTTGACCGCGACATCGTAGCGGTGCGCGTTGGTCAATACTGGCGTGTTGGCGCTCCGGAAAAGATCGCATAGTTTTCTGTATTTACGTAAGTACCTTAATAATTTGAACGAACACTCTCGAGATCAACTATCTGAGCGTTGGAGACGACTCGTGGTACTTCGCTCCACTTTAAAAAAGGCGCGAACCTTTCTTTTACCTCCCAAAAAACTCCACCTCACACATAAGTCTCTTAACGCGAAATGTTTATTTTATGGTATGTCTCTGACTATCATTTTCGCACAAACATTTCGCCTCTGAAGAAGCAAACAAAAACAAAAAAGCAAATCAAACACAAAATTGTCGCTCTTCGGCGCTCAGTTAGGTGATCTCGAGTAGATAATAGGATATAATAACTATTGTCTATGAGTATTAAAGAACTTCCACCACAGCTGGAATCGTCTCTGTTACAGGAGAACGGGCCAGTTCATGTTCCTGTTTTACTCGATGCGGTATGCGACGTTCTGAAGCCTCAGAAGGGCGAATCCTATTTGGATTTGACCGCTGGGTATGGAGGACACGCACGCCGGATTTTAGAAGTAACAGAAAATATACCCGGTTCGGTATTGGTTGACCGCGATTCGTTTGCGGTTCAGGCGGTGCAGGATATTGTTCGGCAGGGGGCGCAGATGTATGAAACGGATTTCGTTTCGGCGGCGCGAGACCTGGTGAACGAGGGTAAACAATTTGACATGATTTTAGCTGACTTGGGGGTGTCGTCACCACAACTCGACAGAGGAGAGCGAGGGTTTTCGTTTCAGGCAGATGGACCGCTGGATATGCGGATGGACCAACGCCAGGAGCGAACCGCAGCGGATGTTGTTAATCACTATTCTAGAGATAGGCTAGTCGATATCATTACCCGCTACGGAGAAGAGCCTCGAGCAGTTGCCAGGCGGATCGCAGACGAAATTATCGCCGCGAGACCGTTTCAAACAACCGCAGAGCTTGCCGCTGTCATCAAGAAGGCATATCGTCAACGGGTGAAGCATCATCCGGCGACGCGCACATTTCAAGCACTACGCATAGAGGTAAACCAGGAGCTACGGCTGGTCGAGGAACTTTTGCCGCTTTTGCCACTTCTTTTGAAGAAGGGCGGACGAGTCGCAATTATCAGTTTCCACAGCCTGGAAGACCGACTAGTTAAGCGATATTTTAAGGAGCAGGTGAATGCCGGCTACGAAGCGGAACTAGCGCCTATTACGAAAAAACCTCTTGATGGTGCAACATACGATGTTCACAATCCGCGGAGTCGGAGCGCAAAGCTTCGGGCCGCCGTAAAAACATAAACAAAAAAGAGGAGGCTACTCATGCCAATCCACATCAAAGTTCAGTTCCAAGACGCGGACAAAGCCGAGCAAGTACTCGTTCGCCGCGGGTAAAACCTTGGAATAACAACCTAATATCATCAGGGCTACCTCTGTGTATGTGTATGTAGCCCTGGTGAACCATGTCAAAAGAAAAAACCATTATGATAACACAAACACGAAACACATCATTTACACCACGCCGCACTACTATGCAGCCGTCGATGCGTCGCAATCAGAACGGGACGCGGTATCGCTCCGAAACAAAGCTTGGACCAGTTGCTCATACCGTCCTCGTCGCGCTCATGATTACGGTGCTTGGGCTTGTGTATTTGACGCAAGCAACCAAAACGACCGCGTATAGCTATGAAGTGCAGGATCTCGATACGCAAATTAGCGAGCTCTCTGCCAAGAAATCTGAGCTTGAAGTGCAGAATGCTCGATTGACTGCGCTTGAACGAGTTAAGGGTAGCGCTGTCGCTACGGCGATGACGACACCTGAGGCAACAGATTACGTGCGATAAGCTGGTTATGGTATAATTAAAAGAAGGAATTATGCAAAGTCGCACGTTTTCTCGTACTGATATTTTGGCCATGATCCTCCTCGGATGTATGGCGATTTTTGTGTTGCGGCTGTTTTGGTTGCAGATTGTGGAATATGACACCTACAAAGAGATTGCCCGTCAAGGCCAGCAAAGGAGTTTTACGATTCCGGCGACCCGAGGTGAAATTTATATGCAAGATAAGGGAACGGCGGTACCTGTCGTGCTTAATAAGGCGGTGTTTACGGTGTTCGCCGACCCAGCGACTGTTCAGGAGAAAGATCGGTCGGAGATAGTCTCGGTTTTAAGAGACGTTGCCGGTGGAGAGATGCTGAATGACGTTGAGGCGAAATTAAAGAAAGAACAGTCGCGTTACGAGGTGCTTGCCAAGAACATTTCTCGCACACAAGCGGAGAAAATTAAAGAGAAGAATTTTTCGGGTATTGGTTTTTCACAGGGTTCTGTTCGAAATTATCCTGAAGGCGTTTTGGGCGCTCAGGTGCTTGGATTTGTTAATACCGAGGGCGAAGGGCAGTATGGCATTGAGCAACAGCTGAACGATGAATTAAAAGGCAGAGACGGAATGTTGCAGTCAGTGGCCGACGTGCGTAACGTGCCGTTGACGCTTGGCAAAGACAATATTCGAATTGAGCCGCAGTCTGGAAAAAATGTCGTGCTAACTATTGATCGGAACGTGCAGAGTTACGCGGAGGAGGCGCTGAAGCGCGGTATTGAGAGTGCGGGAGCCACCGAGGGAAGCGTCCTGGTGCTAAATCCAAACAGTGGACAGGTGTTGGCGATGGCGAACTATCCGACGTATAATCCTGGCGAGTATTACTCTGTGACTGATGCTTCAGCGTTCTTGAATACGACCACAATGGTGCCGTACGAGCCGGCGTCGGTCATCAAAACATTTACGCTCTCGACGGCGATAGACAAAGGGGCGATTTCTCCGTCAACGGTCTACCAAAACACGGACTGCGTTGCGGTAGCGGATCGAACAATGTGTAATGTCCTTCGAGGCCTTGGCGGACCGACGAGCATGCAGCAGGTGCTCAATAACTCGCTCAATGTGGGGACAATCTTTGCCGCTCGCCAACTTGGTGATGGTCAGACGGTCAATGCGAGCGCGCGTCAGATAATGTACGATTATTTCCATAATAAATTTGGGCTGGGCGAGAAAACGGGCATAGAAGTGGCAGAGGTGGGAGGATATATCTATCCGCCAGATAGCGTTGAGGGTAATGAAGTGCGATATTCAGCGATGACGTACGGGCAGAGTCTTAGTTTAACAATGATTCAGGTGGCCTCGGCGTTCTCGTCCGTGATAAACGGTGGGGAATATTACAAGCCAACACTGGTTGCGGGTACTGTTGACGATCAAGGTAACGCATCCTACGACACCACGAAACCGCTCAGGCGCACAATTTCCGAAACGACATCGGCTGAGATGACAAATATGTTAGTGACTGCTCGCGGCTCGTCGTGGATGGGAAGAAGCGATCGGGCGGGGTATATGATTGGGGGCAAGACGGGGACAGCCGAGACGATTAGCTCAAACGGTGAATATACCCAAAATGAAACCGTCGCAACCTATATTGGGTTTGGTGGCACTGGTAGTCCGGAGTATGTCATAATGGTACGTGTAGCAGCGCCAGGAAAGGGGTTAAACCTTGAGGGCGGACTGCATGCGGGTCCCGTATTTACAGACATTTCGAACTGGATGATTGACTATAAGAAATTAGCACCGAGAGGATAATTATGCATCAAATATTACAAACAGTAACCCAAGAAATGACTAACGTGTTTCTATTAAGTGTCGGGGCGTTCCTTCTTGCCATGTTACTAACGCCGATTTATACTTTTTTTGCCTACCGGTATCGGTTTTGGAAGAAACAGCGTTCAACCAGCACTGACGGAAAGGCGCTGAAAATCTTTACAAAGCTACATGCGGCAAAATTTCAGCGAAACATTCCGACTATGGCGGGAATAATCGGCGTCGTGTCTATTGCCGTGGTGACATTACTCTTCAATCTTGATCGAGCAGAAACATGGCTGCCGCTTGCGGCATTGGTTGGTGGTGGAATTGTAGGGCTGCTTGACGATGTCATTAATGTTCGAGGACTTGGCGGAGGCGTGGCTGGGTTGAGGTCTGGAGTGAAATTTCTGCTTATCACGGCCCTTGGGGTAGGACTGGGTTGGTTCTTCTTTGCGAAACTCGGTATCGATAGCTTCCATGTGCCGTTCTTTGGTGAGTTGGCAATAGGCTGGCTCATCATTCCACTCTTTACATTTGCTGTTGTTGCGACAGGTAATGCGGTGAATATTTCTGATGGTTTGGACGGTCTTGCCGGCGGCTTGCTCGCTCTAAGCTTCGCAACGTTTGGTGGCATAGCTTTACTGCAAGGAAACGTCATGCTTGCGGGCTTTTGTTTTACGGTCGTTGGCGCATTACTAAGCTATCTATGGTTTAATATTTATCCTGCACGATTCTTCATGGGAGACGTTGGGAGCTTTGCCTACGGTGTCTCTTTGGGTGTCGTGGCGATGTTGACGGATTCGTTGCTACTTCTGCCGGTTATTGGACTACTATTCGTCATTGAAGCGGGGTCAAGCTTGGTGCAAATAACAAGCAAAAAACTGTTTGGTAAGAAAATCTTTCTTTCGGCGCCGATCCATCATCACCTGGAAGCCAAAGGTTGGCCGGAGACGAAGGTTACGATGCGTTTTTGGGTGATTGGGTGCGTTATGGCGTTTGTTGGTGTAATGCTGGCGATTGCGGGAGGCCACATTGCGTAGCCGCCGCGACCCAATAAGCTCCTCTGAGCCGATGGTAGTGCGTCGTCACCGGCCGATGTATCAGGTGGCGTTATTTATGGGGTTACTCCTACTGCTTGGACTAGTGGTAATGTATGCGATTGGGCCGCAGCGCGCGAACCTTCTTAATTACGCATATGGGACGAGCTATAGCGACAACTTTTTCTTTAATAAGCAGCTTATCGGCGTTATATTATCGGTTGTAGCGTTCGCGGCATGCGCGCTGATTCCACACCAGTTGTTTACGAAAAAATACGCTAAAGCATTGTTTCTGTTGGGGCTTGGCTTGTGCGTAGCGCTTGTTATTTTAGGAGCGGTATTTCACGCGCCATTTGCCACCGATACCAACGGAGCGTATCGATGGTTTTATTTGGGTAGTTTTGGTAGTTTTCAGCCTTCGGAGTTGTTGAAGTTTGGCGCGCTACTTTTTGTCGCGGGCTTTTTGGGTATGCGGGCAGGGCAGGGCAAGATTAACAGTGTTTCGGATACACTTATACCCCTGGCAATTGCGACCGGTACGGCACTTCTTGTTGTTGTGGTACTGCAAAAGGACTTAGGAACGGGCGTGTCTCTACTTGCTATCGTACTCTCAATGTTACTTGTGGCGGGTTTGAGCGGCAAGATAATGCTACGGGTTTTGGCAATCTTGGCGATTGCTTGCGTGGTATTTATTGTTTCAGCCCCTCACCGGATGGAACGGGTGGTGACATTTATGCAGGGAGACAATAATAGTCAGGTTACTGAGGACGAGGATAGCTACCATATTACTCAAGCGAGAGTGGCTATTGGCTCGGGCGGTCTATTGGGGCTTGGTATCGGTAAGAGCGTGCAGGCAACCGGGTACTTGCCGGAAGCAATTAACGACTCAATTTTCGCAATCATGGGTGAGACATTTGGGTTTGTCGGGCTTGTGCTGATATTGGGTGTATTTACCGCGCTGCTCTTATCTATCCTAAAAATTGCCTCGAGATTGCCTGACATGCGGCTACGTTTGGTGGTGGCTGGCGTCTTTGGCTGGGTGGCGTCGCATGTAATCCTGAATGTTGCGGCGATGACGGGCGTGGCTCCGCTAACGGGGATCTCACTGCCGCTTCTCAGCTATGGTGGCACGAGCATGTTGTTTATTGCGGCGGCATTAGGACTGGTGTTTCAATTGTCGCGGTATACGTCACATAAGCCATTAGCGGAAGGAGGAGAGCATGGCCAAGATACTAGCAGTCGGCGGCGGCTCAGGCGGACACGTTACGCCAGTGGTCGCAGTATGTAGGGAACTTCGTGAACTTGATGCATCGCACGAGTTTCGTTTTTGGTGTGACAATAAGTTCGGTCCATCGGCGAGAAGTATTTTCGGTAAGTATGATAAAACTATTCCAGTTGAGTATATTTTTGCGGGGAAGTTTCGACGATACCATGGGGCAAGCAAGTGGCATTATCTTCAGCCATCCATCTTATTTCCAAATGTGAGGGATTTGTTCTTGGTGGCAGGCGGCTTCTTTCAAAGTGTCTGGCGTTTTCTTCACTGGCGACCGGACGTCGTTTTTATCAAGGGTGGATACGTGTGCCTCCCTGTAGGGTATGCCGCACGGCTATTTAAAATACCAATCGTACTTCATGATTCCGATGCGCATCCAGGGCTGACAAATCGTCTACTTTCACCGTTCGCTTCGCAAATTGGAACAGGCGCACCACTTGAATATTACAATTACCCGTCAGAAAAGGCGAAATATGTGGGTATTCCTGTCGCGCCGGAATTTCGACCGTACTCGAAGGCAGAGCGCCGTGGTTTTAAGCGGGATCTGGGTTTTGATGAGGATCGGCCTCTTGTGGTGGTTACTGGCGGCGGACTTGGTGCGGTTCGGCTAAACAATGCCGTGATTGAGGCCCGAGAAGTACTTTTAGAAGAAACGTCCGTATTTTTGATATCTGGCACGCAGCAATATGATGAGCTTAAGGCGCACACAGACGAGCGTGCTGGCTGGCGCCTTGAGGCGTTTATTAGTCAGGGCATGGCGCAGGTTCTGGCGGCAGCGGATATTGTAGTAGCTCGGGCTGGGGCAACTACGCTACTTGAGCTGGCGGCTCTACATAAACCGACTATTATCGTACCGAACGCCATGTTGACGGCGGGACATCAGCTAAAAAACGCGAAGGTATATCAAGATAAGCTCGCAGCAATTATTATGACTGAAGAGGAAATCGCGAAGAGTAAGCTCGCTCTCGCACATAAAATAACCCAACTTCTGTCCGCGCCGAAGATATTGGAGGACCTCGGTAAAAACTTTGGCACGTTTGCGAGGCCTCATGCGGCGAAAGACATGGCTCAGATGATAACGACGGTTATTCGACCACAAGGGCGGAGGAAATGATCTTTAAACGAAAAAAAACAGAGGCGGAGCTGTCGCGACGAGAAATAATCGCGAAACGTCGGCTGGCTGTAAATCAAGCACCGAGTGGGGCGGGGGAGAGTGGACGAGCTCGGCAATTCCAAAAGAATCGTACACTTGTCTCAAGAACTGGCGAGCCAAGCGGATCCGAGCGGCAAGCGTGGCGGAATTTACGCCAGAAACGTCGACGACTCATAGTAACGCTCGTGGGGGTTTTGGCGGGTGCGGGCATGTTGATGCTGGCACTGATGCAATTTGCAGGGAAAGTACAGGTACAAACCCCTACCCCCATGAAAGAGGAGTCTACGAGTGTATACGTGGCGATATTGAACGAGTATTTTGCCGAGCGGCCCATGGAGCGATTTAGGGGCCTAGTGCAAGAAGATGCGCTCCAGGACTTTTTCTCCGTAAAGGCGCCAGAGGTAAAAACAGTTAGTATTACGAGTGGGACCGAGTTGGCCACGGCGACTCTACGGCTAACCTTCCGTGAGCCCGTTGCACAATGGTCGTCGAGTGACCGGACTTATTTCGTGGACGATATGGGCGTAACATTTGAGCGCAATTTCTTTGCTCCGCCCAGTGTCGTTGTCAAGGATGAGAGTAATATACAAGCTGAGGCTGGTGTCGAGGTAATAAACCAGCGATCTTTAGGCTTCTTGGGATATGTAGTGTCTGGTTTTCGTGAACATGGCATGACTGTCCAAGAAGTTACCCTGCCTGAGAATACCTTAAGGACTATGGTCGTCCACCTGGAGGGCAGGGCAACTACGGTGCAAATGACTATTGATCGCGACGCGAAAGCACAAGTTGAAGAAGCCGTTCAGGCACTTCAGTATCTGGACGGGAAGGGTGAGGCGCCTGGGTATATCATTGTAAGCGTTGATCAACAGGTGTTTTATAAGTAGAAGGGTAGTGTGGGAGGTTTTTGTGCGCAGACAAGAGGCGGGTGCTCCACCCTTCATGTTCTCTAAATGTTCTTTTTGTGCAAAAATATAATATCATAACGTACAATACAAAAAGTCAAATAGTAGGTTATGAGGCAGGGGGAGGAGAGCAGGGCAATAGTTTTTTATAAAAGTCAAATATCAACAAAGCTTGGATGTGTGGATAACTTAACGTGAAGGTGTGACAAAAATAACAACAGCCGTGACTTGGAGCGCATTGTTCATTATCGCGAAGAATAACTACGAACATACATGGAAAATATGCTTAGGCCGGCACCTTTAATGGCAGAATACGGGAAGTCCCCTGTTTATCATGGTACTTCGGGGCATCTAGCAGTGTATATGGATGAATGCTTATGAGTCTATATACACTATAGTATATTACGTAAAAGATATATTGTGCGACATTAAACCTATAACAAGAAGATGGTTATGTATACGTTTAAAATGTATTCCCTATAAGGCTATTTATCCAAATAAAAATGATTTATACGTCTTCTCGCTTTTCTCGCTCGGTACCTTATATGTTTTCCATATCGCCTTGTTTTAGTCGATTCTCTAATCTCTGTATTAAAACTCTTATACGTAACGCTGAGTCTATATTAAATAGTATGAGGTTTTACACATAGCAAATGTTCCCCTTTTGTTCTCGTGTTTTTTTGAAGCCGAAAATATAGACATAGGACCCTGCCGGGTTCAATATATACAAGGCTAATGTTGAATCTTTAGGCTAGTACTATTTTCCGTAGACTTCTTGGGCATAGCGCTCGTTTGATGTTCTGCGGCCGTTTCGTGAGTGGCTGACACAGAAGCGGTTGCTGTCTTTTTTCGTCGTGTTCGTGTTCGTTTTTTCTTTGGTGGGGTTTCTTCGGCGGGGTTTGAGGTTTCGGTTGCTGCTGTTTGTAGCGCGGCAGCGGCGATTGGTTCTGCCTCTTGCGTAGGACGAGCCGGTGCCATCACTCGTGGCTTATTAGGTGCCTTTGGTGCTTGTGGCTGCAGTGATGTGACCGGTGGTTGTATGACGTCAGCTATCTCCTTTTCGATGCTAGCACGTTCACGAGCGTAATGACGGCGAGTGTGTTCTATTATACGACTCGTGTTATCCGTTTGCGCTGGTGGCAATTCTAGCGTACGCGCAGAAAAAGCCGGCGTCTTTTCGCCGCCAATAACCATATTGACAACAAAGTTGCGGTTGTGCATTTGAAGAAGATCGGCTGCCTCGAAGTTCGGTTCGAACTGCTTGGATAATATCGGTGCGTCGTCAGCCGAGACGCGGAAGCATATTACTGTGCCCACGTTGCCAAACACTGCGTCGCGCACAGTGTCGGCCATCTGAGAGATGTATTGGTTGGCGACGGTTAGGTTTAGCCCGTATTTACGAGCTTCGGACAAAATGGTTGCGAATGAGTCGGTTGCGAAGTTCTGGAACTCATCTACATAGAGATAGAATGGCCGGCGATCGCGAACATCAGGGATATCAGAGCGCGACATGGCGGCTAGCTGAATCTTGGTCACAAGGAATGATCCCAAAATCGCGGCATTATCCTCGCCGATAAGGCCCTTTGATAAGTTTACAATGAGAATCTTCCCTTCGTCCATAATTTGGCGAATATTGAAGGTGCTGCGGGGTTGACCAATGATATTGCGAATAATCGGATTTGCCGTGAACGCACCCACCTTATTGAGCACTGGCGCTACTGCCTCGGTAGCGAACTTATCGTTCCAACTTGCAAACTCGACGTTCCAGAATTGCTGCACCACTGTGTCAGTACAGTATCCCAACGTCTCTTTACGGAACTTTTTATCGGTAAGCATGCGAGTGATGTCGAGCATAGTGGTTTCCGGTCGATCCAAGAGGGCTAAAATAGTATAGCGTAAAATATACTCAAGCCTTGGCCCCCAGGAGTCGCCGAACATGCGTTTCAGAACGCCGATAACCTCTGAGGAAATATTGGTTTTTTGGTTTGGATTCATGACTTCAAGCGGATTAAAGCCGAGCGGATAGGCAGTATCGGCCGGATTGAAATAGACGACATCCTGAAGCCTGCTGCCAGGGATAAATTTCATGTTATTGATGGCGAAATCACCGTGCGGGTCGATAATGGCATAGCCTTGGTTTTGAAAAATATCGCTTAGTGCGAAGAGTTCCAATAGTCCGGACTTCCCTGCTCCGGTCTGTCCGATAATGTAGACGTGTCGCGAACGATCGTAGCGCAGCATGCCAAACTGATGGCCGACCCCTCGGAAATTAGTTACCCCAAAAGCGGAAATTTCAGCGTCGGACAGAGTGTTACCGGTGATAATGGGCAGCTTTGAAGGTGGTTCCGCTGTTTTTGAGCTTGCCCAGACGATATTCGGTGTCTCAACGTTGGTGTGCGGCAAGTGATAGACCGATGCCAACTCTTCAATATTGAGAATAAACCCGTCGTCGTGAAACGAGCGGCGGCTGTATTTTTCAATAAACTCCTTACCGAACGTTGCTTTTGTAATCTTAAATCCATTGAGATTCGTGCTGTTGAATTGCTTGAAGGTGCCGACCAGCGCTTGCATGCGGAGTTTGGCGTTGGTTTGGCTTTCACCGAGGTATGCAAGGCGGATTTTTACTTGGTAGCCAAGTTTTGTTGCCTTCTTTGCCACCTCGGACATGCGTGTTTTGTCCCGCTCAGATAGCTCCGCCCGGGATGTTTTACTATCCCCCTGCTCTGGTGGTTGCCACAAGGCCTCAAGAAGTCCACCGAGCCACATGAGGCCTCCCCCTACCCCGCCTCCGAATGACATCTTCCCTGTCTTAATACTTGCAGCCCATCGTTCGGCAAAATCATGCCAATCGTCGGCAATTGGACGCACTAAAATCTGAATCCATAATTCCTCGCCTGTGGACTCGAGTTTTGCTAGCGTCCCCGTGATGCCTGCAAGGGGGTCAACTTCGAAGTTCTGGAACGTGCGAATGGGCAGAAACTCGTGATCGGTCGTTGTCAGCTCCGCAGAATAGACTACTTGGTGGTCGCGCTCATGCTCCGTATAATCACCTTCAGCCGGGTAAATCTGAACAGTTGGGTACTGTGCGTAAATCTGTCCCTCAACAAAGCTTTGGAGCGGTTTCGGCACCCAAACATAAAAGCGGATTTGCCCGTTAACAGAGGCAATCTCGAAGCTGAGATGCTCCTGTTGCCCTCCGGATAGCTTCAGCTCTTTTCGGTCTCGTAAAATTCCGTGAAGGCTGGCAAACAGCTGCTCGGCGGCTAACTCTGATTTATCGTTGGTTCTTGGGATTTCTAGGACAAGGAGAACGCTGTCGGTCAAATCGATACGATCGACTTTTTGGTAGTTTCGCCACGTTAGATATGACAAAACCGCTACAATTGGAATCCAGACGTACCATTGCAATAGAAAACCAAATAATGCCAAGATTATTTCCATAGATATATTGTCTCATCTCTGGTGAGAGAATGCAAATTAAGCGCGAGCGAGTTTCTTGTCAATGTTACGCCAGAACGTAGGTTGCTTTCGCGCTACGTTGGAATTGCGGTTTGCTTTGCAGGTTGAGTAGGATAGTCGTTTCTTTCACCTGGCGCTTGTCGAGAACTCGCTTAACGATTTCGTCCCGGTGAAGCGGCTCCCCTGCTTCCTTAAGAACCTCCGTAATGATATCTGCTACGGTTCCACGGCTATAGCCCCATCCTTCAAGCGCGTAGATACCGCGGCCAATCAACACAAACCGATTGTCCTTGATAAGCTCATTGTGAATCGCTTGAGTCGTCACGTCTTTTCGTTTGAAGTCGCTGTTTTTAATTGCTTTGGCAATCTCGGAAAAGTGCATTGGCTTGCCATTGTCTTCTAGGATAACAAAAATCTTGTCGCGAATGTTCTTAGGATTAACGGTTGGCCATTTGACAAGTCCCCAGTTTCCCTTTAATTCTGCCAACTTTTTGCTCAAGCTGGCAAGAGCGGTAATATTCGATGGGTGTTCGTATTTCATTTCAGCGTGCATCTCATCACCGGTGACAGGTTTACCTGTCTTCTTGATGAATTTAACGATTTCTTCAACTTGCGACTTAATGCTTTTCTCGTCTCCAACAGATTCAATTGCCGCCGATTGGTAGAAATCGTCATTTTCAGTGATTGTGGTAATTGAAGGTAAAAGCTCTGCAACGAACGCTGTATGCGCACGTTCGGTTGGTGTTGCCTCGTGTCCGAGCAAATGTGTCGCAAGGTCCTGAATACGGGCAGCGCGGCCCATTTCGGCGAGATTCGATACAATAATTTTACCCATGGCCGTTGCGCTTGGAACTTTATTGTCCGCGATGGCGAGACGAAGGCGGATGAGAATTGCCTTTTCGAGCTGGCGGACGCGCTCGCGGGTAATGCCAAGCATCTCCCCAATCTGTTCCAGCGTTTCTTTGCGGTCGTATAAACCAAACCGGCGGCTAATAATTTCTTTTTCGCGTTCCTGGGAAATCTCTGCCAAAATATCTTTGACGGCGTCTTTCAATTCAGTTGTTGTGTCAATTTGCGTGGGTTGAACCATGGTAAATGTTGCACTTTCCTTTCTGTCTCACCTCAGAATTAAAACTATATTATTACTCTATACTTTCTATTATACAACATGCGTATTTTAATGTCAAGTATATTTTGTACTCTTTAAGATTATAGCATGTTTTTTACGAAAAATGCAATGAATGGTATGAGACTTTTATATACTGGATATTATGTAAAAATGTATATACAGCGTAGGACAAATGTGGTATGGCGCTATAGATAGCGGTTATGTCTTTTTCCGGCGCGTCGTCTTTCGCGCGGACTTTTGGGTAGTTCGGCGACTCGATTTTGCGGGTGCTTCCGCCAATAATTTTTTGGCTTCGTCATGCGTGATCGATTTTGGATCGGTATCTTTCGGTATCTTGGCGTTCTTTTTGCCGTTGGTAATGTATGGACCATAGCGGCCATTGAGCACCTTGACGCCATCGCCAAAATCAGCGATATTCTTTTCGGCTTCCGTCTTCAATTTTTCGTCATATAGCTCTAGGGCTTCTTCAAGAGTAATGGTTCGCGGGTCCTCTGATTTGATGCTCACAAAGAGTTTGCCGACCTGAATATACGGCCCAAATCGCCCCACGTTTGCTTTAATATCTTGGCCATCGGCCGTCTTTCCGACAAGTCGAGGCAATTTAAACATTTCGAGCGCCTGTTCCAGTGTGACCGTTTCAATTTTTTCACCCTTAGGCAGCGGTGAGAATTGCGGTTTTTCGTCGGAATCGGTAGTGCCGAGCTGAAGCATCGGTCCAAAACGGCCAAACCGCGCGATAATAGGCTTTCCCGATTTTGGATCGGTGCCGATTTCACGACTAGCGCCGACCTTTGACCGGTCAATCCCTCCCGACTGTTCAATTAGTTTGTGAAATGGGGTGTAGAAGCTCTTGAGCATCGTGCTTTTGGCGAGTTTGTCGCTCGCAATCTGGTCAAATTCCTCTTCAACGTTAGCAGTGAAGCCATAATCAACAACTTGCGTGAAATGATCACCAAGAAAATCGGCTATCAGCTCGCCGCTCGGAGTTGGCGTTAGTTTACCCTTGTTCGCGCCCGTTTTCTCTTGAATGACATCGCGCTCAACCGTTTCGCCGTTATAATGAAGAACGATCACGTCGCGCGGTTCTCCCTCACCCGTCCCTTTTTCGGCATATCCGCGGGTTTGGATAGTGTCAATAATAGTCGCGTAGGTAGATGGACGACCAATTCCAAGGTCTTCGAGTTTCTTGACAAGCGACCCCTCGGTATAGCGAGCGGGTGGTCGAGCGAAAGTTTGTCGGGCGGTAATAGAGTGGGTCTCGAGGGTGTCGCCAGATGCGAGCTTTGGTAATATTTCCTCTTTACCTCCTCCGTATACGCGCAGGAAGCCATCAAACACAATCACCTCCCCTTTCGCTTCAAAGTGTGGCTCTTTTTGGCCGGATATCGTAATAACGACTGTTGTTTTCTCTAATTTTGCCGGACTCATCTGACTTGCCAAGGTGCGGCGGCGAATCAGATCATAGAGTTTTTGGTCGTATTCATTTGAGGAAACAGACTCGCGCGTGATGTCGGTTGGGCGGATGGCTTCATGAGCCTCTTGGGCGCCGGCAGCCTTGGTCTTAAATTTGCGAACGGTGGAATATTCCGGTCCGTACAGCCTTTTAATGAAATCCGTTGCCGCGGCAATCGCCTGGCCGCTCAGGTTAACCGAGTCGGTTCGCATGTAGGTGATTTTTCCTGCCTGGTAAAGTTTTTGGGCGGCGGCCATGGTAGCTTTTGAGCTAAAACCGAGCTTTGCGTTTGCCTCCTGCTGCAAGGTTGAGGTGGTAAACGGCGCAGCCGGGTTTCGCATGCCAGGAGTCTTTGAGACAGCGGACACGGTAAACGTTGCTTCGCGAAGGTTTTCCAGGAAGTTTTGAGCCTCTTTTTCCGTATCGAACCGCTGGTTCAATTCGGCTTTAAACTCTTGCCCGTCGTGAAGGAAAAGCGCGGTAACTTTAAATTGCGACGTACCTTCAAATTGCATGATTTCCCGTTCGCGTTCAACCAGTAGCCGCACGGCCGGACTCTGGACCCGCCCGGCGGACTTACCGCCAGGCACCTTTTGCCAGACGACGGGACTGAGCTCAAAACCGACCAAACGGTCCAGGATCTGCCGTGCCTGCTGAGCTTGCACCAGGTTCATATCAACCATCCTCGGTTGCTTAATGGCTTGAGTAATAGCGTCTTTAGTAATCTCATGAAAAACGATGCGCTTAGTTGTTTCTGGCGGTAAATCGAGGACCTTGCACAGGTGCCACGCAATAGCCTCCCCTTCGCGGTCTTCATCGGTCGCAAGCCAGACATTGTCCTTGCCAACGGCCTTCACGGCCTTTTTTAGTTCGGTAATCACCTTCTTTTTCTCGGGGTCAACCTCATAATGAGCATAGAAATCATTCTTCACGTCAATTGGCGGCGTGCCGTCCTTTGTCTTTTTGACGATTGAGCGGATATGGCCGATACTCGAGAGCACATGAAAATCGCTACCGAGGTACTTTTCGATAGTCTTTGCCTTGGCTGGCGACTCAACGATAACTAAATTCTTGCTCATGTCGTTTCTTATATAAGCACAACCAGGCCATCCATGGCAAGTTTTCCACGGAAAATGCGCGGGGAGTATTGCGATTTATGTCGTTTTGTGCTATAATTAAAGAGTGAGCCACCATCGGGGTGGCTTTGAACACCGGGAGGTAAAATGGAATGGGTCACGAGGCCTGACAATAGGGGCAAGCCCGCCCCGGTTGACCAGTTCGTCAACCCGGAAGAGGTGAAGCTCGCAGCCGAGGCTGTAGGTTTCACAGTCCCATTGCCAGAGGAGAATGCGTCCTTCTTGGCGCAGCAGAGGGCGCTGAGCCCGAGAGCTCGTGCAGATGGCGATCCAGTTGTCGTGCGCCTAGATGAGCTGTCGCCCTTCTTCAGGCGTATTGATAAGGAGCATGCCCTACTAGGGGCCCCAAAGGGGGTGCTGAGCCGCATCAACGACTTCAAGCGCCGGTATGACCTGGAGGAATACGTGTGTTATAGGAGAGAAGACGTGTCGATGATTCTCGCGCAATCGACGATGGATCTCAACAGCTGGTTTGTAGTCGCCTGCTGGGACTGGAAGACAGTATTGACCTACAAAGAGGCCATAACTGCCTTCAAGAAGCAGGACGAAAAGTTCCAGCATCGGGAGAAGAAACGAAAGGTTTCTGTCTGGCTGAAGTATAATGTTACGCCAAATACCGTTGGGGCTGGTGCAATCATCGTGGGGCTCATTATCGCAGTCATTATTGCGATAGTAGCCCAGACGGTGATTCCTCTAGCCGTATGGTTGATTTTCACGTCTCTAGTAGGATTCGTGGAGGTTGTGATTGAGGACTGGTGTTCCTAGCTAGCGGGTAAGTCCGCCGCCCAGAAGAGCCCGCCCCACCCTTTCGGTGGCGCGTATCGCTCACTGGGGGCGGGCTCTTTTTATTTTTTGAGATTATCTATTACACGTGTATGAGGCTATATCTTTGGATATCGACTCGGGGTTGTGGTGCCAAAGTCAAGTCAAAGGCCGCCCCGGGTTTACGGGGCGGCCAAGGACGCTTTACGGATACCAGCAGGCCTGTACCTGGAAGGGTCGGTCGCTGACAATACTAGCGAGGTCACGCCCATCAAGGCCGCTTTCCCGCACGGCATCAACGAGAAATTCCAGGAGAACGGTGCTTTCGGGATCTTCCGCGATGAGTGCAGAAACGATGAGTTGCGACGTAGCCATAGTGCCGCCGCCGCCCTTTTGTATTTCTCGTATGATTTCGCGTACGGTGTCGTAGCGACTCTTTTCCTCTTCACTAGGCGTGACGAAAACCACGTCAGTGGAAGGCGCCTGGATCGTCATAGCAATCCCTTTCTGGTCATGTCAAGCGTCCGATTGCGGAGCGTTTGACGAAATTGATTTGTCAAGCTATCGCTCAACGCAATTAAGTCTAGTGTATATAGCTGCTGGGATAATTGCAAGCACGAGTTCTTTGAAGTGAAATATTATTTTATTGTCCACTGGTTGGCGCCGAGCGGTTTGATGAGGCCGTTGATTTCGAGCATGGTCAGGGTGGTGGCGAAGTCGGCGGGCGCAAGGCTGGATTGTTGTTGGAGCTGCTCCCCGTCGCGGATACCGGCCATAAGAAGCTGGAGAATCGCATTTTCCGCAGGAGTATCGCCCAGGGGCAGTCTGGTTTGGGTGTCGCGCGGGTTGGCGAGAAGGTGCGGGGCAATAACTTCGAGAACATCAATTGCCTCGGTAACAGGGTGCGCCCCTTGTTTGAGAATACTGTTACATCCTTCAGAGAGCGGGCTGGTGATATTTCCTGGAACCGAGAATACCTCTCTCCCCTGGGAGAGGGCGTGTCCCACGGTGTTGAGTGTGCCGCTCTTGGCCGCGGCCTCGGTGACAATAACGGCGTCGGCAACACCGCTCACTAGGCGGTTTCTCTCAAGAAAACTCCATTTCGTAACATGTACATCGTCCCCTTCTCGCCATTCGGACATGATTGATCCGCCATGAGCGACGATGGATTTGGCAAGCGGCACATTCGTCCGAGGCGAAATATCTGGCAAGGCATTCACGACAATGCCAATCGTTATACCGCTAGCCTCAATGGCCGCCTTATGCGCTAGCGCGTCCACCCCGAGCGCCAAACCGCTCACAATAACCACTCCCCTCTTAGCTAGGTCATATGCCAGTCGTTGCGTCACTTCCGTGCCATATGGGGTCGGCTTGCGACTGCCGACAATAGCAACTACCGGAGGGCTATTTTGGGGCAATTCACCAATATAACACAAGCTTTTTGGAGCACTTGCAATATCACCTAACCTCTGGGTAAAAATATGCTCATCTGGACGAATTTTATTGATTTTCATACAATTTGTGTCAAAAGGTATTGACAATGTGTCAAATGTTTGCTATAATGGTACATGATTGATTGCGTAACACGTGATCAAACGCACCTTATACCCCCTATTCTAACATTTATATGTTAAGTTGTATGTAATGGTCACGAAGTATTTTTACCCTCCACTTCTGGCGTAAAACATTACATACATACTAACCCCTTTAACCCCTCGATTAATTCTTATATTCATCGAGGAGCCCGTTCAAGCATGGACTATCCAGTAGTGAGTATTCAGGCGTACCGGTTGCAGATGACACCGTTGTAACGCTTCCATGAGGGGTGGGTTGAAGGGTAAAAAGGCGCCAGGTGATGCCCACCCTTACCTGGCGCCTTTTTATTCCCCCGTCAGAAAACCCCGGGCTTTCAAGCCCGGGGATGAATGACACA
>JAEAMG010000602.1_pt1 | contig 38392 bp, 31 predicted proteins | sample 8958741 | NCBI WGS metagenome assembly JAEAMG01 (sample SAMN16933256, study PRJNA681125) | bioreactor sludge metagenome | isolation source: anaerobic bioreactor treating anionic surfactant - SDBS | place: India: Bengaluru | collected 2019-02-28 | reverse complement strand
GTCGCGCAGAACGACGCCACGGTCAAAGGCCAGGGCACGCACGACAAGACCGGCCGGCACTGCCTGCCCAAGGACCCGAACGGCAAGCTGGACATCACGTGGTGTGCGGGCCAGTGGCTCCGCGATGAGAACGGGGAACCGACGCGCGCCATCCGGCATCTCTGCTGGGACGGCTGCATGTTCACCAACGAGGTGATGATGAACCCTGAAACGTGGAATTCGATCCTAGCCGCGATGGTTAAGGTGCGCGACGCGCACGGCTGGAGCGAATAACCCGAAGGAAGCGAAACGCTTAAGAAAAGGAACTCTTCTGATGGCATCCAAAAAGACACTGAACATCGGCATGATCGGTTACGGCTTTATGGCGCGCACGCACTCCAATGCGTACCGCCGGGTCGGCAATTTCTTCGAGCTGGAATACCAGCCGGTTCTCAAAACGGTCTGCGGACTGGTGGAGGCGGAGGCGAAAGCGTTTGCCGAACGCTGGGGGTATGAAACCTGGACGACGGATTGGCGCAAGGTGGTCGAGGATAAAAACATCGACCTCATCGAGATCTGCTTGCCCAACAACGTGCATGCCGAAGTCGCCATCGCGGCGGCGAAAGCCGGCAAGATGGTGATCTGCGAGAAGCCGATCGCGCGCAACAGCGCGGAGGCCTTGGCGATGACGGAAGCGGTCGAAGCCGCGGGGGTGCCGAATTTCGTTTCGTTCAACTACCGCCGCATCCCGGCGGTGACGCTTGCCAAGCAGCTCATCGACCAGGGGAAACTCGGCAAGATCTTTCACTACCGCGCCAACTTCCTGCAGGACTGGACCATTTCGGCCGATGTGCCGCAAGGCGGCATGGCGACGTGGCGGCTGGATGCCAAGGCCGCCGGCTCCGGCGTCACGGGCGACCTGCTGGCCCATTGCATCGATCTGGCGCTTTGGCAGAACGGCCCGATCAAAGACGTCTCCGCCATGACGGAAACCTTTGTCAAGGAGCGGAAGAGCGTTGAGACGGGCAAAATGGAGCCGGTCAAAATCGATGACGCCTGCACCTTCTTCTGCCGTTTCGCGAACGGTTCGATGGGGAACTTCGAATCGACGCGTTATGCCCGCGGCCACAAGGCGCTCTTCACGTTCGAAATCAACGGCGAGCATGCCTCCATCCGCTGGGATCTCCACGACCTGCACCGGCTGCAATACTTCGATCACCGGGATGAGGGTATTTTGCGCGGTTGGCGGTCCATCCACGTCAGCGACGGCGATCATCCCTACATGAAGCACTGGTGGGTTCCGGGGTTGCAGATCGGGTACGAACACTCGTTCGTCCATCAAATCGCCGATTTCCTGGAAGGGCTGGCCAAGGGCCAGCCTGTCGGCCCCACCTTCCGCGATGCGCTGGCCACGCAAAAGGTCTGCGACGCGGTGCTCGCCTCGGCGGCCAGCGGGAAATGGGTGTCGGCCGGCTGATGCGACTTGCGCGAAACTGATAATTATTTTGCGCAAAAGACGCTAGTTTCTCATGGTTCTTTCGGTTATCGTGGTCTTCACATGACGGTTGACGTTGTGCGGCAACCACCGATAACCGGGAGGACACATGAAACGGGACGGACAAGAGAATCGTGACGGCGCGCCGCCATCCTACAAATGGCAACTGGTTGCGTTGCTGTGCGTCGCGTTTTTCCTGAACCAGGGAAACCGACAGATCTACAGCACGGTCCTGACGCAAATCAAGGCGGCGGCGGACGCGGGGGGACTGGGACTCTCCGATGTCCAGGCGGGAATGGTCGCCTCCGTATTCATCGCGTGTTACGGTTTGTGCGTGCCGCTCGCCGGCTTTCTGGGCGACCGTCTGCGCCGCAAATGGCAGCTTCTTTTCAGCGTTCTGGTTTTCAGCATCGGGACGCTGATGACCGGCTTTGGCGGCGGCCTTCTTTCCCTGATCGTTTTCTACGGCATCATCTTCGGGGCTGGCGAGGCTTTTTACTACCCTCCCGCCACGTCGCTCCTGAGTCAGTTCCACGAAAAAAGCCGCGCGACAGCCTTCTCGATCCACCAGGCGGCTCTCTATCTCGGCATCATGTTCAGCGGTTTTTTCTCAGGATACCTGGCGCGCACGATGGAGCTGAAATGGCGCGCGCCCTTTCTGATTTTCGGGGCCGCAGGGATCATCTGGTCTCTCGTCATGCTGGTCTGCCTGCGCGACACGCCCAATCAGGAGGCCTCCGGGAAAGTGGCGCGCGTTTCGGTCCGCGAAACGCTGGCGCACATTTTGAGCAAGCGTTCCGCCATCATGCTGGCGCTGGCCTTCGGGTGCATGGTCTATGTCGATGTGGGCTTCAAAACCTGGACACCCACCTTTCTGATTGAGAAATTCGGCTTCGCTCCAGAGAAAGCCGGTTTTTCCGCCGTTTTTTATCATTTCGTCTGCGCGTTTGCGGGCGTCATGGCGGGGGGCCGTCTGACGGACACGTTCGCGGCGCGCCGGAAAACCATCCGGTTTGAAGCCAACGCCTTGGGTCTATTGCTGGGGGCTCCCTTTCTTTATATGATGACGCAGGGTCCCTCGGAATGGTTTTGCTTTGCGATGCTCGGGCTCTTCGGCTTCTTCCGCGGGATCTACGACTCCAACCTGTTCGCCTCGCTTTTCGATGTCATCAAACCGCAGTACCGCGCCACGGCAACGGGACTGATGCTTTCGTTCGCTTTTCTGGTGGGCTCGTTCTCGCCCACGGTGCTGGGACTGCTCAAGACGCGGTTCGGACTCTCCTTCGGGCTGGCTTCCCTGTCCGCCGCCTACGTTCTGGCGGGTGCCGTTATTCTGACCGCATGCACGCTATTCTTCCACAAAGACTACGAAGGATCCAAAGTATGAATCAAGCCAAACAGACTCAAAGCGTCAACGCCTCATTTTCTCTGGCCGGTCACCGAGCGCTGGTGACCGGTTCGGCACGCGGAATCGGACGGGCGATCGCGCGGGCTCTGGCCGAATATGGCGCCACGGTCGCGGTGCACGGCGTGCGTGCGAGCGATGCGCTCGATCAGACGCTGGCAGAGGTGCAGGCCTACGTGCCGCAGAGTGCGGCGGTGACCGGCGATCTGGGCGAGCCAGGGGTTGCGGCGAAACTGGTGGCTGCGGCGACAGCCGCGATCGGTGCGCCCGACATCCTCATCGCTAACGCGTCGGTACAATTCAGGCGGCCTTGGCTGGAGATTCCTGAGAGGGAGGCCTTGTTACAGATGCAGGTGAATTTCCACGCCACCTTCCAGCTATTTCAGGCGGCTTATCCCGCCATGCGTAAGCAGCACTGGGGACGGCTCGTCTCCGTTGGCAGCGTGCAGGAGTTGCGACCGCACAGCGAGATGCCGATTTACGCGGCCAGCAAAGCGGCACTGGAAAATCTGGTGCGTAATCTGGCCAAGCAGTCCGGTGTCGACGGCATCACCGTAAATAACATCTGCCCGGGCGTCTTCGCGACAGACCGCAACACCGAGGCGCTGAACAACCCCGTGTACGCAGAGCAGGTTCGCAATCTCATTCCGGCGCGCGATTTCGCTCAGCCCGAAGATGCGGCGGGTGCGGCGGTGTTGCTCTGTTCAGAAGCCGGGCGCTACATCACCGGCACAACGATCCGCATCGACGGCGGTATGGGCATTTCGTAAGAGCTAAAAGGAGAACGAGAATGAAAGAAGAAGGCTTGCTGCAAAAAGAGGCGAAGATGATGAAGCTGGAGAAGCTCATTGCCGAGCGCGAGGGCATCTCCACCAAAGCGTTTCCGGTACCTGTGAAGGAGATGCTGGCCCGCTACGAACAGCTCTACACCGGCGCGATCAGCGACGTGCTGCGCGAGTTCGCCCTGCTCGACCAGTCGCTGCCCGGGCACCTTCGGCCGCTGCGCGACAGCGACGTGGTGGCGGGCATCGCCTTCACGGTTAAGAGCGCGCCGAACGTCAAGATCACGGGCGAGATGACCTTCCGCACGCAGATGCTCGACGAGATGGGCGAGGACATCTTTGTGGTGTGGGATACGTCCAACGATGAGAAGGCCACGCTCTGGGGCGGCGTGATGACCGCGACGGCATATGGCAAGGGCGTGAAGGCGGCCTGCATCGATGGCGGCATCCGCGACACCAAACAGATCCTTGAAAAGCCCTTTCCGGTTTACTACAAATATCGCATTCCAAACGGCTCGCTCGGCCGCTGCCTGATTACGCATTACCAGATCCCGGTCAAGATCGGCGATGTGGTGGTCAAGCCCGGCGATGTGATCTTCGCCGACTGTGACGGCGTGGTTTGCGTGCCCCGTGACATCGCCTATGACGTGCTGGTGCGCGCCGAAGAGATCCGCGAAAACGAAAAGAAGATCTTCGGGTGGGTTGCCAAGGGCGAGACGATCCACCAGATCACCGAAAAGGGCGGGTATTTCTAAGGCGGGCTAACGCCCGCAACCCAAGTATTCAGAATTCAGGAGTCAGAACACTCTCCCGCCATGACGTAAAGACGCAAAGGCAGAAAACCTATGCGCCTTCGCGAGGAGGCGGGAAAACAACTTGTTAATCATTGTGGTTGTCGGTTTGTAAGGCACGAACATGAAACGAACGGCTGGATGGTTGGCGATAACGGCGGGTTGCGCGGCGGTTGCTTTGGCGCAGACGAACGAGTCCGCGGTCAGCGCGGCCTATCAGAAATTCTGGAACGAGCCCGCTGTTCAGGCACGCATCAACCGCGACATTTGTTCGAACCGCATGGCGGAAGCGCGCCTGACGCTCGGCCCGGTCAAAGCAGATACCGTCGTGACGATCGAGCAGACGAGCCATGCGTTCCTGTTCGGCGGCAACAGTTTTCTGTTCGGCGATCTGAAGACACCCGAAAAGAACACGCGGTACGCCGAAACGTTCGGCACGCTCTTTAACGCCGCCACGGTCGCCTTTTACTGGAAAACGCTGGAGAAGGAACAAGGCAAACCCCGCTTCACGGAAGACAGCTCCTATGAATACCGGCGGCCACCCACTGATCCTGTCGTCGCCTATTTCGGAGCGCGGGGGATCAACATGAACGGCCACGCGATCATCTACGGCATGCGGCGCTGGGGTCATCCCGAGTGGCTGCCCGAGGACCGCAAGGCCATGGAACCGCTTTTCGAACGGCATGTGAAGCAACTGGCGGACCGTTACGGCGCACGCGTGCAGCGCTGGGATGTGGTAAACGAATCGATCGATCAAGCCAACCGCGGTTTGATGCCGGACGATTACACCTATAAAACGTACGTTTGGGCCGCGAAATATTTTCCAGCTGCCGTACGGTTCGGCATCAATGACTGCGATATGCATGGGGGCCCCTCGCGCCGCTATGTGGAGATCGCGCGCGACTTGATCGATCGCGGCGTACGTATCGATACGGTCGGTGTGCAGATGCACATCTTTAATCCCAAGGAGTCGCAGAGCATCGCCAACGGCGCGGACATCCTGACTCCGGCCAAGAATTACGCGGTGTTGGAGTGCCTGAAAGGCGCGGAGCGTCCGATCCATATCAGCGAGGTGACGGTCAGCGCGCCGGACGAGAGCGCGCGCGGCCGTGAGATTCAGGCGATGATCGCCCGGAACCTCTATCGACTCTGGTTCAGCTATCCGACGGTCATGGGGATCACATGGTGGAACGTCGTGGACGGCGGCGCCGCGCCGGGCGAGCCTTCCTGGTCCGGCCTGTATGACGGTGAGATGAATCCGAAGCCCGTCTATCACGCGCTCGACACGCTCATCAACCGCGAATGGAAAACGCGTTTGACGCTGAAGGCCGAGGCCAACGAGCCGGTGTCCTTCCGCGGGTTTAAAGGAGCCTACCGCGTGTCATGGACAGATTCGGACGGGACCGTCAAGCGCGCCGAGTTTGTTCTGGCAAAAGACGGCGACGGCTTCTGAGGTGCGTGCCCGGCAGAGCGCCCGCAAGGTTCTGTCCGTCAGAGGCCACGCTCCCAACTTCCAACGTGACAAAAGAACCGATTTGTCTCACGCCAAGACGCGGTGGCGCAAAGGATGAAAACCTATGCGCCTTCGCGCTGACTTCTTTCCACCGAAGCTCTAACGCTCGACAGCCGAAAGCGAAATACGTTATAGTGAATCCGGCTTCGAATGAGGTGAATAACGGTAAGATAAGGAGCGTGAGCATGAGACAGTGGATGACATGCGCGATGGCGGTGGCGGCGATCGGTCTGTTCGGATGCGGGAAGTGTCCTTTCGCTCCGAAGGCCAAGAGCGACACGAGCGTGTCCAAGGCCGCCCCGATGAAGACACCCAGGCTGGGCATTGATCTGACCGGCCAGTACACCAACCCGGACGGCATGACGATCAAGGATGGCGAGATCTGGCTCTCGATGAATAACCTCGCGAGCGGCAAGACGAGCTGTATCGTGAAGATTACGAAAGACGACAACGTCGAGAAGGTGATTGACCTACCGCAGCATCCCGAGACCGGCGTTTGCAGCGCATTGGGTTTGGTCTTCGCCTCGGACGGCAACCTCTACGTGTCGGACAACCAGAACCTCGCGGGTAAGGGCCTCGGCAAATCGCGCGTCTTGCGCGTGCTCTTCAAAAACGGTAAGGCCGTGCGTTCCGAAGCCGTGGCGGTCGGTCTGCATGCCGCGAATGGCATCGCCGCCAAAGGCGACTTCCTTTATGTGAACGAGACCACCTTCGGGGAAGGCGACCCGATGAACAGCGGCACCTACCGCTTCAAGCTGGCGGACCTCAAGGCCGAGGCGCCGCTCAACGTCGATGGCACGATGAAAGACCCGCATGTGATCTTCACTCTGAAGACCAAAGGCCAAAACAAGGTCGGTGCCAACGGGCTGTGCTTCGATTGCTGCGGCGATCTGTTTGTGGCGAACTTCGGCGACAAGGAGATCTGGAAGGTCAGCTTCGACGAGAGCGGCAATGTGAAGGAGAGCAAGCTGTTCACGACCGTCGCGTGCGCCGAGAGCATTGACGGCATGCAGTATGACGGCGAGGGCAGCATCTGGTTCGCGGATTTCATCGGCAATGCGGTCGTGCGCGTTGACGTGCGCAGCGGCGTGGCGACGGTGGTCGCCAAGAACGCTCCGAACGACGGGCTGAAAGGCGAGTTGGACTCGCCCTCCGAATGCATCCGCCTGGGAAACAAAGTGTATGTCTCGAACATCGATCTGACCTTCGGCCCTCATAAGGCGGACGACAAACAGACGATCTCGATCATTGACCTGTAAGCGTGACGCCTGCGGAGCGAGAGCCAACGACGGGGCACCGTTGTTTGAACCAGATCAAGATCAGGATGACGATAAACGGTTACGAAAGCCGCAGATCGCTCTTAAGCCTGACGTGACAGCACAACCGAATTTTTTAACGCAGAGACGCAAAGGCGGTAGTCCTGTGCGCCTTCGAGCGGATGCGGAAAAACAACTTGTTCGTCAGGGACGAGAACCGTTTTGCATTTTTATGACACGCGATTTCTTGAAGACGTTGACGCGGCGATATGACGCCTATGTCGATTCGTTCCGGGACCGTTCAGGCGCGCTGCCTCAGATGATGGGGCTCAAGCTGGAGCATACGCGGTACGTGGTCGCCGATGCCAAGCGGATCATGTCAGGCGAGGCTTGGCTTGAGGACGCGTGCGTCATCGGCGAGGTCTGCGCGTTGCTGCACGACGCGGGGCGCTATTCACAGCTGAAAGAGTTCGGGACGTTTCAGGACGCCAAATCCATTGACCACGCCACGCGTGCGGTGGAGGTGATCGAGGCAGAGGGCTGGCTCGCGGAGGTGCCGGAAAATGAACGTAAAGCCGTGCTCGCGGCGGTCGCGGCCCACAACAAGAGGGCGGTTCCTCCGACCATGGAAGCAGCGGTTAAAGCCTTTGCGCATCTGGTGCGTGACGCGGATAAACTGGATATTTTTCGGGTGATGGAAAGTGCCGTTGCCGACGGTTCGCTGGAGAGTAATCCCGAGATCGCTTGGGATCTTCAGGTGAAGGGGGCTCCTTCTCCAGACGTGGTGGCGGCGGTTCGCATGGGGCATTCGGTCAGCTATGCGAGCGTCAAGACGCTCTCCGATTTTCTGCTGATTCAGGTCGGCTGGCTGATCGGGGGGATGCATTATCCCACGACGCTTCGCTTGGCTGCTGAGCGCCAGGCTTTGGAGTTCCGCGAAAGATTTCTGAAGACGCTCAGTGATGATCCGGGTGTGGATGCGTGCTGCAAGGCGGCGCGGGCCTATCTGAATGAACGGCTCAACCTGCCGACGGTAAGATGAAAGCTTTAGTCATAGTGGCGCCGACCGTCAGCGCGCTCTCTCGGGAGGCGCTGCAAGCGGCTTTACGCAGCCGGTTTGGGGCCATCTCGGCAGCGTTCGAGGTCTGTGAGGTCCCGGCGGGGGAGGACATCACGGCGGCTGTCAGCCGGTGCCTGAGCAGCCGGTTCGACTGCATGGTGGCGGTGGGGGGAGACGGCACGGTTTCGGCGGTCGCCCACGCGCTGACGGGTAGCGAGATGCCGCTCGGCATCGTGCCTGCCGGGACTGGAAATATGGTCGCGCGCGAATTCGGGATTCCGCTCGGCATCGATGCCGCGGTTGCCCTGATCGCGAACATGCCCAAACTGAAGAAAATTGATGCGATGCGGATCGGTGACCGCACTTATCTCCTGAACGCGGGCGTGGGCATCAATGCGGAAGTCATCGACCAGACCTCGCGACTGGGCAAAAGCCTGTTCGGGCGCTCGGCTTATTTCGGAACGGCGGTGTGGCGGGTGCTTCAGGCGAAACCGCAGAGAATGGAAGTCACGATCGACGGCGAGACGCGAACCTACCATGCGACGGACGTGGCCATCTCGAATTGCGGGATTCTCGCTAAAGCGCTCAACCCGAACGGGCCCGACGTCCGCGCGGATGACGGCCAGCTCGACGTCTGCATCCTCTGCATGAAATCGCCGCTCGAGTATCCGTGGTACTATTTCATGAAATACATTGCGCCGAAACGCGTCAACAAAATCATGTTCGAGCTTTCGGCCAAAAAGAGCGTGACGGTCCGAAGCGATGCGCCGATCGCTGTGCAGGCGGACGGCGACATCGTTGGCGTCACGCCCGTCAAGATCGAGGTGCTGCCGGACGCCCTCACCGTGATGGTGCCTTAATCGGCCCGAACCAGTTCGAGTTTGTCGATAAAGAGCGCGTTAATCGCCGAGGTGCCGTTCTTTTTGTCGAAGCGCCCCGGACCGATCCAAAAATAATGAGCCGTCTCCGGCACCCACTCGGCCACATCGTACCACGCATAGCCTTCGCCGACGGCGGAGGTTTTGCGGTCACAACCGCCGCATCCTTTTTTGTTCTTTGTGTCGTACACGCCGGACCAGAAGGCCTCTCCCTCTTTGCCGGGCGCTTTCTCAACGCGCACCCTCATGCGGATACGGTATTTTTTGCCGGGATCAAACGCGACTTGGCTGAAGGGCAAGGTGGTGCACCATTCATAGTGCGTGTTGTATAACTTCATCGCGGAGCCGTCCTCAGCCAGCGGGTCGGCGACGGTGTCACCCCACTTGCCCCGGTTTCCGAGCGAGAGCAGCGTGTCTTCCACGGTCGCGCGGGGCTGGCCCGCGTTGGCCGGAAACTTCAGCGGACCTGCCAGATAGCGCCATTTGGACAGCATATTTTCGTGCGCTTCGTGACTTTCCGAAAGCCGGATGTTCTTGGCTTCACTGAAGCGTTTCAGCAGTTCGGTGGCGAGGGCGCGGTGTTCGGCGGGCACGTCGTATTGCTGGGGATTGGAGGTGACCCAAACCTTCTTCTCTTCAAACGGCGGCAGACGCGCGAGGCGGGCGAAGAGGACCGGAAACGCGCCCATGCGCACGTTGTAGGCGTGTGCGGGAGCGTCCTTGACAGCGGTTTCCGCCTGCTGCCACAGTGCGGTGGCGCGCGCATAGAACTCATCCGGTATAACCGGATTCTTCACGTCCTCGAAGATGCGGAGCGGGGTGTTGGTCGATGTGCCGTAAAAGGTGTGAACCTCATCGAAATAGCGGCGCACGAGCGGCGCTGCGGCGCCGTAGTAGCCGTTGAAGAAATCGGCCAGCAGCGGTTCGGCAGGCAGATCGGGATCCCAGAGCCATTTGGCGAGCAGCCACGCCTTGAGCTCCGCGAAATCGCCATGGCGTCCCTGATAGGCGCCCTGCTCGAAAAGCCCCACGACGCGGTTGTCGCGGAAGAATTTGACGTTGCCTTGCAGGGCGAGGACGTTGGGGAAAGGGCCGGTGTAGGTTCGGAAGTTGGTGGTGTAGTCCCAGATGAAGAGCTGGGTGGCCATGCCGCTCCAGCCGCGTATCTCCTCGACGAATTTGCGGTTTTGGTCGAACACGCTGAGGTCAAGTGACTTGGAGAAGTCACATTCGATGGTGCAGAGGCGCGGAACGACGTTGTGGCGCGGGCGGACCGTCTTCGGCGGTTTACGCGTATACTGATAAGCGAGGGTCTCGATCCAGACGCCAGGGAACTCCCTTTCCACCGCCTCGGCCACTTGGTTGACAAAATTGATCAGCGTACCGGCGTGCGACTCTTCGCGGTCGTCAATGGCTTTGCAGGCGGGGCAGGTACAGAAGTTGTGCCAGTCATTCTGGCTCACGCTGAAAAGCCTGGCGGTCGGATCCTTGCGGATGCGTTCCAGAACACGTCCGGTGACGATCTTCAAGACATCGGGATTCGTGAGGCAGAGTTGCGTGTGGTCTTTAACGCGCTTGCCGTTGATCTCACTGTAGTACTCGGGGTGCGTGTCGAAAAACTCCTCGGGCGGGCAGAGCGGGTTGAATGTGTGGCAGAAGAGACCGCCTCCAAAGCGGAAATTCTTGCCGCCATGCTTGTCGGCCAGGCGCATGGCGTTGCCGTTGACCTTGTTGCGGGCCGCAAGGTCGCCGTCGAACATGTCGAACCAGAAGGGCTCGCGCATGGCAAAGGCGGGCTTCCGGCTGTCATCGATGGCGGGCACGGCGAACACGTCGCGCTGCGGGATCACGCTGTGCCAAGAGGTGTACCAGCGGCAGCCGCCGAAGCGCTCAAGCGCTTCATACACGCCATAGAGCGTGCCTCGTTCCCGGCTGCCGATGATGAGCAGATGGGGGGGCTTGGTCACGATGCGGAATCCGTCCGTGCCCAGCGCCGCGAGGTCTGCGGAGTTGCTCAGAAACGTGGCGGTGTACTGCGTATCGCCAAGAAGGATCGCTTGGGCGGGAAGCGGCGCGTCATCGGTGATGAGCGGTAATTTCACGCCGGTCATCTGTTCCGTGAATCGTTGGAACTCCTCGGCGGCGTAGATTTGTGAAGGCGAAGCGTTGGTTGACCTCACGAGCGTGTAGGCTGCGGGCTGTCCGCGCTTTGCGAGCGTTAAATTCTGAGCGGTGAGAAGAACCGGCGCGAGTGCAGCAGCCAGAAGATGAGCGACCTGTTTCATAATGCCCCCCTTTGAAATTGCTACCTATCTAATCAAAACCGGCATCGGATGGAAATCACAAATAGAGCTGATTGGGAAAACACAGACGCATGGACCGGCTGGGCGGGAGAAGCGCGTTCAGCGAGAAGGGGAGAGCATTCTGAATTCTTGATTCGGGATTCTTGATTCAGAATCTCAGATTCTGGATTGGGGAGCGGGGACCGGAGGGGTTTTTAACGCAGAGACAAGGAGAGGGGGGGGGAAAGGATGCAGGTGGCGTCAGCGAAACACCATCGTCGGGATTGCGATCCCGACCTGCCGCTATCCACCTCCCCAGTCCTCGCCTTCTCCGGAGCGGTGCGGGAGTCAAGTCAACGAAACGGGGTTACGCCTCGGAAAACACAGCCGAACGTCAGGCCCCGCAGAGGCTTGTCAGGTCGATCGCGTAATGCGTCCGCCTCCCAGCACCAGATCGCCATCGTAGAGCACGAGCGATTGGCCGGGGGTAACGCCAAAGACGGGTTCATCGAAGCGGACGCGTACCGTGGCGCCGCCATCCTCCACAGCTTCAAGTGTGGCGGCCACGGCTCTTTGGCGATAACGCACCTGCGCACAAGCACGATCCCCGGTCGTCAGAGGCTCGCGGTGCCAGCAGAACGCTTCCGCACGGCAGGTCGCCGAACAGGCCGCCTCGGGCCGTCCACTGACGGTGATCGTGCCTGTGGCCGGGTCGATCGCGATGATCTTGACGCGCTCGCCGGTCGCAAAACCTAAACCGCGCCGCTGGCCGATCGTGAAGGCGTGGAGGCCGGTGTGGTGTCCCAAGACCCGGCCGGCCTCATCCACAAAGACGCCGGGAGTCGCACGTCCGTGAAACTGCTGGCGCAGGAGTTCTGCGAAGTGACCGTCAGGCCCCGCGAAACAGACATCTTGGCTCTCCTCGCTCTTGGCATTCACCAAGCCGCGCGCTTGCGCGATGGCGCGGACTTCGGACTTGGTCAGGTTGCCCAGAGGGAATCGCACGTGTTGGAACGTCTCCGGCGCGATGGCGTGAAGGAAATAAGTCTGGTCTTTGTCGGGGTCGAGCCCCCTCCGCAGCAGCGGCCGGTTCTGCGCATCCGTCTCCAGCCGCGCGTAGTGGCCCGTCGCGATCAGATCCGCGCCGAGCGAGCGCCCGAAAGTAACCATCTCGCCGAATTTAAGGGCGGCGTTGCAGAGCACGCAAGGATTGGGCGTCGCGCCGCTTTCGAACGCGTTCCAGCAGGGCCGCATCACCGCGGCCTCGAAACCCGCTCGGCAGTCCGCCACCTCGTGGCGGACACCCAGTTGTGCGGCCACGGCTGCGGCCATTGCGATGGTCTCGGCATCCCCGCACGCCTTTAAACGCAAGGTGACCGCAATCACGTCATATCCCAACTCTTGAAGCAACAGAGCCGTCACGGCGGAGTCGATGCCGCCGGAAAGTCCGACCACAATGCGGGGTTTGTTTGTTTCAAGACTAGTCATGGCTGTTCAGTCGGCAGTTTATCCCATGCCTCCCCAGTAAGGCAATGTTCTTCATCCTTACTGGAATACTTAACGCAGAAACGCAAAGGCGCAAAACCTCTGCACCTTCGCGCGGATGCGGGAAAACAACGTGTTCTGCATTGACGTTGTCGGTTTGTAAGACCCTAACGAGACGGCATAACCGAATGAGCTCAAACCAAGACGCCGTTGACGGATTCCTCACTTTTCTGGTATGTTGCGACAACATTAAATAACGAAAGGTGTTCACCATGCATCCAGCCGCCAAGGGAATCATCAGTCGCCGTGACTCATTCCGCCTGTTCGGCGCAGCTGCGACAGCCGCAGCGCTCTCCCCGATCGTCGCTTCCGGACAAGCCGAGGCTCCCAAGCTCAAAGGCCGCATCAGGCAGTCCTGTACGCGGGGCACGTTCGGCAAGATGCCGACAGACGAATTTTGCCGCACGCTCAAAGCGCTCGGCATCGTCGGTGTGGACTTGGTCGGAAAGGGCGACTGGCCCGTCCTGAAGGAGCATGGGCTGGCTGCCACCATGGTCCCCGGCGCGGGCAGCATCAAAGACGGCTTGAACAACAAGGCTAAGCATGAGGAGTTCCTCAAGCAGTTCCGCGAGAATATTGCGGCCGCGGCCCAATTCGGCTGGAAGCGCGTCATCACCATGGCCGGCGACCGCAAGGGCATCAGCGACGCGGACGGCATGGCCAACTGCGTCCCCGTGCTCCAGGAGGCGGTGAAGATCGCGGCCGACCACGACGTGACCATCTGCATGGAGCTGCTCAACAGCAAGGTCAACCATCCCGGCTACATGTGCGACAAGTCCGCTTGGGGCGTCGAGCTGTGCAAGCGCGTCGGCTCACCTCGTTTCAAGCTGCTGTACGACATTTACCACATGCAGATCATGGAGGGCGACATCATCCGGACGATCACGGAAAACATCGCCTTTTTCGGCCACTTCCACACCGCCGGGAATCCCGGACGTAAGGATCTCGATGAGGACCAGGAGCTGTTCTACCCCGCCATCATGCGCGTCATCGCGAAGTTGATTGAGGAAGGCAAGTACGACGGCTACGTCGCCCACCAGTTCAGCCCCAACAACGGCGTCGAGTCCCTTGCCGGCGCCGTGAGTGTCTGCTCCTTATTAAGACCGCTTAACCGCGCTGCGATTTATTACCCGACCCCCGCCACGATGACCTTTTGTTCCGGGGCATTGGCCACGAGCCATAGGCCCTCGGCTTCGATGGCGTCCGCCCGTACCACGCGCAGAACGGGTGTGACCGTATCGGGCAAGTCCTGCACGAGCTCAGGAAGAACGTTGGCCGCACCCTCGATTCGCGCCATGTCGAGCCGGTTTTCAGGACGGTCAGGGAACAGCGCAAAGTAAATCATGTTCATCTCGACCAGCTCGCCGAAGAAGTGCGTTCCCAACGAGATGTCCGGCGTCAGGAAGGCGTGCATCTGCGCCACCTCGCACAAGGCCGTGACATGGTTGATCTCGGAAAAGCTGACCGGAACACCGAGCGATGCCATGTGCGTGCCCCAGCGCCCCGGCCCGATCGCCAGCACGGTGCCGCCCCGCTTACCCAGCGCGCTGTTGATCTCGCCGATGGCGCGGGCCACGGCGTAGCGCGCGTTTTCAGACAACGCGCCATAGAGGACCGGATGGACATAGAGAATCCAGTCCAGGCGCGTCACGCGGCTGTGCCCGACCACCGCGCCCTTGCTCATCAGTAGAGCCTCCTCCGGCGCCACGCTCAGCTCCGGCACATTCGGGTTCTGCGTGCCCTGCACCTGGAGCGGGCGGCACTGCAGCAGGTTGATGCGATAGTTCTGTTCGTCCAGGAAATTGACGGCGAACTCGACGTCCACCGGCCGCGCGTAGGCCGTCTCCAGCGACTTGAGAAGCTGCCGCATATCCGGCACAAACTCCGTTTCCGTCAACAGCTTGTCGAACGTCAGGATACGGTGGACGCGACCCTGCCTCAGCGCCTGTTCGTCAAACGAGGTGAACAGATCGAGCGGCACGTCGCGCGCGTCCTTGAGCAGGTCGTCAAAGTACCCCGAGCGCAGCGCATCCGCATCAAGATCAATGAAATCGACCCTGCGTTGCGAGTGGCGGCAGACTTCTTCGAAATCCGGTTCGGGGCGGCGCGACGGCGCGTTGAGCGCCACCACGCGCGTGTAGTCGTCATCGACGCGGTCGACCGCCCGCGTGCCGAGCCCGTAGACCAGCCGCACCACGCCCGCCTCAGGGTCGATCTCCTTGCTCCACACGAAGGGGTTATAGGAAAAGCCGACGCCCGCGAGATGCGGATAGAAGGTGTGGCTCTGCAGCACGCCGGTTACGCGCATCACCAGCAGCGCCATCTGCTCGTCGCGCTCCAGCAGCTTGTGGCGCGCGCGGTAGTTGAGCGCCTCGCGGCTCATAGTGCTGGCGTAGACGGTCAGCACCGCTTCCAGAAACGCCGCCAGCCGCATTTCGCGGGTGCCCTGGTTCGCGCAGAACACGCTCTCGTACTTACCCGCGAACGCGTTGCCGTAGTTGTCCTCCAGCAGCGAGCTGGAGCGCACGATCACGGGGTATTGACCGAAATAATCCAGCATCTCCTCGAACTGCCGCAGCACGTAATCGGGAAAGGTGCCGGCCAGGATTTTCGCGCGGGCCTCGTCCACTCCTTCAAGAAAAGTCTTGGGAGAATGCTGCTGCTCGCGGAAGGGCCACAGTCCGTTGCGCACAAGAAAGGTGTAGAAGACGTCCGCCCCGATATAGAATGAATCGTGCGGCTCCAGCTTCGCGCTGGCTTCGGGCGCTTCGCGATCCACGATTTTACGGGCGACCAGCATGCCGACCGTCTTGCCGCCGATCAGCCCTGTGCCCACCATGCGGTTGCGGATGTCCAACAGATCGGTGATGGACAGGTATTTCTTCACGAGCGGCATGATCGCGTCGTCGCGCGTGACGACCATGCGCACGAGCTGGTGCCAAACAGACTGCCGGTCGCCCTCGGTGAAGACAAGGCCCACGGATTCCGGATTGGAGACCATCTCCTCGGCGTGGCGCAGCACCTCTTCGCCGTACATCTCGTCCGTAGCCCAATCGGGCCCCGCGTTCGAGAGCACTTCGGCGATCACTGCGCTGGAGCGCACCACCTCGAAGGCGTCCTGTTCTTTCCAGACATGCAGCAGGTGGATTGTCGGGGTATAGCGGAACTGTGTTTTGACGGGACGGACATAGAGTTTGCCGTTGGCGTGGAAGACATCGATGAACAGTTGAGTTGTGGACTGCACCGGCTCGGTCGCGTGACGCGAGTGGTGCCGCCGCAGCAGGCCGAAATAGGCGATCGTCTCCAGCTTGTAGAGGTACGGGCAGGTGAGCATGAAGAAATTGCCGAGCATGGCATCCGAGTACCAGTCGGTCGCCAGGTCGGACAGACAGTCGAACACATAGTATGCGCCAAACCCGGCTTCGCCGATGGCCTTATGGATGCGGTGGATGAACACCTCGAAACCGTCCTCGGGGTTGAGTTCAATCCGCTCGCAGGGGAAGCCGTCCGGCAGCATCGGCTCGTGCCGTGCAAAGCGGAAGTACACCAGCTTGCGGCGGTCTCGGAGCGCCGCCTGCACGTAAGGCGTCACAAAGGCGCGATAGTCCTGAATGCGGTCCACATGCCAGACGATGTTGTCGCCCGCGAGAATGCCGCTCAGCGCGTCGTCAAGCAGCGGTAGCCCCGTTGTGTCGAGCGGTTCATTGTGGTCGCGGATGTCCCGTTGCATCGTTTCATCTCCTCTTTGCTCTGCCAGTATCCCGGAGCTCGGCTGGAGATCCTCACGGGTCGTCCGCAGCCCCCAGGCGCGGTTCCTGTGGACATTTAGTTTCCGGTGTTCAAAGTGGCTCCGTCATCTTTCAGCGCGATGAGGCGCAGGCGTTCGTTGGGCCCTGTGTTCGGTTGGTGTAGCGCCAGAAGGAGCCTGCCGTCCAGCGCCTTGAAGATCATGCCGTGTCCGCCGTTCGTCGTGTAAATCGGCGCATGGCCTTTCCATGGGCCAGCGATGAGGCCCGACTCCGAGCGGGCCAGCAGCACGCAGTACTCCTTGCCGGGAATAAAGGTGGACCAGATCATGAAGAGGGTGCCGCTCCGGGGGCTTTTGTAAAGGAACGGTCCATCTGTGACCTTGCCCTCCTGCGGACCGGCCTTCGCGCCAGGCGCGTCGGAGGCGTAGAAGAGTTTGAAGGGTTTGCCGACCGCATCCGACAGATCCCGCTTTAGTTCCATCGCAACGATTGCGCCGTCGATCAGTTGCACCCACTCGTGGCAGAAGACCATGTAAGGCGTGGAGTTCTCAACATAGAGCGTGCCGTCCAGTGCCATCCAGGATGGCGGTGTGTGCGACTCGTCCTTAAGGGGTTTAAATGGCCCATTCGGCGAGTCGGCGCGGTAGATCCACGTGCCGCGCTTATGCATCTTCGGCCAACTCTTTGCGGTCACCGGTTTCACCTCCGCCACGGTCGTGGGGAAGGTCAGGGTCACGAAGAGATAGTAGGCGTTGTTATACGCGTGCATTTCCGGTGCCCAGACCATCGCGACGCCCGAGTCTTTGGGCAGCGTAAGGACCGGCCGCGGCGTGGCCCACTCCGTTAGGTTCGTGCTGGCGTAGACCTCGACGCCCTTGAAGCCGCTATCCGAGCGGTTCTCGGCTTGGGCGTAGAGGTAATACGTGGCGGTCTTCGTATCTGCATAGATGAACGGATCGCGCACTCGGATCGCCTCCATCTTTAAGGTGACCGTTTGGCCGACGGCGCTTCCGGCTGCAAGCCATCCGGAAAATGCAAATGTCATCACGTTCTTCATGGGTACCCTCTGCGAGAGATTTGGCTTTGCGCGCAAGATTTAAAGGTCAGGTGTCACCTGGACCTGTGTGGACAGCCGGTAATCATTGCCCGAGGCCGTCGTGAAGGCCAGTTCTGCCATGAACGCGGTGAACCCGTTGGTTGGCGTTACGACCTCCGTAGAGGCGCGCGTGGCGTTCGCTTCCAGAGTCAAGGGACGGCTGCCCCATTTGGCTTTACGGAAATCGCGCGTGGACGAATAGGCGGACCAGAGCAGGGCCCGCTTGGCGGGAGAATTCGCGGTGACCGTGACCGCCGCGCCGCCGGAGCCTTTCATCTGCCATGTCATCTGCGGCGGTTGCTGATGGTCCGCCATCATCTGCAGAAAGGCAGCGAGCGTTTGGACCGCTGCGGGCGTGCCACCTGCGCCGTGTCCGGCGTTCGGCGCCTGATACACCATTTTGGGAGAGGGCAAGTCGTTCCAATAGTGGCGCAGGGCATCTACGGTCCAGTAGGGATCATTGGTGCCGAGCAAGAGCAGCTTGGGCATCGTGAGTGCGGCGCAGTAGCTGTAAGGGTCCACGATGCCGCGCAGCTTGACCATGGCGGGAAGGTCCATCTTCTCCACCAGGCCAAGGTCCGTATAGTCATTGATCTTCTCGCTCTGTCCGCCGTAGACGCGCTGCGCCCACTGGGTTTGCGCCTTCATGTTCAGCATGTCGATGACGACCGGGGCGATGCCGCAGACGCGCTTGTCCACCGCTCCGGCGAGCCAGGTGGTCCAGCCGCGCTTGGAGGCGCCGGTGACCACGAAGCGCTCCACCTTCGCTTTGTGTTCGGCCCGCGCCCACGCCTGCACGGCATCCATCGCGCGTACTGCGCTCTTGGCCATCGGCAGCAAAAGCGGCCAGGTTTCGTCACCGGTTTTCAGATACTGGTCAAAGGTGTAGGCGATCAGGGCATCTTCGTACTTGTTCTCGTAAAGAGGCTGGTTGGGGACGCTCGTTATGATCGCGACCCATGCGCCGCTGCGCTCCGCGAGAAGCTTGACCGTCGGCAGAACCTCTTTGCCGACCCCGGCCGTGATTTGCAGAAGAGCAATCGAGGGATTGCGCAGCTCGCGGGGCTTGGCGATGTAGAGGGTATGCGTCCACGGTCCGCCGTGCCACGTCTGCGAGGTGAGGTCGAGGGTTGCGACGTCGAGCCCTTCCATCACTTCCGTCTCGCGCACGTGCCATGCGAAGCTGTCGTCCGGTTTTCGGACATACTCTTCCAGCGCGCCGGCGAAAAGCGGGAGGCAGGCGGCAAGAGAAAAGAGGGTTGCAAACAGAATAACGATGACGGGGCGTGCGTGCGGGTTCATCACAGCGTCCTTCCTTACCGTCGCGCGGACGGTGCTTTCTTGCGCTTGTCGCGGATATACATGGCGGTGCCGTTGCGCAGGTCACCCTCGAACAGGTCGGTGGCCTGGATGAGTTTACTCCAGCTCTTGAAGCCGTAGTTGACCGGCGAATAGGACTTCTGGTTCTTGATGTATTGCGAGACCTCGCTCATGTGCGACCAGCCGTCGTCCCCCGCCGTGTTCTCGCAGGCGAGACGCAGTACGCTGACCAAGCCGGTGTCGCCGCGCAGCTCGTTTTTGGTTTTTTGGTCCTGGGTCTGCGGCTGAGCCGGCTTGGCTTTTTCGACCACCGGTTTCACAGGCATAGGCTCGGGAGCGACAACCTCCTCTTCACGCTCGCGCGCGGCGGAGATCAGGTCTTCGGTGAAAATGAACTGTGAGCAGGCTTTCACAAAGGGGGACGGCGTCTTTTTCTGGCCGAAGCCGAAAACCTCCTTGCCGCTCTCCAAGAGCCGGACCACGAGCGGGGTGAAATCGCTGTCGCTGCTCATCACCGCGAAGCAGTCCACCTGATTGGTGTAGAGAATGTCCATCGCGTCGATGATGATGGCCGCGTCGGTGGCGTTCTTGCCCTTGGTGTAGCCGAACTGCTGCACCGGCTTCAGCGCGAAGAGCAGCGAATGCGATTCCCAGTTCTTCAGCTGGCTGCTTTTCCAGTCGCCATAGGCTCTGCGGATATTGACGACTCCGTACTTGGCAAGCTCGTTCAGAACCGGCTCTACCGCATCGCGGCTGGTGTTCTCGCAGTCGATCAGCAACGCGATGTTCTTGTTCTTCATGCGGGAAAGCATAGCAGAGTTAAGATATCCGCACAATGTTACGGTGGACACGGCATCTGATTCCTCCGAAAAACCGCACGGAAGCTTTCACCCGGATGTCTCGCCCGCGGAAACACGGACGGCATGCCGGTGAAACCGCTGATTTCGAGCCAGCGAAACGGTTCCGAACGGCTTTCGCGGTAAAATCACTGCAGGTTACTCCCGCGTCGCTTGATCCGGGACGGTGCGGGAGTCACGTCAATGAAACGAATGCGCCCCGAGAAAAGTCAGGTGTACTTTTACGGTCCGGATGTGCTAAGCTGAAAGGCATTTTCAACACCCTAAGAGGATAAGCCAACCATGAACAAAAAAACTCTGCGTGATGTGGACCTGAAGGGCAAGCGCGTCGTGATGCGCGTCGATTTCAACGTGCCGATCAAAGAAGGCGTGATCACCGACGACACCCGCGTCAAGGGTGCCCTGCCGTCGATCAACTACGTTCTGGAGAAGGGCGGCTGCCTGGTGCTGATGAGCCACCTCGGCCGTCCCAAGGGCAAAGGCTACGAGGCCGACTTCTCGTTGAAACCGGTGGCCGAGTACCTCGCCAAACTAACGGGCAAGCCCGTGACCTTCGCGGCCGACTGCGCGAACGCGGACGCCGAAGTCGCGGCTCTCAAGCCGGGGGGCATCGTCATGCTCGAGAACACCCGCTTCTACAAAGAGGAAGAGGGCAAGGTCAAGAAGACCGACGAGATGAGCGAAGAGGACTATAAGGCCAAGAAGGCCGCGCTTAAGGACAAGCAGAAGGCACTCGCGCAGAAGCTTGCCTCGTATGGCGACGTCTACTGCAATGACGCTTTCGGCTCGGCCCATCGCGCCCACGCTTCCACGGCCGTGATCTGCAAATATGTGAAAGACAACGTTGCCGGCTTCCTGATGGAAAAAGAGATCGAGTATCTGGGCACTGCGGTCGAGAAGCCGACCCGCCCGTTTGTCGCCATCCTCGGCGGCGCCAAGGTCTCGGACAAGCTCGCGGTCGTCAACAACCTGCTCGACAAAGTCGATACGCTGATCATCGGCGGCGGCATGGCTTACACGTTCCTCAAGGCGATGGGCCATGATGTCGGCAACTCGCTGTGCGAGCTCGACCAGCTCGAGTATGCGAACCAGATGATCGCCAAGGCCAAGGCCAACGGCAAGAAGCTCTTGCTGCCGGTCGACAACATCGCGGCAGATAAGTTCGACGCGGAAGCCAACACGCAGGTGGTCGGCAACGACATCCCCGCGGGCTGGATGGCGCTCGACATCGGCCCCAAGACCACCGAACTGTACGCGGCAGCCATCAAGGGCGCGAAGACGGTCGTGTGGAACGGGCCCATGGGCTGCTTTGAAATGAAGAAGTTTGCGGGTGGCACCACGGGCGTGTGCAAGGCCGTAGCCGAGAGCGGCTCGGTCTCGATCATCGGCGGCGGTGACAGCGTGAGCGCGGTCAACAAGAGCGGCTTGGCCGACAAGATGACCCACATCTCCACCGGCGGCGGCGCGTCACTCGAATTCCTTGAAGGAAAAGAGCTGCCCGGCGTGGCGGCGCTGAGCGACAAGTAAGCGTCTTCCCGCGCGACTAAAAAAGAGCCGGCCGCATCTTCGGATGCATCCGGCTCTTTTCGTTTCGTCACCGGGTCGGTTCCCTTGACCTCGACAGTGCGGAAAGATTATGATTGAAAATGTGATTCGGATGATAGGTTTCAAGCGAGGAGAATGTACGTGATGAAGCTTGGGGTTTGGGCCGTGTGAATGGGATTGGCAGCAGGAGCGGGATTTTCAATTTACGCGGGAGGGACAGAACCGGTGTTATGAACCGATGGTGGATCATCCGCGGCTGTTGCCCCGCTTCGATATCGCCGGCACCAATGCGCTGAAGGGCCTCGGTTTCTTGAAGCAAGCAGCGAGCGAAAGAAGCACGCGGGGCGAATGGGACAAGCGGTTCAAATGAATGTGGGGCCGATCCCACAGGGCGGAGGAATTGATGCAAAACTTTGAGACCAAGCGTTTGCCGGAAAGACCCGATGTCATCGCGCCGGACGGCTCCGCGGTGCGGATCCTGTTGGGGCTGAAAGGCGGAGGTGCGGCTCATTTCGAACTGGCTCCGGGGCAGACGTCGAAGGCGGTCGCGCACCGGACGGTGGAAGAGATCTGGTTCTTCCTTTCAGGGAGCGGGGAGATGTGGCGCGCACAAGAAGGCCGGGAAGAGTCCGTTCCGGTTGGGCCGGGCGTGTGTCTGACCATCCCGCTGGGAACGCGTTTCCAGTTCCGTTCGTTCGGCCCCGAACCGCTGGCCGCAATCGGTGTGACGATGCCTCCGTGGCCCGGTGAGGGTGAGGCGTTGGCCGTCGAAGGCAAGTGGCCGCCGACTGTTCCTTGAGCACGAAAGGCGCGACGCGTGTGACGGGGGTTTTGTATGACGGGGTCCATCCAGAGAGTGACGCGCCTGATTATCTTGGCCGCCTTGGTCGTGGTTTTTGTCGGCGTCATCTTCGACGTATGTAAAAACGGGATAGACGCCGTGAATGACAGGACCGCGTCTTTCTGTGCCCGCGGCGGCGATCTCTTGCAACGGGCGATGCTGTTCGTCTCTGGCCGGCCCGGGGCGTCCGGGTATGACGCGGCCGGGGGCTTCATTGATTTGGCGGGCATCTATCGTTCGCAAGGTCGCTATGCGCAGGCGGAGCCGCTTGCGGCACAAGCCCTCGAACTGGATGAAAAGACGTATGGTCCGGAGCATCCGCGAGTGGCCTCGGATTTGTGTGTCCTTGCGTGCGTGTCTGTCGATTTGGGGCGTTATCCGCAGGCGGAAACCTTGTTCAAACGGGCTTTGGCGATTCAGGAAAAGACCCGTGGGCCTGAGCATGTGGAACTGAGCGAAAGCTTGAACGGGCTCGCGGGGCTCTACAAGATCCAAGGCCGCTATGCGCAGGCTGAGTCACTTTTCAAGCGTGCTCTCGCGATCGATGAAAAAGCACTCGGACGCACTCATCCTGACGTTGCCGAGGACCAGTGCTATCTGGCCGGCGTGTACAAAGATCAATGCCACTACGCGCAAGCTGAAATACTGTATCAGCGGGCGCTGGAGGTCTTGGAAAAAGCCTACGGTCCGGAGCATCCCTCCGTCATTGCGATTTTAGGCAGCTTGGCCGAAATCTGCCGACTGTGTGGCCGGCACGCCGAGGCCAGGGCCCTTTTCGAACGCGTCCTTAAAACCGAGGAGAAGCTCCACGGACGCGAGCACCCGAACGTGGCGGTTACTTTGAACAATCAGGCAGAGCTGTGCCGCGCGCAGGGCGACTACGCGCAGTCCGAGACGCTCTTTCAACGCTCGCTCGAGATTCTGAAAAAGGCCGTGGGCACTGAGCATCCTTTGACGGCCACGGTGCTCAACAACCTCGCCGGATTGTACACGGATCAAGAGCGTCTCGAGGATGCCGAGAAGTTTTTCAGACAGTCGCTGGCGATCCGTGAGCGACTCTTGGGGCCAGATCACCCGGACGTCTGTGCGACGCTGGGCAATCTTGCCGGAATCATGAAGCGGCAGGGGCTGTATGCGCAGGCGGAGCCTCTCCTGAAGCACGTCCTCGAGTGCGATGAGAAGGTGCTGGGGGCGGGCCACCCTTCCGTGGCAACGGATCTGAACAACCTCGCGGACCTTTATCGCGTGCAAGGGCAAGCCGTATTGGCCGAGTCGCTTTACTGCCGCGCATTGGCGATCTGGGAGAACCTTCTCGGCCGGGAACATCCCGATGTCGCTTCGGGGTTGAATAACCTGGCGAGCCTGTATTTTTCGCAAGGCAAAGTCGCGCAGGCTGAGCCGCTTTTCAGGCGCGCGTTGGCAATCCGCGAAAAGATGGCTCGGCCTGATGATCCCGACTTGGTGTGTAGCCTGGAGAACCTGGCGCTCATCTGCAGAGCCTCCGGACGTCAGGCCGAGGCTGTGGCGCTGGAGCGGCGAGCCGCAGCCATCCGCGCGAGCAAACGCCAGGAGAGGAAAACGGGCGCTCCCTGATGAGGCGTCCCGCCGGCCGGTGTCGTTCGGGTAAGCGTGAAACGTCGCGGAACCTCGATTGCCGTCTTGCCCCGTATAAGGGTAAAGGGGTATTATGATTCAAGAGTAGGTCGTGGCGCAGAAAAGTTCGCATACGTGTGACTGGAGTGAGCGATGGCGGTTTCAGTCGGAATCGACAAAGTGGTCAAAACATTCGGGACGATCATGGCCCTGAAAGGGGTCAGCGTAGAGATCCTGCCCGGCGAGCTGTTTTTTCTGCTGGGGCCCAGCGGCTGCGGCAAGACCACGCTGCTGCGCTGCGTCGCGGGCTTTCACCGTCCCGAAGCGGGACGCATTCTGATTGGCGGACGCGAGGTGACGGATCTTCCGCCCCATCAGCGCGACACGGGAATGATGTTTCAGAGTTACGCGCTGTGGCCGCACATGACGCTGGCCGAGAATGTCGCGTTCGGGTTGGAGATGCGCAAGGTGTCGCGCGCGGAGATTCGGAGGCGCGTGCAAGAGTCACTGGAGCTCGTTCATTTGGCGGACCGCGCGAAGGCGCGTCCGAACCAGCTTTCGGGCGGTCAGCAGCAGCGCGTGGCGCTGGCACGCGCGTTGGTGATCAAACCGCAGTGCCTGCTGCTGGACGAACCGCTCTCGAACCTCGACGCCAAGCTTCGGCTGGAGATGCGCATGGAGATCCGGCGCATTTGTAAACAGGCCGGGCTGACCGCCCTCTATGTGACGCATGATCAGAAAGAGGCGCTTTCGGTGGCCGACCGTCTGGCGGTGATGCGGGACGGCGGGATCGAGCAGATCGGCACGCCCGAGGACGTCTACCGCATGCCCGCCAGCCGGTTCGTCGCGGGCTTTGTCGGCGAAGGGAATTTCATCGAGGGCCGCGTGGAGGGGGCGGGGCCGGGCGGCGTGAGCGTCGCAACGCCGCAAGGACTTCTTAAGGCCGCGCACGCCCCGAAGGGGGTGGCACCGGGCGACCGCGTCACGCTCTGCTTGCGGCCGGAGTCGGTGCGTTTTGAACGTCCCGCGCCGGATGCGCCGAATGTTCTGCGGGGAAGGTACTTTGAGAGCGTTTACCTCGGCGAAATGGCGCAGCATGTGATCGGCCTGCCGCAGGCGGAGGGCGGCGACCTGGCCTTCAAGGCGTTCGAGCTGAACCCGCTGGCCGGACGTGACCGCGCGGGCGAACCGGCAGAGGTCTGGGTCGCGCCGGAACAGGTGATTGTGACGCGGGATTAGACATGTGCAGAAATAACAAACTCGTCCTTTTTTTGGCGTCCGGCCTGTTGGCGTCCGGCTGCACGTCCGTCTACTGGTCCGACCGCCGGAACGATGCGAAGGATGTGTTGACCTGCGCGGTGGGGCTGGGTCTCGGCGCGAAAGCGCGGGTCGGGCCTCTGCAGGTGCCGCTGCTTGTGCAGAGCGACTACGCGGGCCTGCGCTGCGGCGAGGTGTTCGCCTCCCCCATGCGCGATGATTTCTGGACGTATGTGTCAGAGGCGGGGCATGTGGTCGAAAGCCCCTTCCCGAATTACGTGCGCGACTACTGCACGTTTTATTCGGGCTATGAGATCTTTGATCCGGGAGGCCTTGCGGCTGTGCGTCATAAGCGCGAGCGAAGCCAGGGAATGGGTCCTGTCACGTTTGACGCCGACGAGAAGAACTACGGGTTTTACACGCAGATCGATGTGACGGTTGGCATCCTTTTTTCCTTGCGGCTCGGCGTGAATCCCGGTGAACTGGCTGACGCGCTTCTTGGGCTTGCCACCGTTGATCTGTATGGCGATGATATTAACAGGAGAGAAGGGGTATGCAAGGGAAACTGATCGCGTTGGCGATGGCGGCGCATCCGGATGACATCGAATTCATGATGAGCGGCACGTTGCTGTTGTTGAAAAAAGCGGGGGCGGAAATCCACATGTGCAACCTCGCGAACGGCTGTTACGGGTCGCAGGTGTACTCCAAGGATGATGCGGCGCGCGTGCGGGCGTTGGAGGCCCGGGCTTCGGCGCAGGTGGCGGGGGCGGTGTGGCACCCGTCGCTGTTCGATGATGTCGGCCTCTACTATGATGCGCCGTCGGTGGCGAAAGTGACGGCCGTCGTGCGTGAGGTTCAGCCGGATATCGTGCTAACGCTGTCGCGCTACGACTACATGGAGGACCACGAGTACGCTTCGCGCTTGACGAGCTCGGCGACCTTCAACCGGTGCCTGCCGAGTTATGTGACCGACCCGCCGGTTCCCTCGATCAACAAGCCGGTGGCCGTCTATCACTCGCTGCCCCACGTGCTCATGGACATGATGCGCAATCCCGTGGTGCCGGAGTTCTGCATCGATGTGGGGAGCGTGATGGACATAAAGCGCGAGATGCTGGCGCAGCACAAGAGCCAGCGCGAGTGGCTGGATGCGACGCAGGGCATGGGCTCTTATGTGGAAAGCATGGCGGATGCGGCGCGTGAAGTCGGCACCCGTTATGGAGGTTGCGAATATGCGGAGGGGTGGCGGCGGCACAACCACATGGGCTATTGCGGCCCGGAGTTCTCGCCGCTGCAGGCGCTCTTGAAGGATGTGTTGAAAACGGTCGATGTGAAATAAGGGGAAAGAAAATGGCACGAGCAATCAGCAAATTGGCGCCGGGGTGGTGGGACTACACCACACTGGACAGCGACATTCTGAACGATGCGGCGAAACTTACGGCGAAGGATTTGGAGCAGTTGTCGCGTCCGGGTTTCAAGGTGAGCATCTACGACACGGTCGAAGAGTTCTTCACCGCAGAGGCCCTGGAATATATCGAGGCGTGGCAGCGGGCCACGCCGGACAATCCGGCGGGCGTGTGCGGGCCGATCGGACCGACGGAGCAGCTTCCGCTGGTGGCGCGCATCGTGAACGCGATCGGGCTGAGCCTGCGCGACGCGCATTTCTGGGGCATGGACGAGTGGGTCGAGAACGGCAAGACCGTGTCGCCGACCCATCCGCTCTCGTTCGCGAAATGCGACAAAGAACAGTGCTTCGACCGCATCCGGCCCAAGCTGAAAATGCCGGCGAAGAACATGCATTTTCCCATCGGCGATCTGGCGGCGTACACCCGGACGTACGAACAGGTGAAGTGCCTGCTGATGCAGGGCGGCCAGGGCGAGATCAAACACTGGGCCTTCAACGATCCGCCGAAGCGTGAGGGCGCTTACAAGGACGCGCCGCCGTCGCCGGCGGAGTACCGCCGGCAGTCTGCACGGCTGGTGGACTTGCATCCCGTGACGATCATTCAGAACGCGCGCACCTCGGGTGGCGGCAATGTCTCGATGGTGCCCACGCGCGCCGCGACCGTCGGGCCGGTGGAGACGTGGAGGGCCGAGAAGGTCTCGATCTGGCATCCCGGCCATCACGACAACCCGTTCGGCATCCGGCTGTCGGCACTGATGATCTCCAAGCGCATTCCGGACAGCAGCGTGCCGATGTCGCTGTTGGCGGATCACCCGAACGTCCACTTCAGCTATCTGCGCAAAGGCATTGGCGACGTGGCGGTGGAGATGCACTGAAACGCCGGGTGAAGCACGATAAACGTGCCGTTTTTTTGGATTATGGCAAAGAGGATCTTATGAGCGAATTGAACATCGTTGCGGCGGGGCACGTTTGCCTCGACATCATCCCGACTTTCCTGCGCGGAGCGGCGACGCTCGAGGCGGTGATGCAGCCGGGCAAACTGGTGGACATGGGGCCCGCCGTGCTGTCCACAGGAGGGTCGGTCTCGAACACCGGTCTGGCGTTGAAGCGGCTGGGCATGCCCGTGCGCCTCATGGGCAAGGTCGGTGCCGACGCGTTCGGCATGGCGGTGAGCGATATTTTCAAGCGGCTGGACGAGTCCCTGGTGAAGACCATGATCGTCGATCCGGCGGTCGCCACCTCCTACACGGTGGTGATCAACCCTCCGGGAATCGACCGCGTCTTTCTGCACTGCCCCGGCGCGAACGACACGTTCGGCGCGGACGACGTGACGCCGCCTTTGCTGGAGGGCATGGATCTCTTTCACTTCGGCTATCCGCCCCTGATGAAGGCTTTTTACAGTGACGCGTGCGAATTGGCGCGGCTATTTAAGAAGGTCAAGGCCTGCGGCCTGGCGACTTCGCTGGACATGGCGTTGCCTGATCCTCAGTCGCCCGCGGGTCAAGCCGATTGGCCCGGCATTCTGCGGCAGGCGCTGCCGTTCGTGGATATCTTTGCGCCGAGCCTCGACGAGATTGTCTACATGCTGCACCGCGAGCGCGGCCTTGCGGTGCGCGCGAAGGCCGCCGAGGGTGTGCCGATGGGCGGGCTGATCGAGGACGACGTGCGCGCGCTGTCGGGCGAGCTGATCGCGCTGGGCGTGGCGGTGGTGATGCTCAAGCTCGGCAATCAGGGCGCGTACCTGCGCGTGACGGCAGACGAGGCGCGGCTGGCGGCCTGCGGCTGTTTCACGCCCGAGGCGTGCGGCGCGTGGGCGGGCGCGGAGTTCTTCGCGCCCTGTTTCGACGCGAAGGTCGTGGGCACGACCGGCTCCGGCGATTGTACGGTCGCGGGGCTGCTGGCGGGCATTGCCAAACGCCTCGGTCCGTCCGAGAGCGTGCGTACGGCTGTGGCTGTGGGCTCAGCCAGCGTCGAGCAGCCGGACGCCACGAGCGGCGTTCCGACGTGGGCGGCGCTGGATGCGCGGGTTCGGGCGGGCTGGGGACGCGAAGCACCGAAGGTGTTTTTCCGGGCGGAGAGGGCGTAGTCAAATGCCGGTGTATGTGCATTTCGGCGCGGGTAACATCGGGCGCGCTTTGGCGGGGCCGGTCTTCAGCCGTGCGGGCTATGAGGTCATCTTTGTCGATGCAATGCCGGAGATCGTGGCCGCACTGCATGCGCGCAAGTCTTATCGCGTGGTGGTCAAGGATACGCTGCCGCCGGGCACGCCGGAGTCGTTTGAGGTCACGGGCGTGGACGGGATCGAGGTGCGGGATGCCGAGGCTGTTGCCGCCGCGGTGGCGCGGGCGGACCTCATCGGCACCGCCGTCGGGGCGGCGTATCTGCCGGGGGTGCTGGCGGCGATCGCATCGGGTCTGCCGTTGCGTCACGGCCGGCCAGTTTCGATTCTCTTCTGCGAGAACCTGCACGGGCTGTCAACGATGGCACGCGAGGTGCTGGCGCGGCATCTGCCGCCGGATTTTCCTCTGGCGGAGCGTGTGGGGCTGGTCGAGACCAGCATCGGCAAGATGGTGCCCCTCATGCCGCTGGAGGTCCGCAGGCGCGATCCGCTGGAAGTGTGGGGCGAGGCCTATAACGCCATCATCGCGGACCGCAGCGGATTTGTGGGCGCGGTGCCTGACGGCATCGAAGGGCTGCAGCTCAAGGAGTGTTTCCAGGCCTACGTCGAGCGCAAGCTTTACATCCACAACCTGGGGCACGCGACCTGCGCCTGCCACGGTTTCCTGCGGGGGTATAAGCTGATCTGCGAGGCGGTGGCGGATGAGGCGGTGCGGTCCGAGACGCGTGCGGTGATGATGGGTTCGGCGCAGGCGCTGCTTCGACGTTACCCGGCAGCGTTCACCGGGGCAAGCCTGGCGGCGCATGTGGAAGATCTGCTGAGCCGTTTCGGGAACCGCGCGCTGGGCGATACCGTGTTCCGCGTGGGACGCGACTTGCCGCGCAAGCTTGCGCCGGGCGATCGCTTTATCGGCGGGCTGCGCTTGGTACAGGCCGAAAGCGGCGATGATGCGCCCGTGTGCCGAGCGATCGCGGCGGCGCTGCGCTTCGCGGCGACCGATGAGGCGGGGCAGCCGTTTGCGGCGGATGCGGCGTTTCGCGAGCGGGTGGAGCGGGAGGGCGCGGAGGCCGTGCTTTGCGAGCATTGCGGGCTCGATCCGGTACGCGACTCGAGGGTTCTGCGCGCGATCGCATGCGGTTGCGGGATTGACAACCGCTGAAGGATGTGGGAGTCTAACATTACAGTTTGATTGGATAGACACAGCGAAAGGAAGAAGGGTCATGGCGAAGAAAGAGAAGGGTCTGAAACGGGTCGCAATAGTCGGGTTCGGCTTCATGGGCCGCATGCACTATGGCAACTGGAAAAAGATGAAGGGCGTGAAGGTTGTGGCGTTGTGCGACAAGGACCTGTCGCAGTTCACGTCGCCGATTTCCGGCGGCAATATCGCGGGCGCAGATGCGGCGACCGATTTCGGCGACGCCGTGATCTATGACGATTTCGACAGGATGCTGGCCGAATCCAAGCCGGACGTGATCTCGCTGACGTTGCCGACGACCCTGCACGTGCCGCTGACGGTCAAGGCCTTGCGGTTGGGCGTGAGCGTTCTGTGTGAGAAGCCCATGGCACTGAATGCGGCGGACTGCAACAAGATGATTCAGGCTGCGAAGAAAGCCCCCAACGGCGCGAAGCTGATGATCGCGCAGTGTCTGCGCTTCTGGCCGAGCTATGTGTACCTCAAGAAACTGGTGGACAGCAAGAAGTTCGGAAAAGTCATTGCCGCCTCGTTCCGCCGCTTCAGCGCGCCTCCCGGCTGGCAAAAGGGGACGAGTTGGTTTGCCGACGAAAGCAAGAGCGGCGGCGTGGCCCTGGACCTGCATATTCACGACACGGACATGGTCAATTTCCTTTTCGGCATGCCCAAGTCCGTGACGAGCACGGCGGCCTACGGGAAGGGCGGGGAGATGCAGTATATTTCCTCGCTTTATGATGTGGGCGGCGCGGCGGTGACGGCAGAGGGAAGCTGGGTGATGACGCGGACGATGGGTTTCGAGGCCAGCTACATCGTGACTTTTGAGAAGGCGGTTGTGATCCTTGACGCCAAGCGCGAGAAGCCGCTGTGTGTTTATCCGGCCAAAGGAGAGGCGTTCGTGCCCAAACTGGCCGAGGGCGAAGGTTACGAGTACGAGATCAGGTGGTTCCTGGACGTGCTGCAGGGCAAAAAGGTCGCCTGCGTAACCACGCCTGAGCAATCGCGCGATTCGGTCAAGATCGTGGACGCGGAGAAGAAATCCGCAAAAACCGGAAAAACGGTGAAACTGTAGAAAGGGGACTGATCATGCAGAAGTGCGGCAACAAGTGGCCGATCGGAGTGTGCAGCTGGTCGTTCAGAAAAAGCATCGACGAGATCGGTTCGGTGATGACGGCGCTCGGGCTGGAGCACATCAATCTGGCGATCGCGCCGGCGTTGGGACGGGGCGGCGCGGCTTATCTGGAGGCCGTGAAGCGTCAGAACTGGACGATCACAGCGGGCATGATGAACTTCGACTATGAGGATTACACCACGCTCAATACGATCAGGAAGACGGGCGGCATCGCGCCGGACGCGCACTGGCCCGCGAGCGGCAAGGCGTTCGCCAAGGCCGCGAAGATCACGGCTGAGCTTGGCTCCACGTACATCGCGATGCACGTCGGATTTCTGGACCACACCCGCAAGGCCTACGCCAAGAAGTTTTATGACCGCGTACGCTCTCTGGGCGACAGCGCGGGCGAGGCGGGCGTATCGCTGCTGATGGAGACGGGGCAGGAATCGGCGGAAGATTTGCAGCGTTTCGCGGAGACGCTCAACCATCCGAACGTGTTGCTCAATTTCGATCCGGCCAACCTGATCCTGTACAACAAGGACGAGCCGCTGACGGCCTTCCGCCGTTTGGCGCCGTGGGTCCGGCACATTCATATCAAAGACGCGTTGCGCACAAAGGTGCCTGGCACGTGGGGCAGCGAGGTGGTGTGGGGCGAGGGGCAGGTTAACGCTTTCGCGTTTCTGAACATGCTGGCCGAATGCGGTTACGACGGCGCGCTGGCGATCGAGCGCGAGGCGGGCGACCAGCGCGTGAAGGACATCGCGACGGCAGTACGCCGCTTATCGGCATACTGAACGACGCGTTCTTTCCCCCCCTCAAATTCAACCCGCAAACGTGACGTGTGTGTCGAGGCGTCTGTCTCCCGGGTTGAGGATATCTTCCTGTCCGAAAAGGAAAGGTCAAAGCGTTTCCTTGTCAAAACTTCCTTGGGGTGCGGATTCAACAGGGCTGAATCCGCACCCTTTTCTATTCGGTTATTGAAAAGCCAATGGTCACTGATGGCGAGGCGTGGTAAAATACCGACACTTATTTTGGAACAAGCGAGGAGTTGGACGAATGAGCGATAAAACGAATGTGTCGGACGGGCAGCGGGCGGCCAGCGACCCGCTGGCCGGACAGGCGGCGGACGCGCGCTACAAGAGTTTCAACGAGACGGCCGATCCTTGGAAAGTGATCGGTACGCTCGGATACGGTGACGACCGCACGATGGTTTCAACCGTCGAGCGCGTGATTTTGGATGCCGACCCGTCGCAGTACCCCGGGTTTGAAGACAAACTGCTAAAGATCGCGGCCGATCCGACATGCACCGAGGCCGGGTACGGGTTCGTCTGTCGCCTGTTGGGCCTGATCGCTTCGCCGAAGAGCGTAACCGCGCTGAAGGACAAACTGGCGAATGAGAACGAGGTGGTGGCCTATCTGACGCGCATGGCGATCGAGCAGGTGCCTGGCACCGAGGCGGACGCTGCGCTGCGCGAGGCTGCCGGCAAGGCAAAGGGCCGTGAGGCGGTGGGCCTGGCCGGTGCGTTGGCTACGCGTGCCCGTGCTTCGTAGAGGCCGGTTTCCCAGCCCGCCCTTTTTTCATGGCGGGCGAACAAACAACTTGTTTTTACCAGGAGTTACAGATGAACGTGACACGGCGCGGATTTATGAAGACGGCGGGGGTGGCGGCGGGTGCGGTGACGGCTTTTCCAACAATCATTCCTTCGAAGGTGTTGGGGCAGAACGCCCCGTCCAGGGTGCTGACGGTGGCGTGCGTGGGCGTCGGCGGCATGGGGCTTTCGCACATCATGCAAATGCTGGACCGCGAGACGGTGCGCATCGTGGCGGTGGCAGATGTTGACGCGTTTCATCAAAAGCGCGCGGCGCAGATTATAAACAAAAAATATGGCACGCAGGACTGCCGCATGACCGGCGATTTCCGTGAGGTGACGCGGGCAAAGGATGTCGACCTGATTACGGTCGCCACGCCGGATAACTGGCATGCGCTGACGGCGATCGACGCGATCCGCAACGGGAAGGATGTCTTCGTGGAGAAGCCGCTGACCTTGACGATCCGCGAGGGCCAGGTCCTTGTGGAGGAGCTGCGCAAACACAAGCGCATCGGCCAGACCGGTACGATGCAGCGTTCGTCAGAGGGGTTCCACCGCGCGGCTGAATTGATCCGCAACGGGCGGCTCGGCAAGATCAGGCATATCGACGTGCTGATTCCTGCGAACAACCGGTACGTGGGAGCGACTTGGAAGCCCGAGGCTGTGCCGGAGGGGCTGGACTACGACTTCTGGCTGGGCCCGGCGCCGTACGCTCCCTACGCCTCGCAGCGCACGCATTATCAGTTCCGCTATATTCTCGATTACGCGGGGGGACAGACCACCAACTGGGGCGCGCATTATCTGGACATCGCGCAGTGGGCGCTGGGCATGGACGATTCGGGGCCTGTGGAGGTCGACGGGCATGGCGTGTATCCGTCCAGCGGCCTGTTCACGGCTCCGACGCGCGTGGACGTGCGCTATACCTACGCCAACGGCGTGACGATGCGGATGCGCACGCGCACCGACGGCGTCTATGATGGCAACATCATTTTTTATGGCGAAAAAGGTGCGCTCGATGTTTCGCGCAGCAAGCAAAAATCAAATCCCGAGAGCCTTCTTAAGGAGAAGATCGGCGATGGCGAGGTCCATCTTTATAAAAGCCGCGACCATTTCGGCAACTGGATTGAGTGCGTCAAGTCGCGTGAATTACCGGTCTCTGATCTGGCGATCGGCCACAAGACGACGAACCTGTGCAACATCGGCAATATTGTGATGCAACTTCAGCGCAAACTGACGTGGGATCCGGTGAGGGAACTTTTCGCAGGCGACGCGATGGCCAACCGGATGCTGACGCGCTCCATGCGCGGTCCGTGGTCGCTGGCGTAGCGGATGGACCCATGAGGGGGGTCATCGAAAAAATTGAGCGTGCCGGCTGCGTGGCGGTCTTCACGGGTGCGGGCATTTCGACCCTCTGCGGCATTCCGGACTTTCGCGGGCCGCAGGGCTTCTATAAACAACCGGATGCGGAGCGCATCTTTGATGTCGAGTGGTTCAGGCGTGATCCGTCTGTTTTCTATAAGGGATGCCGGGAGCTGGTTTACGGCTTGAAACGCTTCTCCCCCGGCCCTGTGCATCAGGCGGTCACACGTCTGGAGCAGGCGGGAATCGTCAAAGGCGTCATCACGCAGAACATTGACATGCTGCATCAGAAGGCGGGCTCGCGAACGGTCTACGAAGTTCACGGTTCTCCGGCCCTGCATCACTGCTTCGGATGTGGCCGCGAAAAAACGTTCGATGAGATCTGCGCCATGCTGGAAACGGTCGCCGTGCCGCGCTGTGAACGGTGTGGGGAAGCCTATAAGCCCGACATCACTTTTTTCGGCGAGACGCTTCCGGAGCGCGCGTTTGACGACGCTGTGGCTTTGGCGCAGAAGGCCGATTTGATGCTCGTGCTCGGCTCATCGCTGACCGTCCATCCGGCTGCGATGATCCCTCCGCTGACCGTCCGCACGGGCGGAGAGTTGGTCATCGTCAACGCTCAGCCTACGCCGCTCGACCGGCTCGCGACGTTGTTTCTCCCCGACCTCGCCGACTTCGCCCATGCGATTCTTGACGCATGGGCAAAGAAGTGAAGAGGCTCCGGTGTTTACGGGCGGCCGAGCGTGGCTTCGATGCGTTGAGTCAGACGGCGTGCGAAGTCTTCCAGTTTATCACGCGTCCACGTGGTGACCACGTATTGCCGCGTCTCGAGATAGAGCTTCTTATCGCGGGCTTCCGTTTCCTCGCAGGTCCAGAAGACCGGCTTGCCGAGGCCGATCGCGAGTCCCGCCTCAAAAAAAGCGAGAGGAGATTGGCCCGTAAGATCTACGACGACAATGGAAGCTTGGCGGAGATCCACGATCAGTTCGTCGGTGACCTTATTGGCGTGCTCGCGGCTGTCGAGACGGAGCGCCTTGTAGCCCGAGGCTTGGATGCCTGCCGACAAGCCAAGCGTCCAAACCATGTCGCCCTCTTTGTCGAGCGCAAGAAAAGCGGCTGCAAGCCTTTGTGAGGAAGGGAGTGCCGAGGTGTCAAGAGCGGCCCAGCCCGCGGGTGTGAGACGATAGGAGAGGGCACCTCCGGACTGGCCTTTGCGCTGCCCCGTGGCGTCTTCTTCGATCAGGCCCTTATCGGACAAGTAGCGCAGGCAGAAGAGCAGTTCATTCTTGTTGGAGCAGAACCCGACAGCAAGCTCGGTGGGGGTGAAGAGAACGGTATCGGAGAGCGACTTCGAGTGGCGGCGCAGGTATTTGAGCAGGTAGTCACCTTTTGTATTCACGTCGGTATCGCGAGGAACGGCGATTTTTGCGGCTTTGTCGAGCTCTGCCCAGGATTTGAAAAGGTCGACGGTGATCAGCAGCTTTTCTCCGAGGATTTCCCAAGAGTTGCGGCAGAGCCCGGAAAGCAAGTGCTGGGGAGGGAAGGCGGGCGGGCTGTTCATGAGTTGGGTCGCCGCCAGCGCTTGGACCTGAAAACGTCCGCAGCGGGGACAGTGGATTTCGGACGTGTTAGACCCGGCACCCGCCTGAGAGGCGTTCGTCGTGCGGCAAATGGGACACTGTGTACGGTTATCCATGATGAATTCTCCTGTTGCGGGTTTTGCCCGCGTGCCGTTTGATTAAAAGAAATCGCGTAAGGCCGAGACAGCTTTGAGATATTTCGCATAGCGCTTCGCATAGATATCGCTGCGCGAGGGATCGGGCTCGTGCCGCCGGGCCACGCGGGTCATGGACGCTACCGCCATCTCGTAAGAAGAGTAGATGCCGCAAGCCACCGCCGCCGCGACCGCCGCGCCGAGCGCACCGAGTTCGGATCCGTCAGGAATCTCGACAGGGATTTGAAAAATGTCCGCGAACATTTGCATCCATACCGCGCTGCGCGCCGCGCCGCCGGTCAGCCGGATGACTTCCGGTTTGTTTCGGAAAGCGTAGAGCCGTTGCAGGTGGGTGTTGTGTGAAAAAGCGCATCCCTCGTACACCGCCCGCAGCACATCGTTGCGCGTGTGACGGCTTTCAAGGCCCAGAAAACAGGCCTTGGCCGGATAGTCAACATTCGAGCCGTAGAGAAACGGCAGAAAGAGCGGATCGCTTTCGCAAGGGGTCATCGCACCCACGGTTGCATCAGCCCATGCGTAAACCGGACCCTTGCCCGTTTGCTTCAGCAGTTCCTTTTTGTCGGCCAAGAATTCATTGCTGAACCACTCCAGGTTGCCTGCGCCGGTAGGGCTGCCTTCGAGCATCAGGTACCAGCCGGGCATGCTGTAGCACGAAGTCATGAACAGCCCCTTATCGACCAGCGGCTGCCGCGCGATGTACTGGTTGTTGCCCCAAGTGCCCGCCACCATCACGAACTGCCGTTCGTCCACGCACCCGGAGGCCAGCCCGCAGGCGTCGATGTCGAACATGCCACCCGCTACGGGGGTTCCGGCCTTGAGCCCAGTTGCCGCTGCGGCCGCCGCAGTGACGGCGCCGCAGAGGTCGGCGCTCTTTACCAGCGGCGGCAGCAGGCGCTTCATCTCCGGAATGCCGAAGAGCGCCAGCACCTCGTCGTCGTACTTTTCCGTCACTACGTTCATGAGGCTGGTGCCGCTCATGTCGGTGAGTTCCATCCGCACTTCGCCGGTGAGCTTGAAGCGGATGTAGTCCTTGGCCATCAGCAGTGCCGAGGCTCGCCCGATGGATTGAGGCTCGTGTTCGCGCAGCCACGCCAGCAGGGCATTGGGCTGTGCGGGCCACAGGCACTGCGCGGTTTTGGGCAATACTCGAGCATCGACCCCGTCTGCCTTCCACTGGGCGATGATGCCCGCCGCGCGGCTGTCCATGGAGTTGATGCCGTTGCGGACGGGGTTGCCATCCGCATCGATCAGATAGAGCCCGTTGCCATGGCCGGTACAGGCGACACCGGCGACCTGTGCCGCATCGATGCCTGCTTTGACGAGCGCCTCGCGGATCGCCTCCGCCGTGCCGCGCCACATGGCCTCCATGTCGCGCTCGGACCAGCCGGGGCGCGGCTCGAGGATCTCGACTTTGCGGGACGCGGCAACCAGTTCGCGGCCGTCTTCAGTGAAGACCGCGGCTTTTGACATCGTGCCGCCGTTGTCGATCCCGACCAGATAACGGGCCATGTTTACGCAGCCTTCTGTTCGTCAATTTTTGGATTGAAGAAAAGGGTCATGATAATCAGAAGCACGGCGGAACACGCCAGCGTAATCAGCCAGACCTTCCCCCAATCGCCCACCAGCACGCCGGCATCATTGCGCTTGGTGAAAGCGTTGATCAACGCGTTGTTGGCGAAGGTGCCGATCAGCGAGCCGAGGCCGAAGGTCATGAGGCCGTAGAAGCCTTGCGCCTGGCTCTGCATATCAGCTGGCGCGGACTTGCCCACAAAGATCTGTCCGCCGACAATGAAGAACCCGAAGATGATGCCATGAACGAGGATACCGACGTAAATTGGCGCCAGCAGATCGCCCGCCCCCAGCCAATAGGAGGCATAGCGCACGGTCATGGCGACCAGGCCAGCCACGATCGACCACTTGACGCCGAACTTTCGCATCGCCACGGTTACCAGCAGCATGAACCCCATTTCGGCCGCTTGGCCGATGTAGTTGGTCGCCGTCAGCAATTTGAAACCTTTCGCCGCGAGGAAATCGGAGAGGAACGCGAAATGGATGTTGAAGGGAATCATCGCCAAGAACGACACCAGCATGAAGACCGCGAAGTTCTTGTCCTTCATCAGCGACACGGCACGCAGCCCCAGGGCGTCGATCACCGACAGGGGTTGACCCTTGCCCTTGGGCGGAGTAGCCGGACAGAGCAGTGCAATCATCGCCCCGACGACCGCAACTGCAGAACCGCAGTAGAACGGAATAGACGTGCCGTCGATGGTTTTCCCGAAAAGCTTGAGCGCCACGATGCTGAAAAACATCGAGGCCACCCAGCCGATTGAGCCGAAGACACGGATCTGAGGGAATTGCTCGGCCGGACTGTTCGCCATCGCAATTGATGCGGTGAGGCTCCATGTCGGCATATAAAACAACAACGCGATCAACAGGTAAATGAAGACCTCCGTGCCGGTTGTGGCGCGTCCTGCCAGAAAGAGCATGACTGCGCAAACAAGGTTTGAAAAGGCCAAGACCTTCTCGCTGTTGAAGAAACGGTCCGCAATCATGCCGATCACGGGGGAGGCAAGCGCCCCCAGAGGCATCGTGCTGAGGATCCACGGCTTCATGGCGTCCCACTTGTTGTTCGTCACATAGGTGG
>JAEAMG010000601.1_pt1 | contig 38422 bp, 31 predicted proteins | sample 8958741 | NCBI WGS metagenome assembly JAEAMG01 (sample SAMN16933256, study PRJNA681125) | bioreactor sludge metagenome | isolation source: anaerobic bioreactor treating anionic surfactant - SDBS | place: India: Bengaluru | collected 2019-02-28 | reverse complement strand
AATTGCATTAGGTACCTAAAGATGTGTAGATACCTATGCCTAAAAGGAGAGGGAATCTTATTGTGAAAGCCAAGTAATTATTCAATCGGATGACGCTCCCTCTCCCTGTGGGAGAGGGTTGGGGTGAGGGCAATTTTTACTGTCCTTCTGCCAATTTGGTGATTGAGTGTGATGGTAGTCAGCACTTTACTGATGACGGATTGGAAGCAGATCAAATTCGGGATGAAGCTTTGGCTGAGTTGGGATTAAAGGTGCTTAGGTTTGATAATGGGCAGATCGTGAAGCAGTTGGATAATGTGGTGGAGCAGGTTTATCGAGCTTGTGTGAAAGAATCCCCCCTTTTTAAAGGAGGACTTTGCACGAATTTGATTTCGGTAATAGATTCGTGATATTCCTCTCTTTTTTTAAAGGAGATTAGATAGTAACTACAAGTCATCAATTTTGTCGTATTCTTCGTCAATTTGCTGTTTCGAGTAATGTACTGTATGTGTTAACCAGTCATTTTTTTTGGTCTTATATTGAGCAAAAAATATAGGATGATTTAGCGTGCTTTTTGAATGACTTAGATCAACATAACTAACTTCAATACAATCAGCTTCTCGACGAATTATTTCGGCTAATTTATCTAAATATGGGCTAAACTCTTTGTATTCTGATTTTAGCGTGGAAGGATCAACAGCCCGTTCAGCTATAGGTGCTATCGAGTATTTATATCTTTTTTTAGTAGGAAATTTATCTTCAATTTGGATAGCATCAAGTTGAAAGGAATTAGGTTTTAACTTCATTTTAAAGTATCGAATATTTCTACCTTTCATGGTGTCCATTATTTTTGTTATTTCAGAATCAGACATTCTGAGTCCGAAATATATGGATTTAACAGCTCTATAATCGTAACTATTTAGTCCATAATTTTCTGTAATAATTCTGAGTTCATTTTCATATTCCCATTTTTTGGCTTTATAACCTAACATCATTCTTATTAGTGAATTGTCATCTTCTTTCGATAATATATCGGATAGGCTTATATTGGGAAGATTGTCAGTATAAGTGACATCAAAATACCTGTGTTTCGGATTTTGTCCTTTAAGTAACTTATTTAACTCATATTCAATACAAAAACCTTTATGGCTATCAGCATAATGAGCCCAAAGTAGTTCATCATTATAATTTTTACTTAACGAAAAGATTCCCAATTTTTGATCTTTCATATCAATGATATTTTGAAAACATTGATTTAGCATAACTGTATGCTTTGCTTGTTGTGGAAAAATTAATTTTAAAGTTTCTATCTGTTTTTCATAGTTATTGATAGATACAAGTCCTTCACAAGGGTCATTTAATTGTTGCGTATTAGATGCCCAAAATTGATCTTTTTGTAAAGATTCTAAATCTCTTTTGAAAGCCCCACCACGATATTTGTAAACTAACATATTGCTTCTATTTTGGTTGTTTTAGTTAAATATATCGCATAGTTATTCAATTTTGAATCCCTCCCAACCTCCCTTTAAGAAAGGGAGGAGCTATCACGTAATTAAATAGATACGTGAAAGTCCCCCTCTTTGACCTTGCGCCATAAATGGTTCAGGATTAGGGGTGATTACCAAATAAAAAAATCCCCTCAAGTGAGGGGATTTTTCTTTTCTAGCTTACGAAGATTCTTAAACCACCGAATCATCCAAATTAGGCGCTAACCAGCGTTTTGCCTCATCCAAAGTCCAGCCTTTACGTTTCGCATAATCCTCAAGCTGATCGCCTGCAATCTTACCCACATTAAAGTATTGTGACTCAGGGTTTGCATAGTAGAAACCGCTGACAGATGAAGGCGGCCACATTGCAAAACTAGAGGTTAAGAATGTGCCAATCTTATCGGTCGAACCTAACCAGTCAAACAAAGGCGCTTTTTCAGAATGCTCAGGACAAGCAGGGTAGCCCGGCGCAGGACGGATACCGACATACTTCTCTTTAATCAACTCTTCATTCGATAACTGTTCAGATGCCTGATTGCCCCAGAACTCTTTACGGATACGTTCATGCAAGTGCTCTGCAAAAGCTTCGGCAAAACGGTCACCTAAAGATTGAGCAAGAATTGCAGAGTAGTCATCACCTTTGGCTTTGAACTCATTCGCCATTTCTTCCGCACCGAAGATCGATACCGTGAAACCGCCCAAGTAATCTTCCGCTACGCCTTTAGGCGCAACAAAGTCTGCCAACGACAAGTTTGGTTTGCCAGTGACTTTATCAGACTGCTGACGGATATGCTGGAAAGTATGCGTAACAGTGGTGCCAGTTTCGTCATAGACTTCAACCGAATCTGCCGCTGAACGGTTGGCAGGGTAGATACCAAACACGGCACGCGCATCAAAGCGTTTATTCTCGATGATGTCTTTCAGCATTTTCTGCGCTTGTTCATACAAGTCAGTTGCCGCTTCACCAACCACTTCATCTTTAAGGATGGCAGGGAATTTACCTGCCAAGCTCCAGGAAATGAAGAACGGTGTCCAGTCAAAGTATTTAACCAAAGTTTCCAGAGGATAATTGGTCAGTGTTTGCGTACCAATGAAGTTTGGCTTCATAGGTGCGTTGGCTGCAAAGTCAATTTTCAAGCCATTTTCTACCGATTCTGCATAAGACAGTTTGGCTGCTTTCGGCTGTTTGTTGGCAATACGCTCACGCACTTTTTCATATTCAGCGCGAGTTTCTGCCACAAAGGCAGGTTTCATCTCTTTAGACAGCAGGGTAGTTGCTACACCCACCGCACGTGAAGCATCAGCTACGTAAATGACGGCATCATTTGAATATTGCGGATCAATTTTCACCGCAGTATGCGCTTTCGATGTAGTTGCACCGCCAATCATTAACGGTACATTGAAACCTTTACGCTGCATTTCTTTGGCAACGAAGACCATTTCATCCAAAGATGGGGTAATCAAGCCAGAAAGACCGATGATATCAACCTTCTCGTCAATTGCCGTTTGCAGAATCTTCTCGCACGGTACCATCACCCCAAGGTCGATGATGTCATAACCGTTACAGCCCAATACCACGCCAACAATATTCTTGCCGATATCGTGCACATCGCCTTTTACGGTCGCCATCAACACTTTACCTTTAGATTCACCGCCAGATTTTTCTGCTTCGATGTACGGGTTCAACCAAGCTACGGCTTGTTTCATCACGCGGGCAGATTTCACCACTTGCGGCAGGAACATTTTCCCTGAACCGAACAGGTCACCGACCACGTTCATGCCGTCCATCAGTGGACCTTCAATCACATCCAGCGGACGTTTTGATTTTAAACGCGCTTCTTCGGTGTCTTCATCAATAAAGGTGGTAATACCTTTGACCAGTGCATATTCAAGGCGTTTTTCAACTGACTCATTGCGCCATTCAAGATTTTCAACAGCTTTTTGTGCGCCAGCCTGACCGCGATATTGCTCAGCCACTTCAAGCAGCTTTTCAGTCGCTTCTTGGCCGCTTTCACCCTGGTTTTGGTTCAGGATGACATCTTCAACTGCAGCTTTCAATTCGGCAGGGATGTCATCGTAAATTGCCATTTGACCAGCGTTTACGATCCCCATGGTCATGCCTTGCTTGATGGCATGGTAAAGGAATACCGAGTGAATCGCTTCACGTACCGGCTCGTTACCACGGAATGAGAACGATACGTTGGACACGCCACCGGAAATCATGGCATGCGGAAGGTTCTGTTTAATCCAGCCGGTCGCTTCAATGAAGTCCACGGCATAGTTATTGTGTTCTTCAATACCAGTTGCCACAGCAAACACGTTCGGGTCAAAGATGATGTCTTCAGCCGGGAAGCCGACTTCATTCACTAAAACATCGTATGAACGCTTACAGATTTCACGTTTACGTGCGGCAGTATCGGCCTGACCATCTTCGTCAAATGCCATCACGATCACGGCTGCACCGTACTGACGGCAAAGGCGTGCTTTATGGACAAACTCGTCATAACCTTCTTTTAAGGAAATCGAGTTGACGACCGGTTTGCCTTGTACGCATTTCAAGCCCGCTTCAATGATTTCCCATTTAGATGAGTCAATCATGATGGGTACACGTGAAATTTCCGGTTCAGAGGCGACCAGATTCAGGAAGTGCACCATTGCACCTTGTGAATCGAGCATGCCTTCATCCATGTTGATGTCGATAATTTGCGCACCGGCTTCAACCTGCTGCTGTGCGACTTCTAATGCTTCAGCAAAGTTTTCTTCACGAATCAAACGCAGGAATTTTTTCGAACCGGTGACGTTGGTACGTTCACCGACGTTGACGAATAAAGATTCTTCTGTGATGTTAAATGGTTCTAAACCGCTTAAACGGCAAGCTGGTTTGGTTTCAGGAACCTGACGTGGCTTGATGTCTTTTACTGCGTTGGCAATGGCGCGGATATGATCCGGTGTGGTACCGCAGCAGCCGCCAGTAATGTTGATTAAACCGCTCTCGGCAAATTCTTTCAGGAAGGCAGCAGTTTGTTCCGGAGTCTCATCATAACCACCGAAGGCATTTGGCAAGCCTGCGTTTGGATGGGCAGATACGAATACATCGGCAACGTCAGACACCGTTTTTACGTGTGGACGCATGGCATCTGCACCCAGAGCACAGTTAAAGCCAATTGATAACAAATCACCGTGACGAACCGAGTTCCAGAATGCTTCTGCGGTTTGGCCTGTTAATGTACGGCCTGAAGCATCGGTAATCGTCCCTGAAATCATCAATGGCAATTCATAGCCAATCTGGTTAAAGACTTCTTTTACTGCAAAGATCGCCGCTTTACAGTTCAAGGTATCGAATACGGTTTCAATCAGCAGAATATCTGCACCGCCTTCAATCAGCGCATGCGCCGCTTCGATATAGTTTTCTTTTAATTCATCAAAGGTGATGTTACGGAAAGCAGGGTCGTTTACATTCGGTGAAATCGAACAGGTACGCGATGTCGGCCCAAGTACACCGGCAACAAAACGCGGTTTGTCTGGGGTTGAATACTTTTGGCAGGCTTCTTTGGCAATACGTGCCGCTTCACGGTTAATTTCCGGAACCAGATCTTCCATGTGGTAATCCGACATAGAAACACGTGTACCGTTGAAACTGTTGGTTTCAATGATGTCGGCACCCGCTTCCAGATAAGCTTCGTGAATACCCTGGATAATGTGTGGCTGGGTCAACACCAAAAGGTCATTGTTGCCTTTCAGGTCAGATGCCCAGTCAGCAAAACGCTCACCACGGTAGTCAGCTTCTTCGAGTTTGTGACGCTGAATCATGGTGCCCATCGCACCGTCGATAATCAGAATCCGTTGAGCGAGCAGCTCTTTTAGGGTGGCAAGCGTGGACATAAATAACCCCAATCCGGTGGAATATAAAATCGGCAAATATATTAACAGAATTCAATCCAGTTTTATTGATATTCGCAGGCCAGGGGCACGCACTATATATTAGGTTGTTGAATAATTAGACATATTTATTGCCAAGTATAATGAGGGTCTGTTGACATTTCATAAATGGCTTGCGTTGTAGGCTAAAATTGAGCAGACAAGGAATGAAATGCAAAGAATGGTGGTTCCATTTTTAAATTTCATGACGAAGTCTGAGATAATTTTAGCCACAACCTGAGCCAGAACAAAGCACTGCTTTGTTTGCAGCGCAAGGCGCAGCTAGGAACTAGAGTATTTTTGATGCTACGTCGTTGTGAACTACGCATTTAGAATGACTAAATTTTGTAGTTCACGCCTCGTATCCTCTAAAAAATACTCGTAGTCGCAAACATAGACGAATTGTCAACAGACCCTAATATAAATGCTTGGAATGCTTCACGAATTTGTCATATTAATCAGGCATGATGGAAAATGAGCAATAGGCAGGAGCAAATATGACAATAAATATGAATTTATATCAGATAAGCTGAAACATTGATTTTCAAAATAAATAACAGTGAATTATGTATTCTAACCAATTGATTTATTTTATTAAAGTGAAATAATTTGATGGGTTTTAGTGAGTGCATAACAGTAAATAAAGTATGAAAAACTGCTTTATATGACAGCTCTTTGTCATATAATTGTCACAATTAAATTGAACAATAAGGGGATTTTATTATCCCTTTGAACCGTCTGCATGAATTCTAATATTCCTCCCGTCCAAGATCAGGTGCCATCAGCACCAGCGAAATCGACGAATGTGCATGTTGCTACACCGAAATTTTTTATGCCGGTGTTTCTCACGGTTATTATTTCAACTTTAGTGTATATCGGTTTTCAGCTTTCGACCGATTTGGCGCATGTGCCAGCATTAAGTTTATATTCCGTTATTCTTTTGGCGACTGCTTTATTAATTGCTTTAGGCTTTGAATTTGTTAATGGTTTTCATGACACGGCCAACGCAGTCGCAACTGTTATTTATACCAATGCCTTATCTGCACCTGTAGCTGTCATGTGGGCAGGCTTCTGTAACTTCCTAGGGGTAATGGTGGCAAGTGGTGCTGTTGCTTACGGCATTATTGCTTTATTACCTGTAGAGCTGATTATGAATGTCGGTTCAGGCGCAGGCTTTGCCATGGTTTTTGCCATGCTGATTGCTGCGATTCTCTGGAATTTGGGTACCTGGTTCATGGGTATTCCGGCATCAAGCTCACATACTCTAATCGGTTCGATTTTAGGTGTGGGTATTATGAACTACCTGCTTCATTCAGGCGCTGGCGCAAGCGGCATAGATATGGAACAGGTGATGAAAGTAGGTAAAGCACTGCTGTTTTCTCCGCTGATTGGTTTTGCTTTTGCTGCTGTCCTGTTTTTACTGGTGAAAAAAATCTTCCGTAAACAGTTAGAGCTTTTTCATCCGCCTGAAGGTAACAAGCCGCCACCCCCTTTAATTCGTGCGATTTTGATTTTCACCTGTACTGGTGTGAGTTTCGCGCATGGTTCAAATGACGGTCAAAAAGGCATGGGCTTGATTATGCTGATTTTGATTGGTTGTGTACCATTGGCTTATTCTTTAAATAAGAATTTAGACAGTGCACATATTCAGTCTTTTGAGCAATTGTCTCAGCAAACGGCTACTGCTATTTATCCGCAGCATGAAAATATTACGGATGCTCAGGCACGTGCTGTCATTACCAAATATATTCAAACCAAAGAAGTGAACCCTGAAGTGGTTCCTGCTTTAGCAAGCTTGACAGATCATTTGGGCGAACGTGTTGCCAAATATGATGATATTCACACTATTCCAGAGGCTGAAGTTTCTGCGATCCGCAATGATATGTATCTCAGCACGACTGCGTTTAAGCGTTTAGATAAAGCTGAGCAGCTTCCTGAAATGTCAAAAGATCAAAGCAAGTTAGTTAAAGAATATCGTAAAAACCTGGATTCATTCCTTCAGTACATTCCAACCTGGGTGAAAGTGGCTGTTGCCCTGGCATTAGGTCTGGGTACGATGGTGGGCTGGAAACGTATTGTGGTCACTGTAGGTGAACGTATTGGTAAAAACCATATGACTTATGGTCAAGGCATGTCAGCTGAACTTGTTGCGATGACTACTATTGCTGCAGCAGATGGTTTTGGTATGCCTGTATCGACAACACACGTTTTGAACAGTGCAGTTGCAGGTACCATGGTAGCCAATAAATCAGGTTTGAATTTGCAAATGGTACGTACGATTTTATCGGCATGGGTCTTCACTTTACCAGCGACCATCTGTTTATCTGGTGGTTTGTACTGGCTATTCTTACAGTTCGTTTAAGACGTCTGTTAGAAACAAAAAACGCTGCAATTGCAGCGTTTTTTGTTTCTAATGAATACTTGGTTTTTAAAAAAATAAACTCTTTCTGGATGAGCAGAACTAATCATCTTTTAAAAAGAGAGAAATTCCTCCTCCCTTTGGGATGAGGAATATATTCCGTAAGAGGTGGAGGGTTTTATTAATATATGTATCTTTTAGTACAGTAAAAAATGACTTCTCTCTTGCGTACTCAGAATATATTCTCAGGATACTCTCCTCTTAGAAGGAGATGGACTAAAACGAGAGGACAATAAAAATATTCATCAAGAGAGAAAAATCCACCCTTATTTCTTAAATTTGCCTAACACTCGCTTAATCGGCAATTTTTCGTTGGCAAAGCCATACAGTGCGGCAAAAGGCAGAGCGGTGCGGGCCAAATAAGGCACACGCCACAATCCGCCATGGTTGGCGCCTTTCATCATCAGTTCCAGCGGATGATCCAGATGGGTTTCTGGATTGGCAACCGACTCTGGATGACGCAGGTCATAAATCCATAAGGCAGCCATTAAGGCATTGGTGGTTTCAGGGCTAAACGATTCCACATCGAACAGGCTTGCACCATTGAAGGCCGCTTTCAATAACGGATTTTTGGTAACTGAATGGGTCGTGGTAGACGGCGCAATATTGATACTGACCCGTTGTCCATAATGACGCGCCAGTGTTGCACGCCACTGCTGGATCCGTTTGGCCAAAGCATAGTTTGGGCCTTGCTCGACCACCAGACAGTCCGCAATGCCATATTCCTGACCATTGTCGGAAGGAATGAGCATATGTAGATTCTGCTGGAAAAAACGCTTGGCGGTAACGGCTGAAATGCCTTTACTCATAAGCTGCCGGACTTTGGAACGACATTGGAACTTGTCGTAAGATGCTTCAACGACTTCCTTCGGAATGGCATAGACATCGGTTGGTGTGCACATGAACATCAAACTGGTATCCGATTTTTGCTCACTGACATATTCCATGATGCTGTCCATGGCCATGGCAACACGGACATGCTTTTCACCATCGAGATAGGCAATGGCAGCCAGGTCAAGCTGACGTTCACTTTGGCTTAACCAATGGGCAATTTCAGGGGTTTGGGTGAGTAAATCTGCGCCTAATTTTTCTTTCAGCACTGTGCTTGAGGTATCTTCTGCCAGTTTTTCCGTGCAAGGCGCATAAAGTGTGGCATTGCCTTGCTGAATGGTGTTGAGGATTCTGTCCCACACCCGGGTATTGGGTAAATCTACTGCGACAATATTGGCTTTCCAGCGTGCCAGCCAGGTCAGCGGACCGGCTTCAGACCCTGCACCAAATAGCACCATGGTACGGTCAGAAAGATCAAACCATTCCGGATGTGCCTGTGCCGTACGCAGGGCATCGGCGTGGCTGCCTTCGATAATGCCTGCATCTTGCCAGATCTGGATTTGATTCAGTAAAGCCTGGCCTTGTAATTTTTGCCCTTTATAAGGGACATACCATTCTGGTGCAGCATCACTTTCACCTTTGAGCTGAATGGTATACAAGGTGGCGGTATCAACATCTTTCATGATGTCTTTCAATAAATAGCGTTGACCATCACGATAAAAGTCAAAGCTATGATGGGCTTTATGCAAGCCTTGTTTGGCAATAGTAATAGAGTTGTTGATGGTGTGAATGCCTTGTTCCACCAAAGCCTTGAAGTAAATCGGATAGTTCTTGCGCCAATTTTTTTCGGCAAGTGCATACATCGATGACTTGTTGTCGACTATAGACAGGGCTTCAGCAATAATTTCTTTGCCTGTTTGTGAGGTACTGGCCTTTTTGCTGGTGGGATTAATCGGGAATTGAAGACCATTTAATGAAGTGGACATGCAAAAGATCTCTTTTTTTTGCGCATTAATATACAGATGTCTACATTATCTATGCCAAATTGATTTGAGGGGTAGCATTTAATGACAAAATTATGTAAATATTCTTTTGGAAATAAATAATAAAAAAGGAGCATTGCGCTCCTAAATAGTTAAATGTTAGCAATATGCCTTATTGAGCAAACCTGCAATTTTTTAAGCATATATGCAGGGTGATTCTATCCTTCTCAGTATCCTTAAAAAGGAAATTGCATCAATTTATTTAAAAAGTGGCCAATCAGCCGTGGTTCAATAATAATGGTCATGATTACGCCATAAGCTGCGCCCCATAAATGTGCACTATGGTTGATATTGGAATTGCCGCGTTTACCTGACCAGACGCTATAAGCGACATACAGCACGGCAAAAATAATCGCCGGTACGGGAATAAAAAACACAAAGATCAATTTCCACGGTTCAAACAGAATATAGGCAAAAAGGACCGCAGACACTGCACCAGAGGCACCCAAGCTGGCCCAGCGATGATCATTTTTATGTTCTAAATAACTTGGAATAATTGCTGCAATCAGCCCGCCCAAATAAAACAGCACAAAGCCTAGATCGTACATATATTGCCGATAAAAACTTTCAATCACGCTGCCAAAAAAGAACAGGGTAATCATGTTGAATAACAGGTGAGTCCTATCTGCATGCACAAAACCATGGGTAATAAAACGATCATATTGTCCACGCTGCATCGCGGGTGGCCAGAAAATGAGTCGGCTCATGACTTTCTGGTTTGAAAATGCAATCAGCGAGATAATAACGGTAATAAGAATTAGTGTAACGGTATGGTTAAAAGGTAAATCCAACATAAAAGCAAGTTCTACATTTCAAAATTTATCGTTCATAATGCCATTAAATGGCAGCTTAAGTGGAACTTTCACAATAAATCCGACAATTTTAGTTGAATTTATGAAATTACCCCGCATCTTCAGTTAAAATGGACACTTCAGCTTGAGGAAAAATTGTTATGTCGACTGAGAACACCAGCACTGCAGTTGTAGAAGAGATTCCAAACTTATTGATTACTCCGACTGCTCAAGAGTATTTAAAGGATTTGTTAGAAAAGCAAAACACACCCGGTATTGGGGTGCGTGTTTTTGTGGAAAATCCTGGTACGCCACGTGCTGAATGTTGCATGGCATATAGTGCACCTGACGAAGTTGTGCCAACCGACTATAAACAGGATTACCCGGATTTCCCGGCATTTATTGATACTCCGTCAATTCCGTATTTGCTGGATGCTGTAATTGATTACAATAAAGACCGTTTTGGCGGTCAATTAACCTTCCGTGCACCTAATTCAAAAGTACCACGTGTCGGTCCGGATGCATCGGTAGAAGAACGTATCACTTATGTGCTTCAGTCCGAAATTAACCCGGGACTTGCAGGACATGGCGGTAACTGTGCACTGGTTGAAGTGGTGGAAGATGAAGAGCACGGTTTAACTGCAGTACTGAAATTTGGTGGTGGCTGCCAGGGCTGTTCATCGATTGACTTAACGTTGAAACAGGGTGTAGAAACCACCTTGAAACAGCATGTTCCTGAATTGATGCGTGTGGTTGACCAAACCGACCACAGCAACACCGAAGGTGCTTATTTCAAATAAGACTGAAAAATTTCAAAAAATAACCTCCACTTAGGAGGTTATTTTTTATATAAGTCAAGAAAGCCGCATGATGCGGCTTTTTTATCACTAGAAATTAAGTATCCAGATTTAAAATTTTCTGTGCCGTTTCCGCATAATAAAATTTCTCTAAATATGTTCTGGCGCGTTCACGTAGATAGTCGGATGAAACCAGTTTTTGCACGACAGGTGCCAGCAACTGCTGTAATTCATGTTGAATCAGGGCTTCATCAATATTCAGGTCACGCAGTAAGAAATCAAAAGGGCGTTCCTGATTGCGGATATACCAGGCATAGACACCATCATGAACCTGCTGTTTCAGGTAATCCGTTTGACGGATGTGATCCCAGATTTCATGGCCTAAATTCACCGTGTTACCGAGATCCTGAACTTCAATATAATTTTTCAGTACCGTTAAAGGCATATCCTTGACTTTATGCCAAAGGTTGGCCTGGAAATGATAGAGCTTTTCGTTATCAAAGTGCTGATTCAGAACATGCTCACTCATTTGGCTCAGTTTTAAAATATTCTTTTGCAAATAATGTGCAATGGTTTCATCCAGATTTGAATCGGTCACTGTTTCTAACACCGATTTGCCCATTTTCATAAAACGCGACACGCCAGGCACCCGTTTGGCCATGACTGAATTATCCATATAGTCTTGAATGGAGTGCTGAATGAGCTGGGTAATCATGGCGGAAAAAGCAGGATTATTGACCACCTTTTTAATCAAGCGTTGACGGTGATCACTTTTGCCCGCGACATATTGGGCAATTTTGTCGATGGTTAAAACCGGAATGACATCCGCGATTTTAGTATCTTCATTAAGCGGATGAACCAAGGCAAAATGCAGATGCTCAGCGATTTGTTCAATCAAAAAGCTACTCGCTGGCGTGGCTAAAATCTGCTTTTGCAAAAGTGTATTAATTTGCTCAAAGGACCAGATCTGTTGCAGTGGCTGTTTTCTAAACCATTGATAAAAATTCAGGAATTCGGTTTCAATCGTGGCAGTATGTGAAAACTCTTGTTCTAAAAAGTCAAGATGAGCTTCAATTAACTGCTCAATCATCGGATGTTTTTGCATACTGTCTCGAAAAAATTAATTTAATGGAATAAGTTTATCCGCAAGCGGGTTTTTCATCTTCTGGGTTTTGGCAAGAAAAGGTAAATAATGTGCTGCCACTTCCTGCTCTGCTTCCAAAATTGGCATATGTCCCACATTGTTAAGAATGACAGGAGCCTCGGCGCGTTTCAATAACGATTTTAATTCATTTGCCACTTCGACATTAATAATCTTGTCCTGTTTACCCCAAAGAATCAGGGTAGGTGCTTCCACCGTTCGAGTCAGACGGGCAAAGGATTCTGGCGTATAAATGCGGTTTAGTGCCACCAGCTGATCAATCAGTTTGCCATTCTTTGCTGCCTGAGTAATCAGGTAGTTCTCTTGGGCAGATTTTACGGCCTTAGGTAAGCTGGGTGGATTTTGCATGACCCGATGCATCACCTGTTCAAGATCGCCAGGTTTGGACACAATCAGCTGTTTCAGGGTCAGCGGATCTTTAGAATAACGGGTATTGGCCTGGGTATAAATACCGGCGCTATTGAGCAGAAACAGGCTTTGCGTATCAAACGGATATTGTGATGCATACACAGTGGCAATCGATCCACCCAGGGAATGTCCGGCCACATTCAACTTATCTTCGACATCAATGGCTTCGACAAAACGACGCAAGTTTTCTGTTACATTGGGTACAGAAGCATCAAAATTTTCAGGTGTTCTGGTTTCACCATTATTGGGTAAGTCGGGAATCACCACATGATAGTAAGGCGTTAAAAAATGAGCCACCCGATTCCAGTTGTCGCGATTTCCGGCTAAACCATGAATGAGCAGAATGGTCGGTTTTTGCCGTGAACCCCCTTCATTATAGGCCCAGGTAATCTCACCGACTTTAATGGTTTTAGCTTTTAAACCCGCTTCACTGCGCTCCTGGATCAGATAGTTTTGTAAATTTATTTTTTCTATATTCACTTTATTGTTTTGAGCCATAGTCATGCCTGTAAAACAGCAGGCACTCACCAAACAGAGGTTGCGTACAAATCGAGCAAAATTTGAACCAGGCTGTGTCATTGACGATCATCCTTGAAGACTCATGACGATAATATTTATAAATCAGGAATAAAAATATTTAATTTCAGACAGCATTTAATTTTTTTAAAATGTCTGTAGTTTATTGTAAGTATTATTAAAGAAATGTCACTGAATTGTTTTTTGAACTCGGTAACCTGAAAGCTTTAAAAATGTGAACCGTGTCATTTTTTGAAGCTAAATAAAAATATTTTCTCAGGTCATTATAAACTGTAGAGCTATGTTTTTTGCAAGTGACTTTCGGTTTTGATGGCATTAAAATATTGCAACTTAAAACATTGGAAGACCAGCATGCTAACAGCAGAAGAAGCTTTGGATCGTTTAAAAAAAGGGAACCAGCGTTTTGTAAACGGTGAAACAACCCATTTGAAGCTTTTGACTCACCAACAGCGCGCAGAAATGGCCGAAAGCCAAGACCCATTTGCGATTGTTTTAGGCTGTTCAGATTCCCGCGTACCGGCTGAAATGGTATTTGATCAGGGGCTGGGTGATTTATTTGTTATTCGTGTCGCGGGTAATATTGTTGCGCCATCTCAAGTGGGAAGTGTCGAATTTGCAGCAGAAAGCTTTCATTGCCCTGTAGTGATCGTATTGGGTCATACGCATTGTGGTGCCATTCATTCCACCATTGATGCCTTGACCAATCCAGCAGCTCCACCATCAGCAAACTTGATGTCGATTGTCAATCGAGTACGTCCTTCAGTTGAAATTTTAATGCAGACTGAACTTAAAGATGATCTGGATAAACTGTCTAAACATGCAGTACGTTCCAACGTTTTTGCATCTGTGAATCAGTTGCGTCACGGGTCTGCGGTATTGGAAAATCTAATTGTCCAAGGCAAATTAAAAGTAGTAGGTGCAGAGTATTCACTTGAAACGGGTGAAGTGGTTTTCTTTGATTTTTAAGTAAAAAGCAAAAAGCATGATTCATAAAAGGCGCTTTATAAAGCGCCTTTTATATAGGGATAAGCATTGTTCAACAAGATGCTTTGGGCAGATGCATTGGGATGAACCAGATCGGTTTGCATCAGGTCTTTTTTGCCAGCAACCCCTTCTAAAAAGAACGGCAACAATTTTACCTTATGTTGTTGACTGACAATCTTATAATTTTTTTCAAAGGCTTTGCTATAAGCTGTTCCGTAATTGGGTGGGATTTTCATTCCAAAAACAATCACTTTTGCTTTTGCCTTTTGACTTTGCTGCACTAAAGTTGCCAGATTTTTTTGAATCAACAGCGGTGGCTGACCGCGCAAACCATCATTTCCGCCCAGTTCAATCACCACAATATGTGGCTTATGTGTTTGCAGCAATTTCGGTAAACGCGCCACAGCACCACTGGTGGTTTCACCGCTGACACTGGCATTGACCACTTTATGCTGTTTCGGATACTGTTGGTCTAGACGTTTCTGTAATAATGCTACCCAGCCTTGCCCTGCCTGTAGGCCATAACCTGCACTAATACTGTCACCCACAATCATAATGGTTTTCGCAGATGCCATGACTGGGCTAAGACCCAGACTGAGCATGGCCAGGCAAGCCCATACAAGAGTTTTCAGATTGCGATTTTGCATATAGGAATTTTATGACCTACGTTATTAGCGACCATTCCATCATGCCACAAGTGATTATCTCTGCCCAGCAGCTTAGCCAAAAGATCAAATTTGCCCAAAAAGAGCTCAGCATTTTTGAAAATCTAAGCTTTGATATTTATCGTGGTGAACAGGTAGCGATTACCGGACGATCCGGCTCGGGTAAATCGACCTTGCTGGGTATTCTGGCCACGCTGGATCAGGCCAGTTCAGGAACATTGCAGGTATGCGGGCAATCGATTGGCGAATTGAATGAAGAACAGCGTGCATTGGTGCGCTTAAAAAATATCGGTTTTGTGTTTCAGTCCTTTCAGCTGCTACCGCACTTAACGGCGGTGGAAAATGTCATGTTGCCGCTGCGCTTACAGCAAAATTTTAACTTTGCTGCAGCGGAAAAAAAGGCTTTGGCCTTGCTGAAAAAAGTCGGCTTGGAACGTCAGGCCACCCAAACTCCCAAAGTCTTGTCTGGTGGTGAGCAGCAAAGGGTAGCGATTGCCCGTGCTTTAATCAGCGATCCACAAATTATTTTTGCCGATGAACCAACCGGTAATCTGGATGCGCAAACCGCCAATGAAATTGAACAACTGTTGTTTCAGCTGAATCGTGAGTTTGGTACCACGCTGGTGCTGGTGACCCATGATTCAACATTGGCCCAGCAATGCCAGCGTCATTTTGAGTTGCGTGATGGCCATTTGATCGAACATGGCTCGGGAGAGAACTGAAATGAATCGATTATTTCGGCCCTTGTTGACGCAAAGCTTTAAAAGCAGCGGTGTTTATCTGCTGATTATTGCCTTGACCCTGGCGATTAGTGCCACCACTGCGCTGAAATTTAGCAATGAACAGATTCAGAATGCCGTAGCCTTACAGGCAGCAGAAATGCTGGCAGCTGACCTGGTGCTGAGCGACAATCAGCCACTGGAACAAAAGTGGCAGAATCAGGCTAGACAATTAAAACTGCAACTATCCCAAGTCACCGCTTTCAGTTCAATGGCGCGTACCGATGATCAATTTGTCATGGTCAATGTCAAAGCCATCGATCAGGCATTTCCCTTGCGCGGCGAGCTTCGGGTGCTGCCCCAGGTTAAAACCATCCAGTCTGGTGAGGTCTGGATGAGCCCACGTGCTATGGATTTATTGCATGTTAAATTGGGTGACCAAATCAATATTGCAGATGGCCAGTTTAAGATCACGGCAAAAATTGTACATGATTCCAATCAGGAACTGGGCTTTTCCGGTTTTTCACCGACGGTAATGATTTCCCGTAACGACGTCGCCAAAACCAATGCCATTCAGGTGGGGAGCCGTGCCGAGTATCGTTTGTTAATGGCGGGTGATCCCGAGCAAACCAAGCAGTTTGAACAAGATTTTAAGCAACAGCAGCACGCGACCTTGCCGAAAGCAGCACATGATGCACCAACGCAGGATGAGCAAAATAGCCTTAGGTTAAGAAATGCCAGCGAAGGCAATACCCGTTTAATGAAACCGATTGCCAATCTGGATACTTTCCTGCAACTGAGCAATATCTTGACCATTTTGCTGTGTGGGATTGCGATTGCCCTGACCAGCCAGCGCTATGTGCAACAAAATCAGGACAATATTGCATTGATGCGTTGTATCGGTGCGACACGAGGCCAGATTCTCAATGCCTATCTTACCTTGCTGGCCGTGGTTTTGCTGGTCGCCATGCTGATTGGCAGTCTGGTGGGTGTCACTTTGGGTTACGGTTTGCTGCAATTGATGCTGCAACTGATTCCAAATTTACAGATTGCATTTTCAGCAGGAGAGATGCTGCTGGGACCATTACCGATTGCCATGCTGACCAGCGCAGTGGTGCTATTGGGATTCATTGTGCCCAGCTTATGGCAATTGCTCAATACCCCGCCGATTCGGGTGATTCGCCAGCAGGAAAAGTCAGTACAATCCATGCTCTGGATGTTAATTATGGGCACAGCCAGCTTGGCCCTGTTCAGTATCGTATTGACAGAAAATATCTTGCTCACTGCTTGGGTAATGGGGGCGATTGTACTGCTGTGTACACTGCTCTATGTATTGATCTGGGGCTGTTTAAAGTTCATCAAAAACCTGAAAGGGGCAATTTCAGCCTATGTGCGGGTGCCGTATCAAACAGCTTTTCAAATTACTGCTCTGGCACTGGGCCTGAGTCTGATGACAGTGTTAACCGTGTTGCGGACAGATTTGCTGGAACGTTGGCAGCAGCAATTGCCTGCAGGCACACCGAATCAGTTTGTTTATGGCCTGCCACCGTTTGATATGCCAGCCTTTAAAGCTCAGATTAAGCAACATGGATGGCCAAGTACGCCTTTATATCCCAATATTCGTGGCCGATTGGTGGCGAAGAATGATCAGCCCTTTGCAGCAGATCTGGTCAAAAGCAACAATTCTTTACGCCGTGAACTGAATTTAACTCAAACCACCGAATATCCGGCTGACAATATCATTGTGCAGGGCACAGCAGCCTTGAAACATCCTGGTGAGGTGTCGGTTGAAGCCAAAATTGCAGAGGAATTGGGCATCAAAATCGGCGATCGGTTGACTTTCAGCCTGCCTGAAGGATTGATTCAGGCCAAAGTAGTGAACTTGCGCAGTGTGGAATGGGAAAGCTTTAGTCCGAATTTTTTCTTTATTTTCGCCCCCAAAACTATGGATGAAAATGCGGGTAGCTATTTAGGCAGTTTTTATGTACCGGAACAGGATAAAAACCAGATGGTTGCGCTGATTCAGCAATTCTCTAACACCGTTTTTATTGATGTTAGCCAGATTCTGGATGAGGTCAAACGTCTGGTGAATGTCCTTGTACAAATTGTTACCATTCTGGCACTGTTGGTCAGTGTTTCGGGTATTCTGGTGTTAATAGCCTGTTTAAACCTGTTGATGGATGAGCGTAAACGTGAAGTGGCTTTGCTACGTTCATTCGGCAGTTCCAAACAAAAACTTAAGCAGATGATGACCCTGGAAATTGGTTTTATGGGATTCATGGCAGGAATCGTATCTTGCCTGTTTGCCGAAGTCATCAGCGCCATTGCCAGTTATAAAATGAATCTGCTGATTCAGCCCCATTGGCAAATCTGGCTGATTTTACCCATACTGATGACGCTACTGTGCGCGCTGATTGGACGTTATCGTTTGAGTTATCTGTGTGATATTCCGCCACTGCAAAGTTTACGTGAGATGAATCAATAGCAGATTCATCTTCAGTAGACAAAATTCAGGGCATTAAAAATGCAGTTGTGCCCGCATAGCGGCTAATATTTGCCGCCAGACTGGTTCCAGAATCTGCACTTGCTGCATGCAGTAAGCATACAGCAAATAACAGCTGATGATGCCTACTGCCATGCCTACTACAAAAGCCAAATTCGGTTTATGTATTCTTTGTCCCACATACCAGATTGCTGTCAGCACCGCACCCATCAACATGCCGCCAATATGTGCGGCATTGTTAATTCCGGCGATGGTAAAGCCAATCAACAAATTGATGCCCATAATCATCAGCAGGCTTTTTTTATCTAGAATAAAACGTTGTTTCGGTAATAGGGGGAGTAGGGATAAAATAGTCAATGCACTGCCAATACCCATCACGGCACCCGATGCACCGGCACTGACGGTGGGAAGAAACTTAGGATCATTGCTTTGCAAGAGTGCAAAGGTATTTTGAATATCAATGAAACCACTGAGTAAACTGCCCATCAGACCGGCAAGAATATAAAGTCCCAGATAATAAAACCGGCCTAACAGCTGTTCAGCCACACTGCCAAAAATATACAGTGCCCACATGTTTAGCATTAAATGGATCAGGCCAAAATGAAAAAACATGCTTGTAAACAGGCGAGTGGGTTCCTCTAAAAAGGTTAAAGGTGCATAATCAGCACCCCAATGAATCGCATCGACCAGACTTGGAGTCGTAATATTGACTCCACTCAGGACTTGCCAGAGAAATAAACCGACATTGATGGCAATAAAAACTGCCGTTAGCCACCAAAGATGAACCTCGGGTTTAGTTCGAATGGGAGGGGGAGAAAGTTCGGCCATGCTATTCTTTTATAATCTTTGCTATATTCAGCATCCAGCTTAGCACGAAAAAAAACAGATTTTTGGAGTAACTCACTGACATGAAAGCTTTTATTGTTCGTAGTTTGTTAATACTTGTCAGTCTGGTGCTTTTGGTTCAACTGTGGATTTTTTCAAGTTTGCTGTGGTGGCGCACCCATCCGGTGGATACCACCATGATGATGCGTCTGGATTATTGGTCCGAACCTTCGAAACCGATTAAACATGAGTGGCGTGATTATGATCAGATCAGTGATTATATGAAACATGCCGTGGTTGCTGCGGAAGATGGAAAGTTTTTGCAGCATAAAGGTTTCGACTGGGAAGGCATGCAATTCGCCCTGGAACGCAACAAAGACAAGGGTAAGGTGGTAGCAGGTGGTTCAACCATTTCCCAGCAACTGGCCAAAAACCTGTTTTTATACAATAAGCGTTCCTTCCTGCGTAAAGGACAGGAAGCGGTTGCCACCTGGATGATGGAACGCATGTGGTCAAAACAGCGCATTCTGGAAGTCTATCTCAACTCGGTAGAATTTGGTGACAATATCTATGGCATAGAAGCCGCTACCCAGCATTATTTTGGCAAAAGTGCGCGAAGCCTGAGTCGTGAACAGGCGGCATTCTTAGCAGCCATTTTACCTAACCCTAAATATTATCAAGATCATCAACATGATAAAAAATTACAATATCGTAAACGCATGATTCAAAAATATATGCGTTATAGCCATATTCCCTAATTTAGGATTTATTTTCAAAAAGCCCAGTGATTTGGGCTTTTTTTTATGAAATTGTCATAAATTTGAAGCATACTTATGAAGATACGGACTACTTTCGAATAATCATAGGTTAGGGTATGAATACGGCTGCTAATACGACTCCGGCGCAAATAGAATATACATATAATGATCGCTACATTAATCGTGAGCTTTCTATTCTCGACTTCCATTTGCGGGTATTGGAACAAGCGGTCGATCCTTTACATCCTTTGCTTGACCGGATGAATTTCCTACTGATTTTCTCGCGTAATCTGGACGAATTTTTTGAAATTCGCGTTGCCGGCGTGATGGAGCAACTGGACTTGGGTAATGAAAGCCGTAGTCCTGATGGTTTAACCCCTAAACAGGTGCTGGATATCATTTCCAAAACCACGCATGAGGCAATTGACCGCCAATACCGTATTTTAAATGAACAAATTTTGCCTAAACTGCGTGAAGAAGACATCTGTTTCTTGCGTCGCGGTGAATTAACCCCGGCACAGTCGGCTTGGATCAAAAAATATTTTCAGGAACAGGTGGCGCCGGTACTGACGCCAATCAGTCTTGATCCGGCACATCCATTTCCACGTCTGGTTAACAAAAGCCTCAACTTTATTGTGACCCTGGAAGGTAAAGATGCTTTTGGCCGTCAGATTGATCTGGCTGTAGTACCTGCACCACGTTCATTGCCGCGAGTGGTACGTTTACCGGATGAACTTACCGGAGGGAAAGAGCATCATGTGATGCTGTCTGCGATTATTCATGAGCATGTTTCAGACCTGTTCCCGGGCATGACGGCAACGGGTTGTTACCAGTTCCGTGTCACCCGAAATGCCGATTTAGCCTTAAATGAAGATGTAGAAGATCTGGCCAAAGCTCTAAAAGGGGAACTGAACTCGCGTCGTTTTGGCCGTGCGGTACGTCTGGAAGTGACTCATAATTGCCCGAAACATATCTATGACTATTTGCTGGATGAATTTGATCTGGAAGAAGAGCAACTGTATAAGGTCGATGGCCCGGTTAACTTGGCACGGTTATTGTCCAATTTTAAGCGTCCACATTTACGCTATGATTCACATACGCCTATTATTCCGAAAGTGCTGAGAAAATCTGAAAATATTTTTTCTGCCATGCAGAAACAGGATATTTTACTCCATCATCCGTTTGAATCTTTTGCCCCAGTCATTAACTTGTTACGTGAAGCAGCACGTGATCCACAAGTTTTAGCCATCAAGCAAACGCTATACCGAAGTGGTCCGGATTCTGAAATTGTTCAGGTCTTGGCGGAAGCTGCACGTAATGGCAAGGAAGTGACGGCAGTCATTGAACTCCGTGCCCGTTTTGATGAAGAATCCAATATTGAAGTGGCGAATGTACTGCAAGAAGCTGGAGCAGTCGTCGTGTATGGCATTGTGGGTTATAAAACCCATGCCAAAATGATTCTGGTGGTGCGCCGTGAAAACAATAAACTGGTGCGTTATGTACATTTAGGTACAGGTAACTACCATGCCGGCAATGCCCGTATTTATACCGACTATGGTTTGCTGACCACAGACAAAGAGCTTTGTGAAGATGTGCATCGTATTTTTCAGGAATTAACCGGTATGGGGAAAATGGCAAAACTGAAAAAGTTATTGCATGCACCTTTTACCTTGCATGCTCAGCTGATTAATTTTATTGATGATGAAATTGCCAATGCCAAAGCCGGTAAGCCTGCACAAATTATTGTCAAGGTGAATGCCTTAACGGAAATGCAACTGATCAATAAATTATATGAAGCATCGCAAGCCGGCGTACAAATTGATCTGATTATCCGTTCAATCTGCTGCCTGCGTCCCGGTTTGCCTGACCTGTCTGAAAATATTCGGGTACGTTCCATCGTTGGCCGTTTCCTTGAGCATACCCGTGTCTATTACTTCTTGAACGGAGGAGATAGCCGGATTTACTGTTCAAGTGCAGACTGGATGGATCGTAACCTGTTCAATCGTGTGGAAGCCTGTTTCCCGATTGAAGATGCGGCATTGAAAAAACGCATTTATCAGCAAGGTTTACTGAATTATTTAAAGGATAATCAGCAAGCTTGGTTACTGCAAAGTGATGGTACATGGTTACGTGCACAGGTTGCCGAAGGAGAAGCAGCACATAATGCACAGCGTATATTATTAGAGATGATTAAATAATCCACAATAGTGTCCCCATCTCAAATCAAGGAGTCTTTGGATTCCTTGATTTACTCATAAATTATTCCGGATCAATCATCTTAAATTTAAAAAATTAAGGTTCTACGCGGGCAATTTTTCTGTAGATATTTTTAATATTGCTTTTCTAATGGATGATTAAAAAAAGGGTTGATCTTCTATCATCATGATAGAAACGGCTAATAGCAGTTCACTCACAAGCTTGTACTCACAGTGGTGGTATATTTTATTTGGTTACTTGGTGATAAAAATAAACAAACAGCTATTCCTGAAACTGGTGAATTTATAAAATAAAAGTAAATTTAAGTCTCTGTATAGTAAAGAATATTTAGATATAAATTATTTTATTTCGACTTATTTGTGGTTGAGTTATTTTCTTGTGCAAAGTACAGGCATTCTTATAAATGATGAAAAATACCCAATTATAGGGATATGAAAAGTGATATTTAGCTTATAGCATAACAGTGCTTTTTGTTTGGGTTGATTCAACAATCCTATTTCAACTCCAAGGGCTACAATATTTCTATTACAATCAGAGTAATGGAAATATTTTGCCTTCCATGGCTTATCTGGGTGGATAAGCTATTTTTTTACCTTTCATTTTTAAATGAAACATAAAATACCTATTATCAAGTATATAAAGTAGTTGAATGGTTGCCTGGAATTGCTCACTTTTGATGGTGTTTGCAATTCAGAAGTGAGTAATTTATTGAATGTAGTTTTCTCTATTTATTCCTATGTATGAGAAGTTGTCCATTTGTTTTAATTAAGGTTTATCCGAGTGCTAAGCATTTTTTTATGAAAAAAATAAGGCATTTAATTAAAAAAAATGAGACTGCATACTTTACATTAAGCATAAAAAAAGGAGCAGTTGCTCCTTTTAATAGATTGAATCTTTTAATGAAGAGTCTGGGTGATTTTTTGCAAGATTTGCAACAGGACATCAAACTCGCTTTGCAATGGGGTACTTTTACGTGTCACTAGGGCAAGAGTACGGCTTGGCGCTGCCTCTATAGGTTTTACCACCAAGTCTGAATTGGCTTTAATCATATGGGTATGAATGGCAATTTCAGGAAGCAGGGTAAAGCCTAAGTCTGAACAAACCATTTCTATCAGTGTTGGTAATGAACTCGCTTTTAGGCGATGATCATTTTTGCGTTCACCAATTGGACAGGCACTTAACACATGGTTGCGTAAACAATGACCTTCTTCAAGTAATACTAAGCGCGATAAATCCAGATCATCCAAACTGCGGGCATTCTGCGCATTCTGATCCGCTTTATGGTAAACCAGATACAGATTTTCTTTTGCAATTTCTGCAACTTTTAAGCCACGTGTGTCAAAAGGCAATGCCAACACGATCATGTCCAAATTACCATGTTCGAGTTTTTCGACAATTTTTTCACTTTGTGCTTCGTGCAAGTGCAGCTGAATTTTAGGAAGTTGTTTATGCACTTCATCTAACAGTTGCGACAGAATAAAAGGTGCAATTGTGGGAATAATCCCTAAATGTAGATCACCTGTTAAAGGTTCGCTCATTTCACGACTTAAACGCATCAGGTCTTGGGCGTCTGCCAAAAGAACACGGGCTCGTGCAACAACCTGTTCGCCAAGCGGAGTTAAACGTACATTTTGGCGATCGCGTTCAACAAGGACTCCACCTAGCAAGCGCTCTAACTCCATGATCCCGCCAGACAAGGTTGACTGGGTCACAAATGAACGGCGCGCAGCTTCAGTAAAATGCAGCGTTTCAGACAGTGTAACGAGGTATGACAGCTGTCTTAAAGAGGGTAATGCAGCCATAGTGTCCTAATGTTTTGATTTAAAGTGATCAGCAAATAATCCGCTCAGATATGGAATAAAATGCGGTGGGATATCATGCCCCATTCCCTCAATTAATTCAAACTTAGCATCAGTAATTGCCTTTGCAACTGCTTTGCCATGACTCGGTGGCAATAAACGATCACGAGAGCCATGTACCACGAGGGTAGGTTGCTGAATTTGCTTACCCAATTGTAGCAAAGAACCTGTACATAATATTGCTAAAAACTGTTGAAGTACACCCGCTGGATAGTAACTTCGTTGATATAATTTGCGTGCTGTCTGAATAATTTCCAGTTGATTGATATATCCAGGTGAGCCAATAATGTTAAACACCTTCACGCTATGGTTCACAATGCCTTCTTCATCAGTCGATTCTGGTCTGCCAATCAGGCTAAACAGCTGTTTGGGAAAAGGCGGTGGTAATAAAGGCTGATTGTTACTGGTAAACATCAGGCCCAGATTACTGACTTTTTGTGGATGTTTTGCTGCCAAAATTTGTGCAATCATGCCCCCCATGGAAGCGCCAATGACCGAGACTTTTTCCAGTCCCAAACGGTCGATCAGTAGCGCTGCATCTTCCGCCATGTCATATAAGTTATAGGGCGCACCTTGATTTTGTAAGCCTAAGGCAAAACGTCCCATCAATTTCAATGTGTTGAGACGTGGACCAGAATGACGGATTTTGGAAGACAAGCCAATATCGCGGTTGTCAAAACGAATTACGCGATAACCTTGGTCAATCAGGGATTTGCAGAAAAAATCAGGCCAAAACAACATTTGCGCACCTAAACCCATAATCAGCATGATGGCAGGATGTTCCGGGTTTCCACCCATTTCCACATGAAGTTCAACGCCATTACCTAAATTGACTTTGGTTTCATGCATAAAAGATGTATAGGGAGAACCCGTAAAACTGAGTGCGCTATCCATTGTTATTTTCCTAAAAAAGGACATTTTGCTGAAAAAATGTCCTTGGTATTAAAACCTTAAACTGCAGCAGGAATCAAGTCCGGCACCAGTTTGGTGAGAATCAAACGCTGTTTGGCAGCACTTGGTCCCAACAAGACAAAACCACGTAATGTATTTTCACTATCGAGCGCTTTAGCAATCATTCCATCTTCGAGTTCTTCTGTTTCCCAGTTTACATCAACGTCTACAGGTGCAGGAAGTACTGTCAGTGGTGCAGCAGGTGTTTTGACCGCAACCGGCATTGCCGGGTAATGCACGTGGGTTTTTTCACCATTTAAGGTTTTGGCTAAGGCACGTGCCTGTTGCATAATGGGCATGACATACGGCAATAACAAACCATTGACTTCGGCGCAGTCACCAATCGCATAGATATCTGCCTGGTTGGTTTCCAGATGACTATTGGTCAAAATACCGCGACTGCAATCAATATCAGCAGCTTTGGCTAACTCCAGATTCGGGTGTAAACCAATCGCAGAAAGTACAATGTCGGCAATCACAGACTGACCATTGGCTAACGTGATTTGATAATCGCCTTGTTCCACTTTGATGACTTTTTCAACTGTGGTGCCCAGAACGAAGTGAATGCCGGTATCCTCAAGTTTTTCCTGGAAAGATGTTGCAACATGGGCGGGTAATAGGCGGCCCAAAGGTTGAGGAGCCAAATCAATCACAGTCACCTGATGTTCCGTGTTTTGCAGGTCATTGGCAAACTCACAGCCAATCAGACCGGCACCTAAAATCACCACACGTTTATCGTGGTGTTGATCCAGATTTTTACGGAATGCCTTGTAGTCCTCTAAATTATTGACGACATGAATATCATCACTGCCATCGCCTGCAATTGCTACGCGAACAGGATGAGCACCCACTGCAAGAACCAGTTTGGCATAAGGCTGAGTACTTTGCTGACCATCTTTTTCTAAAATAAGCTGATGTTGGGCTGCTTGAATTTCTTTGACCCAAGTATGGGCTTCAATACGCATATTCAGTTGCGTTGCCATTTTAGCTGCATCGCCTAAAGCAATTTGTTCAGGTGCCTTGTTCCCAGCTAAAGCATTGGAAAGTGTCGGTTTGGCATAGTTTACCGCATCATCTGCACAGATCATGACCAGCTCATGCTCGGGATTAAGCTTGCGAAATTCACGTGCTGCGGTATAGCCGGCCATACCAGAACCAATGATGACGATAGGATGCATATTATTCTCCAGACTGTTTTTCTTTAATAAGACATAAAAAAAGACCATTCACTATGGTCTTTTGTATCAATAATCAGACTTCTACCATTTCGAAATCAACTTTTGATACACCACAGTCCGGGCAGGTCCAGTCATCCGGGATGTCTTCCCATTTGGTCCCTGCGACAATCCCATCTTGTGGCCAACCTTCAGCTTCGTCATAAATCCATCCACAAACGATGCATTGATATTTCTTCATTTGACTCTCCAAAACACTGACTTTTCAAAAATATGCGGTCAGTAATATTCCATATACCGTGTGACTCTATTGATATGACTTTCAATGTACACATTCAAGCAAATTTTTACGCAGTTCTATCTACAATGTAAAGCAAATATCGGAGTTTAAGGACAGAAATTGAAACCAGAATTGCTGAGAAGGACAAAACTGGTCTTTAAAGCATGAAAATAGGCAGAAGTGGAGCAATATAAATTAACTTTTCTTTTTAAACAGTGCGACAAACAAGATTTTGGCTCCCAGTGTAGTTAAAGTGGATGAGGGGGCTTTATAGACTAAGGTCGTGCAGAAAAAAAAACCTGTATTTGTTATTCTATGATTAGATAAATCTATACCTATTATTTATTTAAAAAATTAAATAACTAAATCAGTAAGTTATAATTTTGTGATTATTTTTATTATGGTTTAAAAGTAAGCGCTGACTGGTCATAGGCCTAATAAAGCGTTAAAATTCATATATTCTCTTTTAAAATACTTTTCTCCCATGAGCAATCTGTCTACAACTTTGTGGTCTAACATTCGTACGGTCCAGGATTTCCCTAAACCAGGTATTTGTTTTTATGACTTGACTCCATTATTTATGGGAAACATTGAGTTATTAACTGACGCTTTAGTTGCCAGTATTCCTGCTGAAAAATTGGCAGAAGTCGACAGTTTTGTTGCAGTTGAAGCGCGCGGTTTTGTACTTGCAAGTTTATTGGCGCAACGTTTGGGCAAAGGTTTATTGCTGGTTCGTAAGGCAGGAAAATTACCGCCACCAGTGGTTGGTGTCGGTTATAGTCTGGAATATGGCATGGACCGTCTGGAAATGTCGGCTGATGTTCAAGCGCAAAAAATCATTATCGTAGATGATGTGTTAGCCACTGGCGGTACGCTAAAAGCAGTTAAACAGTTAGTGAATAAATGCAAGCATGAAGTTTTAGGGGCTAGTGTTTTTCTGGATTTGCCAGATTTGCATAATGACCTCGGCTTAGATATTTGGTCGGTATTAGATGAAAAATCTCAACCAGAACAAGCTGTTGCTTGATTAAAGCATGTGAAAAAAGCCTTGGTTATTCCAAGGCTTTTTTATTTTTTCAGAAAATATGTCTGCATATGCTGAAGCAGTCCATTGATATTTTCTGGACTGGCTAAACGATGATGTCCACCTTCGACGGCCTGAACCTGCATATAGGGTTCGAGTTGCTGTTGTACAGCATACATATCCAGTTCTTCATCGCCTAATTCCAGATAGGCAATTTGTGCAATATCATGTTCCAGATCATCTTCGCTAATAGGTGGATAATCAGCACGAAAGTCTGGGCTTAGGCTGGGATTGGCAATAATCGCCGGAATTTTGTATAGGACTGACATTTTTAAGGCCCAGTAAGCCCCCAAGCTATGGCCAATCAGAATTTCCGGTTGAATTTTGGCAATAATTTCCCGGTAAAAGTTAGCGACGGTTTGAAAATTCAGGTTGCGATAATCTACATCGATACAATATTTATGATCGGCGTTAATAGCATGGAATCTGGCTGATTCACGCGAAGAATCGAGTCCATGCAAAAATAGGATTTTTAAAGGGCATGTCGTCATTTTTTTAGTTCATACTTTCTTTATTCACAAAGATAGACACAGTCGAATAGATTACTTTTCAACTATTTTTCTTGAATCTATTGTAAGTGACTTGGCTGAACAAAGAAGTTAGCTTTTGGTCTAAGGTGTATTTCAGATCAATCTAATAAACTTAATTTAAAAATAAATTATTTATTAAAAATAAATGCTTGGTGTGATTTATTGTTCAACTCAGTATTCAATAACAAAATGTAGCGATGGTGTAAAAAATGGTTTCTCTACTTTCATGGACAGCATGTTTTGGAGAGTTGGCCACGCTATTGAAACATTGAGTTATGCAATTTTAATTGCAGCCTTACCTTAAAAAGTACGGCAGGTATATGGCATCCTTAGCTATAGCCAATGAACCTACGGCAACGGTATGGTTGCTACGATTGAGCGTTTGGAAGAGTTGAAAGTGGTGATCTTTAAACATTTAGCTAGGGTTTGAGAGAGTATTGAAGATTTGGAAGGTGAAGAAGTTAAAAAATGGAAGGGTGCTTTAGAGAAATATGTTCTGGAGCAGATAGATGGAAAAAACATACTCAGGGTGAATGTAGGTAGGTCTAAAGGCTATCGGGAAATGATGGAAAACGGGTTTAAAAGGGTTATGAGACTGTTAAACAGCTTACCGAAGCCTAGCCAGATGAAGTAAAGAACCCGGCTTTTAGCAAATCAGTGCATTTGTATAGCAATAAGACATTCGAAATTTGCACTAAATCTGCTATGCTATGCAACTTCCGTTTTTTACACATATTCGAGGCAGAGATGACGCAACATAACGCTCAATCGACTTCTGAACCACACATTTCCGAAAACGATTTAATTGCACAGCGTCATGCCAAGTTAAAGCAGATTCAAGACCACGCAAAAGAAACTGGTATTAGTCCATGGCCAAACGCGTTTAAGCGTGAGCACTATGCACAAGATTTACAAGACCAATTTGCTGAAAAATCTAAAGAAGAAATTGAAGCTGGCGAACACGTCCATGTAAAAGTGGCTGGTCGCGTGATGTTGAACCGCGGGTCATTCATTGTGATCCAGGACATGACTGGCCGTATTCAGCTTTATGTTGCACGTAAAGAACTTGCACCTGAAGTACTGGAAACCATCAAGAGCCTGGACCTGGGCGATATCATTGCAGTTGAAGGTTATATCGGCCGTTCCGGTAAAGGTGACCTGTATGTACACATCGAGAAATTTGAACTTTTAACCAAGTCACTGCGTCCACTTCCAGACAAATTCCATGGCTTAACTGATACAGAAGTCAAATACCGTAAACGTTATTTGGATTTAATCGTAAACGAAGAAACCCGTAAAACCTTTGAAATTCGTGCCAAAGTGGTTTCTGGGATTCGTGCCTATTTAAGCAATGAACGCTTCATGGAAGTGGAAACGCCAATGATGCATGTAATTCCAGGCGGTGCTTCTGCGCGTCCGTTTGAAACGCATCATAATGCCTTAGATATGCCGTTATTCTTGCGTATTGCACCTGAGCTTTACCTGAAACGTTTGGTGGTAGGTGGTTTTGAGCGGGTGTTCGAGATTAACCGTAACTTCCGTAATGAAGGGGTTTCAACCCGTCATAACCCGGAATTCACCATGATTGAATTCTATCAGGCTTATGCAGACTATAAAGACTTGATGGCTTTAACTGAAAATATGCTTGAGAAACTGGCGCTAGATATCCTGGGTACGACAGACGTTCCTTATGGTGAAGAAGTGTATAGCTTCAAGGGTCCATTCAAGAAAATTTCCATGTTTGATGCCATTCTGGAACACAACCCGCAATTTACACCTGAAAATGTATCTGACCGTGAATTCCTGGCGAAATTCATTCAGGAAGAATTGAAAGAACAGGTGAAACCTGGTTTTGGCCTAGGTAAACTGCAAACCATCGTATTTGAAGAAACGGTGGAAACCAAACTGCGTCAACCGACATTCATTACCGAATATCCAGCGGAAACTTCTCCATTGGCGCGCCGTAATGATGAAAATCCGCACATTACTGACCGTTTTGAATTCTTCATCGGTGGTCGTGAATTGGCCAATGGTTTCTCGGAATTAAATGACCCGATTGACCAGGCAGAGCGATTTCAGGCACAGGTTGCTGAAAAAGATGCCGGCGATGATGAGGCGATGCACTTCGATGCAGACTTCATTGAAGCCCTTGAATACGGTCTTCCTCCTACAGCAGGCGAGGGTATTGGTATTGACCGTTTAGTGATGATTTTTGCCAATGCACCAAGTATCCGTGACGTGATTTTGTTCCCGCATATGCGTCATAAACATGCATAAATTGTGAATGAAAAGAACCCGCTCAGTGCGGGTTTTTTATTGCCTGAAACTTATGATGGCTTGAAAATCAGGCAAAAAAATACGCAATGATTGGGGTGATCATTGCGTAGAACAACGAATCTGTTTGCACAGTTCGGTTAAGGAGAATGTTAGAACTAGGGGTAGCTCTAAGCATTTAAGACATCTTAAAATGAAGGCTGAGTCATTTCATGATGCTTTCAGTTAAGTTGTGTTAATTCAGGTTAATCACTCTGGGTTAGTGTGATTGATTACTCATTTTTTAGCTATAAAAAAGCCCCTCTAGAAAAGAAGGGCTTTTAAAAATATACAGTGTTTAGAAGTGGAAAACGCCAAGTCCTGCTTTCACTTCATCAAGGGTTTGCTGGGTAATATCACGGCACTTGTCAGTCCCGGTTTTTAGAATATCCATGATGTAGTCAGGATCTTTCTGTAATTCCATACGACGTTCACGAATAGGGCCAATCAGTTCTTTCAAAATGCCTTCAAGACGTTTTTTCACCGTACCATCGCCCAAACCGCCACGACGATAATGTGCTTTTAACTCTTCCAGCTCTTCTTTGTTGGTATCAAATGCATCTAGGTAAGTAAATACCACGTTGCCTTCCACCTGACCTGGATCTTCAATACGCAAATGATTTGGATCGGTATACATGGCATTCACAGCTTTTTTGATGTCCTTGTCAGATGCATCCAGCACAATGGTATTGCCCAAAGACTTCGACATTTTTGCTTTACCGTCGAAACCTGGTAAACGACCAACATTAGACAGCAGTGCCTTACATTCAGGTAAAATCTCATGACCAATCTGACGGTTTAAACGACGCACGATTTCGTTGGTCTGTTCGATCATTGGAATTTGGTCTTCGCCCACAGGTACGACAGTGGCTTTAAATGCTGTAATGTCAGCGGCTTGTGCTACAGGGTAACACAGGAAACCTGCCGGAATATCGCGCTCAAAGCCGCGCATCTGAATTTCAGATTTAATGGTCGGGTTGCGCTCTAAACGAGATACAGTGACAAAGTTTAAATACAACATGGTCAGTTCATTCAGTGCTGGCAAGCAGGACTGAACACAGATGGTGGTTTTGGTCGGGTCAATACCTACAGCCAAATAATCTGTTGCCACTTCAATAATATTACGGCGTACTTTTTCAAAGTTATCGGCATTGTCGGTTAAAGCTTGGGCATCAGCAAGAAGGAGATGTTGATGGTGAGAATCCTGTAAACCTACGCGTGAACGTAAAGAACCTACAAAATGACCTAAATGAAGTTGTCCGGTTGGGCGGTCGCCAGTCAAAATAACAGGACGATTGTCTTGATTACTCATTATCTCTCTATTCCAAAGTAGTGAACACTACATACTTATATGCTGATGTATTGCCTTATTGTACGGCATAATGTTTTTGAATGTCAGGCACTATAAAAACAGATCATTGAAAAAATAAGAACAATTTAATGATGTGGATACAGTTTTTTTGAATCTTTCTCTTTAAAATAGCCGATAGAACCTTTAGGGATAACAGGAATGGCGAGTAGTTTATTAATATTATTAGATGATATTGCAACTGTTTTAGACGACGTTGCTGTCATGAGTAAAATGGCGGCAAAAAAAACCGCAGGCGTATTGGGTGATGATCTGGCACTCAATGCTCAACAGGTGAGTGGCGTGCGTGCAGAGCGTGAGCTGCCTGTGGTTTGGGGTGTTGCCAAAGGCTCTTTTGTGAATAAGCTCATTCTGGTGCCTCTGGCGTTACTGATTAGTGTGATCGCGCCGTGGCTCATCAATCCGTTATTGATGATTGGTGGTCTGTTCCTGTGTTATGAAGGGGTAGAAAAAGTGCTGCACAGTGTGCAGCACAAAAAAGCCACGACGGAAGAAGCGGCTGAAGCAGAATTCAATGCCATTGAAACTGATTTGGCCAAGTTCGAGAAAGAAAAAATCAAAGGGGCGATTCGTACCGATTTTATTTTGTCTGCTGAAATTGTGGTGATTTCATTGGGTACCGTTGCAACAGCTGCTTTTGGTACTAAGGTGATGGTGCTGTCAGCTATTGCGATTATCATGACTATTGGGGTGTATGGTTTTGTCGCCATGATTGTCAAAATTGATGATCTGGGATTGTACTTAACCAAGCAGGCATCGGGTTTCAAGCAAACTGTGGGACGCGGTTTGCTGGCGTTTGCCCCAAAACTGATGAAAACTTTGACCATTGTCGGAACCATTGCCATGTTCCTAGTGGGTGGCGGAATTATTACCCATACCATTCCATTGTTCCATCATGTGACCGAAGACTCGGTCGATTATGTACAACACCTTCCTACAATGGGCAATATTATTGGCGCAGTGACTCCGACCTTAATTAATCTGGGGATTGGTTTTGTTGCTGGATTGTTGGTTTTAATTATGGTTAGCGTTATTCAGAAGATGAAGTCCAAGTCAAAACAGGCTTAATGATGAAAAAGCTCGCTAAAATAGATTGAGCTAATTCTAAGGAAAAGCACTATGCGCTGGAAAGGACGTCGAATCAGTAGCAATGTAGAAGACCGTCGTGGTGGTGGCGGAGCTAAAGCAGGTGGGATTAGTATCTTGGGGCTGGTCGTCGCATTCGTGGCCTGGAAATTTTTTGGAGTCGATCCTCAACAGGCTTATCAGGCCACCAAACAGGTCACTTCACAATCACAACCGGCTGAAACCAGAGGTTTGGAGAATCCAAGCCCGGAACAGCAGGAAGCCATGGATTTTGTCGGTACGGTATTGGCAGATACCGAAGATACCTGGAGCCAAGTGTTCCAGCAGCAGCTTAATGCGCAGTATGTCGCGCCTAAACTGGTGATGTTTAATAGGGTGGTGGATTCGGGCTGTGGTACCGCACAATCTGCCATGGGGCCTTTCTATTGTCCTTCGGATCAGAAAGTGTATATCGATACGGCTTTCTTTAAAGATATGCGTCAGCAAATGGGTATATCCGGTGAGCAAAACAGCACGGAATTGTCCCGCCAGGATCAGGCCGGTGATTTTGCCCAGGCTTATGTGGTGGCTCATGAAGTAGGACATCATCTGCAAACGCTGTTAGGTATTTCAGCACAAGTGCAAAAAGCCCGTGCCCAATCGAGTGAAGTGCAAGGCAATCAGCTTTCTGTACGTCAGGAATTACAGGCAGACTGTTTTGCCGGGATTTGGGCGTATCACAACCAGCAACGCACCCAGTTTCTGGAGCAGGGCGATATTGAAGAAGCTATGGATGCAGCGCATAAGATTGGTGATGACTATTTACAGAAACGTGCGACCGGGCAGGTGGTACCCGATAGTTTTACTCATGGCAGCAGCCAGCAGCGCATGAAATGGTTTGAAACCGGTTTGAAATCGGGAAATATCAACGATTGTGATACTTTTAATCAAGCCATTTAAATAGAAATGAGACATTAAAAAAGAGGATTTAATATCCTCTTTTTTGTTAACCATGAATAAACTGTTTAAAGTTTCGGATAATTCGAATCGATACATACAGTGCTGCCAATGCAAACAGTGCCATACTAAACAGGTGATATTTTAAATCTGAAATATCAGTCTGATAAAATTGCTCAATTTGCGGCTTGGAATAAGACCATTGCTGCTGCTTTTGGGTCAGGCTATTTTTATAATTGATTTGCTGGATATAGAATTGCTGCCCAATTTTTAATAGCTCTAATTGCTGGATTTGTCGGGTATGGGACTGGTTATATTCATTTGTACAAATATCTTGCAGATAATGCTGGCAGTTTAATTTGGCAATATAACCATTCTGTGCGATCACAATATAAATGGCCTGATCCGGGCGTTGATTATTCGAGACCAGCACCAGTTGTTTGTCAGGTGTAGATTTTAAGGAAATCTGCGTAGCGTACTGAAAAGCTTGATCTGCTTTTATAATTTCTCGGCTTTTTGAAAAAATACTCAAAAATAAAGTCAAGGTAATAAGAAAAATGATCCCTGCAAAAAAAAGCCGAAATATGGTTTTAACTGTTTGATGCATGGTTAAATTCAACTTAATGTAGAGAGAAATGAAAGAAACGAGGAGATACTAAATAAAAGGATCTTGGGCTATGTTAAATCATTGCTAAAAATATGTAAAAAAACTTAACTATTTTGTGGGTCAAAGAAAAAATGGTTAAACTGATTCGGTGAATAAATAGTATTGAATTAAATATTTATTTGGAAATGGTGGGATGCGTTCGCTTTATTCCAATCAATCGCTCAAATTGGAACTTTAATGGGAAATTTCTTTTTTCTTCAGGTCTTTACAGTTATTTTTGCGCTTTCAATTGCAACGACTATTTTTAATAAGCGTATTTTAGGTTTCCCACAGGCGATAGGTGTACCCATTGTTTCGGCAATTTTCGTCTTTATTTTACAATGGGGTGCTAGTTTACTCAGTGGCAACAAGTTCATCACCATTAATATTCACAATATTGAAGAAGCAGTTCGTCATATTGATTTCTATGATTTTTTAATCAATGGCGTGATCTGTTTTATCCTGACCTCTTCCGCTTTAAAATTTAAAGTGTCCGATTTAAAAAGCCACTGGAAACCGATCAGTATTTTGGCCAGTATTGCACTGGTGCTGTGTGCGGTGTTTTTTGGTGTCACTTTATATGGCTATCAATTTCTAATTGGCAAGCATGTCGATTTATTGGTGCTTTTACTGTTAGGTGCTGCATTGGGTGCGACCGACCCGATCGGAATTAAAGGTGTACTCAGTTCGGTACGTGCACCGCATCACCTGATGGTCAAACTGGAAGGCGAATCACTATTTAATGATGCCATGTGTATCGCCGTATTCATGACTTTATTATATGTATTGCAGGGTGAGCATTTTACCATTGTGGGTACGTTGCAAACTTTGCTTTACGAGATTGTGGTGGCCATAATTATTGGCTGGGGTTTTGGTCTGGGCATTTTAAGATTGCTTCGTGGCAAACACGAAATGGAATCTTTGATTTTAACCACCGCATTACTGGCTTGTGGTTCATACTTGGTGGCTTTATTTGCCCATGCTTCGGCACCCATTGCCTGTGTGATTGGCGGTTTGGTGGTTGGGAATAAGTGGAAGGAAATTTTACAGGAACGCGAAATTCGTGAAGTCAACCATTTCTGGCATACCGTTGAAGGGATCATCAATTCCTTCTTGTTCACCTTGATTGGTCTGGAACTGTTTATTCTGGATTTAAGCATTAGTTTAATTCTGGGCGGGATTGTGGCGTTCCTGATTCTGCATGCTTCGCGCTTTGCTGCCAACTATCTGTCCTTTGCATTTTTTCCGAACTTTAGAAACAAAAGCTATAACGGTAGTTTGGCAATTTTATCATGGGGTGGGGTGCGCGGCGGAATCTCGCTTGCTTTAATTCTGGCGGTAGCGAATATTCCTGAACTCAGTGAGTACAGCAGTATCCTGATTGGTTATACCTTTATTGCCGTTTTACTTTCAGGCGTAGTCTGTGGACTGGGTTTACCTGCGGTCATGAATGCCTTTTATTATAACCCCAATGAAGAAACCACGGGTTTTAAGGGCTGGTATCAACGCTTGTGTCATAAAATGAACCGCAAAGGCTTTCAGTATATTGTTGGTGAAGATGCCAACGGCAATGAAACTATTACCGTATATAATCCGGATGCCTTAATTGATAAAAAAGCCGAAGATGGTGTTGCAGTCATGCATAATCCAGAGAAGGTGCAAGTCGTGAAACGTTTGGAAAGTCCGGATAATTTCTAAGTGTAAAACACAAATAAAAGAAGCTCATAACGGGCTTTTTTTATAGCTTGAAATTTTAAATGGGATGATTTAAGGACCTTAGTATGCCAGAACCTTCAGGTCGCTCCAGTGATGAGTTGGCGCGTCAAATTCTGCAAGTGGTTGCCTTAATTCCATATGCTAAAGTGGCCAGTTATGGACAGATTGCCCGTATGGCAGGTTTACCCAAACATGCACGTTTAGTCGGTTATGTATTAAAGCATCTGGATTCAGCGGCGGATATTCCCTGGCATAGGGTTATCAACTCTCAAGGAAAAATTAGCCTAAGCAAATTAAATGAAAGCGGAGAAAATATTCAACGATTAAAATTAGTGGCAGAAGGGGTAATGGTGATTGGAGATAAAATTAATTTAAAACAATATCAGTGGATGAATAGTTGATAAAAGCTGTAGATGATCAGAATAAAATTTTCCCACCTTTAGTTAAAGATGGGAAATATAAGGGAATATTATTGGCGAACAATCAGCACCGGAATATGAGATTCTCCGAGTACACTTTGAGCAACGCTACCCAGGAACAGTTTTTTCAGACCTGTACGGCCATGTGAACCAATGATGATCAAATCAGCATGGCTATCTTCAGCAGCTCTCACAATTTCACGATGAATCACTTGTCCTTCAAGAAGTTTAGTTTCTACTTCAAGGCCTTGTTCATTGAATTTTGCCTTTGCTGCTGCTAGCGAATCAACAATCGCATTACGAGCACGTTCAATCAAGTCATTGGTTTGGCTAGCAGAAATGTATTCTGCTGCGATATACGGATCAAGTGCTAAAACTTGAACTACTGTAATTTTACTGCCAAATGCTTTAGCAAACTCAGCTGCTTTAGCCACTGCTGCATAAGCTGTTTCTGAACCGTCAACTGGGACTAAGATATTTTGATAAGCCATGTGTATTTCTCCTTATAATCCTTACTAAAATGTATCGTATTAAGACTAGAACTTCTTGTTCAATAAAAACGTTTGAAATTTGATACTAGCTGTATTTCTATTAAAATAAAACCTAGTAATTTCATGGGGATAATTTATTCCCTAAAACAATTTTATAATTTAATCTATCATGATTTTGTTTAAAAACTAGCGGGCTTAAAACTAAAGTCTGAGGAAATTGTAAGCAGATTTTTTATTTGCAACCATCTGTAAAAATAGATGTGAACAGTTCTTTAAAATTGTCATATCATAAATGTAGTAACTTATTAATAATGAATTAAAAAATGCATGAAACAGATCAATTAAATTGGCAACGTGACAATTTTGAAAATATTAATGAAGCTTGGGAAGGGGATTTATGGGATCGGAAACGTTTAGGGGAACAACTGACTAACTATGTAGATCGTTTGCAATGCGGTGCGGTATTGGCTTTGGATGCACGTTGGGGCGAAGGTAAAACGTGGTTTGTACGGCATTGGGCTAAGCATTTAGATGATACAGATCATAATGTAATTTATCTGGATGCTTTTGCAAATGATTATCTGGATGATGCTTTTCTTGTCATTTCTTCTGAAATTGCAGCTAAATTAGACAAAACAGCGGATAAAAGCTTAGTTCACAAATTCAAGAAAGCAGCTGCTGTAATGCAGCAAGGTCTTTTAACCTTAGCACCAACTTTAATTGCGTCGATGATTAGTTGTGCTTTAACTGGAGGGGTTATTCCACTAATTAAAATTGATAGTGATTCTTTTAAATATAAATTGGATGAGGCAATTGATAAGGTAACTGACAATATTGGTGATAAAGTTACAGAAGCTATTCAAAATAAAATAGACAACTACGAAGAAGAAAAAAACTCTTTATTTGCTTTTAAACATACATTGGCTCAATTGGCAGAAAGTTTAGATAAACCTTTAGTCTTTATTATTGATGAACTTGATCGTTGTCGTCCTGACTTTGCGATTCGTTTAATTGAACGGATTAAGCATTTTTTTGATATTCCAAAAATTGTTTTTATTTTGGTAATGAATAAACCACAGCTCTTGCAGTCTGTTAAAAGCTATTATGGGTATGATTCGAAGTTGAATGGAGATTATTTTGAAAAATTCATTGATTTTACAGTACATCTTTCTTCAGGAAAGTGTGAAAAAAATTATGAAAATATTATCAAAGAACAACTCTTTCGAATAGGAGAGTTGACTAATAAAGATGAAGTGAACGAGTTCTATTTTTGGGTTTTAGCTTTACAATTAGAGAAAAAATTAAATCCGCGTGAGTTAGTTAAAAAGCTAAATCAATATGCTTTATTAAGGACAAGTGAAAATAACAAGAATTTAATTCTTATTAGCCTAATGATGACACCGTTATCGGTAAAACATGATTATATTAGGTATTTTGAAACAATTATTAAAATCTTATCTAATAATCTGTAAGTATCAACTAAAAAGTAAACATGTATTCATTACCAAAACCCTTTGAAATCTG
>JAEAMG010000598.1_pt1 | contig 38518 bp, 26 predicted proteins | sample 8958741 | NCBI WGS metagenome assembly JAEAMG01 (sample SAMN16933256, study PRJNA681125) | bioreactor sludge metagenome | isolation source: anaerobic bioreactor treating anionic surfactant - SDBS | place: India: Bengaluru | collected 2019-02-28 | reverse complement strand
GTAGTCCGCATCCGGCGTCGTATGGAGGCATTCAGTTCCCACATGTGTTTTCTGAAAAGCAAAGCTTCTTGGCTGACAGCCCCCCTGCTCTGGCTGGCAGGCAACCTCATTTTGATCCTCATCTGGTCCGTCACGACGCCCGAGTGGATCAGGGCCCATTTCGACAACAATGGAGCATCACCCGTCGAATTGGCGACCGTGGGACTCTTCTTTTTTCAAATCGGGTTCCTCTGGATTCTTCCTCCGATGCGGCGAGGCTGGCAACGCACATTCTGGCTTGCCGATTTCTCGCTGTTGACCTTTTTCGCGATCTGCCGTGAGCTTGACTGGCACAAATTGCTTGTGACCGCATCCGGACTGCCGGGCGCCACACATGGAACACCTTTCAAACTGAAGTTCCTGACCAACCCCAACAACCCGCTCAGCGACCGCATCATCGTCGCGGGCTGCTTCGTGCTGGTCGGCGTACTGTGCGTCGGCACCCTGCTCTATTTTTTGCGCCGATTGCTTTCCGGACTCTTCAAATTTCACCCCGTTTGTTGGTCGATCGGCTTTTTCGGCGGCACCCTCATCCTCATTCAAATCGTCGACCGCTTGCCTGCAGTCGTGCGCCATACCTTCGGCATCCGCATTTCGGACCACCTGCACGCATTGACCACGGCGCTCGAAGAGGGACAAGAGCTGCTTTTACCCGTCTTCATCATTCTTGCGGTCATGCAAGCCCACTTCATTTATAACACCACCCCGTCCGACGGTGACGCGTTGGCCACATTCAAAGACCTGTAACCGCCTTGTCGGCATGAGAGAAGAGACCCATGCGCGTGTTAGTCATCGAAGACGACGAAAAGATCCAGGCCTTTGTCAGCAAAGGACTCCGCCAAGACGGACATACCGTCGATACGGCGTCTTCCGGAAAAGACGGCCTTACCTTTTGGGAATCGAACCGGTACGATGCCGTGGTGCTCGACATCATGTTGCCGGAGCTGAACGGGATTGCCATCCTCAAACACATGCGCAACAAAGGGGACCTCACCCCCGTGCTGGTTCTCAGCGCAAAGGCCGACGTTGACGACAGGGTTTCAGGTCTGGAATCCGGAGCGGACGACTACATGGTCAAACCCTTTTCTTTTTCGGAGCTATCCGCACGCCTGCATGCCATCACGCGCCGCACACAAGCGCCATCCCAAAAAGGAAAGACCGTCACAACACTCAGCCTCTGCGATGTCAGCATCGACCTGTTGCGGCGCACGGTCATTCGGGGTGAAAAAAAGATCGACCTTCAACCCCGCGAGTTCGCTCTGCTGGAGCTGCTGATGCGCAACCCCAATCGCCCGCTCACAAAGACCTTGATCCTTGAACGCATCTGGGACTACAGTTTTGATCCCCAAACCAACATCGTCGACGTGCTGATCTGCCGCCTGCGCAACAAAATCGATGCCGGGGCCACAAAAAAACTGATCCAGACCATGAGGGGAGTCGGCTATGTTTTCCGGGCGGATGACTAAGAAAATTCGCTCGTTCGCTTTCTATCTGGGCATGGGGTATCTGATCGTCTATGCCCTGTGTACGGTGTGCATCTTTTATCTCAGCAGCCGGGTCATCACCCAATCCGCACGCGGCTATGACCGGCAAGACGTACGCGCCGAGAGTGATGAACTCGTCGATCTCATCAATCAGAACACGGACGGCAACCTGCTCGCCGAACAAGTCACCATGGAGCATTACCCGCCCTCGACGCTTTTCCTCGTGCGCGTACTCAACAAGAAAGGGCAGGTCGAATATACCATCACCTGGCCCAAGAAGATCGAACTCCCGGAGTGGGGCACCTATACTCCGGAAGGCAAAACACCCCTACCCCCTGTCGGCCTGAGCGAATACTACATCAAGCCCCTCCAACGCCACATCCAAATCCAGACGACCCTGCTCAAGGACGGGCGCATTCTGCAGGTGGGAAAGGGCTCGTTTCTGGAGGTCGACCAGAAAAGCATGATGGCCCGGATGCTCTTGATTTTCGCCGCGCTTTCGACGCTCTTCTCTTTTCTTTCCGGCGTATTCATGATGGTTATCACCCTGCGCCCGCTCCGCCTCATCACAGAGGCAATGACCCATATCATCGAAACAGGCGCTTTTGAAAAAGGGGCTCCTCCCGTGAAAAGCATGATCGACGAACTCGACACGCTCGGGCACCTCTTCACGGTCATGACCGAGAAATACGCCAACCTTATCCAGGCCATGCGACAAACCATGGACAATGTCGCCCATGATTTCCGGACACCGCTGGCGCGCATCCGCGGAGCATCGGAGATGGCCCTCAACAGCAAGAATCTGCCCGCTGAACTGGCCGAGACGCTTGCCGACATCATTGAGGATTGCGACCGGGCCAAGCTACAACTCCAGAACCTAATGGACGTTCGTGAAATGGAAAGCGGCTTTGTCAAACTCAACATCCAGCCATTCAGCCTCACGCAGGTCGTCGCCGAAATCATCGATCTCTATTCGCTGGTTGCCGAGGAAAAACACCTTTCACTGACCGCTCATTTTCCGTCTGAAGAAATCATGCTCGACGGGGATAAACAGCGCCTTGCTCGCGCCTTCGCAAACCTTGTCGACAACGCATTGAAATACACCCCCAAGCACGGCGCTGTCAGCGTTTCGTTTGAGCTCCTGCCGGAAACGATAACCCTCTACGTAAAGGATAACGGCATCGGCATCCCGGAAGAGGAGCAAGGCCTCATTTGGCAACGCCTTTTCCGGGGCAAACAGGCACGTGAAGCTGAAAAAGGGCTCGGGCTCGGCCTGAACATTGTGCAGGTCATCATTTCGGCACACGGAGGCAAGGTCGACGTAACGAGCACGCCCGGGCAAGGCTCCACTTTCCGCGTCATTTTACCCAAACGATCCAAGAACACCGCAGCTTAATCCGCCGCGAATACAGACTTCCAACCCAACCACAAATCTGTTACAACTACACTCACAAGCAAGTTTAAAGAGCATAATATCCGCCACGTGAATGCACAAATCATAGAACAACACGGCTTCAAATTGGTTGAACTGATTGACGAGACGAGCCGGACTGTTGTTTGGAAAGCCGTTCAGCGCACTCTTGACCGAACCGTCATGCTGCGCATCCTGAAACCCGAAGCAGCGGCAGACCCCAGCGAGGTCGAGCATTTCTTGACGACTTCCCGCAAAATTTCCCGGATCAAGAGCGATTCGATCGCATCGATTTTCGACATTGTCAGCGAAAACGACCTGCATTATGTGGCCATGGAGTATGTTGAAGGGCCCACTCTCGAAGAACTGGTTGCCGCTTGCGGGCCGCTTCCCATCGAGCACGTGCTCAGGATCGCCGCGTCGCTGGCCGCCACCCTTGAACAGATGTGGGAATCCTCGCATATCGTCCACCGCAACCTCAAGAGCGTGACCATCCGTCTGGACCCACGCGGCGTCGCCAAAATCACCGATTTCAGCTTGGCCATCGTGGCCGGCCCCGGCGTGAACGCCACGGCGATGGACGGAGGAAACATTGTCGGAACCCCTTGTTTCCTTTCGCCTGAACAGGCACAAGGCTCGCACACGCTCAACACCCAGTCCGACATGTATGCGCTGGGAGCCGTGCTCTATCACTTAGCAACCGGAATCGTGCCCTTCGAAGGGAAGGACGTCGTGTCCATCCTTTCGGCGCATGTCAAGCAGCAGATCCCGCCGCCGCATCATTTGAACACGGCCATCCCCGTTTCATTCTCTTGGTTTGTCCACCGGCTGATGATGAAGAATCCCAACAACCGTTATGCCAACTGGCAGGACGTTTTACAAGATATCCGGCATCAGCTTACAGGCGGCGTCCCTTCTTGCGTACAACCTGACGAAGAGTATCTCAGCACCATTGAAGCGTTCTTAGAGACTGAGCAGAAAGATGCTCAAGCGGACAACTCCGACAAGACACCCGCGAACATCCGGTTGACCAGAAAAGAAAAGGACGGCCGGATTACCGCCTATCAGTCCAAAAGCATCCAAGAAGAACACGCCCGAGAAATCCGGCGAGAAGCCTTGCTCAAAGAGCTGTTCTGTTGGGCGGTCCTCGCCGTCTGGCTGACCGTGCTCGCGTGGTTCCGCGCGATTTATCAGGCGGACCCGGCCCATGCCGAAGCTCTTCTTCCCTTTCCGCAGCTTTCCGACACCGTCACACAACTCTCTGAATCGATCGAGAATGTCCGGATCCTGCCGGAGGAACATGACTCTTCTGTTCCGCCGACGGCACCGGAGATGACCTCTGTTACTCCGCCCGTGCCTCCCCCGCACCAGGAACCCTCCCCTGTCCCTGTCGCGACGCCGACGGCCCCCGAAAAACCTGCCGTTGCGCAGGCAGCAACGGAAGAAGCCGCTCCCCTTCCCGCGGGCATCCCGGCATCACTGGCGTCAGGCCTCGCGCAGGCTTTCGCAAAAGGCGATCTCACTGCGGCACGGCAACTCGTAAAGGCGGACGTTTCACGTTTTCAAGAAAAAGAGGCTTTAGCGGCGCTACTCGAGCAGATGCCCGAGCCCGACGCGCTGGTTGGAACTTACCTTCAAACCCAGATCGGCAAACCGCTTATTTTCGAACACGATGGAAAACAGCGGACAGTCATTCCGCGCGGGGTCGTGAACGGGGTTATCCACATCGAGGCCAACGGGCGTGGTCTGGAGTACTCGATCGACAAGCTGACCGCCGACGAGAAACTGCGCTGGATGGACAGGCCGAAAGACGAACCAACAACCGCGTCTTACTGCCTAACGCTCATGCGGTCCTCGCGGAGTTCGGAACTCCAAGCCCGCGCAACAGGCTGCGCCTTGCTGGCCCCTATTCTGAGCGAGGCCGCTGACCTCGTACAAAAAGCCTCGGCGACTACGCCTTAATAACGGCAGTCGCTTTGAGCCCGTCGAACGTGTCGTTCAAGGCATCCTGGCAGGCCTGCTCGAACAGCACACCTGTCAAATGTTCCTTGACTGCTTCGAACGCGACTTTCTCGGACTCGATGCGAACCAAGAGCCGAAACAAATGAAGCGTCTTTTCGCCAAAGTCAATCACGTCGCTGACTTCCCCCGGCTTGAGCGCAAAGAGCTTCTCTTCAAACTGTAAGGGCAATTCACCTCGCGCCACGGTGGCGAATAAACCCGAGTCTTGACGGAAAGATTCGGAATAGGCTTCTACCGCCTCGACCCAGGTGATTTTGGACTGATCCAAATCCGTCTTAATACGCAACAGTTCCAAGAAGGCATCGGCGCGGGTACTGGGGTTGACATACCGGCAAATGTGCGACAGCCGTAACGCTTCGGGCGCAATAAACAGTTCAGGATGCTCGTCGAAATACGCCCGGACAGCCGCTTCGTCAGGCTGTTTCACACGCTTGCGAAGTTCCCGCATCATCCTCCGCTGCTGCAGGGCCTCCGCCGCGCGAGCGCACCGTTCCGCCTCGGGGACCTTCTTGTAAACTTCCGCATGGTCCTCAAGCTCCTTCCGCACCCGCTCCGCTGACGGCACGGGCTGACTCGCAACCGCCGCCTTGCGGAACAGCGCCTCTTCAACCAGGTCCTCGATCGCCCACTCGCGCAATTGCGACTCGCTCGGCTCCCCCCCCTCGCGCCGCACGTAGGCGCTGTATTCGGGACGAAGCCGCTCCATTTCCGCCAGGATTTCCGCCTCAGGAATCTCCACGCCGTCGACCGTTACTGCCATAAATGAGCCCTTTATAAAACAAAACTCGCTATACCTTCACGCCGAAGTACGCGTGTGATTAAGATCAAGATAAAAAGGGAACAAAGCCCATCGCAATCGGAATCGTGATCATCCTCTCAATCAACAACGTTACTCAGTCGTTTGCTCCCGCTCCGTAGGCGGCACACTTGCATACCTATTCGCACCATTCCAAAATACGAACCGGACCGAGAAGCCCAGAGTCTCTCACAGACCATTGCCGGGCGTCAAACCCCTTGTAGCGGATATCGACGAAATTGATGTCCTGAAAAATGCGCCAGGACACCTGCCGCATGTCCAGATCCCGGATACGGTTAGCGGCCAGATTAGTCACTTCCACCTCCAGTTCATTTCGCCCTTCCTTCAGTCCTTGAGGCAGCAGCACGCGATAGGGTTCCATAAGCGCATGCCCCGCATGCGCCCCGTTCAGCCGTATGCGCGCACTGACTTCCACACGCCCCAAGTCGACGATGACCGGCTTATCCGCCCCTGCCTTCGGCATGTCGAAGACTGTCCGATAGACACCCGTTCCACCGAAGCGAACCGTTTCCGGATCACCACTGGCCGTCCACGACGCCAACCTTGCGGTCTCGCAGGCTTGCGGCAACGCCGGCCCTCCCGCCACAAACCGCACCTGCCACGGCCCCTGCACGTCCAGCAGCGTCCGGCCAGGGCGTGAAAACCGAAACTTGCCACCCTCCACGACACGCGCGTCATAGGTACACAGCAGAAGGGAGGCAGCCGGTTCCAGAAAAACCCGGACTTCGGTTCCTCCATCGCGCGCCACGCGCGACTCGGCCACCCCCGTCATCCCACTCATCGCATCCATGAGCACCACCGACCGGGCAGGCACTGACAGCCGTACCCAGCCGTCCAGGGTTTTCAGCCCGTGATTGACGACCAGATAACGATATCCATCGTCAAAGCGTCTCCTGATAAAACGCAAGCCTTCCTGCACATCGGCCAATTCCCGTTTCACACCGCACGCTTCCAGAGAGGCATCGCCCCTTCCGACAAAAACAGTTCCCCTCCCCACGGCTGCCTTCGCCACATCGGCCACCTCGGTTGGAGCGAGCTTCACACGCGCTTGAGCAGCGAGGAAACGCGCATGACGCGCTTCATATCGTCCCCAACCCGGCACGTCTTTCGGCATACGGTCGCAGAAAATGACACGAGCGCCCGCCTCGGCCAATTCGAGGATCTTTTCAAAAACATCGGGCGGCATAAGCTGACAGACGGGAATCATGAGCACGCGATAGGACGCCCCCTCAGCAGTCACAAGATTTCCATCTGCCACCTTTAAGCGTCCCAGCAAGCGGCCTGAAACATAATCGAAGCCATAGCCCAGCCGCCATAGCGAGGCCGACGTACGCCCTAGCGGCTGATTGGTCATCCAAGCCGAATCATGTACCGTTAACTGCCGAACGTAGGGTCCTTCTTCGTTCCAGAAATCATGGATCGGCCAGTAGAGAAGCACATCGTTCGAAGGCTTTCCCGCCTGCAACAGCGCCTGTGACCTCGCGATGTAAGCGTTGAGCAACGGCATTTCGTGCCAGATCGGATTGCGCGGGTTACACTGCGTGGAGGCGTAGAAAAGCCACCCTGGCCACGTCGCATCATCCGCCGAGAAACAGGTCCCGTGATAAAAGAGATGGTTGATGCCGCTCAGGAACATCAGGTCAGCCAGACACTTGAGTTCCTCGGGCGTCTCGTGGAAATGTTCGGCCAACCACGTGCCGAACTCGGCCGACGCCAACTGCGAGCCGTTCACATGCGCAGCCGATGACGCCACTTTTGAGATGAAGGGGTTACGGTCGGCCTTGCCGAAATCGGCGTCGTAACGTGACACCAGCGGATCAGCCCCGCCATGCCCAAACATCTCGGTTTCGGGAATGTCAGCCAGCGCATAGAGATCCATCAGGTTAGCGGGCGCTCCGTGTGCCTCGTTGCGCGTCACAATGCCTCGCTCACGGCACCACGCGATCCATTTCGGAAAAACGTCCTCCACCATCAGGTCCGAGAGCGTCTCGCGGTAGTCGGCCTTGACACGCGCCACACGACCCGAGACACCGATCCCCGCGAAAGCCGCCAACTCGTCCGTCAGCTTATATCCCCGTTTGCGTTCGAATGCCGCAAGGAACCCCTCGCACCAAGCCGTGCCATAATACTCGTACGAGTCATGATACATGGCACGCGGTTTCGGCCCCTTGCCGCCCACAGGGAACGCGTCAGAAAAGGGCTTCAGAAACTGTTCCATGGCAGCCGGGTCGAACGGGTTGATCATGAGCCCTTTGCCGCCCGGTCCCGCCCGCTTAACCTGCGGACCATTGGCAGGCTCAGCCAACAAAGCGACAATCTTGACACCGTTTGAGGCGGGCTTCCAGTCAAGGTTTCCCCTTTCATCCACGAGCGGCAGAAGATCCGTAATCGAGCCATCCGCGCCCACCGCCTGCACACCTTGCAACGCCTGCCGCTTGAGCACGTTGGTGAAAGCCATTCCGGCACGCACCTCAAACACTTTGACATCGAATTTCCAACCGCCCCGTTCGGGCGTCACCTGCGGCCCGCCGAAACACCAGCCAGAACCGGTGGTCATGTCCACATCCAAACCGTTTCGTCCAGCCTCCTTCAAGGCACAGGCGAACAGCTCCATCCACTTAGGGCTCAGATAGTCGACAGCGCGGTGCTCAACCCCTTTCACCCCATAAATCGGGATGACATGCACACCGCCGAGTCCAGCCTCGGCATAGCGTCGGAATTCATTGCCAAGGCTCTGAGGATCGACCGCAGAACCCGGCCACCAGTTGTACGCCCATGGCTTACAAGCTCGGGTGGTCTCCGGCCATGCCAGCGGATCTTGCGCCATTCCCATGCACGTGAGGCCCATCCAAACTGCGGTGCTCAAAAAAAGTGTTCGCATTTCGCTCACCCGGATTTTTCACTCAACACTTTCCACATCTTACCCGAATCTCTCCTATCCGGCACCCGTTTTCATCTGAAAAACTGATCTCGTCCCGCACGCGTTTCCTGCGACTCTGCACTCCCGGCCTTGAACTGGCATATCGATTGCTATATTATTTGACTATGCCACTTGTTTCAAAGTACTTGACGTTATTACCCGCATTCATTTTTTTGACAGCCACACCTCTCAGAATACAGGGGGAATCGCTCCAACTCGGTGTTACAACCGACGGCTCCCAGGCTCTGCAGCCGTTGCCCCTTGAGACGGCACTTACTTTTCCGGGCGAACGTAATTTTCATCTTCACGCGCCACATGTTACGAATTGGCTCGCGGGCACAGAACTTCATTTGTCCCTCGTTTGGCCAGAGGGTGCCCCGCTCTATTCCGGAGCCTTGGCATGGTTAAAGGACCGTGACGATTACTGGCATCAATACCTTGTGCCCGACCATCTGACATCCGGCACGACCAACACACTCACGATCCCCCTCCACTCCGGCGCATCGGGCTGGCAAACGCCCGGCCACTCCCTCGCCTGGCACCACCGCGTCCGCATCAACCCGCAATCGGTCGGATTCCGTGTCTTTGCGGATACAGCATTCACCGGAAAGTGCGTCCTTGTGTCGGCAACACTCGAAACACAGCCGCCTTCCGGCGCGCCATCCCTATCGAAAGTCCGCCCAGTATCCCGCACGGCCCAGGCCCTGTCGCTCTACGAAATACGCTTCGACTTGCCCGACCGCTACACAAACCCCTTTGATCCCACGCAGATCGATGCGGGTGCCACCGTCATCACACCCTCAGGAACGACCAACACCGTCCACGCCTTCTATTACCAGCCGCACTACCGTCTGGAGGACGAACTCGGCGAACCGGTCGAACCCGACGGCCAGCCAGAATGGCGCGTGCGCTATTGTCCACGTGAGCCGGGCGACTACACACTGAGCCTTTATGCCCGCGACACGTTCGGCGAAACAGCGGTCACCAACGCCCTGCGCTTCACCGCCGCGCCGCCTGCGGCAGACGCCTTGCGCTTCGTGCGCGTTTCCCAGAAAGACCGCCGCTACTTCGAGTTCGACGACGGCTCGCTCTTCTATCCGATCGGACATAACACGCGTTCCGCCACCGACACGCGGATGGATGACAAATTTCCGTGGGTCTTCAGAAAAGAGGAGGGGTCCACCGCCTACCGCCGATATTTCAAACGCATGCAGGAGGCGGGCGAAAACATGGCCGAGGTTTGGATGAGCGCCTGGTCACTCGGCCTCGAGTGGACTGAAGGCGTCAGCGGCTATCACGGTGCCAATGACTTTCACATGGGCAACGCTTGGGAACTGGACCGGGTCATCGACCTCGCGCTCAAGCACCGAATCCACATCAACCTCGTGCTCAACTATCACGGACGCATCAGTACCTGGAGTGATCCCGAGTGGCATCTGCACCCTTACAATAAGAAAACCCCAGGCGGCTGGCTGGAGGAGCCACTCCAGTTTTTCAGCGACGCCCGCGCGATCGAGATGCAGCGGCGCTTCTGCCGCTACACCCAGGCCCGCTGGGGCTGGTCACCCGTCATTTTCGGTTATGAACTGTGCAGCGAAATCAATCTGACAGGCCCCTACACCCGCGAGACCAGCCACAGGACCCATTTCAATCCCGCAGTCGTGGAATGGTGCCGCATCCTTGGAAGCTATCTCAAAACCATTGATCCTTACGCCCATCTTATCTCCGCGCATGTCTCGAACGACTATTCCTACCTCAATCCCGCTCTATGCAACCTGCCGGAGATGGATTTCAACCCGCTCGACGCCTACAACAACGGCCGTCCCGAACAACCCGAACACATCATCGATCTCGTCGTCGGCACGGCGGATGCGGGCGCCGCCTACAACAAGCCAATCCTCATTACCGAATTTGGAGGATCCGCTATGGCCGCAGGCCTCGAGAACCTGATGATCGAACAGCACGCCGCCCTCTGGTCTGGCGCCTGCGTGCCTTTGGGCGGAATTCCCATGTTCTGGTGGTGGCAGGTGATCGACGAGAACAACCTCTACAAGCGCTATATCCCTATCCGCGCCTTTATGGAGGGTGTCGACCCGCGAGACACCTCGGCGAAACGTATGCCCGCAACACTGACCGTGGATGAGAAAGGCGATAAAGCGTTGCTTCAGAAGTTTGAAGCCGTCTGCACCGCTTCGCCTGAGAAAGCACGCGGCTACATTCATCCGGCACGCTTTGCACGTGCCAGCCAAGAGCCTCCATCCGCAGAACACCTTTCTGTGAACATCGACGGCTTTATTCCCGGCCTGTATCGCGTGGAGTTTTTTGAAACCGAGACGGGAAAATCCGTCCGTCGTTTCGACGTTCGCAGCCAAGAAAAACTGCTGTCGATACCCGTTCCAAAATTCAGTTCGGATTGCGCTTTTAAACTGCACCTGTTGACGCCCGTAGCAAAAAAGTAGCAAGCCACCCCCAGAGCGAACCGCTCCAAAACAAACACTCGACAAGGATACCGACATGGATCAGCGAGTCCTGTTCTGCACTCTCTGCAGCACCGCCCTGCTTGCCGTCGGCCAGTCCATGAGCATCGGGCAGGGCGGGATCGGCCTTTCTGACAGCGATATCGCCATCGTGAGGGCACCCCCACCCATCCAGATCGGGCAAGAACTGAACATGGCCGAATTGCCGCTCGACGAGAAGCCGCCTCAGTTCTACCTCAACTACGGCACAGCAGGCCGATACGGGCCCTATGCCTTATCCGACAATACGCTCATCGGCAACAAACAGTCGCCCTACATTCTGCGCATGTTCGACTACGGCAACCATTTCACGCTACACGCCGCTAACAACACCAACACCGTCTACGGTCCGTTTGCCGCCACGAATGGCGCCTCTGTCACGCTCGGCACGTCCATCATGACGGTTATGAGGGTCCCTCCAAAACTATCGGTCACACTGAACCACCCGGACAAGATTAACCAGCAGCCGATGATCGGCATTGCGCCTTATAACAACGCTCTCATCAAAGAACTATACGGCCTGCGCACAAAATATGTCGGTCTTGCCAACCGGGTGGATGTCGACACCGCCGATGTCGAGTTCACAGATGTTCCGCGCATCCATTCCAGAATCACTGGCAACAGTTCCTCCCCCGTAGTCCGAACGTCGCAACGTGATAAGCAAAACGCGATCAAAGGCGCTGAACTCAGCGCGGTCAGATTTCTCGAAACGCTGTTCGGACAGGCTTTCCGCATCCGCTCGCAGGCCATCACCGACGGCTCCACTTATCATTTTGGGATGCCAGCCGGCGACTATATCCTTTGCGCCCTTCAAAAAGTGAAAGACCCCCATGCGCAAAGTATTGCCGGCTCAACAACCGCTGTCTGGTGGACCGCCTTCCACTTCGACGGCGAACACCCGCTCTCACTTTCACTCGCCGCCGAAAACGCCATCACCTGGCGTGAGATTTTTGCGTTCGACAAGAAATAGCGCAGACCCGAATTATTTTACGCGGCCACAAAGAAGAATCGGGGCTGAGCACAGGCGTTTCGCTCAAAACAGTGTCGGCGCTTCCTCAACGAAGCGCTTTGCCTTTTCCACCCTGTACGTGGCCATGCAGTTCGGGCATTCCAGATAGTACTCAAAAAAACACATCTGTCCGGGCTTAAGCTTGCTGCGAGGCACTCTCCTGACCACAGGGGTAGAACACACACGGCAGGGTTGCCCCTCCTGCGCGATGTCGATCGGTTCGGTTTCTTCGGAGCGTGACACATAACCCGTATCAGGGGGGAGGTTTGGCTGCTTTAACGCCGCCATCGCAAGCACGTCGCAGCGTTCGTTTTGTTCATTTCCCGCATGCCCCCTGACCCATTCGAACACCACGCGGTGTCTCTCACACAGCGCCAGCAACCGTTCCCACAAGTCCGCGTTTACAGCGCGTTCTTTCTTGGCACGCCACCAGCCGTTTGACTGCCAGCGTTTGGCCCACCCTAGAGACATCGTGTCAACCAAGTACCGCGAGTCGCTATAAAGCGTCACTTCGCACGGCGTCAGGAGAGCCTCCAAACCGGCAATGGCGGCAAATATCTCCATCCGGTTATTCGTTGTCTGTTGAAACCCACCCGAGAGCTCTATCACCTGATTCTCAAACTGCAAGATGGTTCCGTAACCACCGACCCCCGGATTCGGTTCACACCCCCCATCCGTATAAAGAACCACCCTTTTAGATGGGTTTTCCTCGTCCAGCCGCTGAGTCATCGAACACCTTCCGTCAACACACGGTCATCTCGCGGGTGCGGACGCCCCTCTTCGGTTCCCGATTGGGATACAGGATCGGTCTACGAAAGACAATAAAAAAGAAGCTCGCCCACACATGAGGCGGGCGAGCTGTCTGGTTGATTATGTCGCCGATTTCTTCGCTTTTTTTGCCTGGCGTTTCTCTTTCAGCGACAGAGCCGGTTTTTTCTTCTCTTCTTTTTTTGCGTCATGATTTTTGGCCATACCGTGTATCCTTTTTTTGTGCCATGCCACAGCATATACCTGCCGCACAGCGATTACATAGATTACTCTTAAAAGATAACAGGTCGTCGTTGTCCTGTCAATGCACCGCAAAGCGGGTGAAGCTTTAAACTCGCAGAAACAAAGGCCTTTCACTGTGTTTCAACAGGCCCAACGCATATCGTCGATGAACTCCCCCTCATGAATCAACCGTCACGGAATCACTTACTGCCGTTTGAGGAGGGCTCCGGAACGATTGCGCCGCTTTTCGTCAGCAAGGCCTTGATTTCAACAAGCGGCACCTGGCCAGGCGTCAGCCCGTGCTGTGCAGCCAACGCCGCCACAGCACCCGCCGCCTGCCCCGTCGCCATGCAGGTCGCCTGCACACGCAATCCGGAATTCGCCAGCCGGTCGCTACTCAGACACCGTCCCGCCACCACCAGATTCCGGCTCCCTTTGGGAAGCAGAGCACGAAGCGGTACGGTCGGCACCACGCCCTCCTGAAGATGGGCCGGTTTCACGCCGCTATTCTTGTCATGCAAGTCTACCGGATAGAACGCATAGCACAGCGAATCCTCCCACACGCGCCCTGACACGTAATCGTCTTTCGTGATGAGGTATTCGCCCAAAACGCGGTACGTTTCACGAATACCCACTTCAGGCGACATGCCGTCAAGCGTCACTTTATCCAACCCCGGCAAGGTCTTCAGCCACCGGACCATGCGCAACATTGAGGCTCGCCCGCGAAGGTTGGTCTCCGTGCGCGCATCGGCCGTCGAGCTATCCGCGCCCTCAACGTAGTTTCCGACACCCCCTCCACCCTGCAAGAACGGCAGCACACCGTACCGGCAGTCGCTCCGCTGTAACAGGCCCGCCTTGACAGCCTCCTCGAAACGCGCCTGCAACACCTTTGCGTCAAGTTTAGAAAGATCCGCATTCGTCCTCAGTTTGTACTCGAACGACCCTGGCTGGCGCTCGTCCTCACGCAGCCGTTCCAATCCCAACAATCCGGCCACCGCGCCGTTGCCCGTACAGTCCACGAGTTGCTTGCAAACGATCATGCGCGTGTCGCCCGCCGCAGCCGTCACCATGCTCCATCCCTCCGGCGTCTTCTCGATCCGCATCGGTGCCGCGTGATAGTGGATCGTCACCCCGGCCTTGCGCAGAGCCTCCTCCGAAAGCGCCACAAAGAGCGGAATGTTGAGGGTAACCTGATGCTTCCAGTGCGCCTTGCCCGTCGGCTGCTTGAAGTCCGGCAGTTTGCCACCGTCCAACGCAACCGTATTCGTCACAAGGTCCCAGCCCACGCCCGCGACCACCTGCTTACCCCACGCATGGAACAGACCAGGGAAGTTCACACCGCCTGTCGTCGTGTTGCCGCCCACCTGATGCGCGGCCTCCACCAACACCGTCTTCGCGCCCGCACGTCCGCTCTGCAGCGCCGCACAGATTCCAGCCGAGCCGCCCCCGACCACGACTACGTCGCAGGTTACCCGCGGCAGTTCCGCCGCCCAAACAGACGCACCCGAAACCAGCAAGAACAAAATCGATTTGACTGCTTTCATAAGGCAAAAGTAACGGCTCTAGCGTTCTTCTGCAACACCTTTTTTTGAATCATCCTTAGATAATTTTCGCAAAAAAGGCACGCAACCCAGCTCGACAGATGGATCAAACCCCAATCACGCTTGAACTTCAATTGGCCATGCACTCCGCCTTGCCTTCTTTTGACGGCCTTGCTATAAATTCGTCGGTATTCTGTTGTTTTCACTAAAAAGCGGTTGGGCCTGACACAACCCAAGCAGTGGTTTGGTCATCCAATCCAGCATCAGGAGACTCCGTCATGTTTCAACGACTCGCCGCGTCTCTTAGCCTATTTGTTGTTTTGTCGTATGCCGTCCTTGCGGCCGGCAATCCCCTACCCGACCCCGGCTTCGAAGAGGATAACGGCATGTGGTCGGTCTCCGGTGCTGCGCAGCTCCTGCCCGAAGCCGCGTACGACGGCAAAAAAGGGCTGCGTGTCGGTGCCGCAGAGTACAACGCGGACGGCTCATCCGTCACCAGTGCGCGCCTGCCCGTCACGCCGGGCCAAGAGGTCACCCTCACCTTTCAGGCCCGCAGTCAGGCCCCTTGCAGCGGCGCCTACCTCTGGCTCTACAACGCCGCAGGCAAAACCGTGAACGCGCCCAAGGGCTGCACCACCACCTGCTGGATCAGCGAGACCAATAACGTTTGGAACGCGCACACCCTGAAGGCGACCATTCCCGAGGGCGTCGCCTCCGTCGCCGTGTGGGTGCACTCGTCGCCCGGCGTGACCGGCTTCGCGGATTACGACGACTTCGCCCTCGAGGGCCTCGCGCCCGGCACAGCCGCCACGCCGCCGCCCCCGGTCCGCAAGGCCAAACCCGCCCCGGTCATCGACCTCGCGAAGCTGCCGCCGCGCGCCCAGCCCGCGATCATCGTAATCAAGCTCGATGACGTGAGCCAAGTTCACGGCAACGTTCACGCCACCTGGAAACGCGTGGACGAGGCGCTCGCCGCTCGCAACATCAAGGCCTCCTACGGCGTTGTCTGCGAGACGCTTCCCGACGCAACAACGGCCTATGCCGAGTGGATCAGGTCCCGCCACGCCTCGGGCCGCGTTGAATTCTGGTTTCACGGCTGGAACCACCGCGCGCACGACGTGAACGGCAAGCCTTGCAACGAGTTCGCCGGCTGGCCGTACGACGGCATGAAAGCGCTGATCGACCGGTCGCAGAAGGCCGCGCTGGACAAACTCGGCTTCGCCTTCGCAACCTTCGGGCCGACCGGCTGCGGCGCGCCCGGCCCCAACCTCGACGAGACGGTCCTGAAGGCCCTGCATGACGACCCGTACATCAAGGTCGCCCTCTACCCCACGCCGCTCGACGACATGGGCAAGCGAGTGTCGGCCGACGGCAAGTTGACGATCCTCGATCGCGTTTGGGACATGAATCTTGAAAGTTTAGTGGGCGTACCGGACTGCAAGCGCCTCATCGCGGGTTACGCCGCCAATCCCAAACGCGCATACTTCGTCCTGCAGGGCCATCCCGGCCAGTGGAGCGGCGGGCGCTTCGATGAGTTCCTGCGCATCCTCGATTTCCTGCAATCACAGAACGTCATCTTCATGACTCCTTCGGAGTGTGCCTCCGCACTCAAGAAACAGTCGAAATGAAACGCCTAACTCCGAGTCAACCAAGGCTATTTTTCCGCTCTTGGCATAACGAAAAGTTGGACAAACTTTATAAGCCGGCGTCTCCATGACCGCACGATATTTCGTCCTTCTCGCCGTCCCCATGGCCGCCAGCCTCTTCGCGCAAGCGGCGGAGTGGAGCGTCGCGCAGGATGGCAGCGGCGACTTCACCGGCACCGACGAGGCACCCCTACTGGAGGCCATCGCGCAGGCCAAGGCCGCGGGTGGAGGCCTCATCAGGGTTCACTCTGGCCACTATCAGATCGGACAAAGCCTACTTTTCAGCGACGTCAAACGCGTAACGATCCGCGGCGAGGGAGATGCGTTATTACAACTCATTCCCGCTCTGGCGACCGAACTGGCCGAACCCGCGCACCAGGGCGCTAAATGGCTGGTGCTACACTCCGCTGAGCGACTGCAACCGGGCCTGCAACTGCGAATCCTGGCACCGGGCGAACGCTTGGCCTTCAATGGCAAACCTCGACCCAATTTCACGGCTATGGTCGACAGCGTGAGTAACGACACGGTGATCCTGCACGAACCCCTCGCGTTTCCTGCACCCGCAGGTACGCGGGTGGTCAACGACAAGGACTTGAACCTTCTCGTGTTCCGCGGCGCATGCGAGGACATCCGCATCGAAAACCTATCCCTGGACGGAGCTCTACGCCCAGACGGACTGCGACAGGCCACCCACCACACTCGCTGCGGCATTTGGGTTGAAGGCCGTTATGACTACGAGAACGGCGCTTCCGGGCCGAAGCCGAGCCGCATCACGCTGCGCGACTGCCGTATCCGCAACTTTCACGGTCGCGGCGTAGCGATTTATTCCGGCGAGGCGTGCTCAATCGAGCGCTGCCTCATCGAGAACGTCCTGGATGAAGGCGTGGATCTGGATCACTTTACCCTGCGCTGCCGTGCGACGGAGAACGTCATCCGCAATGCTCCCGTCGGCATTGAACTGAACGATGCGAACGACTGCGCCATTGAGCACAACACCATCGAGGCCTGCGACACAGGCATCCGCATCTGGCGCTGGTGTCGGCACGATGACCTGAACACCCGCAACGTGCTCGCCGACAACCGCCTACGCGGCATCCGCAACCTAGCGATCGAGTTTCAAGCAGGCACCTTCGCCAACACGGCCAAGAACAATGTCCTTGAGCAGTCCTCAAGCGCGAGCCCTTTTACCGAGAAGCCCTTCAGCGATCTTGGCAGCGACAACCGAATGATCAATAACACCCTTCTTATCGACCGTTAAGGCCCCTCTTTCGACTGCCCCCTGGTTTTTTAGTCCGCCGGCCGTGAAGTATTCCGTCACGCAGAGGATACTTCTTCTATTTTCTGCCTTTTGCCGAAAAAGCCATACGTCGCCACATCGTTCTCACGCTATTCTAATGTTTCGCCGTTCACGCTCATTTGGAGCCGTTCAGTTCCGTTTTTCCGACAGCACGCGGCGGGCGTAGTTCGCATAGAAACCGCGAGGATCCTCGGCATATGCTTCAAGAATCGCCTTCCCTTTCCCGCCTTTATCTCCCAGCCGGTAGAGCGCAGCCGCCAGATTGACTTCACGAGGCACCTCATTTTTCTCCTTCTGACTGTAGCTGCTCCGGCTGTCATAGCCCGGCACCGGCGGAATCTCAGGACCCATCGTGATCGCATGCCCGCTGATATTCGGACGGGCCAACAGTTCAGCAAGAGGCTCGGCCAGCGCGGGGTCTCCAATCATCTGGCTCACCAGCGAGACAATACGGAACGACGTGTTTGACGGTTTGTTATCCTTAACCAACTCGCGGATTCGCTCCGTGAGCGCCGGCACGGCCTTCTTGGATTTGATCCGTCCCAAGGCCAACAGGTAAGCCTCCATACGATTTGCGCCAGACCCCAGGCCCTCTTTCCACTTCGCATCCCAGCCATTGGCGGTTACCCATGCAACCAGTTCGTCCTCACCAACCGGATCGCCCAAGACCGCTAGGATATGCGCATAGACCAAGCTCACTTCGGAATCGCGTCCGCTGCTGTGCGTTGACAACTCGCGATATTTTTCGAGCAGATAAGGCTTGGCCCGTTCCGGGTCGGCAAAAATATACGGCAAACCGCTGTACCCGAACATCACGTCATGCGTGGCCAGTTTTAGCTGCGAATCGGAGAGCGGATAAGAGTCCTTGTCCGTCAACACGGATTCCGGCACGATATTTTTTTCCACAAGATGCTTTTGGAGCGTTTTCACCGGAATGTTGCGGAGCTCGCACTTCTCTTTCAGCGCCAGGTAAACCGCATACGCCGCCGCATAGCCTTGGTTTTGAAGATCTGGTTGCATGCGCAAGATCGACATCGCGTCGCGATCCGCGCTCATGCCGACACCCACCACCAAGAGCCCGTCAGTGGTTTTTGGGAGCAGCGCCCGGTACGGGCCATTGGCGTCGAGCGTCACATGGTTAGTCGTGCGAATATTTTTGGTCCAGAAGAAATCGCCGCTCGCCCAGCCGTGCAGATCAAACCGGCTACGGTACTGGATGACCGTGTCAGGAAAGGTGCGTGCCGTCATGAAATCCATCGCCGACATCTGATAGACACCCACCAGCCTGCGTCGTTCGCGCGAGTTGACAAGTTGGGACACGTCCCAGCCCGCCTCAGTCCCTTGCCGCGTGCGCACCCCAAAGAAACAGATATCCGACGCATCGGAGTCATCCACGAACGAGAAGTCGTTGTTGTGTCCGCCTTCACCCAGACGGATGACCGCCATGCCGACGCCTTGGTTGATCAGCTCATCAGGCCGATAGAACTCCGTCGGTTCACCTGCCGCTGCCGCCACATCGGCATTGCCAGACGCATCGATCACCGCTTTAGCCAAAACAACACCCCGCTGACCGTCGGGAGTGACCACCACCAGACCGCACAACCGCCGGCCCTCCAGCACCGCGCCCACCGCCATGCTGCCGAACCAGACCTCGCCGCCACCTTTGCGCACCGATGAGCGATACCACTCCGCTTTAGCCTGTGACTTGTAGCGTCCCGTGGCCTTGACCTCTTCATCAATCTCCTTGGTAAAACCGCGTTGGTTGCCGTAATAATATCCGCAAATCATACCCGCGGTCTGTACGCCTCCCAACTTATAGAGCTGTTCCACCACCAACACTTTGAGCCCGTTCCGCACGGCGCCCACCGCGGCCGGACCGCCCGTCGTGCCGCCACCGACCACTACCAGTTCGGTCTCAGCCAACACCGGCAACGCCCGCGCTTCACATAGAACAGTTCCCGAGCCAGACGTGTACGCATGCGTCAGCGTGCCCTGTACCTCGCGTACATCCGCCAACGCTCCAGCCACCTCGCCCCCCCGCAATCTCACCTCCGCTAACACGCCGCGCGCCTTGGCCTCTGCCGCAACCTGTTGACCCAGCCGCGCTCCGATCTGAATCGCTGACGCTGGCTCCATCAGTTTTTCCGCAACTTGACGCGTCACATCCGCCATCGCACCCAGCACATAGAGATACGGCACCTTTGCCGGGCGCAAAGCGGCGAGATCGAACGCTGCAGCGCCAGCCCAAGCCACGCCAGGCCTTTCCGATTTGATAGAATCCGGCGGAACAAAGAATATCCGGTCGGCAGCGTCCAATTGCAACTCGGTAAACGTCTTGTCGCGCGCGACATTCTCGGCCTCCGCAAAAGACTTTGCCGAACCGTCCGCGAACCTCACCTTAAAGGTGTTCTCGAACAACGCCGGTGTAATCTTGGTCTTACCGGACAACGCGAACACCTCGTCCACATCAGGATTCCAATCAGCGTGCTTGATTGATTTTCCGCCACAATCAGGTGCTTTATCGCCTACCGTTATGCGGGTAACCATATATTCGCCAGGAGGGAAGGGATTCAGTTCCGCACCGGCGAAACGCGCCAGCGAAGCGCGGCCAGTGGCATCGATCACAACCTTGGCCCTGACAGCCTGCCGACCGCTACGGTTCGCCATGACCACTCCGGCGGGATTCCCGTCCTTATCCATCAGAAGATCCGTAGCGTATGAACCCGTAAGAAAGGTCACCCCCGATTGGAGGAGCGCCTTGTCCAGAGCCTTCTTTACCTGCAACGGCGTCGTGTAAACGACGCCCTTCACAGCAGGTGTTCCACTGAACATCGCACCCATCAGTTCCGACGACTTGACTTCGGCTTCACTCGTCCACACCCGCAGCGTGCCCGCGACATCCTCTCCCAGACTCCCATACGCGGTCACCAGAAAAACCTTTGCCCCTGCCTTGGCAGCCGCTTCCGCCGCAGCAACCGCGCCGCAGGTGCCGCCCACAATCACAACGTCAACATCCTGTACGAGCGGCAATGTCTTGTGCGGCTCGACCCAATTTGCGGCAAACAAGGGCATCGCGCACAACGCGATCCCCGACAGACTTCCAGACAAAACGTTTTTCAACATCATCCGCACTCCCTTTTGTTGGCGGTATCATACACTAGCACCAGAAGCAGATCCATGACATTGGTCATCGTCGGCCCGGTAAAAACATGTCCACCCACTGCACGAAAGAAAGGATAGGAATCGAAAGAGAGGAGACATTCCCCGGCATTCAGCCCCAAAGCGATGGCACGCTTGCAGGTCTCGCTGTCCACCACGGCACCGGCCATGTCAGTCGGCCCATCCGTTCCGTCCGTTCCGGCCGCCAAGAGCGTCACGCCCGGATGCCCAAGCAACAAAGTGGCGGCCTTCAGCGCCAAATGTTGGTTTCGTCCACCCAGACCGTTGCCCGTGACGTTCAGGGTCGTCTCGCCGCCGAACAAATACGCCACCGGCCTCCGTGTACGGCCCCCACTTCGCCTCGCGAGCGCTTCCCCAACGACTCTGACCGCGACCTCTTCTGTTCCGCCTGTGAGACGGTCGGTCACGATCTCACATTCAACCCCGTGATCGAGGAGAAAACGGCGGCACGCCTCCAACGCCAGGCGGTTGTTACCGATCAGTCGATTAACCGTCCGCTCAAGCAACGGGGCATCCCTTTTGGGCGTTTCAGGAAGCCGACCGGACACTCCTTCGGTCAACACACGCATCAGCGTTTCCGGCACATGTTCCGAAATCCCGTATCGACGGCAGACCTCGACGGCATCGTCAAAGGTGGAGGAGTCGGCAACTGTTGGGCCAGAAGCGATCACGTCAAGCGGATCGCCGACCACATCGGAGAGGATTAGACTAACCAGTCGCGCCGGAAAAGCAAGTCGAGCAAGCTGTCCGCCCTTGACGCGGCTCAGATGTTTCCGCACAGCATTGATCTCGCTGATGTCCGCGCCAGAATTCACAAGGAGCTTCGACAGGCGCGCGACCTCCTCCAGCGAACTCCCCTCCGGAAAATCGGCAAGCAAGGCCGACCCTCCGCCGGAGATCAAGAACAGCACGAGATCATTCTCTCCCGCATTCCGGCAAAGACGTTCGATCGCTCGCGTGGCATCAACGCCCGCCTGATCGGGATAGGGATGGCCAGCCTCAACAATCTGAATGAAGCGGCAACGCACCGCATGGCCATACTTGACAATAACCGTGCCTCCGGAGATGCGATCGCCCAGCAGCGATTCGAGTTCAAGCGCCATCAGACCAGAGGCCTTACCAGCACCTGCGATTAAAATTCGATTGATACCGCGCAGATCGAACACCTCTTCGTCCACACGCAACGTTTCGTGCGACAGCCTCACATGTTCCCTGATCAAACGGTCCGGTCTGACACACGCGACCCCGGCATTGAACGCATCAATCAATAGTTGTGTTGCAGCATCCACCTTGTCGCTCCGGCCTCACACGATGCCCAGTTTTTTCTGCATCTGCTCAAGTGGCACACCTTTTGTCTCAGGCACCATGAGCTTCACCCATACCAGTTGCAACAGCATCATGCCGCAGAAGAAAAGGAAAACATAGCCGGGGGCGAAGGCTGTTACCATCGAAGGGAAGAAAGAGGTCAGCAACGCCGCGAAAATCCAATGGGTGAAGCTACCCAACGACTGACCTTCCGCTCTGTGCCTGTTCGGAAAAATCTCCGAGATGAAAACCCAGATCACAGCACCTTGGCCCACCGCGTGCGCTGCGATGAAAGCAAAGATGCAAAGCGGAACAATGGCCATGTGCCCCGTTAAGAACGACCAGGCGCAGAGGCCGAGCGAGGCAATGTAACCAAACGAACCGATGGTCAGCAGCTGCTTCCGCCCAAGCCGATCGATCAGCCAGAGTCCCACGAAGGTAAAGATGAGGTTGGTTGCCCCGATTCCAACCGATTGAAGCAGTGCGGCCTTGGCCCCGAGGCCGGTGAGCTCAAAAATACGGGGCGCGAAATAGAGGATCGCGTTGATACCGGAGAGCTGATTGAAAAAGGCGATGAGGATAGCCAGCAGGATCGGCGTTTTAAGCCGCGTGCTCCAGAAAGGCCTGCCACTCGCCTGATCGAGGGACACTGCCGCAATTTCATCGGTCTTCGACTTGATCTCGGCAGCGGAGGCGTCCGGATAAATAATCTCAAGGACACGCGCTCCAGCAGAGCGGTCACCCTTGCGCCCTATCAGCCAGCGAGGGCTTTCGGGAATGCCCAAGCAGGCGAGCGTATACAGAATCGAAGGCAACGCCATGATACCCAACATCCAACGCCACGCATTTTCACCGACGCGGGCAAGCAGGTAGTTCGAGAGGAAGGCGACAAGGATGCCGAAAACGATGTTGAACTGGAACATGCCCGCCAACCGCCCGCGGTGCTCAGATGGAGCGATCTCGGCTATGTAGAGAGGTGAGGCCACCGTTGAGATGCCAATCGCAATGCCACCGAGGAAACGCGCCGTCATAAACGAATAAACCTCGTTTGAGACTGCAGACCACAGCGACCCCAAAAGGAACAATCCACCGATGCAGAGCAGTGTTTTCTTGCGACCGAACCTGTCCGTGGGCCAACTTCCCACGAGCGATCCGAGCACGGTTCCCCACAACGCGGCGCCCATTGCCAATCCATGCATCGCGGGGCTCAACCCCCAAAGCGCCTGGATTGTCTTCTCCGCGCCCGAAATCACCACGGTGTCAAATCCGAAGAGAAAGCCACCCAACGCCGCGATTACCGCACACATGAAAACTTTTTTATTCATTGCATTTCCTCATAAAGAAGGGCCATCAAAACGATCAGCCAGACTGTCGGCCACCTCAGGCCAACCGGGATTCCTCTTCTTCAGGCACCGCGCCGCGACACGAGGCCACCCATGCGCCGCGACGATTGCCCGCCTGCGCTGCCTCTGCAAATGTTGCGCCTGCTAACCAAGCCGCCAAAAAAGCGGCCGAAAAAGCGTCGCCCGCCCCTACCGCATCCACGACATCCACCTTCACGCCTGAACAGCGTACGGCCACCTTGTCTCGCTCGCAAACAAGGCACCCAGCGGCACCCAAGGTCACGATCACCGCGCGAACCGGATGCCGCATCAACACGGCCCGCGCAAAGTCCTCCGGAGCACACTGGCCGTCGAACAGCAGTCGACCCAAGACCCTAGCCTCTTCATCGCTCACCTTCACCAGCGTAGACCGCGCAAGCCCTGCTTCGACCAACTGCCCCGACCAAAACGACTGCCGCAAGTTTACATCATAGAACACAATCTTGTCACGGAATGCGTCCAGCAGCAACCTTAGTGTCCGCCGCGAAACCACGTTGCGCTGGGCCAGCGTACCAAAGCAGAATACGCGCGGCTGTTCTTTCGTCAATGTCTGGAGCGACTCCGAAGAGAGCTGGATGAAATCCCAAGCCACCCCCTCGAGGATCGTGTAGCTCGGCTGGCCATTCGACAACGTGACCGTAACCGTTCCCGTCGGGTGCTGCGAGTCCACAGTCATCCACCGCGAATCCACATTCAACCGCGTCATTTCGTTTAGCGCCGCACGCCCAAGCTCGTCGTCGCCGACACGCGACACTGTCGCCGCACGCAATCCGCAACGTACGGCATGCGCCGAAAGATTGAATGTCGCCCCACCGATATGCGCCTGACCATCGATCACATCCCACAAAATCTCACCGAATGCCACCATATCCAACATCACAAAATACCCTTCATTGGTGCCTTAGAAACCAACCCCCACATCACATGACACTTCGATTGTTTCTGACAGAGACACAGAGCTTACAGAGTTCTGATACTCGCTCTGCGGTCTCTGTGGCCGTGTACGAGCGAATCAGGGTCCCGGCTCCTCCCGCGTTAGGCTTATCATACCAGAGCCTCAACGCTTGCGCCACACGTCGTCAGTTCTCCGTGGCATGGTCGTCCAGCGGGTGTTTCACTGACGAGGCGTCATGCACCCTGTCACCTCCAGCATGACCGCAACGCATGCGCCTCACCGCTCATACCGAGCACAGTACCTTTCTCAACCGACAGCGAAGCCCCCCTTGCAGCACCTTCAGGAAGAACCGCCACCGGGACGTAAAAAAGGCCGTCCTGTGAAAACACTTCCACGCACGTGCGATCCAAATAGACAATCAGCCCGAGTTTGCCGTCCTTGACCGGCCACGGCACCGCGTGTTTGGCGACCGTCAGCTCCTGCTTGGCCGCGTCGTAGCGAACGGGCACGCCGCGCACCTCGGCCGTCACGACCACGTCCGCCAACACGTCGCACGCCAGCCGCAGCTCGACCAGTTCCGCCTCGAACCCCGCCAACGGATTCGCAGAGCCAGCCGTCAGGTCGGCCGGGCCGACTTTCTGAGTCCGCTCGCGCAGCGCCTCCAGCTCCTTGACCGGCGCGTGAGTCAGCCGGATGCCCTCCGCCGTTTTCACCAGCCCCAACTCCTGCGGCAGCGTCATGCCCTGGTTGAAGGGCATGCCTGGAGAGGGTGCCTGCAGCCAGCCGATCAGCACGCGCCGGCCGTCCGGCAAATCGCTGAAGGTCTGCGCCGCGTAGTACGCCGTGCCCCAATGCCCGCGCAGCCGCTCCGCTTCCGGCTTGAAGGCCGTGCCGTCAAAGGCCCCCACCGCATACTGGCCGTTGGCGGCGGAGAGCACCCAACGCTTTTCGGAAGTACCCGCCACGGGCAGCTCGAAAAAGTCGGGACACTCGTAGAGGTAGTGTCCGCCGTCCCGGTCGCCTTCCACCGCCGACAGCTCCGCCCACTCGCGCAGGTTCGGCGAGGCAAGCAGCTGCACCGTGTGGCGCTTGTCGCCCCGTCCCACGTAGAGCGCCATGATCCAGCGCCTACTCGGCACGTGCCAGATGACCTTCGGATCGCGGTTGCCGCCCGTGATGTTCTTGACGACCGGGTTGCCGTCGTACTTCGTGAAGATGCGGCCGTCCAAGCTGTACGCGAGGCACTGCGTCGCGGGGTTGCCCGCCGCCGTGTAGATCATCACGAGCGGCGGCTTCCCGTCTTTGCCGAAGCCGCTCGTGTTCGCGGGGTCCACCACCGCGCTGCCGCTGAACATCGGACCCAGCGCGTCCGGGTAGAGCGCCTCGTCGACCTCCTGCCAATGCACCAGGTCCTTGCTGACCGCGTGGCCCCAGTGCATGTTGCCCCAGTTCACACCGTACGGGTTGTGCTGAAAAAACAGATGATATTCACCGTTAAAGAAGACCAGCCCGTTCGGGTCGTTGTTCCAGCCGCGCCGGGGCGAAAAGTGGAGCTGCGGCCGAAGCGGCTCGCGGTAGAGGCCTTCTTTCGGAAAATTTTCGTCGGAGAGCCGGATGTTCTCGAGCGCCTTCGAGTCGCCTGCCAGCCGGTTTACCCAGAGCGTCAGCGTTTTTCCGCGCCACGCGCCGAGGTCCAGCGGCGCCCACCAGTCGGGCTCGGCGTCGGCCAGTTCGATGTCGAAGAAGCGCAGGACGTCGGCTCCCGTCCGGACCTCGACCTTGCTTTTCTTCGCGCCGTTCTTGACCGGCATCAGCAGCCAGCGCTTGTCCGCCGTGATCTCGCGCGTCACGTCCCGCTTGGGCGGCAGAGGCGCCGCGTCGCACAGCGCGATCTGGTCGACGTTGATGTGGCCCCAGCCGCCCGTCGCGTCGTCGACGATCTCGATCCGGGCCTTTTTGCCGACGAGGTCCGAGACGTCCCACGAGCCAGGCTCCAGCGCCTCGCTGCCGCCGGGCACCACGTTCGGGCCGACCGCCGTGCGGACCACCTGGCCGTCGACCAGCAGGTTCATGCAGGTCTTCTCCTTCCAGCCGCCTCCGCCGATCAGGAAGGTGATGAAGTTGCGGTCGACAGTGAAAGGCGGCGACGTCAGCTTGCCCGTCGCGCGGTCGCCGCCCGCGAACGAGTTGACCAGCCCCTTGCCGACGAAGCCGCTCACCTGCATCTGCCCCGGCAGCGTCCCTTTTGCCGGACCGGCCCCGAAAGCGGTCCCCCCGACTGTCCACTCGCCGTATGTGTCGCCCTCGAACTGCGCGATCACTTTTTCCATGCCCTGCGCGCAAAGCGCCGCCAGCGCCAGACCGAAAGCCACCGTCATGTCCACTTGGTTCGCCCTCATTCGTCCCCGTCCCTTCAGCGTTGAACGTTTACTCGTAAATACTACGCATCTGCCAGGCGTCGAGCGACGTCAGCGACGCGCCTCCCCCCTGCGCGCGCAGCGAGACGCCCACGCTATCCGCGCGTCCCGGATAGACACGGCACGCCAAAACCTGCCTACCGTTCACAAACACCTCGACCACGCTACGATCAATGAAAACGCGCAGCTTGAAAGGCTCGTCCTTGTCCAGCTGCACCTGCGCCGTATCCGGCATCCGCGGCGTCACATCAGGTTGCGCGGACGCAAACGTGTTGTCCAGCACAATTACGCTGGCCCGCTCTTTTCCCGGCGACCAAGGTTTGCTCCGATAGCCGCGCTCGCGGTACAGCACGACCCGCGTGTACTCCTCGCACCCGGGCGAGCGCAGCACGCAGAGCTCAACAGCCTGTGCGCGCTTCACGTCGATCTCAGCGGAGAGCTCCATCGCGTTTCCGGCAACGCCTTGCAGCACGACCTCCTGATTCGCGGGCAGCGCCGTCAAACCGATCTTGACGTGACTCTGCCGAAGCGACGCCAGATCGCCCGCCGGCTCGATGCCCAAGCCCTCCGCGCTCGTCAGGGTCAAACGCATCGGCAACGTCATGAGCTGGTTCCACCCCTCCGTTTTCTTGGCCGGGTTCATGTTGAAGATCGCGATCACGCCGCCCTTACCGTCCGGTGCGGCCGACGGCGCGTGCACGCCGCCGGGGCTGACCGGCCCGTGGTTGAACTTGCCGTGCGCGGTCGCACGGAACTTGTCCGCTTGCGTGTCATAATCACCCAGCAAGTACTGCCCGCCGCTATTGTGGCTGAAGAAGAGCAGAATGTGGCGGTTGCCGAGCGGCCAGAAATACGGGCACGCGCCGTCGTCGCCAGTCAAGGAGAAACGGTCGTCCTCGACAAACGGATGGAGATACTCCCACTCGACCAGATCCTTCGAGCGGAACAGAGACTCCAGCGGCACGGTCTTGCCGCCTGGACCGATCGGCTGTGTGCCGCCAGAAAGCGCGTAGTAGTAATCGCCCTTCTTCCAGATGCAGGGGTCGAAAATCCGATACGGGCGCGGCGAACCGTCCGTCTCGTTCATCGGGATCACCGCCTTGCCCGCAACCTTCTCCCAGTTCAGCAACAGCGGATCATTCGAGAGCGCAACCAAGTTGCCGAGCTTGGTGCCGTGGTACATGGCGATCACACGGTCCTTCTCGACCAGCGCCGCGCCCGAGTAGCATTTCTCCTCGGGATTCGGATAGATCGCGTAGGGCAAGTCCCGCCAGTGGACCAGGTCGTCGCTGACCGTATGGCCCCAGTGCTGGCGCGTATCTTCAGGCGGATAGGCCTGATAGAAGAGGTGCCAACGCCCCTGCCAGAAGCAGAGGCCGTTGGGATCGTTGAGGTTGCTCTCCGGGCTCACGAAGTGGTAGAGCGGCCGGTGCGGATCGGAGGCCATCTTTTTGCGCGACGCCGCGAACCGCTTAATGAGCGGGTTATCTTTGAGCTGCGCCTCCTGCTCCGCCAGCGTCTTCCCGAACGTGAACGCCGGCACGCGCGAGGTGTAGTCGGACGGCGACTTTTCGGCCCAGACTGAGCACGTCCCAATTGAAAAGCATCCGGCGACAGCACAAAACCAACGGCTGACTAGTCTCACGAAAAAACCCTTTCGCATTGAATATTCTCTCTTATTCACCTCTCGTCAAGCTTCAAAGATCCTGCGCGAGCACCCAACGGCGCTCCCCGCTTGCGCAGGGCGGCGAGCCGCTCAGGGATGCGCGGCCGCCGCGCGTTGGCTCTCATCGGCAGACCAAGCCGATGAGAGCTCGTCGATTTCCAGCGACACGATGTGGGCTTCGCCCCCTCTGGCAAACAGCGCGGGAACCGCAGATGCGCCCGCCACAGGAATTAAGGGGAGCGCGCCGTAGACAAGGCCGTCGTCCGCAAATAGCTCCAGCAAACAACGGTCCAAGAGCATGCGGAGCTGCACGCGCCCGCCTTTCACCGGAACGGGGATATTGGCTTTGCCGGAGGTGATTGCTTGGCGTGGGACGTCCAGAACAAGCAGCGTGCCACGGACATTCCAAACGATCTCCTGAGCGGTGCCGACTTCGATCTCCGCCCGCAGATCGAAGCACTCGCCTGCGAGCCCTGAAAGCGGGTTCGCGTGCGCGCCGAGCGGCCCCGGCTTGATGGCGTGATGCTTGCCCCGCAGGCTTGCGAGTTCAGCCACCGGCCGCCTTGCGAAGCGAGGACCCTCGCGAGTCTGCCTGAGGGTCAGCTCGCAGGGGATGTTCATCATCTGCTGAAAAGGCATTCCGGAGAACGGCTCGGCGCTCATCTTCGCCCAGCCGATCTGCACGACCCGCCCGTCCTTCATGTCGCTGAAGTGCTGGCCGGCGTAGGACGCTCCGCCGTACGGCCCTTGAAGGATCTTCGTCTCGGGCTGGAACGCCGCTCCGTCGAAGCGGCCAATCTGGTAGTCGCCGCCGCCGCCGTGCACGACCCACTTCTTTTCGCTTGTGCCCTCGACCGAAACCTCGAAGCAGTCCGGGCACTCGAAAAAACCGGCGGCGCGGCTGACAGACTTCCAGTGCTTCAAATCAGGAGAAACGAAGAACTCGATCGAGCGGCCGCTGCCCTTCTTGGGCGCGTCCTTCACGCCTTGTGTTTTCTGTTCGGGATAGCCGCAGTAGAGCGCCATCACCCAGCGCCCGCACGGCTCATGCCAAAACACCTTCGGGTCGCGGTTGTTGTGCACGACCTCCGGCAGCACGGGATTGCCTTCGTATTTCGTCCACGTGCGCCCCCGGTCATTGCTGTACGCGACGGCCTGCGCACGCGGAGGACCGGTGAGCGTGTAAATAAGCACGAGCGGCGGCTCCGCGCCCTTCTGAAAGCCACTCGTGTTCTTCCAGTCGACGACGCCGGAGCCGGAGAAGATCATCCCCTGCTTATCGGGGTAGAGGGCGATTGGCAGCTCCTCCCAACGCACAAGGTCGCGGCTGACCGCATGTCCCCAATGCTTGCTTCCGGAGAAGCAGCCGTACGGGAAGAGCTGGAAGAACAAGTGGTATTCGCCCTGAAAATACACCAGCCCGTTGGGGTCGTTCAGCCTTCCCCTAAGGGCCGTGAAATGATACTGCGGGCGCTGCGCTTCGGCGTAGCGCTCCGCGCTGGGCACCGCCTCGTCGGCAAGCTTGACGCGCTTCAACGCTTTCGAGCCTTCGGGCAGCGTGTCCGCCCAAAGCGTCAGCCGCCGGCCCTGCCACGCGCCGAGGTCCACAGGCGCCCACCACTCAGGCTCGACGTCCGCGAACTCGACATCGAAAGCGCGCAACACCTCCGCGCCCACGCGCACCTCGAATTTTCGCTTCGTCGCGCCGTTCTTGATCGGCAAGAGCATCCACCGCTTGTCTGCTTCCACGTCGCGGACGACATTGGTGCGGCAGACCTGCGTCTGCGGAGTGGCTCCTGCGGGCACTTTAGACCGCGCCCCTCCAACGGCAAGCGCTTGCGCCATCACGCCGAACGCCAAGAGCAGCAGCCAACAGGTAAGTCTCATGGAAATCTCCTCCATATTCGCTTGCCTACTGCAAGCCGATCAGCGTGCCTCTTGGCATCGGCGCCGCCATGTAGTTCAAATAGTCGAATTCCGCCTGTAGCGCGGACGCCACCCAGTCTTTACAAAAGAGCCCCGCGTGCATCAGCACCTTGCCCGGCAGAGCATCCGATCGAATACTCGTCCACCCCTCGCCATCTGTGCTATAGGCATAACTAAACCGGTCGAAGCGCCCTGTTATGCGCAGCCATATGTTGGTGATGACGCCGGGAAGCGCGTTCGTCGAAGCGACGGCAGGACCCTGGATCACGAGGCCGTCACGGTGCGCGCCGAACATGACGGAGTCGAACGTGTTCGCATCGGGATCCTCGAATATTAGGATCAACCCAGCCATGTTATTGCTGTTTGCATAGGAGCGAGTGACCAAATGCGTTTCCAGCGTAAAGACGTCGTCGTCTACCGTGTTGAACAGCACTTTTGGACCTCTGTCCTCATTGCTCCAGATGTCGTGAGTGCCGCTCAGGAGCGTGAATCGGACCGTACCTGTTCCGGTCAGACCAACTTCGGGTGTTCCATAAGGGCGCTGGATAATCAGCTCTGACGGCAGTTCGGTGCCGGAAAAGTTGGCCGCAAGCGCCCGAGGCAGGGTTTCGTCGAGCACGCGGATGTCATCCGCGCTGATCTGGCCCCATGAACCGGCGAACTGGTCCGTCAGCTTAAACCTGACCGTCTGGCCAAGAAGGTTGGACAGATTCCAGCGGATCTCGCGCATGGTTTCGTTGTTCAGCCCGGTCGACTTGCGGACAACCTGCCAAGTTTCTGGCGAGGCTAAACGCTCGAGCTGAAACTCGCACTCTTGGCCAGCCCCCACAAGGTAGCCGCCGCCGACCCGCGCACGAACCGTGTTGTTCGACAGGACAAAAGACGTGCCGATCAGCGTCCCCGTTGGACCGTTACCTTGGGAGGCCGTGCCACCGGTCTTGTCCTTGTCGTACGTGCTGACCAGCCAGTCACCTCGCTGGTTAAAAACTTTGCGCGTCGAACATACAGGCTGATTGGTGAAGGCGCCTTCGGCCACCCACCCTTCCGGCAAGCGGTCATGCTCGAAATCGAACAGCATCGCCACATCCTGGTAACCGCAGCTGAACCCCCACTTCTGCTGGAGATAGTACAGCACAGCGTTACGGTCCGTGTCGGACAGGATGCGGTCGTAGACGAGGATCTCTGCTACGGAACCGCTCAGGTTTTCAGCCCCATTAACAAGTTTCGCCGCCACGCGTATACCATTCGTGCCCACGTTCTCTGTCGTGATGTTAATCGAGCCCACCGCATTAGTCGAGTTGTCGTAAACCTGAATGTTGCGCGTGGCGCGTCCGTCGACCTCAAGCCCAGTCAGTTTCCACTCCCTCGGCGTGAAATACGCTACCTTGACGTCGTTCGCTTGACCGTTAAAGCCGTATTGGTTGCCGGTCGAAAGCAAGGATGCGCGCGTGCCGGTCGTCTGAGGCGTCATCGACTGCTCAAACACCACCTGCGCTGCCGCGTTAGTGTCCAGGCGTTGCCAGACCGCAAAGTAGCTAAAGGTGTCGTCGCCCAGCTGCAAAACGGCCGGGCCTCCCAACCAGTTGGTACCGTTAAACGTGATGACGTTTTTTCCGTTAAGCATCGCCAAGCCAGACAAGGGACGCTTGGCCGCGACGTCCTGAGAGACGTGCGCGCCTTTGCTCGACTTGTCCCGCCACTCAGACACGCGCCCCTCAGTCAGCGTAATCGTCTCCGCGTCTGACGCGTCTAGCCAAAGGGCGCAACCAGCCACGTCTGCCGGGCTTATTATCGCCGCCTGAGCATACGTGACGATGCCCAGTGCTGCAACACAGGCCCATTGCTCCAGAGTCCCGATGCCCGCACGACTCGAATTCTTTCTCATCGCCTGACCTCCTGCTGTGCCATCCTGCTTTTCTTATGGAACCCCACCATTTTCTGAGGGGCTGTTCTAATGGGTTAGATATTGACGAAATAAGGTAATTTATGCTACAGTAAAATTATCAATTGAAAAAAAAGCTGTATTATCAACTTAAGGATCAGAAAAAAGAAACATGATGCACGCAGATGATACCACAGACGGAGATCCGAATGACCTCCCCAAGCACTTGCAGGTTTTCGAAGCACTCAAGCAGGAGATTCTGTCCGGCAAGTACGATGCCCGCCGACGCCTGCCAAGCGAAGCCCAGCTCGTGCGGCGCTTTGGCATTTCGCGGCCCACGGTCTCGCGCGCCCTGCGCGACTTGAAAGCCGCCGGCTTCCTCGACCGACGCCCCGGCTCCGGCACTTACCTCAGCCAGACGGCGCGCCCCTCGACCGGCTATTTCGGCATGATCATCCCCGGCCACGGCACAACCGAGATCTTCACGCCCATCTGCGCCGAGATCGCGCGCCGTAGCCAACAGGCCGGATACACCTTGCTCTGGGGTGACTCATCCTCGACCGACCTCGAGACCCGCGCTAATCAGGCGCTCGAGCTCTGCGCCCAGTACGTGCGGCAGGAGGTGGCGGGCGTTTTTCTCGAACCCCTCGAACTCATTCCCGGACGCGAGGCGATCAACCAAGAGATCATCCGCACGCTCGCCGCCAGCCGCATCCCCGTCGTGCTACTCGACCGCGACATCGTGAGCTTTCCCGAGCGAAGCGCGTATGACCTCATCGGCATTGATAATCTCACCGCCGGCTACCGCTTGGCGGACCACCTCATCAAGAACGGCGCGCGGCGAATCACTTTTGTCTCACGCCCCGGATCTGCGCCGACGGTCCTCCAGCGGATTGCCGGCGTGCACGATGCGCACCTCAACGCGGGCATACCTTGGACCTCCGACCAGATCGCCTACGGCAACCCCAACGACGAGGCCTTCGTGCGGAGCATCGTAGGACAGGCGTCCCGCCTGTCCCGCCGTTCCACCAGACGCACCAAGACAGGCAGGGACGCCTGTCCTACACGCCCCGACGCTTTCATCTGCGCGAATGACGCCACCGCCGCCCAATTGATGGTGACGCTCAACGCCCTCGGCCGGAGTGTCCCGAAGGCCCTCCGCCTCGCCAGCTTCGATGATGTCCAGTATGCCAGCCTGCTCTCGCCCCCGCTCACCACCATACACCAACCGTGTGAGCAGATCGGTGCGGTCGCCGTTCAAACCCTGCTGCAACGTATCCGCGAACCCAACACGCCCCCCCGAGAAATCTTGCTCGATGCGCCCCTTGTGGTCCGCCAATCGTGCGGCGGCTCAGCTTTATGACTCGCAGACCTGACCGCAACAAAAATCAAGTTGCTTTACCAACAGAGTAGCGGCACCCACGTCCTCTGCCGAAGGCTATACCAGGTGTTTTTTAAAAAAAGACTTGGTCTTTTGCCACATCGTCTCCGACAGCACATGGCCTGCACCTGCTTCGATGAAAAAACTGAATTGCGATGCAGCATGCTGTTCCGCGTAAACCTGTTCGATCCTCTCGATACCCTTTCGGGCATACTCGATGGGTGACCCGTCGTCGCGTTCCCCGAAATTTAGATGCAGGGCACGGGGAGCGATGAGAGCGGCGATGTCCGGAGTGTCGCCGTACTGTTTCCATCCGGGAATGAAATTCGGAAAGCAGTGCAGCATGTGGCGGTCATGGATGGCGTCATAGGTGGGAAGGCAGCAATTTGCAACCAACGCCTTGAGGCGGGGCTCATGAGGACCGACTAGCCAGGTGTGTGTAGCGCCCATCGAATGGCCATAACAACCGATCCGTTGGGCGTCGACTTCGGGCCTCGTACACAAGACATCCAAAGCCCGACGCATATCGAGGATGTTCTTCCAAGCCATACATCTTCCCTGGACGACTTGGCGCAGGAATTCGAATCTCTCATACTCCGTGCCTTTGAGTTTGCCGGTGGGGTCCTGCCGCTCCTCGAAACAGAGCGCATCGGGACAAATCACCACGTAGCCCTCCCTCGCCAACGCCACCCCGGTGTGTTGCTGCGGATTGCCCGACAAGCCCGCCGGCTCGCTTTTGCCGAGATGATACTCACCATTGTGCTGATGCCAAACCGCAACGGCGGGAACCGGGTGCCCTGGAACGGCGCGGTCGGGGACAAGGAGCAGAGCGGGAATGCGATCCCCGGGCTCCGCTTCAAAGTTGAGGTATTCGATCCGATAGCCGTCCTTTTGCTCACTCTTCAAGGTCACAACATGAAGCGGCCCAGGGGTTGGCCAAGGCCCACCCAGACACTTCACCAATACTTCGAGTTGCACAGCCTGTGTCATCATCGTGTTATCCTCAGTTACGGAACGAGCGGCTGTCGGCAACGACAGAGCGCCGGCAGCAGTAACACCGATTTGAATGAAATTCCGACGTGATGCCTTATTCGCCATAGCTATACCTTCTTTAGTCTTAACCGGTTCAGGGCGCATGTTTTCAAAATCTGACGTACGAATCAAGCGGCGTCCTCAGACCCGTTGCATAGGCGCGTGAAGCGTGAAGTGATACGCTTCATTTGGCCAGATCAGGGCGGATCCGGGCAACCAACAGTTTGTAACCTTCGGGGCTGAAATGCAGTTTGTCCTTGTCGAAAAGCTCAGGGCGGGGCTGTCCGTCGGAACCGAGCACAATGTCATAAGTTTCAACATAGCGAAGATGGTCCTTGCCTTTGATATAGTCGGCAACAAGCGCGTTGAGGGCCTTCGTCATATCGGCCTGCGCCCAGCGTGCAATGCTGGGACTGAGCGAAATGAAGATGATGTCGGTGTTCGGAAGTTTCGCATGGACCGTAGCGACGAAGTCCTTAAAGTCGGCAAAAACGTGTTCGACAGATCGCCCCCTCCAAAGATCGTTGCCCCCCGAACGAAGGTAGATCGAACGGGGCGCGTAAGGGAAAATGATTCGCGGGGCAAAATGCGTGGCGTCCATGATCTCTGAACCGCCAAAGCCGCGGTTAATGACTTGAACTTGGGGAAAATCCTTAGCAAGCGAGGTCCAGCGACGAATGGTCGATGAGCCGATAAAAAGGAGGGCTCCTTTTGGCGGAGGACGGACGGCATCGGACCGTTCGAATGCGGTGATTTCCTTTTCCCACTTGGAATAGTTATGTTCAGAATTTTCAGCAGCGCGTGCGGAATAACAGGGCACACTAAGGAACAAAACGACGGACGAGAGCAGCGCGTGGCATTTCATAGGTTTATTCCTTTGACAAACATGTTGTCGACTTCCGATCACAAAACCCGGACACTAGGTCCGTTTAAGATCCCGCCACATGTTTGAACAAAAGTTTGACAGCTCCCTCTTCCAACGTCAAGCACGCCGACTCGGGGCGTCACAGACGGCTATTCTGAAACCGGGATCTTAAAGTCGCATGTCCACGTGAAGGCGTACGCTGGCGTAAGGGACTTGTCTGCCCATAAGAGGAAACCGCAGCCACCGACTCCGCCGTCCATGTCCTCACTCACCGGCGCCAGCACGCCTTCGAAAGCGACGCTTTTGGCAATGTGTTTGCCCGCGTTGTCGATCCACGCCTTGTAAGCGACCTTGAAGATGTCTGTGGCGCGAGTCTGACTGCGCTTCAGTCTGCACAAATGATGTGAACAACTGATAGCCGACGTCATCAAGATCGAATCCTTGCCTAACAGGGAGGCGGATATTACCGTGCTTGACACCTCCGTTCCGTTTGGGCATCCTTCAAAACATGATTGAGCGTAGTCATGTCGGTTTCAGAAGACGTGTGCCCGCGCCGTCTCCCCCACGATTTCTCAGGAATGACAAGATTGGCCGCAACTGCGCCCTTCTTGCTGTCGTTCTTGCCTTTCCGGCTCTTGGCACGACCCCGTTGAATGCTGAGGGTTTTTCAACGAAGACCGCGTCCACCCTGACCACCTCCAGAGTGATGAGCATGGAGTGTCGGTATTACACTGAGCTTCTGGGCATCTACTCAAAGAGCTCGATGGAAAGGCAGCTTGAGCCGATCATAGACACCGAGGTGGATACGGTGATCTGCTGTCCCTCGGGATGGCGGTTCTTCAACTTTCCGTCGTCTGTAGACCTGACATGGAAAGAACCGGGCAAGCATCCGCGAAATCACAAGTTGTACCCAAACTGGAACAAGATGGTGGACAACCTTGCTACGGGAGGCGATCCTTTGAAGGATGCACTGGAGTCAACCCGCAGACTGAAGAAACAGTTCGTCATCAGCTGCAGGATGAACGACAACCACTACGTTCACATCGAAGAATTCCCTACGCACAACAACTTCTGGCGCGAACATCCGGAATATCGGCTGGGCAACGACAGCAACGCTTACTCTCTCTCAGATGGCGCCAGAATTTTCAACTATCTGGTTCCGGAAGTCCGCGATTTCTACTTCTCTGTGCTTGAAGAGCTTTGCACAAAATACGATGTGGACGGTGTGGAACTCGATTTTCAAAGAGCGCCCCGCTTCTTCCACGACGCGGAGGTGGACAGAGGCAGAGCCGTGATGACGGCTTACGTCAAACGCATCAGGGAGATGATGGACCGGATCGGCGAAATGCGGGGCCGGCACTTGCGACTCTGCGTAAGAGTCATGCACACTGTTAAAGAGAATGACAAGATAGGCTTGAATGTCTTGGCATGGGATGCGGCTGGCTGGCTCGACGGGATAACGGTCTCTTCCGGTTATGCTCACACCGCGGATGTTGGCATTGAGGGCTTTGTAGACAAGAGAAAGAAGTCTCGCGTGTATGGCGAACTTAACTACCTGAGCCTTCAAGTGGATGGCACGGGCCATGACGCCAAAGACCGCCGTTATCTGACACCCGAGGCCTACCGCGCCGCCACGCTCAGCTACCTGGAGCGCGGAGCCGACGGGGTCAGTTTCTTCAACACCTACTGCATTCCACAGCCCGAGTTGGGCAAACTGACAGCAAATCTTCTCAGAAACTACAAGGATCTGGACGTGCTTCAGAGGTCGGACAAGGATTACATCTCGTATGCAACCGGCAGCACGATGTTTGGGCGGGTGTTCCCAGCAAGAGATGAGCGCGCCTTTGACATGTTCGTGGCTGACGAGATGCCTGGATATTGCAAGAGGGCTTTGCTGCGGTTTGAGACGAAAGCGCCCTGCCAGGATTGTCCCGTGGAGGCGTGGGTAAATGGTGTCAAGCTCAGTGAATACGCCACCCATGAAGCCGAGTTGTTTCCGCCCGTGATGATCAACAAGGCCTCGCCGAAGGAAGGAAACCTCAAGTTCTTTGCCGTGTCAGTGGAGACGCTAAGGTTCGGCATCAACAGGGTTGAAGTCAAAAATGCGGACCGCATCGCGCACCCCTGCTTGTTCGTGTCGGCCGAACTGGCCCTTTATATGAAATAGGAAGCTAGACAGTCTATGCGCATGCAAGGGGCGCGTAAGTTACCAAGTTCTGAATGTAACGAACGCTCCACTCCTTATTTCTTGCTCTTTTCAATCTTCGCGTATATCGTTCCAACGTCGTCGCTTGACAGCGCCATCATGTTTCGGCATTATCGCGCCATTAAATTGAGTTCCTAAACGTATTTCAACGGGTGTGCCACACCAGAAACGACTCCACATGAACAAACAGATGACAACTGGCTCAGCATGCGTACTATGGGTTTTACTGGCCTCTCTGACCATGGCTCAGCAACAGGCTGTCTTTGACAGGACGGCCATACTCAAAGAACTGGAGAGACTCGAGCAGTCGCATAAGGATAAGCTCGCGGTCGAACAAAAAAACGTCGGGGAGACGCTGACGAAAGCTCTGGCCAGTCCGAAGTCTTTGCTGGAACTTTACCAGGATGCGGTCTTCGCCACGAAGTTCGAGGGCGCAAAAAAAGACAACACCGACTTCAAGAAGTGGAAGAACTCGCAGGACGACACGCTGAAAGCGGATGATTTTCAAGCCGCACTGGCGCTCCATGCGAACTACCTCAACCTGACTTTCCTCCGCGCCTCTGGCGAGAAGGAGATCAAACTGGTCGAGGCGCTTGTTCAGCACGTACAGAAGGTTTGGGCGCTGGAGACTAAGTAGTCGATGCTGACAAAGTCATAAATATATGAACAGCAATTGCTTGTGCATTGAA
>JAEAMG010000596.1_pt1 | contig 38677 bp, 57 predicted proteins | sample 8958741 | NCBI WGS metagenome assembly JAEAMG01 (sample SAMN16933256, study PRJNA681125) | bioreactor sludge metagenome | isolation source: anaerobic bioreactor treating anionic surfactant - SDBS | place: India: Bengaluru | collected 2019-02-28 | reverse complement strand
AAATACATTTAATACGATTTGGAATGATTTCAGAACTGCTTTAGATGTTAAAATTAATAACACCAAAATAGCACAAGATTACATGACAAATCTTATTAATAATTCAAAGGATGATTTAAAGAATTGGACAGGTGATAAAGCTAATGCAAGATTGTTCAGACTTGAAAGCGGAAAAACAATTGAGCTTACTCCATCACAAGTAATGAGTTTACATCTACTGTTTAAAAGAGAGCAAGCAAGAGGTCATATTCTTGGTTTGGGTATTAAAGCTGCTCCTATAACACAATTAGACAGCAAAGGCATAAAGCGTGTTAAAAAGCAATTTGAACCTGTTAAAGTTAATCCTACTGATATTGTTAAAATATTAGGCAGCTTAACTAAAGAACAAAGGCGAATTGCTGACGGAATAGGCGTGTTTATGAATACTCAATCTAAGAAATGGGTTAATGAAGCAACGCTTGCTAATTACGGATATGAGCTTGCAAAGGAAGATAATTATTTCCCTATCAAAACTGACAGAGATTTCTTAAAATCTGATTTTGACAATACCAATATTGACCCTACTTTTACAAGCATGGGATTTTTAAAATCAACGGTTAAAGGTGCTGGAAATGCAATAATAATTGAGGATATATTCGATGTGTTTACTGAACACGCTGATAAAGCTGCAACATATAATGCTTTTGTTACAGTTACAGAGAATACAAAGAGAATCATCAATTACAGAACGCAAGAGGATAGTATAAAACAATCCATGAGCAAGAAATACGGCAATCAAGCATTTAACTATTTGAAAAAATTCATGGTAGATTTGCAGGGCGGTTTAAGAACAGAGGGCGGTCCTCCTTTAGTAAATTCTCTTATAAGAAATACTAAAAGAAGTTTATTAGGATTAAATTTAAGAACAGTTGTGCAACAGCCTACAGCATTAATCAGGGCATCTGCATTAATTGATGTTAAATATTTGGTCAAAGGTGCTGCAATGAAATCTGATATAGAGGAAATGAGAAGTCATTCACCGATTGCATTATGGAAATCATGGGGATATTTTAACCTTGATACCGGGCGAACTATGAAAGACATTATCCTTGATACTAAACCTATATTAGATAATCAATATTGGGCAATACAAAAGACTGATGATTTAGCTTGGTCTAAACTTTGGAATGCTGTTAAAGCAGAAATTAGCGATACAATGAATCTAAGTGATGGCAGCAAGGAATATTTTGATGCTGTCAATCAAAGATTTAATGAAATAGTTGATAAAACACAAGTTGTTGATACTGTAATGCATAGGTCCGAAATAATGCGTGAAAAAGATAGCGGTTGGAAAATGCTGACTGCATTCATGGCAGAGCCTACGAAGTCTTATAACCTACTTTTAAACGCTAAAGAGAAGTATGCTAATGATAAGTCTGATGATAACAAAAAAACTATGATAAGGACTTTATCAGCGTGGGTAGCAACAACAGCAGTTAATGCTTATATTGTTTCGTTGGTTGATGCATGGCGTGATGATGATGAAGAAAAGATGCTACACAGATGGATGAACAATGCTATTAATGATGTAACAGGTATGGTTCCTTTTGTAAGAGATATTTACAGTTTAATGCAAGGTTATTCAGTTAAACGTATGGAATATAACGGAATTGAAAAAATTACAAGGTCCGTAAACAGAACTAAAAAATACGTTGAAGAAACAGCAAAGGGTGAAGAACATAAATATCCATTTAGACTAATTACAAAAGATTGGATTGAATCGGTTGCATATGTGTTTGGAATAGGTGCAAATAATGTATCAAGAGAAATTGAATCATTATTAAGAAATTATATAAAATTTACAGGCAATGAAAAAGGTGCTGCAAGTGATATATATAATTTCATGTTTGTAAAATAATAAAAATTAGGCGGTATCAATTGATGCCGTCTTTTTTATATAAAGAAAGAGGGTGTTTAAATGATTATTAATGTTCAGGCGGACAAAAGTGTTTCGCAAGATTCATCATTTCTCTGCAATCAATACGATAATGAAAGTGCTTCAATAACAATTAACCTTCCTGCTTTATTTATAAATGCAGGATATAGTTATTTTATAATTTGTAAACCTCCAAAGGATTCAGGAGTAAATCAATATTCAATACCATTAATATTAAATGTTGATAAATTGAGTTTTATAGTTAATAGTACATTATCGCAATACATGGGAAATTGGCAATTTTGCGTAGTTGTTAAAGATACTTTAGGAGAACTTGTTGTTGTTACTGAATATTGGGTAGGAAAAGTTTTAAGCGGAATTGCAGAACAAGATTTACTTGCTGCGCAATTAGAGGAAAGCAATTTAAAACTTATATATGATAGTTATTTAGAAGCAGAAGCGTTAAGAGTTATTTCAGAAGATGCAAGAAAATCAAATGAAACAACAAGAGAATCAAACGAAACTGCAAGGGAAACAGATGAAACAGAAAGAAACAATGCTGAAATCATTAGAATATCAAATGAAAACGGCAGAATAACAGCAGAAAACAATAGAGTTGTTGCCGAAACTAATAGGTCTAATGAAGAAACTGACAGAGTTAATGAAGAAGCTGCAAGAGTTTTAGCAGAAACAGCAAGAGCAAATGCAGAAACCACAAGACAACAAAATGAAACCACAAGGCAAAACAATGAATCTACAAGACAAACAAATGAAACAAATAGAACAAATGCAGAGAGTGCAAGGGTAACGGCTGAACAAGGAAGGGTTACAGCCGAAGGAAACAGGGTAACATCTGAAAATAATAGGGTTGCGGCAGAAAACGCAAGAGCTTCAATAGGTGCATATAATGCGGCAACAGCTTATGTTATAGGCAATAAGGTAACCTACAACGGTTCAACTTATCAATGTATTTTAGCAAGTACAGGAAATCTACCTACAAATGCGACATATTGGATTTTGATTGCGCAAAAGGGCGATAATACAACGGCTGCTTCTGTAGCTTTGGTTGATGCCGGAGGTAAATATAATGCAACAGATGTAGAGGCAGGGTTCGCAGAAATTGCGTCATCATTGGATACTTTAACGACACAACAATGGACAACTGAAAAATATGCAGATGGAAGTGTTACTCCTGAAAAGACATCTTTTATAGAAAAAACTACTTTCCCACAATTATTTGACACAGATAACTTTGTTTATAATAATGTTCAATTAGCTACAACAGTAAATGTATCTACACCTGATGATTTTATTACTGTAACAAATTTTGCTGTTACAAATACGATAGATTGCGACCCAAACGTAGATAAAACTTTTGCAACTAACATACCTGCAACAGGCGTTGGATTTACTGTTTTCGGATATTACCTAAAAGATGGGATTTGGGTACGTAGAAAAAGTGCAACACTTACAACGGTTAATGGACATACGGAATTTACTTTTGTTGCTTCTGATGCCATAGGAAAAATAAGAATGTTTTACGCACCGATATTGTTCTCTGATACACCAATTCTTACCTATCAAAGCGAGTATAGTGCTGATGCAACTGTTTATCATCCTGCGCCAATACACACGTTTAAAGGTATTGAAATACAAAATAACTCACCATATTATAATAAAAAAATAGCGGGTATTGGTGACAGTATAATGATTGGTTATGACCAAAAAGGAGGTTTTTTATCAATATTGAAAGAAAAATATCCGCTTACTACCATTACAAATCTTGGTGTTGGAAGTACAACAATAGCAAGAAATAATGATGTTCCTGCAAATGCCACAAACAAATGTATTTATGATAGAATTGACGATTTACCTTCTGATGTTGATTATGTATTTTTAGAAGGCGGTCTGAATGACTATTACCATAAAAACACATATTCGGTGGTTTTCGGTTCTTACATTGAAAATATAGATAAATCGCCTATATCAGCAAGGTACACCACATTTTATGATTTTCACGAAAGGCTTTATATATACGGAACAGGCGATTATGTAATGCTTGATGTAACAACTTTTTGCGGTGCATTTGAAGCAAGTTTGATTAAATTAATAACTCGATATTATAATAAAAAATATGGTGTAATAATACCTCATAATCCAAATGGCACATCAGAACTTGGTGCTTATTTAGATGTAGAAGTTGCATTGTGTGCTAAATATGGTGTTCCATGTTTGGATTTAAGAAAAGTAGCAGGAATGCCGAGAATATATGCGGTAGCTGCTAATGCTGATGGTACATCGTATTATACTGCTGATGCAGTTCATCCGAATACCGCAGGTTATACCGACAGATATTTGCCTGCTATTGAAGCATGGATGAAAACACTTTAAGTTATGTCGCATAAGTCAAATATAGCGACACAAAACACAGTTTATGACGAGTAAATTAAATTAACATTGAGCATTTCCTCATTTTATTGTATAATATACGCAAGAGGTGAGGAAATGCCAAAAAAAATAGATTTAACAGGACACAGGTATGGAATTTTAACTGTATTATATGAGGATAAAGAATTTAAACAATTAAAAAGATGTAAAGAATATCAATGGGTATGCAAATGTGATTGTGGACAAATTATAACATTGGGTCAAAGATATTTAAGAGAAAGAGATTACATAGTAAAAAGTTGTGGTTGTTTATTTAAAACAGCAGACAATATGAGTGGTACAAGACCATATGTAATATGGTTTGGCATGAAAGATAGATGCAATCGTAAAAACAATACAAGGTATAAATATTATGGAAGTAGGGGCATATCTTACGAACCAAGATGGGAAGATTTTAATAATTTTTGGGAAGATATGAAAGAAGGTTATGCCGATAATCTTTCATTGGATAGAATAGATAATAATAAAAATTATAGCAAGGATAATTGCAGATGGGTTGCTCAAACCGAACAAGTTAGAAATAGAAGAAATACAAAAATGTTAGAATATAAAGGAATAACAAAACCGTTAGCTATATGGGCTGAAGAATACAACATGACTTATCGACAATTATCTGATAGGATATATAGTAAATGTTGGGATATTGAAAGAGCTTTAACTCAGCCATTAGGTGATAGAAGTATAAAAAACTTTAAATAATAAAATAAAAAATGGACTATGCAAACAAGCATGGTCCTTTTTATATATAAAAAAGGTGGTGGCGTTATGAAAGTAAGATTTTGTATAGCAGCAACTTTGAAGGGAGGTGGTCTTAATAATCTGTAAATGTGATGACGCATTTAATAATAATATATTTGGAGGTGGAATTGGATAAATTCGATTGGATATTAGGAATGGTAGCTACAGGCTGCGCAATAGTTTTCGGCTATTTAGGTTATCAGAAAGGTGTTAAAAAAGATTCATATAACGATGGTAATAAAGATGCCGGACTAAGGTCGGATATTGAATATATCAAAAGGCGTACAGATGATGTTCTATTAGAACAAAAAGACACAAATAAAAGTATTAGTGCATTAACCGAAAGGGTTACAAGAGTTGAAGAATCTGCAAAACAAGCACACAAAAGATTAGACAGATTTGAAAAAGAATATTCAGAACAATTATAAAGAGAGGTAAAAATATGAAAGAAATGTTTACAAAAAGGCTTGATAAATTACTTGAAGTAAAATCAATAGTAACAATTATCCTTGCATCAGAATTTACATATTTAGCGCATATAGGGAAAATAGATGCTGTACAGTTTATGACTGTTTTTGCTTCTATAATAGCTTTTTATTACGGAACTAAGAATAATACAAAGGAATAATTGAATGCGTAATTTAGCTATTATAAACTTTGGACATGGATTTGACACGCAAGGAAAGAGAACTCCGCTCTTTCCTGACGGTTCATTCATGCACGAAAACGAATTTAATCGAGCTACAGGATTAAAATTGTATAATCTATTGGAGCCGTATAAAGAAATAGATGTATATTTTACCAATACAGAAAAATATGATATTGGTTTAGATGAAATGGTTAAAAGAGCTAATGAATATTACAATGCAAACAAACATTTATATGATAAAGTTGTATTAATCAGTATTCATGCTAACGCTATTAAAGACTATTGGAACAATATAGGACAAGGTACTGCTACATTTTATTATCCTTCAAACATGACAGATAAAGCATTTGCAGAAGTAATTCAAAAGAATCTTATTAATAAAACAAAATTAATCGCTCACAGGGGCGGTGTTGTTCCGGGTGATTTTCAAATTCTAAGAGAAGTTAAAATGACTGCTGCATTAGTCGAATGCGCTTTTATGGATAATATCGAAGAAGCAAAAATGTTAACAAGTGATAGTTTTAGACAAACATGTGCAGAAGGTATTATAAACGGTTTAAAGGAGTATTTTGGTATGAATGAACAAACCATCAAGGTTGATTATTCTGTAACTCAAAAAGGCACATATCAGCTCAAAGGTGATGTTAAAGACTTTGGTATGAAAATAGTTGATAAAAGCAATAGAAGCATACAAGAAAAATATTGTGTTAATGGTACTTTCTTTTGGCATGATGCTAAAGGGGTAACTTATTCTACATCAATTCTTTTTAAAGATGGAAAGACATATAAAGAGCAAGCTAATCACTTACCTTATCCGCAATCCGTTTTTATTGTTGATAAAAACAATAACGTTGCAATGAAACGAATAAAGAATTTAACTGAATTAGATTTGAATAATTTACGTTTGGTTATTGGCGGAATAGGTTTAAGAAATACTTTAGATGCTAATTTCATATATAATCCCGGTGCAGAAGGTTTCATAGGTGCTTATGCGGATGTTTTAAGAAATACAAGCAAAACGGTAATAGGGTACAATAAAAAAGAAAATAAAATTTATTTGATGTGTAGAGAAAATATTCCTCATAGAGCTGTTGGATATGATTTATTAGAGTTGGCAAAAGACTGCGAATATGATATTGCTTTAAGTGTTGATGGCGGCGGCAGCACATTTATGAATAATGAAACAGATATGGTCCTGAAAGGTGATGGCAGAAGGATTAACAATATTTTAGGCTTCGGAATATAAAATTTGCCCCAAAAATATTTAGGGCAAATAAGGGGCAAATGCATATAATTAATTATTGGTGTTATAAACAGTTATAGTTGATTTTTAGCTGTAACTGTTTTATAATTTTTATAAAATTTATTGATTTTAAACGAATATTTCGCGAGAGAAAATAGTATAGGTGTTTGAAATTATTTGGAATATCAATTGAAACGATTGATTGTAAAATTGCCCCGGGCAAATGTGGGGCAAATGTTATAAATTTTTGATATATTCTTCAAAATTATACGTTGCTTTTTTCTGCAAATCTTCTATGCCATGAGTATAATTAGCAAGAACTGTTTCAATAGTATCTCCCATTGTTCTTGCGACTGATACGATGTTAACTCCGCTATTAAGTGCCATAGTAGCGTATAAATGTCTTAGGTCATGAAAGCGGATATGAGGAATGTTATTTTCAATTAATAAAATTTTAAACTTAGTTACAATCCATTCTCTACTATAAATTTTATTTTCAGCAACATTATAAAACAACTCACCATCTTTAGGGATGATTTTAAGGTTATTAATATAGCTCTTGATTATATTCATCAGAAAATCAGGAGCTATAATTTTTCTAACTGAATTATCTGTCTTAGTGTCTGCAATTTTTCTTACTATTTTATTGTTTTCATCAATAACCCTTGCATTTTGTTTGCTGACATTTATTGTATTGTCATCAAAGTTAATATCAGAAATATGTAAAGCTAAAATTTCAGCTTGTCGCATACCTGTATAAAGAGCTATTGAAAATATAACTTTAAATATTGGCGTTGAATCATTTATAGCTTGTACAAGTTTTTTGATATCATTATTGGATAACAATTCTTCATAATTCTTTCTTTTAATCTTTGCTGTTTTAATGTTTCTGCAAGGATTATCTTTAATGATTCCCCATTCTACAGCTTTATTAAAAGTTTTATTTAACTCTTTATAAATTGAATTAATCGTTGACGGCTTCAATGTTAATTTGTTTATGAATTTCTGTACATGAATAGGTTTTATTTTTGATAATGACATATTACCAAATTCAACTAATAAATGATTACTTGCAATTGATAAAAAAGCTGCTTGTGTGCTTGCTCTTAAATTAATTACATATTCATCATATACAAGTTGGACAAGGTCTTTATATTTCATATTTTCGTTATAGCCAATATTTCCCCTCATTACATCAACTTCAAACTTTTTATGTTCCTGTTCGGCTTGTTTTTCTGTTCCGTAGTAATTCATGGAATAATTAATACCATCTTTACGGATTCTGAAACGCCATTTATTTTCGCCTCTGTTTTCTATGCTCATAAAATTCTCCTTTTTTTCCTTAATTTAGAAAATATGTTCGATTAATAGGTTAAAATAAAAGGTCCTAAGACCTTATTATTTTTACTGGTAATTATCAATTAAAAATTGTCTGATAACTTCTATAGGATATCCGTTTGTTAAATATTCATTGGTTGTCAAATATCCTACGAAATTACCTTTATTATCAACAATTTTAGGTGGTGATGTAGCGTATTTGTTAAATGCGCTTGTATTTGAATAAGTGCTGCCGTAATCACTATAAGTATTCCAAATAGAACTTGAACTATATTTACTTCCATAATTTCCATATGTATTCCAAATACTATCCGTATCGTATTTATTTGTTACAAGTTTCCCAAGGTACACTTTACCATCATTAGAATACAGGTATAATGGAAAAGAATAACTTGATGATACATTTGTTGTATTTGAATTTGAATAACTATTACTGCTTGTTTGTTCAATATTTGTTGGCACTGTTATAAAATATGAATTCGGAAAATTGTATTCATTAGATGCAGGGTTATAATTGTTTCCAAATAATATATAATTATTAATATTATAATAATTAGATACAGAAATGTCATCTATGGCATTAAAAGAATCAAATATCGCACCTTCCAATTTATAATATCTATCGACTACTGTATCATCAAATCCATATGTAATTATGTTTCTTAATAATTGAATTTTATTCTTTTCCATAGCTTCAATATCATTAAAATATTTAGATATCTTTACAAAATCTTCTAACATAATTGAATTATCTGAATATTGATTTGAGCTTCTTTGAAAATTAGATAAATCCTCTTTAATCATTGAATAATTTTTCTTTAAATTTTCCTCATATTTAGAAATGTCACTACTGATTTGAGTTTCAGTATTATAATTATTTATCAATGCACTAAGAATATTTCTTGAAACATACTGGTCTGAGTTTATCGCATCTACATATGATTCAATTAATATATACATTGAGCCTATTTTAACAGCATTGTAATCCAATCCTGTATTATTTATTTGCGAATTATTTATAGTAATATCGGCAGTTTTTGTTTCATCAATGTAATTTACCTTTGCCCCCAATGCTTCTGATACTGCTCTTAGCGGTAAATATGTAGTCCCATTGTACAAAATATTATCTGATTGTACTATTTGTCCGTTTACTTTAACTGTCATACCATTCATTAAAACTGCAAGTGTGTTCCATGTTGCTGCAAATGTTACATTTTGAAAAACTAAACACAAAGTTAAAACAATAATTAATACTTTCTTTTTCATTTGTACCTCCCTTTTATACCTTTATTTTATTTTAAGAAGATTTCACTTCTTATTTTTACTTTATATAATTTTAAGCACATATAAATTAGGCTCAAAATAAATTATATAGTTATCAATTTTTGTACTTATACCATATTTACGTTTGTAAATCTTTAACGCATCTTCCAAAAAATCTTCTGTAACTCCTAAAAATTCAGCCATCTCAGATTTATCTTTACATCTATTTTCATAAGCTCTAATTATTCCTGTAAGCCCAATTTGCTTATTATATGCCCAAAATCTTGCCTGCAGCTCTTGTTTTCTGTTTTTTATAATATCATAGTTTAATATATTTCCAGCATTTGTACTATAGTGACCTAATTCTTCTGCTAATACACAAGATTTTTTAATGCTTGAAATTCCCTTTTTTATAGCTATTTTATTTCCGTCAATTCTCCCATTGCTGCCATTTAATGTTTTTTCTTTTACTATTAAGTTTTGTTTTTCTGCTTCTTCTAATAGCTCCTCATATGTCATATTTCGTCCCCCGTTGTTGTTTTAGAAATTTGGATCGTTCATTATGTCATCATCATGTTTATCATCTTCCTCTGTTGCTCCATCTATTTTATTTGCAGCTTTAAGTATTAAATGTTCAGGTATTTTTTTATATTTATCTATACAGGTAAGCTCTTCAACTCTTTTTGAAGCTTCGTTTTGTCCTATGTCATTTAGCTTATTAAAGTTTGTAATTAATTTTATTTCTTTTTGTGAAAGCATATCAATAGTTTTGTTATTTGATAGTTTATCAAATGTTTTTATATCTAAATTTAAAGTGTCACAAATTTTGATAACTTTATCGACTGACATACCTCCAACTCCATTCTCTAAAGCACTTACAATTGTACTATTCGGAATATCGACTATTTTAGAAAACTCACGAATACTTTTATACTCGGATAATATTGCTTCTTTTAATTTTTCTGCTTTACCTATATTCATTATTTCAATAATACCTCCCTTTTTATTTACTACTTATAATCTATCATAAGTGATTTTATTATTCAATAACCATTTTCGATATTTCGCAAACTTTTTAAAAAATACTATTGACAATTTTCTAAATATCGTTTAATATTATCTCATGAACGAAATATCGCACAAAAAGAGGTGAAAATATGTATACAAATTTAGAGGCTGAAATAGTTAGAAAGAAATTATCTAAAGAAACAATAGCAAAAGCAATAGGCAAAACTTACAATACATTAACCTTGAAGCTTAATGGAAAATATTCATTTACTTATGATGAAGCTTTAATAATTCAAGAAACTTTTTTCCCAGGATATGACCTTAAAGAATTATTTAAAGCTGACATTGAATAAATTATAAAAAGGAGAACAAAAGATGAATGAATTAAAAATATTTGAAGATACGGAGTTCGGACAAATAAGGACAGTAACCATTGAGGACAAAATTTATTTTGTAGCTTCTGATGTGGCGAGGGCATTGGGATATGCAAAACCACAGAACGCAATTTCAGCACATTGTAAGGGTGCCTTGAAATGGGGCATCCCTACAAACGGCGGAAATCAAGAAATGAATATTATTCCCGAAGGTGATATTTACAGACTGATAGTAAAATCAGAACTTCCATCTGCTGAAAAATTCGAATCATGGGTGTTTGAAGAAGTATTACCAACTATAAGGAAACAAGGTGCATATATACCTAATGAATTAAGTCCACAATTACAACTACTAATTAGCATGGAGTTAAAGCAGAAACAGCTTGAGGTAGCGGTAGCAGATACCAACGCACGTATAGACAACATCAAAGAGGTTGTTTCTCTTGATAGTACCGCATGGAGAGCAGATACACAAAATTTACTTAATAAAATTGCAATTTCCTTAGGTGGTACCAGTGCATTTTATAAACAGCTTAGAACTGAAAGTTATGAACTTTTGGATAGACGTATGGGTACAAGTTTACAAGTTAGATTAACTAATAAACGTAGACGTATGGCAGAAGAAGGCGCAAGCAAATCTAAGCGTGATGCATTAACTAAAATTGATGTTATAGCTGATGACAAAAAATTAATTGAAGGTTATGTGGCAATAGTTAAAGAAATGGCTATAAAATACGGAATTGCTGATAAAAAAGCAATGTAGAGGGTTGATTTTATGGAAGAGGAACTAAAAAAGCTAATAAAACAAGCAGTAAAAGAAGTAATAGAAGAAATGAACATTGAAAAACCAAAAGAGATTTTAACGGCTAAAGAGCTTGCTGAATATTTAGGAGTTAGTCCGGCATGGGTTTCAGTAAATAAAAATCAGATTCCTCATTTTGAAGCAGGCGGAAGCAAGTTTTACAGGTCCGACATTGAAAAATGGATTGAAGAAAACAAAAGCAATGCAGTTTTAGAAAATCAAATTATTAGAAAAGTTAATGTGAAGGTGGCTAAAAAATTAAGAATTAGTTAAAGGTGGTTGTTTGATGGTATTGAAAAAATTAAAAGCAGGAATGACGGTGTATCGTGTTGAAAAAACAACAGGCTTGCACAGGTTTAATGGCAAGTGGAATACATGGACTATTTATATAGTAGAAGTCGATGCTGAAAATGAAAGGGTTTTAGCTACTTCGAATGGTAGAACTGAATGGGTGAGTAAACATATATGGAGTAGATGGAGATTGAAAAGACCAACGGATTAATTTTAAGGGGGCGCACAAATGCAAAAATGGGTTGAAGAAGAATTCGGAACAGATGAAAGTGAATTTAGCGATGATTACAAACACATAGGATTGAAAATAACCGCAGTATTACTACTGACAATAGCCTACTTTATAGCAGAAAGGATGGTTTCATAAATGCCAACAGGTTTAGGAATAAGGGGAGTTGTCAATGAACTTAATCAGATAATAATGTGTGATGGCGAAGTTGAAAAAGAAGATTTGATTTTTATGATTAGAGCTGATAGCGAAATACCCGACCGATATAAAAACGGTAAGAATTTAGAAGTATTAGTTGATAATTTAATAAATCCAACAAAATACAGTGCAAAGACACCAAGAAGTTTAAAAGAAAAACATAAAGAACGATTTGAGCTATACAATCGAGGGTTGAATGATGTAGAGATTGCTGATAAGCAAAAAACTACTGTTGCTACCATTACTAATTGGCGAATCAAACATAAGTTACCAAGTAACTCAAAAACACAATATAAGGAGGTACATAAAAAAAGATTAGAGCTTCATAAAAAAGGATTAACAGATAGAAAAATAGCTGATAACGAAGGATGTAAAGTAACAGCTATTCATAATTGGCGTAAAAGAAATAATTTAGAAGCAAATAAAAAATAGCCGTATAGCAGCGAACTATACAGCAAAAGAAAAAATATAACTAACAAAAGATTAACACATACGGAGGATAAATTCAATGATAAAAACGGATTTGATAATAGATACGTTAAAAATACTTCGACAAGAAACAAATACACATACTTGCAGCAGTTGTAAATATTCAAACGAAAGCTCTTACGGTGAACATTGTAACATTTGCATAAATCGCTATGATTACAAAGATAATTGGATTCCGAAGGAGGAATGTTAATTGTGTTTATATGTAATTGCTGCAATAAAACATTTGAAGAACCTATTATAAAAACATATACAGAATACGAAGAATTTTGGGGCGCAATGGTTCCGAGAAGTTATGAAGAATCATTTTGTCCTACATGTGGGGATGAAGATTATGAAGAATGCGAGAATCAAGAATCGTGATGAATGGATTCAAGCAAGATTAAACGGTATAGGCGCAAGCGAATCAAGCGCAATAGTTGGACTTAATCCATATATGAGCAATGTTGAGTTGTGGGAATATAAAACAGGTTTAAAGGTGCAGGAGGATATATCTGAAAAACCATATGTCAAATACGGTACAGAAGCAGAAAAGCCATTAAGAGAATTATTTGCACTTGATTTTCCACAGTATGAAGTTGGTTACAATGATTTTGATGTCATAAGAAATAAAAAATATCCGTTTATTTTTGCAACGCTGGATGGCAGATTGATTGAAAAAGAAACAAGCAGAAAAGGCGTGTTAGAGATTAAAACCACTGAAATATTAAAGTCGATGCAAAAGGAAAAATGGAAGGATTCTGTACCTGACAATTATTACATTCAAGTTCTTCATCAATTATTAGCTACAGGATTTGAATATGCAGTTTTAAAGGCGCAGCTAAAGACTATTTTTAATGGTGATGTAAGATTGAACACGAAACATTATTTTATAGAACGTTCAGAGGTCCAAGAGGATTTAGATTATTTGCTGCAAGAAGAAATTAAATTTTGGGATTTTGTACAAAGGAAGGTTAAGCCTAACTTACTTCTACCTACAATATAAAACACTTAGGAGGAATTGAAAAATGGAATTGATTATCAAAGATTTTAAAGCAACAGAAATTATTACTTTTAACTATGAGGAATTAAAAAAAGAGCTGCAAGAGAAATTGCATAAATATTCAAATGTAACTTATGATGATAGCGCAATATCGCTTGCTAAAAAGGACAAGGCTAATTTGAACAAACTCAAAACTGCAATCGAGGACAAAAGGAAAGAAATCAAAGCTCAATGCTTAGAGCCTTACAATGATTTTGAAGTAAAGGTAAAAGATATTGTAAACATGATTGATAAACCTGTGCAGCAGATAGATGTTCAAATAAAAGAATATGATTTAAAAGTTAAAGAAGAAAAAAGAGCAGAGATTCAAAAGCATTTTGATTTAGTTGTTGATGACCTTACATTATTTATAAAACTTGATAGTATATTTAATCCTAAATGGCTAAATGTAACCTATTCAATGTCAAATATATTCAATGAAATAGATATTACATTAGGAAAGATTCGTGAAGATTTGGCGGTAATAAATGGCTTACAAAGTGAATTTGAAATTGAGCTTAAAAATATATATTTAAACACTATGGATTTATCACAAGTGCTAAGAAAGAAATCGGAGTTAGAAGAAAGAAAAAAAGCTCTTGAAGAACTTGAACAAAAAAAGCGTGAAGCTGAAATGCTTAAAAAGCAAAATACAGGTGTTGATAGTTGCCAAGAGATAACGAAAGATACTCAATCTAATATTTACTCAATAGAAAAACAAACAAGCGTTAAAAACGATTTAAACAGTTCAGAAGAAGAAAAATATCAAGTTGATTTTAGGGTATGGGCAACAAGAAAACAAATGCACAATCTTAAAGTATTTATGGCAGAAAACAATATTAAATATGGGAGGGTTGAGTAATGGATGCAGTTAAATATTTAAAAGCTAAAAATAGAATGACAAATAGTTGCATGAATTCATGCAGTAGATGTCCATTAGAAGATGAAAAACATAGTTGTGGATTGTTGCAAAATGAAAATCCTGAACAAGCAGTTGAAATAGTTGAAAAATGGGATAAAGAGCATCCAGTAAAAACTTATTTCTCAGTATTGTTAGAGAAATTACCAAATGTAAGTTTAAATAAATATGGTGTACCTTCTACTTGCCCGGATACATTGTTTAAAAATGCAAAATACGATTTGTGCAGTTGTTCAAAAGTATGCATTGATTGTTGGAACAGAGAATATAAGGAGGAAATTTAAAATGGCAGTAAACAACAGCTTAATACAAAAAACACAAAAGGCAAAATTTTCAGTAGCGATTCAATCAGATGGTTATAAAAAATTAATAAATAGTACATTAGGCAATCCACAAAAGGCAGAAAGATTTATTGCAGCAATAACAAGTGCTGTTTCAGTTAATCCAATGTTACAAGAATGTGATGCAGGGTCTATACTTTCAAGTGCTTTCTTAGGTGAGAGTTTAAATTTAACTCCAAGTCCTCAATTAGGTCAATATTATTTGGTTCCGTTCAATGACAAGCAAAAAGGCAAGGTAGCAAACTTCATATTAGGTTGGAAGGGTTATTATCAGCTTGCTATTCGTTCAGGTCAATATAAAAAGATTAATGTTCTTGCCATTAAAGAAGGTGAATTAATAAGATTTGACCCTTTGGAAGAAGAAATTCAAGTCAAGTTAATAGAGGATGATGCCGAAAGAGAAAAAGCTCCAACGATAGGCTATTATGCAATGTTTGAGTATTTGAACGGATTCAGAAAAGCTATTTATTGGTCTAAAGCAAAGATGGAGCAACATGCTGATAAATTTAGTAAGGCATTTAATTTACAAAAGTACAGAGAATTGCAAGAAGGAAAGATTCCTCCGGCTGATTTATGGAAATATTCAAGTTTTTGGTATAAAGACTTTGATGAAATGGCTAACAAAACAATGCTAAGACAGTTAATAAGCAAATGGGGTGTAATGAGCATTGATTTACAAAAGGCTTATGAAAAAGATATTGAAAACGAAAGTAAGGAAAATATTGATTTCATTGAACCAATAAACACAAATGATGTAACAAATGATTTTTTCAATGATGCTATAAATGATGATGCTCATGATGTACCTGTAAACATAGATGATATTATTCCGGGGCAAGCAAGCATAGATGATTTTTAAACAAAGGATTAATGGCGGTGACATTACGTTGCCGCCAAAGGTGGTGAGAGTTTGGATGGGTGGATAAAACTTCATAGAAAGATAACTGATAATTGGATATGGCAAGAGAAGCCATTTGATAAGCGTTCTGCGTGGATTGATATGCTTATTATGGCTAACCATGACAATAATAAGTTTTTGTTTGGTGGTGAATTAGTGGAAGTTTCAAGAGGTAGTTTTATTACATCTGAATTAAAACTTATGGAACGTTGGGGATGGTCAAAAACTAAAGTAAGAAACTTTTTAAAAATTTTAGAAAATGATTCAATGATAATAAAAAAAAGTGACAAAAAAAAGACCACGATTTTCATTGAAAATTACAGCGATTATCAAGATAAGCAAACCACAGAGAAACCACAGAAAGACCACGAAGAGACCGCCGAAAGACCACAGAAAGACACAAACAAGAACATAAGAACAAAAGAACATAAGAACATAAAAATAAATAATATATATAGCATTTTTGATTCTTACACTGAAAATGAAAATTTAAGAAATGCATTAAAAGATTTTTCAGAAATGAGAAACAAAATAAAATCGCCTATGACGGATAGAGCTGCAACATTGTTGCTTAGCGAGTTAGATAAGCTCACAGTCATAGACGATATGAAAATAAAAATATTGGACCAAAGTATTGTTAACAATTGGAAGTCAGTTTATCCATTAAAAAACCAAAATAATCAAAATAATTTCAATAGTAACAATAAAAAACAAAGCAGTAATCCGTTTTTAGATATGATGTACGAAGAAATGCAAAGGGAGGGTATGAACTAATGACAAAAATTGAAACAATGGGTATTATGGCAATTTTAAAAGCTGCATATCCAATGTATTATAAGGACCAAGCAAAAGAGGATTTAAAGGAAACGGTTAACTTATGGCATGAAATGTTTGCTGATGATGATGTTCAATTAATTAAAGCGGCAGTTAAAGCATATATTGCAAGCTCAATAAATGGATTTCCTCCTGTAATAGGTCAAATAAAAGCACAACTTAATAAAATTACAACGCCGGAACAAATGACAGAACAACAAGCATGGAGTTTAGTAAGCAGAGCGATTCAAAATTCTGCATATCACGCATCGGAAGAATATGAAAAATTACCAATGATTTTAAAACAGGTTGTAGGTAGTCCAATGATTTTAAAAGAATGGTCACAACTACCTGTAGAAACTGTTCAATCGGTCATTTCTTCAAATTTCCAAAGAAGTTATAAGGTTAAAGCTGCAACAGTAAAAGAATATCAAGCATTACCAAGCGATGTAAGACAATTAATTGCAAGTACAACAAATAATTTAATGATTGAATAGGAGGATTTAAAAATGAGCGTATCAATATCAAGAGCAATATTACATATATTGGACACAAGTGTTGGGGTGCCAGTGTTATCGGAAAACTTAATGTCTTTAAGCGAAGATATGAGAGAATACACCGAAAAACATATTTTAAAATGTTATAAAGATGCGGATTTGAAGAAAACAAAATTTATTGAAAATGGTTTCTTTTATTATCATTTAAATGAGTATCGTAAAAGAAATGAATTTAAAGTGTTTTCAAAAATTATTGCAGATTATTTCTATACATTGATTTCTGAAAATCCTGATATTAAACCTTGTGACCTTTTATTCGTGCAAGCAAATGTGTTTAATAAAGATTACATGATAATAATGAAGTTAAATTATAAAAAAGGATATATTCATCATTCGAAAAATTCAGAAGGTACTAAAAATATTATAATAGAGCAGCCATGCGCTTTACCGGTAACTACTCAAAGTATAGAAGAATTTATATTTATAGATGTAAATTCATTTGAAGTTTTTGTCAAAGAGAAAAAATGTCAAGTCTACAATGAGCCTTGCTACTATATTTCAAAACATCTTTTAGGTTGCAAGGAAGAAAAATCTGACAAGGAAAAAGTAAAAATTATTACTGAAACAACTGATAAATTGATAAAAGAATTTTATGATGATGACCTTATGATGAAAGCAAGGGTAAAAAACATTATAAAAGAAAATGTTGAAAATTCTTTAAGTATAGATATAGCTAAAATATCAGAAAGTGTTTTCAATGATGAAGAAATTAAAAAAGTTTACAATGAAGAACTTAAAATGAAAGGTATCAAGGACCCGGATGTTAAAGTTAATATCAATTATGCTAACAAAATTAAAACAAAACAAAAAATTGTAACTGATGAAGGTATTGAAATAAATATTCCTTATGAAATGCTAAACAACAAGGATAAAATTGAGTTTATAACCAATGTTGATGGAACAATCTCAATAGTCTTAAGAAATATTGACAGTATTATTTAAAATAGCATGGAGGGTTGAAATGGCTAAATATCAAATTATAATCGACAGGACATTGAATGAAGCAGAATACATTTTAGAAAAGCAATGCACAGTAAGGCAATGCGCAAAGCATTTCCGCACAAGCAAAAGTACAGTACATAAAGATTTAAAACAAAGACTTGTAAATATTGATTTTAAAATGTATCAGGAAGTTTGCAAGCTGCTTCAATTCAATTTCAATGAACGCAATATAAGAGGTGGAATAGCAACGCAAAGAAAATACAAAGGATTAGAGGTATAAAAATGTCTGTACAAGAGCTAAAAGATTATTTAGAAACGTTACCAAGTAATTTTAAAGTATTGGTTAATGGTAAAGAAGTAAACGGATTAAACATACTTTTTGAAGCATCAAGCGTATCATTATCATTGGAAGGCGAAGAAGCATTGTACGATGAAGTTTAAAAAGCCTAAATACAATAATAAGAAAATCGAAATTGACGGAGTTATATTTGACAGCTTAAAAGAAGGTAATAGATTTAAAGAATTGTTGTTATTGCAAAGAGCAGGAGAAATAAAAGATTTACGCAGACAAATTGTATTTGAATTACTTCCTCCATTGTGTGAACCTGATACGATAGGCAAAAGAGGTGGAATACACAAAGGAAAAACTATTGAAAGTTCAGTTAAATACATTGCAGATTTTGTTTACTTTGACAACAGAAAAGAAAAATGGATTGTAGAAGATTCAAAAGGATTCAAAACTAAAGATTACATCATAAAACGAAAATTGTTTAAGTGGAAGTTTAAAGATTATATTTTTATTGAATCATAGGACAAGCAAATAAAAAATAAGTGAGGGACAAATGAAAGCAGAAAATAATAACATTAGAAAAAACGGAAGCGGTTATGTTGATACAACAGCTTGTGAAGCCATTAAATCAGCTACAAAGCACGCAAAGGGCAGGAACGAAGAAATATACCAAGCTATAACTTTGGTAAAGAATTTGCTTAACACATTCGGTTTAGAAGCAGTAAACAGAATACACATCAAGGACAGAAAGACCGGGAAAATATATAAGTAATGAAAAAGGATGCAATAAGAGATTATGCGACAGAAGCTTTTCGATTCTATGCAGCAATCGGAAAGCCTTCGTGTGATTTATTAAGGGCAAAGTACAGAGCAGAAGCTTTGGAATCGTACAAGAAGGTTACTGAAAAGGGAACAGGTATAAGTAAGCCTACGGAATCGGCGTTAATGTATTTGGAAAAAGAGCTGGGAAAGAAAGAAGCTGAATTGCTTGATATATTGGCAGTTGAAAAGGTATACAACAATGCAGTTGATGAAGTTAAAGAAATTATAGAAATCGTGTATTTTGATGAACCACATAAACCATTACGGAAGGGAGATATATCCGCAAGAGTATGCAAAGCAAGTATGCATGTTTATAAAGCTCCGAGCAAGGTTTATGCAGCTTTAAAAGCAATTCGGATAAGATTTGCAGAAGAAAGGGGATTGAGAGTGTAAATGCAAGTAGCAAAAAATGGAGTTGTATCATTTAAAAACATGAAAGAGTTTTATGAGTTTTGCGATAAAAGAACAAACATTGTCATAGAGCAAGCAAGGCACAAAGCAGCAAAGGATTTATTCGCTCTCCTTGCGCCTGTGAGTTGTACTGCGATTTATGAAGCATATGGGTTTGCAGAGAAAAGGCAGGAAGCATTTCTTGATAAATTAACAGAACATCTTGAATGTATTCAGGATGGAGTAACTACAATAGACCAATATCAAGATTGGTGTAAAGAGAAAAATATAAAATATTTTAAGGTTGCGGAGGTGCATGAATGAGTGATTTAAGAACAATAAATGAATGGGAAAAAGAATTTAATGTTAAAATTTTAGATCCTGATGGATTTGATAGAATGGATAAAAAATTGTATGAAAGATTATTTACAAAAGAACAATTTAATAAAGCGTTATTCACTTGTACGATATGTCAAAGATATGAGGTGCAGGAATGAACGAGATTGAAAATACAATAAGACATTTAAAAGTCGGAAATTTTACAGGTAAACAACTTGATTTAGCAATATCAGCACTTGAAAGGCAGATTCCTAAAAAACCTATATTAGATAAAAATGACTTTTGGGTATGTCCTTTATGTAAAGGCGGTTATATATATCCTCCTAATGCTTTAAACTATCATCAAGACATGGAATATTGCAACGAGTGTGGTCAAAAATTAGATTGGGAGGTGCAGGAATGAAATATGTATTTGAAACAGAAGAAATTGAAAATTGTTTAGAATGTCCGTTTTCCACGATTTACATAATGGATGATGAAATTCAATGTAAAATCAATAGAAAATGGTACAAGGGCGATAAAATGCCTGATAATTGTCCTTTGGAGGTGCAGGAATGAATGAGATTGAAAAAACAATAAAAATATTAAAAGAACAATGTAACGCAAATATAGAAATAGCTAATAGAATAGATTTAGTAACAGCAACTTATATTGCAATAGAAGCACTTGAAAAACAATTAAATGGCGGTTGGATTCCTACAAGTGAGAAATTACCCGAAATATCAGATATGTATTTAGTTACATTTACAGAAAATAATAAAAATTATGTAGAAAGATTTTATTATTCTATAATCAATGGATGGATGATGCCTGTAAATTGGCAAGACGAAGGACATATAGACGAATTTATTGCATGGCAGCCATTACCTGAACCATATAAGGAGGTAGAAGATGAACGAAATAACATTAGAAATGATTGAAGAAATGCAACATTGTATAGGGTTTGATAAAAATAAAATAACAGGTATAAAACATAGGATAATGCACGCATATAGAAATCATTATTGTGATGTGAACACTAATAAGAAATGGTTAACATTGGTTGAGTTAGGATTGGCAAAACAAAATATTATGGTTGATGAAAATAGGATTACTTATTTTCATTTAACAGATGAAGGATTTAAATTTTTAGCAAGATTATGCCGATTTGATAAAATAATTGAGATTGATTAAGGAGGATGAAGATGCAAAGATTAACAATTAAAGGACTTTTTTGTGATATAGCACAATGCTCACAATTTAATTGCGATGGAGCAACAGATAAAACGCAAGATTGTGACAGCAAAAAAGTATATGAAAAACTGCGAGAATATGAAGATTTAGAAGAACAAGGGAGATTACATATTGCTCCTATTGTAGATGGAACTGAAATTTATGTGCCTTTCTCAGGATTATCTGATGTAGATTTAGAAGATGGTATTTTGGTATCAACATATCTTTATGGTTTGACAGAATTTGAAAACGGCATAATGAATAAAGATTGGTTTTTAACAATGGAAGAAGCTAAAAAAGCATTGGAGGATAGTAAAAATGCCTGATGAAAATATAATTTATGCACAAGTATTGTTACTTGATGGCAAAATAGAAAACTGGAAAATATGCCAAAGTAGAAAAGATAGTCCATTAGATTTTAAAGCATATTGGAAATCTGACAGAATAAATGATTACACAATGGAAACTAAAGTTTTTAAGAAAAATGAAATAAAGATTGAAGAAGGTTGGAATTTTAATTCGTATGTTTACAATGTATTGGGTCCTCAATGGATTAATCAATTTGAATATGCAGATGATTATAAATTAGGCAGATGCAATGTTTCTACATTAGAAGATTATTTAGAAGATTTAAATAATATAAATAAGGCTTTTGGCGGAAGATTTTCTATTGTTGGTCAATTAGGCAAAAATTAGATTGGAGCGAAAATGATTAGTCAAATAATAATATTTGGATTCGGAATGTTAGTCGGATTAACGTTGTTGAGTGTTTTAATAATAAAATTCTTAGGAGAAAAAGAATGAAACTGTATGAATACATGGTTGTTTATTCAGGTGAAAACATAACAGGTCGAATATGCATAACAAGAACAGAACTTATTAAGAGTTATTCAGATGTTGAGGAAATTGACAAAATTATAGAAAATCATAATGGATTTAAAAATGTATTTGTTACAGATTTTAAATTGCTTAGAAAATATAAAAAAACGGAGGACAAGAATGAAAGTAAAAATAATTAATAAAAGCGGTTTTGATTTACCGCGCTACGAAACAGAAGGAGCAGCAGCTTTTGATATAAAAGCTAAATTTGGATTAAATATAGATAAAGAAGCAGAATTTTTTGAAGCATTAACAGATGAAGAAAAAGATTTAGCTACAACAATGACAATTCCGCCAAAAGGTCAATATAATTTTGATACAGGATTATTTATTGAAATTCCAAAAGGATATGCATTGCTTATATCAGGCAGAAGCGGAAACGCAATGAGAGCAGGAATAAGCGTAACACAAGGCTATGGACTTATAGATAGTGATTACAGGGGAGAAATAAAAATATTTATTACTAACCATGGGAACAAACCTTTTAGAGTTAAGAATGGTGACAGAATAGCACAAGGAATGATTGTTCCTGTTATTCAAGCGGAATGGGAAGAAGTAACAGAGCTTGAAGAAACTAAAAGGGGGTCCGACGGATTTGGAAGCACAGGAAAATAAAAGAAGTTGTGATAATTGCAAGTGTAGCGAGCCAAGTTTTACAGGTGATTGTTTATGTTGTAGTGATGAATCAGAACAAAAAGGAAAACGAGTAAGAAAAAATAACTTATGCAGATATTGGGAGAAAAAAGATGAAATCAGATGAATTTAATCAAATAGTTAATGAACAAATGGACAGATGTCTAAGTGTTTTAAAAGCAAAAGATGATGAATACTCTAAGGGCAAGGACAGGCTACATAACTTTAAAGTTTCAGCAACACTTCAACATAATACACCAATTCAAGCTCTTGCTGGACAAATGGCAAAACACACAACATCAGTTTATGATTTATGCATGGATGATTCATTAGATTTGAATTTATGGAATGAAAAAATAACTGATAATATTAATTATTTGTTGATATTAAGAGCTTTAATAGAAGAAGATAGAAAAAAATTAGTACAAGGAGATTGGAGCAATGAACATTAAAATTGATAATAACTATTCGCTTAAAAGTGACCCAAGAAATGTTGTATTGATTGAAAATAAAGTATCAGAAAAAGGAACGGAGTATGAATCAACAATAGGGTATTATGGAACAGTAGAATCTGCTTTAAAAGGTTATTTGAAGCATAAAAACAATACATCAGAAGCAACAAGCATAAATCAATTATTGAACGAAATAAAAGAAACAAGAAAAACAATAGAATCAGTTTTAGGAGGAAGTTATGAATAGTGTTGTTTTGATAGGTAGGTTAGCAAGGGACCCGGAATTAAAATATGTACCAAGTTCAGGTATGGCAATTACAAGAATTTCATTAGCTGTAGATAGAGGAATGTTTGGCGAAAAAAAAGAACAAGCTATTGCAGCCGGAAAGCCAACATGTGATTTTATCAATATAACTGTTTTTGGTAAGTCCGCTGAAAATGCTGCAAATTATCTTGCTAAAGGTAGTCAATGCGCAGTTCATGGGAGAATTTCAACAGGAAGTTATACCAAAAATGATGGAACAAAAGCGTACACAACAGATGTAATTGCAGATAAGGTTGAGTTTGTTGGAAACAAAAAAGACAATGCGCAAGCATCAACACCAACAGGAACGATTGATGATTTACAGAATTTATTTGATGATAATGATATTTTTCAGCCTGTAGATGATGAAGAAATTCCGTTTTAGTATAAATTGGGGAGTTGTAACACCTTAAAATATGATTTAATGATAGCATCCGATAAGTTAAGTTAATCAAAGATATAGTTTTTCATTGCAAACCTCCTAAGAGGAAAAGGCATCTGTCCCATACAGGTGCTTTTTCATTTGGAAAAAAATAATTAAAAAGGTTCTACATTGAAATAGGTTGTTGCGAAAGCAAAGGGTGAATATATCAAAATGGCAAGGGGTGGGTGCTGATATATAAAAAAATTTAAATGGTGGTGGTGATGATTGAAGTGTGAGAATGGATTGACAGATAAACAAAAGTTATTTGCTGATGAATACCTTATTGATTTAAATGCTACAAGAGCTTATAAAGCGGTTTATAAGACCTGTAAGAAGGATGAAACAGCAAGAGTAAATGGAAGCAAGTTACTAACAAACACTAACGTTTCTAATTATATTTCAGAACGTATGAAGGAAAGAGAAAAACGGACTGAAATAACACAAGATTCAGTTTTAAAAGAGCTTGCTAAAATAGGTTATGCAGATATTAAAAATTATTTAAAGTATAAAACTGCAAAATCAGTTGTTGGACACGATGATGATGGTACGCCTATTTTAGATTATAGAATAATAATTGATATGTTAGATAGTGATGATGTTGATACAAGCGCAATTCAAGAAGTATCTTTAAGCAAGGATGGTACTTTTAAATTTAAACTTTATGATAAACAAAAATCACTTGAATTAATAGGTAAGCATTTAGGTATGTTTGAAAAACAAGAAGATGATACAAAAACAATTAATCTTATTCATCAGATTCCAAGACCTACAAAGGAAGGTGATGAATCATAGATATTAATATAGATTATACTGCAACAAAAAAGCAAGCAATGTATCATATGTCAACTGCTGATGAAATGCTTTACGGCGGTGCTGCTGGTGGCGGTAAAAGCAAAGCTACAGTTATGGAAGCATTTATTGATGGCATGGAGAATCCAGGTGTCCATACTTATTTATTTAGGGAAACATACCCTGAATTAAGAGATACATTAGTTAGGGAAGCTCAATTGAGTATACCTAAAGAGTTAGGCAGATACATAGGTTCAGACCATGATTATAGATTAGCAAGTGGTTCAATATTGCATTTTAGATATTGCCGAAGCATGACTGATGCTTTTTTATATCAAGGTGCAGAAATGAATCGGTTATTTATAGACGAATTAACCAAGTTTACAAAGGATAGATTTGATTATCTATGTACAAGGGTTAGAGCTGCTAAAAGATTGAACATAAAACCATTTAAACGGTTTACAGCGAATCCCGGCGGTGTTGGTCATGGTTGGGTTAAATCGATATATATTGATGCTTTAGAACCTTATAAAATACACAGAATTGAAACATATAGTAAGACATTAAAAAGAAATACAGTTGTTACAAGACAATATATTCCTGCATTAGTAACTGATAATCCTCATTTAACGGAAGATTATGTTATTCAGTTGGAGAGTTTGCCGGAAGCATTACAAAAAGCATTGCTTGAAGGTAATTGGGATGTGTTTGAAGGTCAAGTATTTACTGAATGGAGAAATGACCCTAACAATTATCAAACAAGAAAAGGAACTCATGTTATAGAGCCTTTTGTTATTCCTTCTGATTGGAAAAGATACCGTTCATTTGACTGGGGATATTCAAGACCGTTTAGTGTAGGTTATTGGGCGGAGGATAATTCAGGGCGTTTATATAGATACCATGAAATCTATGGGACTGAAAAAGACATTGTAACAAGAGTAACAAAAGAACCTAACAAAGGTTTATTTATGAGCGCAGATAAAGTTGCAGAGCTATGCAAGGCATATGAAGATAAATACGAAAAAGGTCAAAAAATTATAGGTTATGCTGACCCTGCTATATTTGCTGATAATGGTATGAGTGATGGTTCAATAGCAAGAATATTTGAACGTAAGGGCATATTTTGGCAGCCTGCGGACCATGAAAGAATCGCTGGTAAGATGCAAATACATTACAGATTAGCATTTGATGAAGATGGTATTCCAATGATGTATGTATTTAATACTTGCAAAGACTTCATCAGAACGGTTCCTAACTTAGTTTATGATTTAAAAGATGTTGAGGATATTGATACTGATGGAGAAGACCACATCTATGATGAAACAAGATATTTATGTATGGCAAAACCAATAAAAGTAAGAAAAAATATGATGAAACCTAAATCAATTTTAATGGTTGATGACCCATTGAATATGATTGAAAGACCAAAGATTACTACGCCTTATGATAGTTTAGGGCGTGTATTTAATACATTGAAAGTATAGGAGGATGTTTATGAAAAAAGCAATGTTATCACAGCCTATGGCAGGAAAAACTGAACAAGAGATTATTGCTACAAGAGAAAAAGCAATAACAGCATTAAAAGCTAAAGGTTATACAATTGTAAATACCTTATTTACAGATGAATGGTATAGCAAGGAACAGATGACAGAAAGAGGTGTTGTTCAGATTCCGCTTTGTTTTTTAGCTAAGTCTTTGGAAAATATGTCTTTGTGTCATGCTGCATATTTCTGCAAGGGTTGGGAAAATACAAGAGGTTGTAAAATTGAACATGATGCAGCTAAAGCATATGGACTTGAAATCATTTATGAAGAATAAATTATTAAAATCAATATGCAGAGCCTTGTGCAATCATGATTACAGATATATAGGTTATAGGTTCTTGCGATACGAAAAGAATTTGCCAATTGTCAAAATGATTTACAAATGCAGCAAATGTGGCAAGATTAAAAAAATAAAGGTTAAAGGAAAATTTGTAATTTAAGGAGGTGGGAAATTGGCTGATATTATAAAACCAACGGATGAAAGTGCATTGCAGATTGCTAAAACTAAAATAGATGTTAAAAAGCTGATGGATGCATATGCAGATTATAAAGCTGCAAGAGAAGTTTTAGACACTAAAATTATTGAAAATGAAAATTGGTTCAAACAAAACTACTGGCAGTATTTAATTGATAATTCAGACGGCAAAGAGCCTGTAAGTGGTACGTTGCTTAATGCAATATTAAATAAACATGCTGATTTTATGGATAATGAGCCTGCTGCTGTATTCTTAGCAAGAGAACAAAGTGATGAAATGGAAGCTGAAAAGTTATCCAAAATTATACCTGTCATTCTTGATAATGCTGATTGGCATACAATTTATGATAAATACTGCATGTACAAGATTAAACAAGGTTTAGGATGTATTTCCGTTACATGGGATGATACTCTTGAAAATGGTTTAGGTGATATTGTTGTAAATTATTTAGACATTTTGAGAATTTATTGGGAACCAAACTGCACAGATATTCAGAATAGCAGATATGTTTTTGTTCAGTCTTTGATTGATACTGACATATTAAAAGAGCAATATGATGTTTTAAATAATGGTGATTCGGAAATATTTAGCGGTCAAGATGCAGTTGATATTAAATCTTATGATGATGCAGACCAAAACATATTAACTAATAAAACTATTGTATTGGACTGTTATGAAAGAACATTATCAAGTGATGGCAGACAGATAGTGCATCTGACTAAAATTGCTAATGAACAAGTCTTAGAATCATCCATTACAAATACAGATACAGCAGATAAAGGTATTTATGCGCATGGACAATATCCTTTCATCATAGGTCAATATATCCCTTTAGAAGGTACATTAGAGGGAATGGGTTTAATTGATATTAATAAAAACTCACAAGGTTATACTGATAAGTTAGATACATTAATATTAAATAACTCAATTGTTGCTGCAAAACAAAGATGGTTAGTTAAAGAAGATGGCGGCATTAATCCTGATGATATAACAGATTTGTCAAAAGATGTTATAAAAGCTTCATCGCAAGTCAACGAAGATGCTGTAAGAGCTTTTCAAGCTGCTGCATTACCAAGCATAGTCACAGATATAAGACAAAATAAAATCCTTGAAATGAAAGAGTTAAGCGGTAACAGAGATTTTAACCAAGGCGGTACAACAGGCGGTGTTACCGCTATGGGTGCTATTGCAGCTTTACAAGAAGCAGGAAACAAAACTTCAAGAGATTTAGTTAAAGCTAATTACAGAGAATTTAAAAAGACTATAAATTTAGTTGTTGAATTGGTTAGAGAATTTTATACAGAGGATAGACAATTTCGCATTATTGGAAAAGAAAATAATCCTGAATATATAACATTCAATAATCAAAACATGATTAATCAAATTACTAATATGGAAGAAGCATATATTGAATTGCCGGATGGTGTTAAACTTCCTAATCCTGAATGGGAACCATCATACAGAAAGCCTGTATTTGATATTGAGATTATAGCTCAAAAAGAGAATCCTTTTAATACTATAAGTCATAATCAAACAATGATTTCTTTATTTGAATTAGGGGCATTTAACCCGGAAGCTGCAATTCCTTCTACTATATTGTTAGAAAACATGATATTTGAAGGCAAGGAAAAAGTGTTGTTAAAAGTTAAAGAAAATGGTGATATGTTCAAACAAATGCAGCAAATGCAAATGCAGATGCAACAAATGCAGATGCAATATGATGGTTTGTTACAGCAACAAGGAGCGCATGTTAAACAATTACAAGGCAATATTGATGGATTGCTTAGAGGTCAAAATTCGTTGCAAAGCAACGCACAAATATAAATAAAACAAATAATTTTCGTGGTAAAACCACGCAGGAGGAAACAAATGAAACACAATAAGTTTTTAGCACCATTAAAGCTACAATTATTCGCTGCAAATGATGATGAAGATGAAATAGATATTCCTGAAATCAGCGAACAGGAAGAAGATGAAATCAACGTTGATGATGAAGAATTAGAAGAAGAATCCGAGAATGACGATTCAGAGGATGAAGAAGAAACAGAAGAAGTAACCGAAAATATAGATGATGAAGCTGATGAACAAGATGATGAAACCACAGAAGAAAAACCATTCATGGTATTCAAAAATAAAGATGAACATCAGAAATACATGGATAATGTTATCGGTGAAAGGTTGAAAAAACAAAGAGAAAAGCAAGAAGAATCTGAAAGTTTGCTTGAAATATTCAAACAATATTTTGATGTTGATGATATTGAAGATTTGAAGAAAAAAGCAGATGAATTATTAGATGATGTTGCTTATAAAAAGGGAACTACAAAAGAACAACTTAAAAAACAACAGCAAGAGCGTTCAGAGTTAAAACAATTTAAAGCTATGCAAGAAGAACAACAAAAACAGCAAGCAGAACAGAACCTACTTAACGCATTGACTAATGACTGTGCGAAGTTGGCAAAGAGTAACCCTTTAATTTATTCAGATTTAAAACCTGAACAATTATTAAATGACAAAGCATTTATGCAGATGCTTTTCAACGGAATACCATTTAAACAAGCGTATGATGCAATGCATGTGGAAGAAATCCTTAAAAAGCAAACATCTAAAGCTAAGAAAAATGTTATTGATGATGTAAAAGCTAAAGGTACAAGAATATCTGAAAATGCTACAAAACAGTCTAAAGCTGCATCAATTAAAATTGATATTAGCAAAATGACGGATGAACAACTTGCAGAACTTGAACAAAGAGCTGCAATGGGTGAAAAAATAAGATTTTAAAACTAATAAAAAGAGAGGATAATATATGTATATAACATTATTTGTTTTAATGGCAGTTTCTATGTTTATGCTTGCAAAAACAAACATAGGTAAAAGAATAATTAACATGACAATGGTTTTGGCAATGGGAGTTGGAAGTGCTAACACAAACACTTCAACACAAACAGGAACTGGACAAGATTTAAGTCCTGAAATGAAAACTTATTATGATAAAAATTTAATAAGATATGCTAAACCTATGTTGGTTCATGACCAATTTGGACAAAAGAAACCTATTCCAAAGCGTGGCGGTAAGATAGTGGAATTTAGAAGAAGGGACCCACTTCCTAAAGCATTAACAGCTTTGACAGAGGGTGTAACTCCTGATGGTAGAAAAATTGAGGTTAAATCTCAAACTGCTACTGTTGACCAATATGGTGATTACATTACAACTTCTGATGTATTGGAATTGACAGCTATTGACCCTGTAATTAATGATAATATCAAGGATTTATCTGACCAAGCTGGTAGAACTCTTGATACAATAACAAGGGATGTAATCAATACAGGAACTAACGTACAGTATGCGGATGGTTCAATATTAGCAAGATACCTTTTAGTTGGTGGAGAAGCAAGTGGAAATCACTACATGACTGTAGGAATGGTTAAAAACGCTGCTAAGACTTTAAAAAGATATTTAGCTAAGAAAAAAGGTGATAGCTATGTTGCTATTATACATCCTGATGTTGCTTATCATTTAACAGAGGACACAAAATGGCAAGCAGTAACAAACTATGCACCACAAAACTTCTATAATGGTGAAATTGGAAAGATTGAAGGAGTTAGATTTGTTGAATCTACAGAAGCTAAAATATTCCATGCGGAAGATTTGACAGAAGGTGCAAGAAATCTTTCTGTTAAAACAACTTTAGGTGCAGATGGAAAGACTGTTGCGGTTAAAGAGGTTATAACTGCTGCTGATGCTACTGCTTTAGTTGGTAGAAAAATCATATTAGGAACTGCTCAATATGAAATTGCATCTGCAAGTGCTGCGGCTGCTGGCTCTGCTACAATCACAACTACTGAAAATGTAACTGTTGCAAACGGTCAAGCTAATGCAATCATCTATCCGGGTGAAGCTGGTGCAAAAGGTAGAGATGTTTATTCAACATTATTTATCGGTGAAGATGCTTACGGCGTTACAGGAATTGACGGCGGCGGACTTGAAAACATCGTTAAGGCAAAAGGTTCTGCTGGAACTGCTGACCCATTGAACCAAAGAAGTACACAAGGTTGGAAAGCAATCAAAGGTGCTACAATCCTTACAGAGGCATATATGGTTCGTGTTGAAACATGTACTTTGGAAAATGACTTTGGCGGTGGAAAGAACTAATTAAACTAAAGGGGGTGTTATAAACACTCCCTTATAATACAAAAAATATATGGAGGTAAAATTAAATGGCAGTAAAAAAAGAAAATATCATAGATGTAGCGGAAGAAATAGTAGAAGAGGTTAATGTTGAAGCACAAGAAATTCCTGTGCTAACAGATGCAGAACAAATACAACAAGCAAATGAAAGATTAAAAGAAAGAGTGCCTTATATGGCGTTTAAAGATGATGGAAAATATAAAGATGATATTGTTGTTATAGTTAATGGCGGTAATTTCATAATAAAGCGTGGAGTTATAGTTATGTTATAGGTGTATTGGAATCAAAAGACAGAGAATTAAGGTCTGCAAACTTATACAAAGAAGAAGCAGTAAACAGAGCAAAGAGTTTATAATAGGAGGTGCGTTATGACACCGTCTGAAATAATAAATAAAGTTAAATCAATTAAGCCGAGCGTACTTGACGATTCGGCTCTTTTATCTTTTTTGAACACTTGTGAAGCAAAAGTAAGATTAATAATCAATAATCAAACTGAATTTACACCGTTTGAATTTGAGAATATAGGTACAGATACATTGTTTTTAGAGGAAATGTTCTCTGATTTGTATTTATATTATTTAGCAAGTCAAATTGATTATTTTACTAATGATATCGCAAGCTACAACAATTCTATTACACTATATAACAAAGTCTTAGCAGACTATTCAAATTATATAGCTTACAGAAGAACAACTTCTCCAACATACAAATATGATTATGAGGGGGCGTTTTCAAAATGAAACTCCCTAAATTAAACAATCTACCTGATACAAAACAAAGAATTATTGATTTTAAAGGATTAAATAAAACTTTATCGGCAGAAGGGAATGAACTTGTTGATTGTAAGAATATTTCCTTAAAAGATTATCCAAAATTAACTACAAGAACACCAAGAGAAAAACTCTATCAAAATATAACAGGTCCGCAAGCTGTATTTAAAGGAAGTAAACTTTATTATATAGCCAATGGAGGTTTTTATGCTGATGGAGTTTTAAAGTTTAGCGGACTTTCTGCTGGTGCTAAAAGCATAGTTGAATTTTGGGATAAGATTTGTATATTCCCGGATAAGAAATACTACAATGAAACAGATGGAACAAACGGAACAATTGGCAACGGAGGAACATATCCGGCGGCAGGAAGTTGTCCTGATATTGATTATGTATGTGTTCATAATAATAGAGTATGGGGCGTTAAAGGCTCTACAATCTATGCTTGTGCATTAGGTAATATTCAAGATTGGACTACATTTGTTGATGTTGACGGAAATCCTTCATCTGTTGGCGCATATGCAGTTAGTGTTGCAAGTCAAGGCGATTTTACAGGAGTTATTGAGTATCAAAATCATGTTGTTGCATTGAAAAACAACTATCATCATGAATTATATGGTTCTATGCCGAGCAATTTTACTGTAGTTGAAGTGAGTAAAACAGGAACAATTCAAAACAATTCTATGGTTGAAGTTGGTTCAATACTTTATTTCTTAAACAGTCAAGGTATTATGAGATATGGCGGAGGTCAAGCAAGTAATATTTCGGTTAATTTAAATGAAATATATTCCAATGGTGTAATGGGTGGCAATGGCAGATTCGTTTATCTAAGTCTATTTAATGGCACAGAATACAATTTGTATGTGTATGATACATTAACAGGTTTTTGGTGGCGTGAAGATGATTTGCAAGTTATAGACTTCTTTTCAGATGGCAATATCATTTATGCAATTGCTGCTGATGGTTGCTTGTATAAATTAAATAGTGGAATTGAAACAATTGAATGGTATTTCACTATATCAGATTTATCAGAAATAGGCGCAACATATAAAAAGAATACAAAGATAATAGCATCAATTTATGCTGAATATGATACAGAAATAGAAATATATGTATCAGAAGATAGAAAACCTTTTAAACATGTTGGAATGTATAGATATGATAATTCAGTTGTAAAGAATATTCCAATATCTATTAATCCAACAAGTGAATTTAAGTTACAAGTTAAAGGCAATAAACATGCTGAAATATACAACATTGAAAAAACTATTGTTGGAGGTGGTAATGCGTGGCATTAAATATACCTACACCTGATTTCGGTAATGCAAAATCGTTAGAAGATAAGTTTAATATTCTTGCTGACAGTTACAATATGCTAAGAAAAGAATTAGATTATGTTTTACAAAACTTATCTTTTGATAATTTCGATAAGGTATCAGCTAAAAATCTTTATGGAATGTCAATACATGGTGGGGAATTAAACATTAACGATGCTTATATTGTAGATAAAGAAGGCAACGTTCAAATGCTTGGCAATATAATTCTTGGTGGTAATATTAGTTTCTTGGTTCCTCCTGTATTATATCAATATTCAGTTGATAATATTTCATGGCATTCATTAATGACTTCCGAAGATAAATACAGGCGTGAAAGTTGGGATGGCGGTGAAACATGGGGAGAAGGATATCAATTTGTAGGAGCAGATGGAATTGATGGAATAAATGGCGCAGATGGTAGTGATGCCAATGTTCCAACATACATTAAAAGCACTTACATTGATATGACAAAGATTATATCTCCTGATATTGTCGGCGGAATGTTTTATGCTACAGGTCAAGGAAGAAATAGCGGTGCTGCTTACTACATATACAATGGTGTAAGTGGAACAGGAGGCAACACAAGTCCTGTCAATTTAAAAGGATATATAAGTTATGATGATAATGGTGCAGGTACTGCGGCAGAAGATGTTCAAAGGGTATTCTTTAAAACATCAACAGGTGTTGCAATGAAGATTGAATCAGGTGGAAATATGTCACTTGAAGCAAAAGGCGGTACAATACACATTATGTCCAATGTTGCTTTTTATGGAACAACAACAGGTATAACCGCCGTTGCAAAGTTTGCTTAATGAGGTGATAAAATGAATGAATATATATTACCTGTTAAATATCAAAATGTAGGCTGTGGAATATCTGCAATTGTTGCAGGATTAGAAAACACTTATCAAAATTATAAAAAAATTGAGTTGTCAATAAATGATATTGATTACATCGAAACATTTATTGATGAAAGCAATAATGATTTCACTAATGCAGTATCATTTGACAATTTAGAAGAAAATAAATTCTATGAAGTTTATGCTAAATTAACATTATGGAATGATGAAGTTGTAAAATTCAGTTGTAAAATGGTTGCTCAATTGCAATCTGTTACAGTTGAATTAAGTCAAGAAATGAAAATAGCAAATTATAATGGTGGTGGATTTAGTAATTTTGATTTACCGAGGGAAGTGGTTTAATGGCAAGTATAGATGTTACCAATATAACCACAAGGTCAGCTTTAGTAACTGTAATGGGATTACAATATCCAGCTAATCAATATACCAATTTTGAATTTTATTTTTATCAAAACGGAACAGTTGTAATAGATGTAATTCACACAAGTTCATCAGGTTCAACTACTTTTTATATGGATTTTAGTAATGAATCATATAAGGGTTATAATTGGTTTACTCCTGAAACAACTTATACATTAGTTGTAACTGCGGTTTATAATGGTAACACTTATTCGGTTGGCTCTGATACATTTACCACAGATTCAATTGCTGCACCAATAGGAACAATCACTCCAAGTTTCTATACTCCTATAAAGGACCAAGGCTCTTATAATAATTGTATTCCAATGAGTTTATCTACAGCTATGGAGATATTCAAAACAAAACAAACAGGAATCACTTATGAAAGATATAGTTCAGCTTATATATGGGGTAATGGAAATGGTTATACATGGGGTATGTATTACAAAGATGCAGTTGTAAGTTGTGTTAATTATGGTTCGCCAAGATGGGAATTAGTTGAGGAAGATACAATAAGCAAAACTCTTTCTGCATCAGTTATTATTTATAACAATGGTGATACTTATGCAAGAAATAACGCTGCATTACAAAAGTTTGATGGATATACCAATATTGATTTTTATGATACCACAGCAGTTAAAAACGCTATAACTAATTATGGCTATTTTATGTTTAATTTTCAAATACCTAATAATTTATATAGTGTTGGCAGTGATGGAATTGTTCCACAGCCTGATTCATACACAGGAGTTAACCACTCTATAGCCTTAATAGGATTAACAACTAAAAATGGCAAAGCACATTGGATTGCTCAAAACTCATGGGGTACAAGTTGGGGCGCAAGCGGAATTTGTTATATACCTTATGATTGGGGTATAGGTGTTCAAGCACCAAACAGGTCAAATAAACAAACTCCTGCTTCATGGACATCAGACAGTTATGCTCCTTATAATTCAGGAATATCAAACGCTAATCCATTGGTAGCAACTAACATAGCTGCTGTTAAAACAGGTGATTTAACTGCAAATGTGACCTGGAATAGTTCCGTTCCCGGTGCAACATTTACTGTGCTTGCAAGCAAAAAGAATCTAAACAAATGGTACATCAAAGGTAGGTCAACAACAAATAGCTTAAGCGTTACATTTGATACATCATCAGTATATGAAGTAATGGTATTAACATCGGTTAGTAATTTGTATTCTGATAAAAGTGCTATTGCAGAAGTAGCTTTAATGAATATTGTTCCTTGGGAATGGTTTTATCCTAAAACAATAGGTGTTGATTTTAATGTAACTCGCGAAGAATGGCTTGCTTTTTGTTCAAAGATAAATGAAATAAGAATAGCTCGCGGACTTTCATCTTATGGTTTTACTACAAGCACAACTTATATAGCAAGCGGTAAACCGTTTTTAGCATCAATATTTCGACAAGCTGCAACGGCTATAAATCAAATTAACAATCAAGTACCAACAGAAATTTTGAATGCTGCAACAGGTGGAACGATATATGCTTGGTATTTTGATACATTAAAAACAGCTTTAAATAATGCATTAACCTAAAAAAAGAAAGGAGTGATAATATGGCTACTTATGATAAAAACACAGATTATATGGCACTAATAAACAAAGCTAAAGCAGCAGGAGATATCAAAGCAGCATCATCATATGAAGCTATGAGAAATGCTAAAATAGCAGATATGAACTCTGCCGGAACAAATACAAATAATTATGCAACAACAAACAATTATGGACCAAAAGAAACTATATATTATGACCCAACAGGTCAACAAAAAACAGGTTATAACATAGGTGGAAAAACTTATCTTGATTCTGCCGGTACTCAAAGATTAGGTGCAGGGAATTATACTAATGTTGGCAACAATTGGTACATGATGGGTAATGAAGGTGGTATTCAATTATCGGGAATGCCTACATTCAGACAAGAAATGCCTGAATTAAACTTGCCTAAATACAAAGCGTTTAATTATAAACCTTTTAATTACGATGTTAACAATGACGATGTATATAAGCAATACGCTGAAATGTATCAAAGGCAAGGTCAAAGTGCTGGCGAAAATGCTCTTGCAAGTGCTTCTGCTGCAACAGGTGGTATACCTTCAAGTTATGCGGCGGCTGCTAACTCGCAAGCTCAACAAGCATATGCAAAGAAAACTGCTGATATTATACCAACATTAGAACAAAATGCTTATAATAGATATGCTAATGATAGAGAATTAGCATACAATGACTATCAAAATGTTTATAATGCGGCATTCAACAATGCAACTACTCAATATAAAGCAGATTTAGATAATGTTAATTATATAGATTCAAGGAATGATTTGAGCTATGACAGAACACAACAAGATGCTGCAACAGCATATGCAAAGTATTGGGATGAATTAACAAGACAAGATGATTTAAAACAACAAGGAATAGATAACACTTATAGACAAAATACTTTTGATTGGACAAAACAAACAGATGCAAGAGATTTTAGTTACAATCAAGGTCAAGATGCTATTCAAAACTCATTAGCAAGAGATGATAATGCAAGGGCGTGGGCGCAATATGCTTTATCTAAAGATGATAATGCTCGTCAATGGGAACAATTTGAATACAATAAAACACAAGATGCACTTGCAAAAGAAGAAGCCGCTAAAGAAGAACCACAGTATGCAAAAAATGACTTAGTAGTAATGTCATTAGAAGATGCTATGCTTGCTCCTGATAAAAGAATTTGGTTAGACCAAAACATGATTGCTTTAAATAAATCAGGAATATATAAAGATGTAAAGGATATGTTAAAAATAAAAGGATATATTACAGATTAAAAAGAGAGGGCGTGTTTAAAGCATGGCAAAAACATGGTCAGAATACAAAAAAGAACAAGGCTTTAGAACAGTTGAAGAAGTAACAAAAGAAAAATTACTTGATTTGGCAAAGCCTAAATCATATCAAACAAGACAACAAAATGCAAAAATTCCTACAACTACATTTAAAGTTGATACAAATAAATCTAAAGAAAAAGCGGATGCTTTAACATTTAGAGAAAAGCAAGATATTACTAACAACTCAAAATATGTTGCTCCTGCAAGAGAAATTTTAAAAAGTCAAACTACTTTACCTAAAGAATTAACTTATGGTCCTACTCAAAAGAAGACTGACCCTATTCAGACAGTTAGAAAAACTACATGGCGAGATGTTCGAAAAGAATTCGGATACACAGAACCTGAAACACAAGTATTTGAACCAACAAAACCACAGCCTTTTGAGAATATGAAAAACAATTTTACTTATGGAAAATTGATAGAAAATGAAAATCTTGCATGGTCGCAATACAGAAAAACTCAATCCAAAGAAGATTTATTAAAAGCTGAACAAGCATCTTCGGAAACTCAAAATTTTGTTAAATATAACCAAGTTGGGTACGGCAATGCTTTGACAAAGGATTTTGCTCAATATATTCCGCAGATGGTAAATCAATTTAAATCATCGGCAGATGATATGGTTGAAATGGGAGCGGCAGGAGGAGTTATGTTTGGCGGAACTGCTGCTATATTAAGTGCAGCCGGACCGCAAATAGCAGCATCGCCTATAACTGTACCCGGTGCTTTTGCGGCTGGAACATTAAAAGGAGCATCTGTTGGATATATGAAAGGCTCTGCCGAATATGGTTATAATACAATGGCTGGGGCTGCTTATAAAAGTTTGTTGGATTTAGGGGTGCCTAATGATATTGCATTAAAAGCAAGCGGTGATGAAGCATTAGTTAATTCAATGATAGAATTAGCCGGAGCAGGAGTTGACGTTGCTACTTTAGGATTAACTAAATTATTTTCTAAAGGTGCAAAGGATGTAGCACAAGATGCAGTACAAAAGGCTGCTCAAAGTAAAATAAAAACTGCACTAAAAGCATACGGAATAAACCTTGCATCAGAAACAGCAGAAGAAACTACCCAAGAAATAGTTTCTATAGAAAATGAAAAAAGAACAATGAATCAATCAGGATTAAGCCGAAATGTTACTCCATCGGAAGATTTAAAAAGAATTTATCAAGCTGGAAAAGGTGGATTTAATGTTGCTTTAATCGGAAGTGGTATGAATGCCGCGGGTAATTA